>OBLV0100000016.1_pt1 | contig 156886 bp, 142 predicted proteins | sample 1520071 | NCBI WGS metagenome assembly OBLV01 (sample SAMEA3888446, study PRJEB22518) | metagenome | reverse complement strand
ACCCCTGAACGGGTGGCCGGCGACAAGGCAGCCATCGCCATGGTGTCAACGACGGTCGACGCCTTCGACCCGGTGGTGACCGCCAGGGGCGGCGCGGCGGCCGAGGTGCCCAAACTGGTGGCCTTCGTCTCCAAGCAGACCGGCCTGTCGCAGGAGAAGGTCCTGGCAACCCTGCAGGAGAGCTTCCCGCACACCACCGGGCTGCTGACCGCGCTGCCGCTGTCCTCCGTCAGCGCCGAACTCCCGAAGCTGGTGTCCTTCCTGGCCACCACGCTGAAGATGACCCCTGCCAAGGTGGAAGCGGCGCTCAAGACCAACTTCCCGCACCTCTACCAGGCCATCGAGAACCTGCCCGCCACGACCAGTGGTTGGGACGCGGTGCCGGGCCTCGAACTCATCGCGTTCGATGGCTCCCGGGTCACCAATGTGGGCCAGATCCGGAACTACTTCGCCAATGACGTGATCCCGGCGGTGGACCGCCAGCAGGCCAACTTCCGCGCCCTGGACAGCAAGGGCGGCGTCGCATTCCTGGCCCCGCTGCTGCTCGGGGTCGGGATCGTGGTGACCCTCTTCGGACTGCTGATGGCGTTCTTCGCGCCAAACGGCCTATCCGGTGGCCTGGCTGCGGCCGGCTGGGTGGTGGTCACGGTCGTCGGTGTCGTCGTGGTAGCGCTGGTGCTCGGACTGGACCTGTTCCCCCGACTAAGCGGAGCAGACAAGCTGCTCAACGACCTCCGGACGGCGTTCACCGCGGAGCGGGTGGCCGGGGACCGGGTCGCCATCAACATGGTCTCCACGGCGGTCGACACCGTCGACCCGGTGGCGACCGCTCAGGGCGGCGCGGCGGCCGAGGTGCCCAAACTGGTGGCCTTCGTCTCCAAGCAGACCGGCCTGTCGCAGGAGAAGGTCCTGGCAACCCTGCAGGAGAGCTTCCCGCACACCACCGGGCTGCTGACCGCGCTGCCGCTGTCCTCCGTCAGCGCCGAACTCCCGAAGCTGGTGTCCTTCCTGGCCACCACGCTGAACATAACGCCCGCCCATGTGAAAGTGGCGCTTAATGCCAACTTCCCACACCTGGACCAGTCGATCCGGCATCTGCCCGCGGTGACCAGCGGCTGGAACGGCGTGCCGGGCCTCGCGCTCACCCGGTTCGACGGCGGATCAGTGCGGACCGTGCCACAGGTCAGGGATTACTTCAGCTCCGACGTGATCCCGGTGCTGGAGCAAGAGCAGGGACACTTCCAGACGGTCGACAAGACGTGGCCTCCGCTGACCGTGTTCCCTCCGCTGCTGCTCGTCGTCGGGCTCGTGGTGATCGTGTATGGCGTGATCATGCTGCTGGTCTCGCTGTAGTCGGGCGCCGAGCCCACCGACCTGCCCACCGGCCCGGGCCGGCGCAGCGACGCGCCGTGCCGAGGTCCGCACCGGACCGGGCACAGTGGCCTGGCAGGAGCTGACCAGGTGTCGCACGTTGGCCTCGACCCCTCACACCGAAGGGGTCGAGGTCAACTGAAGATCTACCCGATCGTGGCGGCATGGACTAGGTGTATCCGCCCTGGACCGACTGAGTGTCGAGCACCCCAGCGGAGACCATCGGTTCACCACCGGTCTGGTCTCGCTGCCGGGAGTTCCGCTGCCGACCAGTGCACTGTTGCCGTCCCGGACAGGATTAGGCGAAGTCGCGCCGGGACCGGATGTCGATACCGGCGATGGCGCGCAGGCTGCCCGTCCACGCCATCGCCGAGGTAGATCTCGCCGGTCACCGGGTGGACCGCGACGCATCCTGGGAACACCCCGCAGAACTCCTGCAGGATGCTGACCTGCGCCGCATGCGCTAGTACGTGGAGACGACGGGCGCCTTCCCTGACTACTTCCGGCTCGTTTAGGGCGATCAGTCCGGTGCTGCGCTGCCGGCCGACGCGTTCGAGCGGCCCGCCCCCACCGCGACGCACCGGGCCATCGCCGGCCTGGTCCGCGCCGGGCTGGTGACCCCGATCCTGACCACCAACCTGGACCGGCCGCTGGCTGTTCTGGCTACAGTGCGGTCCCGTCCTCGCGCCGCGGCGGCCATCATCACGGCCCGCCAGCCCAGCGTCGTCACCATCACCGACGCGGCGGACACCGGTTTGCTGGAACTCCACCGCCTGCTGCTCGACGAGGGATGCGGATCCCGTGAGCTCAGCCAACCGGTACATCGACCTCCGCCTGCTCGGCCTCAACGACCTGCACGGGCACCTCGCCGACCGCGGTCTGCCCAACACCGATCCGTGTACCGGCCGGGCGGGCACCGTCGGCGGCATCGCCACACTGGCCGCGCATATCCGGGCCTACCGCCGGGCGCACCGCAGCCGTCGCTGGTGGTCCACTCCGACGACATGATCGGCGCCAGCCCGTCCAAATCCGGCCTGCTGGGCGACGAACCGACAGTACGGGCGCTGAACCGGCTGGACTTCCTGGTGGGCATCCCCGGCAACCACGAGTTCGACCGCGGCCCGCTGGCACTCCTCCGGCTGGCTGAGGCGACGCCCACTCCGCCGGGCAGAACTTCCCGATGGTCGCGGCCAACGTCGTCGACCGGTCCACCGGGCGCCACCCTGTTCCCGCCGTACCTGCAGGTCCGGTCGGGGGCGTCCCGGTCGCGTTCATCGGCGCCAGCCTCACCCTTACCCGCGGCTCAGCGGCCCGGCGGCGACCGAAGGGCTGGAGTTCCTCGACGAGGCCGCGGCGGTCGACCGGTACGCCCGGGAGTTGGCCAAGGCCGGTACCCGGGCGATCGTCGTGCTGCTGCGCGAGGGTGGACGGTAAGAGGCTTCCCGCACGGGCAGATCACCGGCCGGGCGGTCGATATCGTGGGTGCAGTACCCGGTGTGGACCTGGTCATGGGCGGGCACGCCCACTTCCCGCTGAAAGCCCGGGTGGCCGGTCGGCATAGCGATGCGGGCCTCCGGCTCGGCCCATCGGCTCGTGTCGCGTACGACGATCACCAGCCCCGCCCCGATGGTGGTTGTCCCACGCGTGCTGCCATGTCTGGCGCGCTTCCTGGTTGGTGCCGCGCAGTCGCGTGCCGGCGGCGGGGTGGAGCCCAGTTGGAACTGCCGCAGCTCCGCTGGAGGCTCGTCATCCTCGGGATGGAGGGCGTACTTGGCGCGTGCCGTCAGTCTTCATGCGACGGTAGGCAAACCCCTCGGCGTCGTTGACGATCCACGGCGTCTCCAACACCTCACCCGCAGCCGTCGTCCGCACGATCACACTGCGGCGACGGGGCAGGTCGAGCCCACGAACTGCTTGCCTGCGCACCCTTCCAGGGCCTCCCTCGTCGTGTCGACGTGAACACCCAGCATCCACCGGGACCCACGAGGAGCGGAGTCCCGCCTCCTCATCGCATCAACGATGCTCCCCCGGTTGGACTCGAACCAACAACCCTGCGATTAACAGTCGCATGCTCTGCCAATTGAGCTACGGGGGACCGGCGGCGGGCGGCAGGCCCGACGAGCGGCAAGAGTACATCATCCGGACGATCCACCGCGGGAGCGGGGTGAAACGCGGCGCTGGTTGGGTAGGTCACCAGGTAAGGACATCTGAGGTGGAGGAGGCGGGATGTATAGGTTCATCTTTGCGGCTGGTTGCGCGGTGGGGTACGTGCTGGGCAGCAAGGCGGGCCGGCAGCGGTACGAGCAGATCGCCCGGACTGCGCGCCGGGTCAAGGACAGCTCGACCGTACAGAGCACCGCCGAGGCGCTGGGGACGCAGGCCAGCGAGCTAGCGACCAAGGCGCGGGGTCGGGCGCGCGGGGTCCTACACCTCGATACGGCACCAGCCAGCTCCGTCCAAGCCGGGGCGAACGGCTCACAAAGCTGACCTACTAGACCGGCGGGGCGAGGACCGTCTGGGCTGCGGCGAGCAGCCGGGTCGCCTGCTCGCGCAGCAGCGGGTCCTCGGCGTCAGTACCGGCGTCGAACCGCAACTGCCAGGCCAGCCCGTCCTGCCCGGCCACCCGCCGGGCCACCACCCGTACCCCGCCAGCCGGCGCCAGCTCGTGGTACTGCGTATACCGCACCGACCGGTTTACCCGGTCGCGTACTTGGCGCGGCAGATCCCGCGGCGTCCGCAGCCGCAGGGTACGCACCGGCCGCTCGGCTAGCACCCGCGCCCCGGCCAGCTCCGCGCCCTCCACCGCCTCGATGAGGTGCAGCACCGGCGGCTGCCAGCTTGCCTTGGCAATCAAGTGCCAGGCCAGCCGGCCCGATCTGGCGCCCTCAGCCGGCAGCCACAGCCCCCGTACGGTCGCCATCGCTACCCCGCCGGCCGCCAGCTCGGCCCAGGCGGTGACTCGTTCGTCCCGATCCAGCCACCGGGCCGCCTCCGCGGGCGGGCGCTCCCGCCGAAAGATCGGCAACTTAGAGCCCCCCAGCGGCCTGGTTGCGCAGGCCACGGTGCAGTTGCTCCAGCCCGATGAGCTGCCCGAACAGCGCGCCGTGCTCATCCGCCTGCTCTAGCGGGTTCAGCCGCTGCAGCTTGGACTTCAACGCAGCCACCTGCCGGCCCACGTACGCTGCTTGCACCGCCGCACACTGAATCGTTACATACCGGGAATCCGGCTCGCCAACATTCCGCAGTGGCTCCACCGCCAGCTCAGTCACCAGCACCCGGGCCACCAAATCGGCACACCGCTCCCCCACCATGGTCACCCACTCCGGCCCGGACCGACCAACCGCAGCCCCACCGGCCGCCGCGATCGCCACTCGCACCACCCGGTATGTCGGGTCGGTGAACGCCTCCTCGGCCACTGCATCGAACAGCGGGCCAGCCAGCACCGGCGCCTGCAGCGCCAGCTTCAACGCCTCGCGCTCGACCTGTACGGCCGGGTCGTCGCGGCGCGCCACCGGCTGCCGCCGCCGGGACGGTACGGCGCTCCCGGCCTGCTCCCGGACCCGGGCCACCACCCGGTTCGGGTCGTCCAGCCCGACCATGCCGGCCAGCCGCCGAGCGTACTCATCGCGCAGCGACACATCCTTCAGCCGAACCACGATCGGGATTGCCTGCTCCAGCGCCTGCACCCGGCCTTCGACGGTATCCAGGTTGTACCCGCCGACCGCCCGGCGCAACGCGAAGTCCACCAGTGGCTGCCGGCGAGCCACCAAATCGCGCACCGCCGCGTCCCCCCGCTGCTGCCGCAGCTCGCACGGGTCCAGCCCGTCCGGCTCGATCGCCACGAACGTCTGGATCATGAACCGCTGATCCTGCTCGAAGGCCCGCTCGGCCGCCTTCTGGCCGGCCGCGTCACCATCGAAGGTGAAGATCACCTCACCGCGGGAAACCTCGGAGTCCATCAGCAGCCGGCGCAGGATGCCGATGTGCTCGGCCCCGAACGCCGTCCCGCAGGTCGCCACCGCAGTCTGCACCCCGGAAAGCTGGCAGGCCATCACGTCGGTGTAACCCTCCACCACTACAGCCTGCGAATGCCGGGCAATCTCCCGTTTGGCCAGGTCAATCCCGTACAGCACCTGCGATTTCTTGTACAGCGGGGTCTCCGGGGTGTTCAGGTACTTCGCGTCGATCTGGTCGTCGTCGTACAGCCGGCGCGCCCCGAAGCCGACCACGTCCCCGGACAGGTCCCGGATCGGCCACAGTAACCGGCGGTGGAAACGGTCGATCAGCCCGCCGCGGGCAGACTTCTTGGCCAGCCCGGCAGTGATCAGCTCCGGCTCGGTGAAGCCCTTGCCGAGAAGGTGCCGGGTCAGCGCCTCCCAGCCGGCCGGGGCGTACCCGCAGCCGTACCGGTCGGCTGCGGCCAGCTCGAACCCGCGGCCGGTCAGGAACTCCCGAGCCACCCGCGCCTCGCCAGCGCTGCTGAGCTGCTCGGCGTAGAACTGCGCGGCCAACCGGTTCGCCTCGACCAGCCGTGCCCGCTGGCCGTGCTGGCGGACCGGCGCCGAGCCGCCCTGCTCGTACCGAAGTTGCAGCCCGGCCCGGGCCGCCAGCCGCTCCACCGCCTCGGTGAACGACAAATGGTCGATCTTCTCCACGAACCGGATGACGTCGCCGCCCTCGCCACAGCCGAAGCAGTACCACAGCCCGCGCGCGGGCGTGACGTTGAACGACGGCGAGCGCTCGTCGTGGAAGGGGCACAGCCCCTTCACCGAGCCGCCGCCGGCGTTGCGGAGCTGGACGTACTCCCCCACCACATCGGCGATCGGCGAGCGGTCACGGACCGCTGCGAGGTCCTCATCCTTGATCCGGCCCGGCACGCCGCTGAGTCTAGGCCGCCGGTCCGGTGCGCTCAGAGCTGGTCGATCGGTACGTCCGGGTCGGCCAGCTTGGCCCGATCCACCTGCCGGCCGGACCGGATCAGCTCCTGGATGTCATCGGTGACGTCCCAGACGTTGACGTTCATCCCGGCCAACACCCGGCCGCCGGAGGTCCAGAACGCGACGAACTCCCGGCTGCCGGTCGTCTCACCGCGCAGCACGACGTCGTCGTACTCCCCAGGCGGCGCGTAGCCGGCATACTCCATGCCCAGGTCGTACTGATCGGTGAAGAAGTACGGTACAGCGTCGTAGACCACGTCCTCGCCGAGCATGGCCCGGGCTGCCGCCGGGCCGCCGGCCAGCGCGTTGGCCCAGTGCTCAACCCGCAGCCGCTGGCCGTACAGCGGGTGGAAGGAGTTCGCCACGTCGCCGGCGGCGTAAATGTCCGGGTCGGAACTGCACAACGAGGCATCCACCAAGATGCCGTTGTCCACCTCCAGCCCGGCCGCCTCGGCCAGCTCGGTGGCCGGCCGGATCCCGACCCCGACTACCACCGCGTCGGCTGGCAGCTCGCTGCCGCCGGCCAGCAGTACGCCACTGACCCGGCCGGCCGCGGTCCGGATCTCCTGCACCGAGGCGCCGAACCGGAAGTCCACCCCATGCTCGCGGTGCAGGTCGGCGAAGACGGTCGCCAGCTCATCGCCCAGCACCCGCTGCAGCGGCAGCTCGGCCTGCTCGACCACCACCACCTCGGCACCGTGCTCCCGACCGGCCGCGGCCACCTCCAGCCCGATCCAGCCGGCCCCGACCACCACCAGCCGGGCCTCCGGGCGTAGCGCAGCGAGGATCCGCTCGGAGTCGGTGAGGGTACGCAGCGACAGCACGCCGTCAGCGTCCGCGCCCGGCACGACCAACCGGCGGACCGTCGAGCCGGTGGTCAGCAGCAGCTTGTCGTAGCCGACCCGCTCGCCGGCCACCTCGACCTCGTGAGCGGCCCGGTCGATGGCGGTCACCGGTGCGCCGAGCCACAGCTCGATCTGGTGCTCGTCGTACCAGGCCGGCGGGTGCACGAAGACCTGCTCCCGCTCGCCCTTGCCGAGCAGCAAGTCCTTGGACAGCGGCGGCCGCTCGTACGGCGGTTCGGACTCCGCACCGATCAGCACGACCCGGCCGCCGAAGCCCTGCTCGCGCAGCGTCTCGGCGGCCTTGGCACCGGCCAGGCTGGCGCCGACAATCACGAAGGTGTTGTCCATCGGGTCTCCTCAGCAATGAGTCGGGCCGGCTGATGAGATCAGCCGGCGGTCCCGGCCAGTCAGCCGCGCGTGCCACGCCCACGCGGAGCTGTCGGTGAGCCGGGCCACCTGGTCGATCACAACACGAAGCCGGTCAGTATCGCATCCCGCAGCGGCCCAGGCTGGGCGCAGCGCCGGCTCCAACGCCTGCGGCGCGCGGAACACCAGCGCGCCGACCAGTTCGGTGAGTACGTCGCGCTGGCGCTGGTACAGGGGCTCGGCGGCCCGCCGGAGCATGACGTAGCGCAGCGCCACGCCCTTCAGCAGCGCGCACTCGGCGGCGGCCTGGCGGGGTACCACCAGATCAGCGGCGTACCGACGCAGCGGGCCCTCGCCGGCCCGGGCCCGGGTGGCCGCGATGGCGGCGGTGGCGAACCGCTCGACGAGCTCGCTGGTGGCCCGTTTCAGCGCCACCTGGGCACCGAAGCTGCCGTCGTAGCCGGTGATCTCGGCCAGCGGTGGCAGCTCCAGCAGGTCGGCCAGGACGGCCTGCAGGTCGGCCGGTGGCTCCGTGGAGTAGACCTCGGCGACCAGCTCGGCCAGCGCGGCCCGCTCGTCCGGGTCGGCCAGCCGGGCGAGTTGGATGGACCCGGCGTACACGCCGTCCTCCAGGTCGTGCACCGAGTACGCCACGTCGTCGGCCCAGTCCATGAGCTGGGCCTCTAAGCAGCGCCGGTCGCCGACCGGGCTGCCGGTCCGGAACCAGTCGAAGGCAGGCCGGTCATCGGCGTACACGCCGAACTTGCGCTGCCCGGCCCGGCGCGGCCACGGGTACTTGCAGGCCGCGTCCAAGGTGGCCCGGGTCAGGTTCAGCCCAACCGACCGGCCGGCGCCGTCTAACACCTTGGCCTCCAGCCGGGTCAGCACCCGCAGCGTCTGCGCGTTGCCCTCGAAGCCGCCGCACGGGCCGGCGACCGCGTCCAGCGCGTCCTCCCCGTTGTGCCCGAACGGCGGATGGCCCAGGTCGTGCGCCAGCCCGGCGGCGTCCACCGCGTCCGGGTCGCAGCCCAGCGCGGCAGCCATCTGCCGGCCGATCTGGGCGACCTCCAGGGAGTGCGTCAGCCGGGTCCGCGGGAAGTCGTCCTCGCCCGGCGCCACCACCTGGGTCTTGCCGGCCAGCCGGCGCAGCGCGGCCGAGTGCAGGACCCTGGCCCGGTCCCGCTCGAAGTCGCCGCGTGGCGCGGCCGGCCGGTTCGCCGGATTGGCCCGCTTGGCCAGCTCAGGCACCCGGCGGGCTAGATCGTGCTCCTCGTACTCCGTCATGGTGCCGCTGAGCTTAGCCCGCGGCCTTTGCACCGCCCGCAGCACTTCCCGCTCGTTGCCGCTGCACCCGCCACATCGACGTCTCCTCATAGAAGACGGACGAAACAGGCAGGACCATAAAGAACCATACCGTTCTGTCCTGCATAGATCGATCTGGGTAGTAGTAGCGGGTCACAACGTAGCACTGGACCCGGCTTCGCCGGGCGGATGTTCAGGGTATGCGCCACCGTGCGCTCAAGGTCGTCAGCGTGCCCCGCTGGCTAGCCGAGTATGACATTCCCGCGACAGCTACGGATTTGGTATCAACGACTGGGTCGGGTTCCTACAGTACTTCTACCAAAATGGCAGTGAGCAGACCGCGCAGAGCGTGCCCACCAAAGTTAGCCCCAGAATTGTCTTGTCGTAAAGGTCGCGGCCAAGCCGCACGTTACCACCATCAACGGGTTGCGGAAGCGGATGGTATTGTTGTCGCAGTGTGCTGGGCGCCAGTCGCTGAGCCACATAAAATGACTTGGTTCGTATGCCCAACCAACTAAGGACGAACGCCCGCTTTATTCGCTTGTGCCTCCTCACCTGGCATGCTCTCAGTACTCCATAGCAGTTGTTGGAACAAGGGTAGTTATTCGACATGTTCTGCACGTCACACACGGTGGGCATCGCAAACGCCACCCATCCCATGAAGAACAGGAATGCCAAGAATACACGTGCGGGCCAATTATGTACGCCCAGCAACACTATGACGACCGCTACGACTAAGATCGTCAAATTGGCCTTGAGGCGTCGTTGAGATTGACCTCTGCTGGGTCTTCTGCGTGCCATCGTCCACCTGCCTGCACCTGCGACGGGTACTACACCAAGTATTGGCTGTGGCGTGAACACGTCAACTGAACCGGTAAAACTCCAATGATGTAACTATCTATATTTGCACTTTGGGGTACGTACTGTTTCGAAGATCGGGAACTCGACGCCTCGCTCGTACCCTTTGACGATCACTACGGGACCGGTGGTCGGTTCGTGAGTTGCTTGTGGGCACCTACCCTGTACGAGCCGGTCCAAGAGAAGGCATGTCCTCACCGAAGCAGCTAGCGGTCACCGAGACACCGGACCGCATATGACATGAGGCTGGCACGCTGCCCTAACGAAGACACCAACCCTGACCTGCTCGCTGCTTGATTTTTCGAGGCCTGAGGCCAGGTTCGAAGGGTGCGCCAAGGGAACGGTCTGCCGGGATTGGTGGTCAGGCGGCGGGTGGACCGGCTTCGGAGCTGCGGTGGAAGATCCGGTAGTACAAGTACGCCGCGGTCTCCCGGACGACGTAGCGCAGCTCAGTCTGTCGGGTCTGCACCACCGGCCCGGATCGGGTCGGTGAGCCGACCGCGTCGATGCCGGCGTCGCGGGCCATTTGTTCGGTACGCAGCTCGTGCCACGGGTCGGTGACCAGCACCGCGGTACGCCAGCCGTGGCTGGCGTACACCTTCGCCACCATCTGCATGCTTTCCAACGTGTCGCTGCCGTACCCCACGGTGACCACCGCCGAGGCCGGTACGCCCTGCTCGCGCAGGTAGCTCGCGCCGGCACCAGCCTCGGTGTACGCATCACCGCTGCGGTTGCCGCCCACGGTGATGATCCGGGTCGCGACCCCGGTCCGGTACAGCGCCAGCGCGTGGTTGAGCCGGGACCGCAGCACCGCCGACGGCCGGCCGTTGTACTGCGCCGAGCCGAGCACCACGATCCCATCGGAGTGCGGCCGGTGGTCCTGCCGGGCAACCTGCCAGACTCGTACCGCGACACCGCCAACGACCAGCGTCGCGGCAAGCCCGGCTGCCAGCACCAGCCTGCCGCCAATCCAGATCAGCCGACCGGGCAAGAGACTGGCCGGCCAGCTCGGCGGCGGTGCTCTCACACCCGTTCGCCGACCCAAGCGGAGAACTTCAACAGCGAGGCGACCCACCAGCGGACCAGGTAGACCAGCGTGTGCCGCTCGATCGGAACCATGAAGTCGAAGACATGCTCGGCGCACAGCCCAACCCGGCCGTCGTCCCCGACCGTGGTGTAGGCCTTGACGAACAGCCGACTGCGGTTCCAGTCGTCAGCCAGGTCAAGCAGCCAGGGCTTGGCCTCGATATCCGAGCGGTGGTCGAGGACCGCCTGGACCCGGAGGACGTCCCGGTCCGGGCCGGTCAGCAGGAAATAGATCCGGCAGTTCTCCCATCGGCAGCCCAGATCGCCGTCGTCATCAACGAAGCACCGGATATCGATCTCACGAAGGATCTGCTGCAGCAGCTCACGTGACGGGCGCACCCGGGACCGACCGCTGATGGATCTGCGGGAAAACACACCGCACCTCCTCGCCCCGGCTCGCGACGCTGCGAACCGTACCCCACTCGACAGTACCTCGCCACCGGCCGACAGCAGCCGCCCTCCAACACAACAGTATGACAAAATTTTGATCCGTCGTACGCTGTCCGGGGAAGGTCGCCGAAACTTGATTTTCGGCTGGCGACCTTCCCCCTCAGGTAACTGCCCACTTCAGTGACTGGCAGCCGGTTAGCGGCTGTCGCTGCCAGCGGTGTGCACCGCGGCCCGGCCGGCTTCCAGCCGGGCGACCGGCACCCTAAACGGTGAGCAGGACACGTAGTCCAGCCCGACGCTGTGGAAGAAGTGCACCGAGTCAGGATCGCCGCCGTGCTCCCCGCAGACACCGATCTTGAGGCTTGGTCGGACTGCTCGGCCCTCCTCGACCGCGATCTGCACCAGCCGGCCGACCCCATCGACATCCAGCGACTCAAACGGCGAGACCCCGAAGATCCCCTTCTCCAGGTACGCCGAGAAGAACGCCGCCTCCACGTCGTCGCGGGAAAAACCCCACCCCATCTGGGTCAGGTCGTTGGTGCCGAAGCTGAAGAACTCGGCCGCCTCGGCAATCTGACCGGCAGTCAGCGCGGCCCGCGGCACCTCAATCATGGTGCCGATCAAGGTCGGTACGTCCACCCCGGACTCTGCGGCGACCACGCGCAGGATGCCCTCGGTCTCCTCCCGGATGATCTCCAGCTCCTGCACCGCACCGACCAGCGGAATCATGATCTCTGGCCGCGGGTCGCCGCCGGCTTGCTTGCGGGCCGCCGCCGCCTCCGCAATCGCCCGTACCTGCATCCCGAACAGGCCCGGGATGACCAACCCGAGCCGCACCCCGCGCAGCCCGAGCATCGGGTTCTGCTCGTGCAGCCGCTGCACCGCGGCCAGCAGCCGCTCGGCGTGCGGGTCAGACTCGCCACGGGCCTCGGCCACCGCCACCCGTACCGACAGCTCGGTGAGGTCGGGCAGGAACTCGTGCAACGGGGGGTCGAGCAGCCGGATGGTGACCGGCAGGCCGTCCATCGCGGCGAAGATCCCGACGAAATCCTCCCGTTGCAGCGGTTCCAACGCGTCCAACGCAGCCGCCCGCTCGGCGTCGGACCCCGCCAGGATCAGCTTCTCGACAAGCTGCCGCCGATCACCGAGGAACATGTGCTCGGTACGGCACAGCCCGATGCCGGCCGCGCCAAACCGGCGAGCCCGCTCGGAGTCATCCGGGGTGTCGGAGTTGGCCCGTACGCCCAGCCGGCGCACCGAGTCGGCCTGCGTGACCAGCCGGTGTACCGCGGCGACCAATGCGCCGGAGTCCGGCGCCAGGGTGCCCTCGAAGTACTGCACCACCGGCGAAGGCTGCACCGGCACCTCACCGGCATACACCGCTCCGGTGGTGCCATCAATGGAGATCAGGTCGCCCTCCTCGACCCGCAGCCCGTTGGGTCCAGACAGCCTGCGCGCCTTGACGTCCACCGCCAGCTCCTCGGCGCCGCACACGCAGGTCTTGCCCATCCCGCGAGCGACCACCGCGGCGTGCGAGGTCTTGCCGCCACGCGAGGTGAGGATGCCCTGCGCGGCGATCATGCCTGGCAGGTCGTCGGGGTTGGTCTCCCGGCGGATGAGGATCACCCGCTCGCCGCCGGCCGCGAACTCCTGCGCTCGCGCGCTGTCGAAGACCGCTCGGCCCACCGCGGCGCCCGGGCTGGCGCCGATGCCCTTGGCGACCGGCCTCGCCTCGGCCTTCTCATCGAAGGTGGGGAACATGAGCTGGGCGAGCTGCCCGCCGCTGACCCGGGACAGCGCCTCGTCGAGATCGATCAGGCCCTCGTCAACAAGCTGGGTGGCGATCACGAACGCGGCTGCTGCGGTCCGCTTGCCGACCCGGGTCTGCAGCATCCACAGCTTGCCGCGCTGGATGGTGAACTCGATGTCACAGAGGTCCTGGTAGTGCCGCTCCAGCGTGGACATGATCGACATCAGCTCGTCGTACGACGCCTTGTCGAGCTGCTCCAGGTCAGCCAGCGGCAAGGTGTTGCGGATGCCGGCCACCACGTCCTCGCCCTGGGCGTTGGCCAGGTAGTCGCCGTAGACGCCCTGCGCGCCGGAGGCCGGGTCGCGGGTGAAGGCCACGCCGGTGCCGGAGTCCATGCCGAGGTTGCCAAAGACCATGGCCACCACGTTGACCGCGGTGCCCAGGTCGGCTGGGATGCGCTCCTGCCGGCGGTACAGGATGGCCCGTGGCGCGTTCCAGGAGTTGAAGACCGCATTGATGGCCAGGTCCATTTGTTCGCGCGGGTCCTGCGGGAAGTCCCGGCCCGAATGCCTAGCGACAATCTCCTTGAACGCATCCACTACGAGCCGCAGATCCGCCGCGGACAAGTCGAGGTCGTTCGCGGTGCCCTTGGCCTGCTTGGCCTCCTCCAAGGCATGCTCGAAGTGCTCACCGTCGATGCCCAGCACGGTCTTGCCGAACATCTGGATCAACCGGCGGTAGGAGTCCCAGGCGAACCGGTCGCTACCAGCCTGCTCGGCCAACCCGACCACCGAGGAGTCGGTCAGCCCGATGTTGAGAACCGTCTCCATCATCCCGGGCATAGAGAACTTCGCGCCGGAACGCACCGACACCAGCAGCGGGTCAGCCGCATCGCCGAGCCTCTTGCCCATCCGCCGCTCCAGCGTGGCCAGGTGCTCGCTGACCTCCGGGCGCAGGCTGGCCGGCTCCGCGCCCTGGGACAGGTAGGCCTGGCAGGCCTGCGTGGTGATGGTGAACCCGGGGGGGACGGGTAGGCCGATATTGGTCATCTCGGCCAAATTCGCCCCTTTGCCGCCCAGCAGATCCTTAAGATCCCGGTTCCCCTCGGCAAAGTCGTACACGTACTTAGTGGACACGCGTGGCACTCCCTCGCGATTTCAACGCTCGCGGCTCCCGAATCCCCCGTGCCGCGAGAATCTATCGCCAACGCTGCCACCACACACCTGCGGGGCGTCCAACCGAACCGCCGTCACGGCTATCGTGAGGCCGACGTGCCACTGTCGGGAGGCGGCACGCCGGCACACACAGGGTGGGTCGGACACCATCGCCGGTACAACACCGACGCCGGTATTCAGCCCAACGAGGCTCCCGCGGCGGAGGATACGGGTGCCGACCGGTAGGTTAGCTCAGCAGCCGGCGAGCTTTTCGGCGAGGTACCCCCGAACCTGGTCCAGGCCGATCCGTTCCTGCTTCATCGAGTCCCGCTCCCGCACCGTCACCGCGTCATCAGCCAGCGTGTCGAAGTCGATGGTGATGCAGTACGGCGTACCGATCTCGTCCTGCCGGCGGTAGCGGCGGCCGATCGCACCGGCATCGTCGAAGTCGACGTTCCAGCACCGACGCAGCTCCGCGGCCAGGTCCTTGGCCTTCGGCGACAGCTCGGCGTTGCGGGACAGCGGCAGCACCGCTGCCTTGACCGGCGCCAACCGGTGGTCCAACCGCAGCACGGTGCGCTTTTCGGGCACGCCCTTGGCGTTGGGCGCCTCGTCCTCGGTGTAGGCCTCCAGCAGGAAGACCAGTACACACCGGGTCAGGCCGGCGGCCGGCTCGATGACGTACGGCGTCCAGCGCTCGCCGCTGTCCTGGTCGAAGTAGGACAGGTCCACCCCAGCGTGCTTGCTGTGGGTAGACAGGTCGAAGTCGGTGCGGTTGGCGATGCCCTCCAACTCGCCCCACTCGGTGCCGGTGAAGTTGAACCGGTACTCGATGTCCACCGTCCGCTTGGAGTAGTGCGACAGCTTCTCCTTGGGGTGCTCGTACAGCCGGAGGTTGTCCTCGCTCAGCCCGAGGTCGACGTACCAGGCCCGCCGCTGCTCGATCCAGTACTCGTGCCAGGTCTCGTCGGTGCCTGGCTGGACGAAGTACTCCATCTCCATCTGCTCGAACTCGCGGGTCCGGAAGATGAAATTGCCGGGTGTGATCTCGTTGCGGAAGCTCTTGCCGATTTGGGCGATGCCGAACGGCGGCTTCTTGCGGGCGGCCTGCTCGACGTTCTTGTAGTTGACGAAGATGCCCTGGGCGGTCTCCGGCCGCAGGTAATGCAGCCCGGTCTCATCCTCGACCGGGCCGAGGAAGGTCTTCAGCAGCCCGTTGAACATCCGGGGTTCGGTGAAGGAGCCCTTGGTGCCGCAGTTCGGGCAGTTGACGTCGGCCAAGCCATGCTCGGACGGGCGGTGGTGCTTGGCCTGGTACGCCTCTTCGAGGTGATCCACCCGGAACCGCCGGTGGCAGGACAGGCACTCGGTCAGCGGGTCGACGAACTCCTCGACGTGACCGGAGGCCACCCATACCTCGCGCGGCAGGATCACCGCCGAGTCCAAGCCGACCACATCGTCGCGCCCGGTGACCATGTACCGCCACCACTGCCGCCTGATGTTCTCCTTCAGCTCCGTACCGAGCGGACCATAGTCCCAAGCAGACCGGGTTCCGCCGTATATCTCCCCGCTGGGGAAGACAAAGCCACGGCGCTTGGACAGGCTGACGATGGTGTCGAGACGATCTGCGGACACGACGATGGGTCTCCATCCGGCTGGCGGTCGGCGAGGGATATGAACAGTACGGAATAGATATAGTCAGGTTACCGGGTTCCGCCGACCGTCCAGGCAGGGACGGGGTCAGTCGGGACAGATCAGTCAGTGGGTCACGGACTGCCCACGCCGTTGGTGCCGGCCGCGATCTGCTTGCTGGCGCACACCCGGTAGCTGCCGTCCTCCTGCACCACCGGGATCTGCAGCGTGGTGCTGGTCGGCTTGCCGTTCACCTTGAGGTCCACCCGGGTGGCCACCAAGGTGATGCCGTTCACCACCTGCTGGCCGGTGACCGCGTAGCTAGTGATCTTGGTGTTGGGGTTAACCAGCAGATGGGAGGGGTCCTTGTTCAGCGCAGCAAGATCATCTTTGCAGAGCACTGCCTTGACCGCGTTGACGTCCTGGTTCTGCTCAGCCTGAGCGAATTTCTTCGCCGCATCGGTTGGGCTGCCCGCCGAGCTACCGCCAGCGAACACGGTCAGCCAGAGCGTCACACCGATCGCCGCCAGCAGCACTACCCCGCCGCCGAGGTACCACGGCGCCCTACCGCGGCCGCGCTTCGGTGCCGGCGGCTGACCGGTTTCCGGCTGACCAGTTTCCGGCTGGCCGGTGGGGGACTGACCACTGGCTGGCGAGTTCGGGTTACTCATCGAGGTCCTTCCTGCTAGCCCAACCCGGAGCCCGGGTCAGGTCAGAAGCCGCAGATCGCGGCTTCGTCGTGTTCCAGCGTGATACTCAGCGACAGAGTGTCGCTGCGGCCCGGACTATAGAGGACACCGACCAAGACCCGCTTACGCGGATCGCCATGGTAGGACTCCGGCGCCACGTTGGTAATTGTGTAGTTGGTTAGTGACTTTCTGTCCAAACCGAAGTACTTCCGCAGCGCGTCGCCATCGGCGAACTTCTGCCGGCCCGCGTCGCATAGCTTGAGCCAGGCCTGGCTATACAGTCGACCCTTCAGGTCGGACATGAAGTTGTTGGCCGCCGCTTGCGCAGCGGAGTCGCTCGGTGGCGACGAGTCGGCACTGCCGGTGTTGGTCGGGGACGCAGTACCGGTGGGCGGTGCACTCGACGAGCCGACCGGACCGGTCGCACCCGTCTGAGCGGCTGGCGTGAGGTTGTGGGTGGCGAGGACAACGATGATGCTGCCGGCCAAGGCAAGCACCACGAACACCGTGAGGACGACCAGCAGCCGGATGCTGTTGTTTCGCCGTGGCGGCGGCATCGGGGGACGGGGGTACGCCGACAGACCACCATACGGCGGTGGCTGCCCGTGCTGCGGCAGCCCGGACGGGTCTTGCGGCGGACCATGATCCCACCCGGGTGGCTGCGTCATGATCTTGTCCTTAGGTGGTACGTCGTGACCTGGTACGTCGTGCTGGGTGGTCAGAAGCCGCAGACCAGATAGTCGCCGGCTTTTCTCGCCATGCTCAGCGTCAGGGATCTCCCGCCCCCGCCGGTGAGCTGTACCTCGACGGTGACCTCCTTGCGTGGGTGACCCCGGAAGCTGCCGTCAGACACCGAGCTCACCGTGTACCCGCTGATGTCTCCACGACCGATCAGGCGCTGTTTCAACGCAGCCAGGGTGCGGAACTGGTCCCGGCCATCCACATACAGCAGCTTCGCCGGCACCGCTACCACCGCGAGCAGGCCGGTCAGCACCGGTACCGGCCGATCGCCGGTCATCATGCCGGTCCCCCGGCCTCGGGCCCGCTCTCAGCGCGCCGGCGCGCTCTGCCCCCCACTACCGAATGATCAGCGCCCGGCGCCCGGTCAGCCTCCCGAACCGTCACGTCGCCACCGGCCGTCACCTCACGCAGTACCTCGAATGCGCTTGGCACCTGCTCGGCCAGCGCCATCAGCGGGGTCGCGGCGATCTTGACCTGATAGTGGGACAGCGCCCGGCGGTACGCGCCAGCGCCATCCCACTCGGTCACCAGCAGCCATACCGTGGCGTCATCGGCGGCTCGGCCCAAGCGGCCGTGCCGGTAGCCGGGGCAGCCCGCGAACGCCCGCAGCGCCTGCTCGGCTTGCGCCGCGAAACCGTCGGCATCGCCCACCGGCACCATGAACCGGGTGACCACCAGCACGCCGCGTCCTTTCCTCCGCACCGTGATTGCGCCTACCGTACCGAGGAGGGACGCGGCGGGGATCCGAACTTTCAAGCATCATGTCCGGTGAGGATTCAGGTCTGGTACGGCTCAGCGGGTGGCCGGATCTGGCGTACGGACTCGGCGCCGATCTGCGCGATCGGGCCGATCTGGTCCTCTCGGGAATGGTCCACCCCGGTATAGTGGCCAACCACCTCCAACCACGTGTCCTTGCCAAAGCTGCTGGCCGCCGCGCCGGTGACCAGCACTCGGGCCGCGGTGGCGTCGGCAGCGCAACAGGTGATCACGATCCGGGTCAGGTAGTACCCGCCGCTGGGCCGCAGCGTCACAAAGCCGATCAACGCGACCCGCCGACCGGTCAGCGTCCGGCCGGCGTCCCACACCGCTCGGGCCTCGTACTCATCCAGCCGCACCGGGACCGGGTCCCCGGCCGGTAGCGGCGGGAAGTCACCGGACGCCGCAGGCGGCGGCACCCGGGCGACGGTCTCCCGGTCCGCAGCATATGAACCGAGCGCGGGCGGGGCGACCAGAAAGATCGCGAAGACCGGCAACAGCAGCAGCCAGGCAACCCGGTGACCATGCCGGTGCCCGGCAGGATCACCGGCACCGGTGCCGTCATTGGTGCCGTGGTCGACCGGCTGGTCGACGGGGTCCGGTGGTCGGTCCGGCGACACCCGCCGGGACCGGGTGCCCGGGTTCTCCAGGTACAACGAGACCAGCCCGAGCAGTACCAGGCTCACGCCAGCCACCAGCAGCGGCACCCGAAGCCAGGCCCGGACGTAGCGTAGGTAGGTCTCGCTGGCCGCGATCCGCAGCAGCATGCCGCCCACCAGCACCAACAACACGTTGCCGGTCTCCCGGTTCACAGCAGCCACTCCCCCACCAGTACTGCGGCCAACACCGCTACGCAGAACGTCAGCGGCGCGAACCGGACCGCGAACCGGCGGCCGAACGTGCCGACCTGCAGCGAGATCAGCTTGACGTCCACCATCGGGCCGACCACCAAGAACGCCAGCCGCGCGGTGAGCGAGAACGAACCCAGGCTGGCCGCCACGAACGCATCAGCCTCCGAGCAAATCGCCACCGCGACAGCCAGCAGGGCCAGCGCACCGACCGCCAGCCACTGGTGATGGGCGACCATGCCGAGGATGCCTTGCGGAACGAACACGTTCACGGTAGCCGCGGTCAGCCCGCCGATCACCAGAAACCCGCCGGCCTGCAGGAAGTCGTGGCCCATCGTGGCCCGAAACGTCTGGCTGCGGTCCATCCCGGTGGTGTCTGGCCGGCGGGGCGGCCGCAGCCACTCGGCCCGGCCGTACCGGGCCCAAACCCAGCCGACCACCACCGCAGCCAGCAGCGAGGCCAGCAGCCGGGCCAGCACCATTTGCGGCCGGCCAGGGAAGGCCACCGCCGTGGCGACCAGCACCACCGGGTTGATCGCCGGGGCGGACAGCAGGAATGCCAGCGCCGCAGCCGGCGGCACGCCGCGGGCGATCAGGCCGCCCGCCACCGGCACCGACCCGCACTCGCAACCGGGCAGCAGCGCACCGGCCGCACCGGCCACCGGCACCGCGGCCACCGGGTTGGCCGGCAGCACCCGGGCGAAGAACGCCGGTGGCACGAACGCCGTAATCGCCGCGGAGACCAGCACACCGAGCACCAGGAACGGCATCGCCTGTACACACACCGCGACGAACACGGTGGCCCAGGTCTGGATCGCCGGCGAGCCGAACAAGTCGACCAGGTACCGCTGCCCGAGCAGCACCACGAGCAGCAGGCCGGTCAGCACCGCGGTCGGGCTGATCGTCGGCCGGCCGCTCGGCGCAGGCCGGCGGGCGGTATCCGGGGAGGCGGTCACGCCAGAGATGCTCGCACGGCGGTCGGACAGTTTCGACCACACCGTCGGCTGGCCAGCCGTGTCGCGGGAAAGAACTCCAGATCGGCTGCGCTGTGCCGGCGTGGTCATGCCGGGTGCGCCGACTGATCGGGTACGGTAAGCGGCATGTCGGCCCCGGCGTACCGAAACGATCACGACGAGACCGTGATCCCGCTGGCCCAAGCACCGGAGTTGGCTGAACTCGCGCAGCGTGTCCGCGCCCACGAGCGGATCACTTTGACCGAGGCAGGCGCTGCGGCAGTCGTTATGATGTCCTCCCACGATCACCAGGCGATCCTCAACTGGGACGCGACGTTCATCGCCGAAACCATGGCCAGCACACAGCCGCGCGGGCCATACATCCCAACGATCTGGCCGCCGCAATGGACGACGCCGCCCCGGCGACCGTTGAGGCGTTTTTGACCGCACTGGAAGCACGCGCGGGTGCGGACATCCCCGCCGCGCAGCAGTGGGCGCTGTGGGAGCGACTGACCACCACGTGACCTATACCGTCGTCTGGAGCATCCAGGCGGCCCGAGCCCGTAGGTGGCTGCGCGACCTTGACCCCGATGGCGTCGCCGTCCTCATCGCCGTGATCAACGCTCTTGCCGCCGATCCGCGGCCGCCCAACGTGGCGGCGCTAGGCGGATCCGGCTGGTGCTACCTTCGCTCGGGGCAGTTCCGCGTCATGTACGAGATTCGCGACGAGCCGCGCGTGGTGCATATCGAAATATCGGCCGGCTACCACCGGCACGCCACTGAGCATGCCTGGGCAAGCCTGCTGGCCGTCCCTACGCCCGCGCGTCTGGTCAGCCGCTCGATGGCTCATGGTCGGCGCCGGCCGGTCTGCTGATCAGGCGGGCTACTCGGCCGTTGCCGACGGCGTCTCTGGCAGTGGGGCGCCTTCGCTCGGTTGGCCCCCTCGTGCGGTCTCGGGCGGATCGGTCTTGACTGTTGTTCCGGTGTCCTCGGCGGCGGCTTAGTAGCCCGGCCGCCAGCAGCCGATCCAGAACCCGCTCGGCAGCAGCCCGTCGTCCATCGTTTTCGGTCATCGTTGCGACGACTAGGGACGAGATGATCATGAGTGGGATAACCGCCAACCCTGCCGTAATTAACGCAAACACAGTCGGATCCGGATGCGGACGGCCATCTCAGCGTATATCCCAGAAAAGCACCACGACTGAATTCTCTCCCTCATAGCGAAAAATCAGTTGCTGCGCTCTACAGTATCGGTACCTCGCAGGGGTGGATCAAGTGAGTCAGCGATCGGCGGGGCTGGGCGGGTCGACCAAGTTTGGTATCGCGGTGCCGAAGCGGCGATCCCGGTCGGCATACCATTCGATCGCCGCCCACAGGTGCCGCCGATCAAAGTCCGGCCAGAGGGTTTCCACGAAGACCAGCTCGGCGTACGAACTCTGCCAGAGCAGGAAGTTGCTGGTCCGCTGCTCGCCGCTGGAGCGGATGAACAGGTCAACGTCTGGGATCTGCGGATGGTAGAGGTACCGGCGCACGGTGCGCTCGTCGATCCGGTCCGGGTTCAGCCGGCCGGCCCGCACCTCACGGCCGATCGCAGCGACCGCGTCGGCCAGCTCCGCCCGGCCACCGTAGTTGACGCAGAACTGCAGGGTGAGCACATCATTGTGCAGCGTCATTTGCTCGGCGGCCTGCAGCTCCTCGATCACGCTCTTCCATAGCCGACCCGGCCGGCCGGCCCAGCACACCCGGATCCCCATCGCGGCCATCTCATCGCGGCGGCGCCGGATTACATCCCGGTTGAATCCCATCAGGAAGCGGACCTCATCGGGGGACCGCTTCCAGTTCTCGGTGGAGAACGCGTACGCCGAGATGTACCGCACGCCCACCTCGATGGCGCCCTTGAGCACGTCCAGCAACGCGGCCTCGCCGGCCTCGTGACCCTTGGTACGGGGCAGCCCGCGGCGCTTGGCCCAGCGCCCGTTGCCGTCCATGATGATCGCCACATGCCGTGGCACCAGGCTGGGCTCGACGCTCGGCGGCCGGGCCCCGGACGGGTGCGGCGACGGCGCGACGGCGCGTCCCTTCATGCCCGCTCCACCAACGGCAGCGAACGCAGCCCGCGCTCCAGGTGCCATTGCAGATGGGCCGCGATCAGCCCGCTGGCCTCCCGCCGCACCGCCGCCCCCGAGGCCTCGGCGATCGGCCAGTCACCGACCAGCAGCGCGCGCAGCAAGTGCAAGGTGTCGGCTCGGGGGGTCGCCGCACCAGCCGGCCGGCAACCCGGACAGACCGCTCCCCCGGCCGGGACCGAGAACGCCCGGTGCACCCCCGGCATGCCACACCGGGCGCACTGGATCAGCGCCGGCTCCCAGCCGGCCACCGTCATCGACCGGACCAGGAACGCGTCCAGCACCAGCCCCGGCTCGTGCTCGTCGCCGACCAGCGCACGCAGCGCGCCGACCAGCAGCAGGTACAGCCGGATCGACGGCTCACCCTCCGCGGCCGCCAGCCGCTCGGCGGTCTCCAGCACCACGGTGGCCGCGGTGTAGCGCGGGTAGTCGGTGGCAAGCTGTGCGCCGTACGGCGAGATCGTCTCGACCTGGGTGACGATGTCCAGGCTGCGTCCGGTGTAAAGCTGCACGTCAATGTGGCAGGCCGGCTCTAGCCGGGCTCCAAACCGCGACGAGGTACGCCGGACGCCCTTGGCCACCGCGCGGACCCGGCCGTGCCGGCGGGTGAGCAGCGTGACGATCCGGTCCGCCTCGCCCAGCTTGTGCAGGCGCAGCACGACCGCGTCGTCCCGGTACAGGCTCACTCGGTCATCCTCGCATCCGGTACTGACACCGACGCCGAACCTGGCCGCATCGCGACCAACAGCGCCACCATCACCGCAAACAACCCGGCTACCGCCGGCACCGTAAACGCGACCCGGGCGCCGTGGCCGTCGATCACCCGGCCGACTATCGTGGCCCCTACCGCCACGCCGATCCCCGCCCCGGTGGACAGCCAGGACATCGCCTCGGTCCGGCCGCGGCCGGCACGGCGGCCGCCAGCAACGCGAACCCGCAAATCAGCGCGGGAGCCACCGCCAGCCCGGCCACGAACATCGCCCCGGTCAGCGCCGCGATGCCAGGCAGTAGCGGGAAGGTACCGACCATCGTGGCCAGCACGCCGGTCGCGGTCGCCAGCCGGCGGCCCAGCGAGGTAGCGGGTTGGGCCGCGCCGGCGGACAGCCCGGCCAGCATGCTGCCGAAGGCGAAGACCGCCAGCATCGCGCCGGCCAGCCCCGGCTGACCGCGCTCGGTGGTATAGGCGACCACGACCACCTCGACCGAGCCGAACAGGGCGCCCAGCCCGACCGACACCAGCGTGACACCGAGGACCACCGGCCGCCGGATCGCCGAGGGGTGTGGCGGGCTGCCGGCGGCCAGCCGAGGCGGCTCAGTAGACCACTGCGGCACCAGCCAGCAGGCGCCGAACACCGCGAGGGCAACCGCGGCCAGCAGGCCGCCGGCCGGCGCCACCCGGATGCACAGCAGCGTCGCCAGGACCGGCCCGACGATGAAGATGACCTCGTCCAGCACCGACTCCCAGGACTGCGCAGTGTGCCGCAAGCCGGCCTCAGCGGTGGTGTGTAACCAGCGCGCCCGTACCATGCTGCCGACCGGCAGGTGCCCGGCGCCGATCACGGCGGCGGCGGCGAACTGGGTCCAGCCGGGAGCGTGACCGACCGTCGAGGCCACCAGGACCAGCATGCCGACCACCTCCACCACCGAGGCGCCGACCAGGACGGTGGCCTGGCCGCGCCGGTCGGTCAACCGGCCAAGCAGCGGGGTCACCGCCGCAGACACCAGCGCAAAGGTCGCGCTGACCGCACCAGCCTGCGCGTACGAACCACCGGTACGGGTAATCAGCAGTACGCAACCCAGGCCGATCATCGAGATCGGCATCCGCAGCACGAACCCGGCCCCGGTGAACGCCCGGGCGCCTGGAATCGCGAACAGCCGGCGGTAGGAGGACAGCACACCCGCACGCTACGGGCCGAAAAATCGTTAGGGTGCCGGCCCGGCTGGTGCTAGACAGGCGGGAATGACCGGCCGGCGGCCGTCGAGTCGCTGGACCAGATAGACGCTGGGTCGGATACTGAGGTGTCGGATGCTGGAGAGGTCATGCGTATTGCCCCGTTCGAGCTGACCACTGCCACCGCGGCCGACCGGGAAGCCTGGTGTACCTTAGCGCTGGCCTGCCGGCAGGCTGACCTGCCGGAGTTCCCGGAGCCGACCCGCGCATCGTTGCTGAACCGGCTCAAGCCGTACAGCGCCGAGGAGATCCAGACCTGGGTGGCCTGTGACGGTGAGCAGGTCATTGGCTCGGTCACGCTGGTCCTGCTCGACGGGCAGAACGCGCATCTGGGGGTGGTCATCGCCGATGTCCATCCGGCGGCGCGACGCCGCGGGATCGGGCGGACCCTGATGACCATCGCGGTGGACGAAGCGCGGCAGGACGGGCGTACCACGCTGTGCAGCCACAGCCGGGCAGCCTCCGCCGGCGACGACTTCGCCGCAACCATGGGCGCCCAACCCGTCCAGGATGAGATCCAAAGCCTGCTCCGGCTGTCCGAGCTAGACAGTACGGCGATCCGGCGGTGGGCAGCCGGTACCGAGGCGACCACCGAGGGCTTCACCTTGGTGCGCTGGAAGAACCGGGTACCCGAGGAGCTGATGGCGGCCTACTTGCAAGTCCGTACCGGCCTGGACGACATGCCGACCGGCGATCTGCAGTTGCGGCCAATGCGGCGATCAGCGCAGGAAATGCGGCAGATCGAGGCCAACTCCGAGGCGTGCGACAACCGGGTCTACGTCATCGCCGCGCAGGAGGTGGGCACCGGGCGGCTGGCTGGATACACCTCGATGCATGTCACGCCGGACTACCCGTGGGCCGAGGTGGGCAGCACCACCATACTGCCGGCGTACCGGGGTCGCGGCTTCGGGTTATGGGTCAAGGCCGCGATGGTGTGCTGGCTGACCGATACGGAGCCGCAGCTTGCCGCGTACCTGACCGAGAATGCCAGCAGCAACGTCCACATGCGGCAGATCAACGAGCGGCTGGGCTACCGCGTGCTGGGCACCTGGCGGACCTGGCAGCTCAGCCTGTAGCCGGCCGGGGTCACAGGCCCAGCTTGCGGAGCTGCTTGGGGTCGCGCTGCCAGTCCTTGGCGATCTTCACGTGCAGGTCAAGGTACACCCGGGTACCCAGCAGCGCCTCGATCTGCCGCCGGGCGGTGCTGCCAACCTCCTTCATCCGGGTGCCACCCGTGCCGAGCACGATCCCCTTTTGGCTGGCCCGCTCCACGTACACCGTGGCGTAGATATCCAGCAGGTCGTCGCGGCCCTCGCGTGCCGCCATCTCCTCCACCACGACCGCGATGGAGTGCGGCAGCTCGTCGCGTACCCCCTCCAACGCGGCCTCCCGGATCAGCTCGGCGACCAGGGTCTCCTCCGGTTCATCGGTCAGCTCGCCGTCGGGGTAGAGGGGTGGCCCCGCCGGCAGCTTGCCGATCAGCACCTCGGTGAGGATGTCCAGCCGGACCTGACCGACCGCCGAGACCGGTACCAGATCGGCGAAGTCCATCAGGTCGGCCAGCGCGACAAGCTGCCCGGCGATCTGCTCCGGATGTGTGGTGTCGGTCTTGGTCACGATCCCGACCACCGGGGTGGACAGCCGGGCCAGCTCGCGGACGATGAACCGGTCGCCGGGGCCAACCTTCTCGTTGGCCGGTACGCACAGCCCGATCACGTCCACCTCCGACCAGGTGGCCCGCACCAGGTCGTTCAGCCGCTGGCCGAGCAGCGTGCGCGGCTTGTGCAGACCAGGTGTATCGACCACGATGAGCTGGACGTTCGGTCGGTGCACGATGCCCCGGATGGCGTGCCTGGTGGTCTGTGGCCGGGTGGAGGTGATCGCCACCTTAGTGCCCACCAGGGCGTTGGTCAGGGTGGACTTGCCGGCGTTGGGCCGGCCCACGAAGCACGCAAAGCCAGAACGGAAGGTCACCTGGGTATTCTGCCTGTTGCGCCCTGCGGGCGGGCGCTGGCCGGGCGTACGACCCCCACTGCTTTCTTGACTCGTTCCAAAAAGCTACGAGCTTCGGGGGCGTGACTGGTTCGCGTGAGCGTCTCATTGCCGAAGGTCTGCGGGTCACCGGCCCGCGGGTTGCGGTCTTGGACTCGACCCCGGCCGGTGGGCACCTGTCGGCGGACGAGGTCGCCGTTGCGGCGCGGGCCTGGATCGGGTCGGTGTCCACTCAGGCGGTGTACGACGTACTACGCGCGCTGACCGCCGCCGGGCTGCTGCGCCGGATCGAACCGGCCGGGATGTCGGCCCGGTACGAAAACCGGGTGGCCGACCACCACCACCTGATCTGCCGGGAGTGTGGCGCTATCAGCGACGTGGACTGCGTCGGTGGGTCGTGCCCCTGCCTGAAGCCGGCCCGTACCCGGCGGACTTCGCCATCGACGAGACCGAGGTCACCTTCTGGGGGATCTGTCCCGCCTGTTCCCACCCGCCCAGAAAGGGAGTGTCATGACTGCCCAGCCGCCGGTGACCACCACCGATGCTGGAATTCCGGCACCCAGCGACGAGCACTCGCTGTCCATTGGTGCGGACGGCCCACTGCTGCTGCAAGACCACTACCTGATCCAGAAGATGGCCCAGTTCAACCGGGAGCGGGTCCCGAGCGGGTCGTACACGCCAAAGGCGGCGGCGCGTTCGGCTACTTCGAGGCGACCGAGGACGTCAGCCAGTACACCAAGGCCAAGATCTTCGCCAAGGGCACCCGGACCGAGGCGCTGGTCCGGTTCTCCACGGTAGCCCTGGAACAAGGTAGCGCCGACACCGTCCGCGACCCGCGCGGGTTCGCGATCAAGCTTTACACCGAGGACGGTAACTACGACCTGGTCGGCAACAACACGCCGATCTTCTTCATCCGTGACCCGCAGAAGTTCCAGGATTTCATCCGCTCCCAGAAGCGGCGGTCGGACAGTCACTTCCGCGACCATAACATGCAGTGGGACTTCTGGACCCTGTCACCGGAGTCCACGCACCAGGTTACTTTCCTGATGACCGACCGCGGCACCCCGCGTACCTGGCGTAACATGAACGGGTACGGCAGCCACACCTTTATGTGGGTCAATGCCGGTGGCGAGAAATTCTGGGTGAAGTACCACTTCAAGACCGAACAGGGCATCGAGAACTTCACCGAAGCCGAGGCCAAGGCGATGGTGGCTGAGGACGGCGACTACCATTTGCGCGACCTGCACGACACGATCGCCAGCGGGCAGGAGGCGTTCTGGCGGCTGGAGATGCAGATCATGCCGCTGGAGGCCGCGGCGGACTACCGGTTTAACCCGTTCGACCTGACCAAGGTCTGGCCACACGGCGACTACGTACCGATCACGATCGGTCGGCTGGTGCTCAACCGCAACCCCGAGAACTATTTCACCCAAATCGAGCAGACCGCGTTCGAGCCGGCCAACATGGTGCCCGGCATTGGACCGAGCCCGGACAAGATGCTGCAGGGCCGGCTGTTCTCCTACCCCGACACCCACCGGTACCGGATTGGCACCAACTACCTGCAGCTTCCGGTCACCCAGCCAAAGGTGCCGGTGCACTCGTACCACAAGGACGGCGCGATGCGGTACGCGAACCCCGGTGACCCGGTGTACGCGCCGAACTCCTACGGTGGCCCGGTGGCCCAGCCCGAGCCTTACGAGCACGAGACGTACCAGGTCGCCGGCGAGATCATCCGCACCGCATCCAGCCGGCACGCTGAGGACGACGACTTCGGCCAGCCTGGCACGCTGTACCGCCAAGTGCTGAGTGAGACCGACCGGGCTCACCTGGCCAGCAACATCATCGGGCACGCCAGCCAGGGCCTGACCGACGCGATGAAGAGCCGGGTGGTGGAGTACTGGCGCAACGTCGACCCCCACCTCGGCGCTGAGGTGGCCAAGGGTCTCAACGGCGGCTGACCGAACCAGCCCGCGCTGGCCGGATCCTGCGGGATCCGGCCAGCGGCCTTTGTCGACGGCTGGGTCGCCTGGGTCTAGCGGTGCCTCGCGGGGGATGGCAACCTAAGCGGTCGTCGGGCGGGGCCAGTACTGGCCCTGGATGGAGGTGCACCGCAGATGACGCGCGCCGCGCCAGGGCCACGGTTATCGCGCCACACCACAGACGCCAGCAGCACCGCCGCCACCGCAGCCGCCTCGTTTGCCGCCACGGCTGCCAGTGCTGCCGCAGCAGCGGCCAACACCGCAGCCGTGGCAGCCGCCGCGGCGGCCGGGGCCCGGGTAGACCGGCTGCCCACCGGCTCGGCACCGGCCGCCCGGCCCGGTGTCGCCCCAGCCGCCGCGGAGGAGTTCCTGCGGCGGTTTTACGCCGAGCGGCCGGCGGCGATCGGGCTGGGCCGCCGGTTACGTACCGTCCACGCCGAGATCGAGCAGACCGGCAGCTACTGGCACACCACCGAGGAGTTGGAGTTTGGCGCCCGGGTCGCCTGGCGCAACTCCGCCCGCTGCATCGGCCGGCTGTACTGGCGCAGCTTGCGGATCCGTGACCAGCGCGCGGTACGCGACCCGGCCGGCATTGCCGCGGCGGCCGTCGAGCACCTGCGGATCGCCACCAATGGCGGCCGGATCCGACCGCTGATCACGATCTTTGCGCCGGATGCCCCGGATCGGCCCGGCCCGCGAATCTGGAATGAGCAGCTTGTCCGGTACGCCGGGTACTGTCGGCCAGACGGCACAGTGCTCGGCGATCCCCGGCTAGCCGGCTTCACCGCGCTGGCGCAGCGGCTGGGCTGGGCCGGGGCCGGTACCGCGTTCGACGTACTGCCCCTGGTCATCGGCGACGGCTCGGGCCGGCTGCGGCTGTTTCGGCTGCCGACCCAGGCGATCTTGGAGGTGCCGCTGTCGCACCCGCACTATCCGTGGTTTGCCGAGCTGGGATTACGCTGGTACGCGGTGCCGGTGATCTCCAACATGTGCCTGGAAATCGGTGGGATCTGCTACCAGGCCGCGCCGTTTAACGGCTGGTACATGGGCACCGAGATCGGCGCCCGCAACCTGGCCGACACCGACCGGTACGACTTGCTGCCCACGGTGGCGCAGCGGCTCGGCCTGGCTACCGACGATGAACGGAACCTGTGGCGAGACCTGGCCATGGTCGAGCTGAACGTGGCGGTGTTGCACTCCTTCGACGCGGCGGGGGTGACGATCACCGATCATCACACCGAGTCCCGCCGGTTCCTCACCCACCTGGACCGGGAGGCCCGGCTCGGCCGCAGCGTACCGGCGGATTGGAGCTGGATCGTGCCACCGATGTCCGGCGCGGCCACCCCGGTCTTCCACCGGTACTACGACCAAGCCGACCTGCGGCCCACCTTCGTCCTGCACGACGACGCAGCAGCCCGAGCCGCCGGCTGCCCCGGCACTGAGGTGGCCAGCCAAGTCGATCCACCACGGACCACCTGACTCAACCCAGCTCGTCGGCGTGGGTACGCCGGCGCCGGAACTGCGGGTGGATCACCCCGTGGACCGCGTGGCGGCCGACCGCCGCCAGCCATCGGGAACGTGGAAGCTGTCGCCGCACTCGGCGGGCCGCAGGGCGACAATCCAGTCGGTAACGGCTGGCCGCCCGTCGAGGTTCCAGCCAGTGGCCAAGCTGTGCAGGTGGGCGGCGAGTTGGTCGGCGGATCTTCCGGTGGCGTGGATAGCACCGTCGGTGTGGATGATGGCGGTGCTGCCGTCCGGGTCGGCCAGAGCGCAGGTATGTCCGGAAATGACGGAGCAGCCCAGTCTGCTTGGCTCGCGGTGGGGGCTAAGGTACGGACCTGGCGAACCCCCGAACGGCGCGAGCAGAGGAGGCACCGGACGGCATGGACAGCAACCAGGCGACCGAGCGTCACACGCTCACCGCGAGGACGTGCTCGCCGTCGCCGTCCGACTCACCGAACGCGGCCGAGCCGTACGCACGCAGGCCAGCGGCGACGGACCATACGACGGCGAACGGCTGGCGACCCAGGCCAACATCCTCGACACCACAGCTCAAAATCTCCGGGATGGCGTGCAACTCAACCTGGTCACGGACTTCGACGACTTCGCCGAACGGCTCGCCCGGAACTACGAACGCCTCAAAGACTACTGGCGCGACCAAGCAACGCGAGACCGTGAGCGGGGCGACGAGCGGATGGCCGGCCGCCGTATCGGTCTGGTTGACGCCTACGCCGAGGCCGCCGCGACGATCCGCCGAAACCTGCCAGATCAACGGCTCAGGACACTGGCCTAACCGATGATCGGCTGCTGCCGACTTCGGCCAGTCAATGCCCGTTGGCTGTTCTACGAGGTTCGGTGGGCTAAGCAGTGCGTTACTGCAACGCCACGCTTCTGCCTCTGCTCGTACTGGGATGGCAGGGAAGCGATCTACCGTTAGGCGTCGTTGGGTTGCGCGGGTCCCCCTCCAGCGCCGATGGTCGCCAAGCGTGCGTCAATGCCGGAAGCGCTGAATGGAATTGATCTACCACATCACCATGGCCGCGGACTGGGTGAACCGCCTCGAACCGCCCTAGTTCCTCATGGCGGTGGCATAGGGATTGCGACCGGTCTCACGGTTTCTTCAGGAAAGCCGCGCCGGTTAACAGACTCGGAGAACTCGACCTTCCCCTCAGCCGCAAGACTGTCGAGGACCGCCCTGCGGTCCGAAGGATCGGACGGTACAGCCTCCATAGCTGCTTGCAGGCTTGCATTGGTCTCGTCAGTTGCGGCACTAAGGCCGGAAACTGTCGCTACTGACCCCTCCAATCGTACGTGCCGCCTCTTCCATCGCCGCAGGGCTCATTGGCACAGGTGAGGGTGGTCCTTGCTGCATAGCATCATCGTTTGATGAGGCCGGATGCGTTCGCGCGTCAAGCTCCGCAAGGGATCTTCGTGAGACTCTGGTCCGAGTAGCTCCGAACGACGACTCGCCCTCGGCCATGTTTATCTCGCCGAAGCATCGCCGCCTTAGGTCCCGTGACATGCCCCGTCGGTTCCAAGTCGCGATATAGACCCTCTTACCCAGTCGCTGGACAGCTTCCACGGCTGGTATAAAGTCCTGGTCTCCCGATAGAAGAACCGCAATGTCGTACGAGTCGACGGCTGCATATTGGACAATACCACTAAGTTAGCCCGAAGCACGTTCGCCCAGATCTTGTCAAACTCGCAGGTCAGCGCCTTGCAAGTGGATAAGATCCACTCGTAACTTAGTGGTATTGGCATATTGGATCATCTCCGCAGCGAGGCGAACGTCAACCCGCTTCTCGGTGTAGAACTGGTTCAGCCGACCACACCCACGACAACATGTCCGTCTCAAGACGAGAGGCTCGCGTTTGATGAAAAAACCCAGTTGGTATGACAGTTATGTTAGAAATCTTCCCAGCCGCTCCCCGGGTCCGCCTTCACGCGACGCTCGATGTCCAGTGTAGTAATATGTCCCAACGAAGATACCGTCGCCTCCTGGGCGCCGAGCAACTCCCCGACGGCATGTCGCCGGGCCGCGAGATCACGAGCAACGTCGCGAGTGTAGTGCCCTTGGTGGCCCGCAATGGCACACCCGCCGGCCAAGACTCTCCCAGCGCCGAGTCAGCAGCGGTTTGTACCGGTAAGGGTCAGCCGCCGCTTCCGGATACACGGCCAAGCACGCCTCAATGACGGCCCGGTCATAGAACGGGTATGCCGGCGCCAGCATACCCAGGGTCGCGGGCATGGCGACCATCGCCCGGCTGCGCGCCGCGCCCGCCCGCCACGGGGCCGATCGACACCACGTACCGATCTGGCTAGACTTATGGCTATGTCGATCGCCGAGCATATGCCACTTGCGGACGTGAAGAACCACCTGTCGGAGGTTGTCGACCGCATCCAGCGCGAGCACGGCCGCATCGTGATCACTCGGCACGGCCGACCTGCGGCAGTCGTGTTGAGTATCGACGACCTCGAATCATTGGAGGAGACGCTCGACGTCATGGCCAGCACCCAGCTCATGAGCGATATACGGACAGCTCTGAACGATCTCGGCACCGTGGGCACCACCGTTCTCAGCAAAGACGAGGCACTTCGGCTGGCCAGCGGTCGGTGAGCCACCGCGATTTTGAGATCGCCTGGACGGCGCTGGCCAAACGTGCACTAGCTCGACTACCCGAGAAGATCGCCACCGTCGTCGTCGAGTTCCTCTACGGATCTCTTGCCGCCAACCCCCACCGTGTCGGCAAACCCCTCCAACTCCAGCTAGCCGGACTACACAGTGCCCGCCGTGGCGACTACCGCGTGATCTACCGCATCCACGAGCCCAACCACCTCGTCGAAGTCATCGCCATCGAGCACCGAGCGAACGCCTACCGGCCACGAGGGTAGGACCGGTCCGGCTCGCGGCAGTTGGGGCGTTCTGCAAACCAACCGTGGCCAGTGCTCAGGGACAGCCGACTGCGTTCTTGGACCCAGCGGCGGCCGGTGAGACAGCCAGACCAGGCAGGCCGTCGATGCTCGCCGCGTTGCGGTCGGTCCAGTAGGCGATCATCTCATCCGGGCTCTTGCGCTGCTGCCAGTCCTGCAGCAAGGGGCGCTCGCCAATGTAGTCCATGAATGGTACGCCGTACCCGCAGGAGTCGGCGATCCGGTCCACCTCGACCAGCACCACCGACCGGACGCCGTGTGCGGACGCCCCGGCGAAACGGTCAAGCAGGTCGGTGAAACGCGGGTCGCCGGTCAGCACCGGCTCGCCACGGCCGTACAACCGCAAGATCTTGGGCGGTCCGGTGAAGGCGCAGAACATCACCGTGATCCGGCCGTTGTCGCGCAGGTGCGCGATGGTCTCCACGCCGGAGCCGGTGTAGTCCAGGTACGCCACCGACCGCGGGCCGAGCAGCGCGAGCGTACCCAACCCGCCCTTCGGCGAGACGTTGACATGCCCGTCCGCCCCGCTTGGCGCTGTTGCCACAAAGTACACCGGCTGGGCCCGGACGAAGTCAGCCAACCGCCCCTCGATTGCCTCGTAGACCTTGCCCATCGCGCCCTCCGCCCTATGCCGGCCGCACTGGGCTGCCGTCCGGACCGGCCAGCAGCACGGGGGCGCTGGCTGCCAGGTCACGCACCGCGGCCAGCCCTGCACTGTCCACTGTGGACGAGCTGGTGACCACCACAGCCGCCTCCAGGCTGGCCGCTCCAGCGCAGACCGCCATCGCCACCGCAACCTGCAGCGCGGACAACCGCAGCGCACGCAGCTCCACCGTACACGCGGCGTAGGTGCGGCCGTCGGTATCGCGTACCGCAGCACCCTCGGCAGCACCGGTACGGGCGCGGGCCGACCGAGCCAGCGTCACGATCTTGGCATCCTCGGGATCCAGCTCCCCAACAGCCAGCTCAGCCATCCGCCACCTGCTCCTCCCTCGGCCGGCCGCGGTCGGTCGGCACCAGCCGGCGTACCAGCACGCTGTCGATCCGGTGCCGGCGACCGGTCGCGTTCTCCGCGGTCAGCCGCAACCCGCAGACCTCCACCGCGGTGCCCGGGATCGGCACCCGGCCGAGCTGATGAGCCAGCAGCCCGGCCACCGTCTCGACCTCGCCGTCCGGCAGCGTCACACCGAACAGGTCGGACAGGTCGGCCAGGCTCAGCCGTGAGGTTACCCGCGCGGTGTCCTCATCCAGCCACTCCACCGGTGGCCGCTCCACGTCGTACTCGTCGGTGATCTCGCCGACGATCTCCTCCAGGATGTCCTCAATGGTGACCAGACCAGCAGTGCCGCCGTATTCGTCAATGACGATCGCCATGTGGATCCGCCGGGCCTGCATCTCGCGCAGCAGGTCGTCCACCGGCTTGGACTCCGGTACGAACGAGGCCGGCCGCAGCACCTCCTCTACCGGGGGGCCGCCGTGCGGGTCGTTCGGGTCCTGGGTCCGCCCGACGAGGTCCTTAAGGTAGACCAGCCCCACGATGTCGTCGACGTTCTCGCCGATCACCGGAATCCGGGAGAACCCGCTGCGCAGCGCCAGCACGAGGGCTTGCTCGACGGTCTTGTCCCGTTCGATCCAGACGATCTCGGTACGCGGCACCATCACCTCGCGCACGATCGTGTCGCCGAGCCCAAAGACCGAGTGGATCATGTTCCGCTCGCCGTGCTCGACCACGCCCCGGGCCTCGAAGAGATCGACCAGCTCGCGCAGCTCCACCTCGGTGGCGAACGGCCCCTCCCGGAACCCGCGGCCCGGCGTAATCGCGTTGCCGAGCAGGATCAGCAGCAGGGCCAGCGGTCCGAAGACCCGGCCCAGCAGCCGGGCCACCGCGGCGGTCCGCAGCGCCACCGTGTACGGGTGCTGTCGACCCAGCGTGCGCGGCCCGACACCGGCCAGCACGTAGCTGACGACAGTCATCGCCACCACGGTGCTGGCCAGCGCCGGAAAGCCCAGACCCAGGATGTTGATTAGCACCGCGGCGACCAGCACGGTGGCGGTCAGCTCGCAGGCCACCCGCAACAGCAGCAGCAAGTTGGTGTACCGCGGCCGGTCAGTGAGCAGCTCGCCGAGTCGCTGGGCCGACCGGGAACCGCGCTCGGCCATCTCCCGGACCCGACCCGGAGAGATCACCACCAGCGCGGCATCCATCGCGGCGAACAACCCGGCCGCCAGCACCAACAGCACTGCGACCACCAGTAAGACGGCGCCAGCGGGAAACACGTGCCCGGGGCTCACTGCCGGCTGCCTCCAGTGGCCGGCCGGCCCCGCCAGCTTGCCAGGATGCTGGCCTGCAGCCCGAACATCTCGCGCTCCTCATCGGCGTCGCCGTGGTCGTACCCCAGCAGGTGCAGGATGCCGTGCGCGCACAGAAGCTGCAGCTCGGCCTGGCCGCCGTGGCCGGCGCTCGCGCCCTGCCGGTCGGCCACCTCGGGGCAGAGCACCACGTCACCGAGCAGTGCCGGACCCGGGTCGGGATCGGTCAGATCCGTCGCGGAGTCCAGCTCGTCCATCGGGAAGGCCAGCACGTCGGTCGGCCCGGCCTCCCCCATCCACCGCTCATGCAGCGCAGCCATCGTGGCCAGGTCGACCAGCAGCACCGACAGCTCGGCCGCCGGGTGGACGCCGGTCTCGTCCAACACATGACGAGCCAGCCCCACCAGCGCGACCTCATCAACGGTACGGCCGGACTCGTTGGCGATTTCGATGGTCATCCGCCTAGTGTGTCAGCGGGCCGGCTTAGTGTCGCGAACGGTGCGGCCGGCGATCCTGCCGGTTCGGCGCCGGACCCTGACGGGCGTCCCAGCGGGTGTACGCGTCTACAATGTCGCCAACCAGCTTGTGCCGGACCACATCCAGGCTGGTCAACTGGGTGAAGTGCACGTCCTCAATCCCGTCCAGAATGTCCCTGACCACGATCAGGCCGCTCTTGGTGCCGCTCGGCAGGTCCACCTGGGTAATATCGCCGGTTACCACAATCTTGGAACCGAAACCGAGCCGGGTCAGGAACATCTTCATTTGCTCTGGGGTGGTGTTTTGCGCCTCGTCCAGCACGATGAAGGCATCGTTGAGGGTACGGCCGCGCATGTAGGCCAGCGGGGCGACCTCGATGGTGCCGGACTGGGTCAGCCGCGAGATTGACTCGGGGTCGACCATGTCGTGCAGCGCGTCGTACAGCGGTCGCAGGTAGGGGTCAATCTTCTCGTACAAGGTGCCGGGAAGGTAGCCAAGCCGCTCACCGGCCTCCACTGCTGGCCGGGTCAGGATGATCCGGTTGACCTTCTTGGCCTGCAGCGCCTGTACCGCTTTGGCCATCGCCAGGTAGGTCTTGCCGGTCCCGGCCGGGCCGATGCTGAAGACCACGGTGTGCTCGTCGATGGCATCCACGTAGCGCTTTTGGTTCAGCGTCTTAGGCCGAATGGTACGGCCGCGCCGGGACAGGATGTTGAGGCTAAGTACGTCAGCCGGCCGCTCGACGCTGCCGCTGCGCAGCATCCCGAGGATCCGTTCGGCCTCCTCCGCGGAGGCTGGATGGCCGGCCTCGACCAGCGCCAGCAGCTCCTCGAAGACCCGGACCGCGAAGGCGTTGTCGGCGGGCGTACCGGTGATGGTGATCTCGTTGCCACGGACGTGCACGTCACTGCGCAGCTCGGCCTCGACGATCCGGAGCAGCCGGTCGCCTGAACCGAGCAGAGCGACCATCGCCTGCGATTCCGGGATGATGATCTTGGTCTGGACGGAGGTGACAGCGGTGTCGGGGGCTCCGGTAGAGGTATCGGGCACGGGCGAAGGCAGACCTGCTTCCTAGCTGGGCAACTGCTGACCCGGCCAGTTTAGCCGCGTATTCAGCTTTCGGGCGTACCGAAATGGCCAAGTGGTCCGCCGCCCAGGACGTGCAGGTGCACGTGAAAGACGGTCTGGCCAGCGTCGGCACCGGTATTGAAGACCAGCCGGTAGCCGGCTGCGGCGAATCCCTCCGCGCCGGCCGCCGCAGCGCCCTCGCGGATCAGCTCGGCCAGCAGCCCGGGGTCGGCCTCGGCCAGCGCAGCGGCATTCTCGACGTGCTCGCGCGAGACCACCAGCAGATGGCTGGGTGCCTGCGGGGCGATGTCCCGGAAGGTCAGCGTGTGCTCCCCGTCGCGTACGACAGTCGCGGGGATCTCGCCGGCTACGATCCGGCAGAACAAGCAGTCGGCCATGGCGGGCATCCTACGAGTGAGCGGTAAACCGCGCCGACCCGGCGCGCGTCTGGGCAGCCGTGACGGGCACACTGGCGCTGTATGACACCGCGGGACCGGCCATCGGTACCGTGACGCGCGGCGACGCTCTGGACGCGGACGAGGCGCTCACGGAGCTGTACGCCGTGCACTACCGGAAGCTGGTGCGCATCGCCGCGATGCTGCTGGACGACATTGGCGCCAGCGAGGAGGTCGTCCAAGACGCGTACGTCAAGATGCACTCCGCGTGGCGGCGGATCCGCGAGCCAGCGGCGGCCGAGGCATACTTGCGTACCACCGTGGTCAACCTGGCCAGGTCCCGGCTACGCCGCCGGATGGTCGCCGCCAAGTACCCACCCAAGCCGATGCCGGACGCGCCGTCCGCCGAACACGGCGCGATGATCCGGCTTGAGCGAGACCGGGTGATCCGGGCGCTGCACACCCTGCCGGCCCGGCAGCGCGAATGCCTGGTGCTACGCTACTACGCCGATCTGTCCGAGGTACAGATCGCTGAGGCGATGAGGATCAGCACCGGCGCGGTGAAGAGCCACGCCTCGCGGGGGATGGCTGCGTTGCGGGCCGCCCTGCTGGAGGACAACCCGTGATGAACGACGACGAGCTGGCTGACCTGCTGCGGCAGGCGTTGCATGCCGAAGCCGACCGGAAGGTGCCGGCCGGCGACGGGCTGCAGCGCATCCGCGAGCGGGTCGACGCCCGCCGCCGTCGGCTGAGCTGGCTGCGGCCGGGCTTGGCCGTCGCCGCCGCCGCGAGCGTGGCGGCAGCGGTCGCGATCGTGCCTGCCCTGGTGCGCGGTGCTGGCCAGCAGCTTCGACCAGACCAGGTAGCCGGGGCGCCGCCAGCCGGTTCCCCGGCCAATCCGCAAGCCACCGACCAGGTACTGCCGACGCCGGGCAACACCCCGATCCCGAATACCGGACTGTACGACATGCGTACGGTCTGGCCGTACGCCAGCCGCGCCGAAGGTACCAGCAAGGCGGATGCCGACGTGGCTAGCGGGGTGCACGCCGAGCTGACCAGCCCCAGCGCTGCCGCGGTGACTTTCATCGAGTCCTACGTCGGCACCCAGACCCCGCTGACCGCGACGAGCACCGGTGCGCTGCAAAACGGCATTGGCGAGGCGGTGTACCGCTCCCTGCCGGACGGTACCCAGCATCTGGTGTCGCTGGTGTACCTGGTCCGGGTACGAACCGGAGCCGACTCCCCGTATGTGGTTGCCGGCGCCAGCCGATCGGCGACGACTGACGACCAGACCACGCTGGCAGTCTTCCCACCGGCCGAGGTGCTGCGACCGGACACCGGGCAGATCACCGTCACCGGCAACAGCCGGCGGCCGGGTCAGACCACTACGCCGAGCGTGCAGGTGGAGATCCGGGACGAGACTGCAACCCAGCACCTGACCTTCAACCAGGCCGATCTCACCCAGGATCCGGCGGACACCGACCTCTACAATTGGACCACGACACTGAGCCTGTTCGGCACTGATGTCAGCGAGGCGACCACGATCGCGGCGTGGACCAAGGATGACGCCGGTGCGGTGCTGGAGTTCGTGGCCACCCCGATCCCGATTGATCTGCCGACCAGCAGCAGCGGCCCGAGCCAGCCGACCGCTAGCCCGACCGCTAGCCGCTAGCCGCCGCAGCCCTAGTCGCCTAGTCGCCCTGGCCCGGTATGGAGTACGCCGGAGGTGCCGACCAGGGAGGGACAGCGCGGGGGCGGTCTCGCGCGCAAGCCTAGCGAACCATGTGGGTATGTGCACCGATGCCCGTAAGGCTCTATTGCCGAATCTGTGGTGAGTTGATCACCTTGTCCGCTGCGTGATCGTGGAGGGGGTACGCCGTACCTCGGCTAGGTTCCTGGCCTCTCGAAGGCCCGGCCTGGCAGTGAGATCCGGCGGTGGGGAGTCCCGTCGTTTCGTCCTGCCGTGGGGTCGAACTCGCGGCAGTCAAGGCCTCCGCACCCACGCCGCAGTGAAGGTGTGCTGGTCGGCCCGGCGGTGGGCACCGGGACGAGGTGAGGCTCGTGGGCTGGACGGCGGTCCAACCCAGCAAGTGGGCACCTGTTGCCCCTACCAAGCAACCACAGGTGACCACTTGCCCCACTCGACCAAGATCCAACCCAGCAAGCGGGCACCTGTTGCCCCCACCAAGCAGCCACAGGTGACCAGTTGCGCTCGACGACTGCATCGGGTCCGGAGCTCCGTCGACGAGCCGGGACCTTGCCGAGGTACGGCATACCCCCGGGCGTACCTCCTCCACGATCACGCAGCGGACAAGGTGATCAATCACCCACAGGTTCGGCAGTAGAGTCGGAATCGCTGGCTGGGTCGGCTTGCCGGCGCGAGGGGCGAGTCCGCCCACGGGCTGGCGCGGTGACCGGTTCGCACGTTTCTTGGCCAGCCGATCAGAAATCCGTCACGGCTTCCTCCACGACTTCGGGCAGCAGGCTGCGTCAAGGAGCAGGACACTGCCAGGACGGTGCGCCCGCACGGGCACAACCAATGCCAGGTCAGGCCCGTCACCAGCCGAAACGTCGCGTGACCAAGTCGCATCGGACACCGACGGCAACCGCGTTGTAATTTAAAATTTACCTTCGTGATGGCGTCGAATGACCTCCCCTCTTTGAGGCGATGGACCGCGTGGCTGCGACACCAGGGGTACCCACCCTTGTGGGTGCGGCGATCGGACGAGTACTCTGCGCAACCGTGCGTAAGACTGATGATCACTTACGGGTTCGGGTTGAGCGCCGTGTGCGATGGGCTGTGGAGCAGTACCGCAGCCAGGGCGCGCGTGAACTGGTGAACAAGGCGCGGTTAGCGGCCGCGGAACTGCTGACGCCGCGCACCGTGCCAAGACCGGTGCCTGCACGAGATCGAGATGTCACCCCACGGGTCAGCACGGAGGACGAGTTACCCAACGTGCTGGCCGACGTGTGCGCTGGCGTCGCGCTGCGCGATCTCAACTTGGTGGACTCACTGCTTGCCCAGTTGGAGGACATGGAGACCAACGAGGGCGATCCAGATGCGCTGGCGCGGCTTTACCAACTGGACCACCTCGCCGCTCGGATACGCCGCAACGCAGAGAACTTGCGGGTTCTCGCCGGGCATGACGCCGGTCGCGCGACCAATACGGCCTCCCCGCTGATCGACGTGATTCGGGCGGCGATATCGTCAATCGAGCAGTACCCCAGGATCGAGATCGGGCGGGTGGCGGCCTTAGCCGTGGTGGACTTCGCTGCCGACGACACCAGCCGGTTGCTTGCCGAGTTGCTCGACAATGCCACATCGCACTCACCGCCGACATCAAAGGTCACGGTAAGCGCGCACCTCACCGAGCAGGGCAGTATATTGCTGCGCATTGAGGATGCCGGCATTGGCCTTCCGCCAGATCGGCTGCAGGTGCTCAACACCCAGCTTTCTGCCGCCCCGAGGCTGGACAGCGGGTCCATTGAACACATGGGTCTCGCCGTCGTGCGCCGGTTGGCCGGCAAGTACGGAATCCGCGTCCGGCTGGACAAGCGCGCCGCCCATGGCACCACGGCCGCGGTGCTGCTGCCGGCGAGCCTGGTGTGCGAAGCTCCAGTCGCGTCCTGGCTGGCAGAGACACCGACGATGCGGCTGCCAAGGCCGGCACCAGCAGGGCCGGCGCGCGTCCAGGCGGGCCCACCGGCCTCCCCCCGGCTGTCCTCTGAATGGGCTGAACAGGGCAGGACGGCACCGATCCCCGAGACGACCCGCAACGGCCTGCCCCGGCGCGTCCCCCAGAGCCTGCGCGAGTTCGCTGCCTTCGGCCCGTCCATCCCGGCCCCGAGGGGCGACCCCGCCCCCGACCCCAGCGAGGGGCGCGAGCAGTTGATCGCTGATCTCGGCGACTTCTCCGACGGCGAGCAGGCTGCTCGCGACGAAGGACGCGGCGCCGGGCCGCGGAGTAATGCGGCAGAGGGCCCCCTCGAATGACCGCCGACAGCACTATCGATAGCCCAGCGGACTTCGCTTGGCTGATCAATGGATTTGTCCAGCGGGTGCACGGCGTGACCCATGCCCTGATCCTGTCGTCTGACGGATTCCCGCTGACCGCCTCCCAGGCGGTGAGTAACGACCACGCCGAGCAACTCGCGGCGATCGCCAGCGGCCTGCTTGGCTTGGCGCGCAACAGCGCGGCACTGTTCGGCAAGGGAAGCTGCGAGCTGATCATGATTCGGCTCTCGCAGGGATACTTCCTGTTCATGGGGATCGGCGACGGAGCTGGCTTGGCTGTGCTGACCTCCGCCGGCTGCGACATGAAGGTCATCGCTTACGAGATGACGCAGTTCGTGGACAAGACCAGGCACGTATTGACCCCGAAAATCCGAGCTGATCTGCGGCGCGTAATCACCGCTCGGCGAGCCGGCTGACTCAGCGGAAGAAGGGCCACGGTGTACAACTTAGCGATGCGCAGCAAGAGAGTTCGACTTTACGCGCTCACCGGAGGGCGCACGAAGCCACGGCACCACCTCCTAGTGGAGACCCTGATATCGGTCCCGCACCACGACCCGCAGCTCAGTGCGACACTGATGCCGGAGTCCCGGGCGCTGTATGAGTTCGCCCGGCAGACGGTCTCCATCGCGGAGCTCTCCGCGCAGTCGGCCATCCCGCTGGGGGTGATCCGCGTGCTGATCAGCGACTTGGCGGCCCGGGAAATGGTGTTCATCCACCCCACCGGCTTCGCGTACCAGTACGACCAGATCATCTTGGAGAGGATCCTCGATGGACTCAAGAAACTACCCGTTTGACGCTTCTTCGTTGACCATCTCAGCGAAGATCGTGGTCGCTGGTGGTTTCGGGGTGGGCAAGACCACCTTCGTGGGCTCGGTCTCCGAGGTCGAGCCGATCAACACCGAAGCATGGATGACGGTGGCTGGTGAGGGAGTCGACCCGATCCCCGCTAGCAGCAAGACCACCACCACGGTGGCGATGGACTTCGGGCGTATCACGCTGCACCCCGACCTCGTGCTGTACTTGTTCGGTACGCCGGGTCAAGCCCGATTCTGGTTTCTCTGGGACGATCTGTGCCGTGGCGCGCTCGGCGCTGTCGTACTGGTGGACACCCGACGGATCCAGGAGTCATTCGCAGCTATCAATTACATCGAAAACGACTCCGACCTACCGTTCATCGTGGCTGTCAACATGTTCGACGGCGAGCTTCCCTACGAACTCACCGAGGTGCGGGAGGCGCTCGCCCTAGGCCCGGATGTGCCGCTAACTACCTGTGATGCCCGGGATCCGGGGTCGACCGTGAAGACGCTGCAGGAGCTGGTGTCCCACACCATGAGCTTGACTGTTTCCTACGGTGGTTACGCGCCCGGGGATGTCGCGCGCCGTTAGGCCCGTCCTGAGCCACTGCGGGGGCAGCACGAGGAAGGTTGACCGGATGCGGAAAGTATTGATTGTTGGCGCCGGCCAAGCTGGCTTGCAGCTAGGTCTGAGCCTGCGTGGCCACGACTACGACGTCACCGTCATGTCAGCCCGTACCCCTGATGAAATTCGTAGCGGGCGGGTGATGTCCACCCAATGTATGTTCGGGCCGGCCCTGCAATACGAACGCGACTACGACCTCAACCTGTGGGAACAGCAGACGCCGAAAATCGAGGGGATCGGCCTGTCCGTCGCCGGTCCTGATCACGGGCGGGTCCTGGACTGGCTCGGCCGGCTCGACGACTACGCGCAGTCGGTGGACCAGCGGGTGAAAATGGCTGGCTGGCTGGAGCTATTCGAGGACCGTGGCGGCAAGGTCGTTTACCACGGCGTCACGACCTCTGACGTCGACTCCTTGACCACGCTGTACGACTTGGTCGTCATTGCCGCCGGCAAGGGCGAACTCGTCCAGTTGTTCGACCGGGACCCCAGCCGTTCGCCCTACACCAGCACTCAACGCGCGCTGTCCGTGGTGTATGTGCACGGCATGACGCCTCGGCCGGAGCATCCCACCACCCACGCGGTGCGTTTCAATATCGCTCCCGGGGTGGGTGAACTGTTCATCATGCCGTGCCTCACTGTCAGCGGCCCATGCGAGATCCTCTTCTTCGAGGGGATCCCCGGCGGTCCGATGGACTGCTGGGCGGACCGACCGCAGCCTGACGAGCACCTTCGGCGCATGCTCGACCTCATGCGCCAGTATGTGCCATGGGAGTACGAACGTTGCGCCCGGGTGGAGCTGACCGACGGCAGGGCGACGCTGGCTGGCGGTTACCCGCCGGTGGTACGGCAACCAGTAGGCGAGCTGCCTTCTGGCGGGCGGGTGCTGGGCATCGCCGACGTGGTGGTCGCTAATGACCCGATTACCGGGCAGGGTTCCAACAGCGCGAGCAAATGCGCCGCCTCGTACCTGGCCAGCATCTTGGAGCGCGGCGACAAGCCCTTTGACGAGGTGTGGATGCAACGGACCTTCGACCGGTACTGGTCCGACGCCCAGCACACCACCGTGTGGACGAACGCGATGCTGGCCCCGCCCCCCGAGCACGTGATGAACATCCTCGGGGCCGCAGGTGCCTACCCGGAGGTCGCCCACCGGTTCGTCAACGCCTTCGCCGACCCATCGGACTTCCAGAATTGGTTCCTTGACCCAGCCAAGGCAGCGGGGTATCTCGCATCGGTGGCCTCCCGTCAGCGCCCCTGAGTCAACGGACTGCGGGCGGGGGCCGATCAAGCCAGCCGGGAGGATAGGGGCGGCAGCGTGGACGGCACGCCGATCTTCGACGAGTTACGGAACCTCCTTGACAACTCAGAAGACCTGTTCGGCGCACTGGAAACGCCCTCCGGTGCCGACCGCGCAGCCGCGCCGGCGGAAAGCTCGCCCGAGGCCGGCGGGAGGCCGCCCGGGGCGAGAGAAGGTTCACCCGGGGTCGGGACGCAGCCCGCGAAGATCGTCGTCGCAGGCGGCCGCGGGGCAGGCAAGACGACCTTCGTGGGCTCACTTTCGGACACCGACCCCATCACCGTCGAGGCGGCCACGGACTTCGGCCGGGTTACCTTGCACCGGGACCTGGTGCTGTACTTGTTCGGCACCTCGGAGCCGGCGCAGCCTGGGTTCGGCGGGGCGCTCGGCGCGGTGGTGCTGGTGGACGCCCGCCGGATCACGGATGCCTTCCCGACAATCAGCTACTTTGAGAACCACTCCGACGTCCCGTTCATCGTGGCCGTCAACGTGTTTGACGGCGAGCTTCATCATGAGCTGGACGAGGTGCGGGAGGCGTTCGCGCTGGGGCCGGACGTGCCGCTGACGACCTGTGATGCCCGCGAGCTGGCATCGACCGCGACTGTGCTACAGGAGTTAGTGGCCTACGCCCTCAGCACCGGTGCCTCGGACCGGGCCGACCCGCCTGATCTCCCTGCGTGAGCCCACTAGTCCCAGCGGCCGGAGCGGGCGGCCAGCACTGCCAGTGCAGCCGCGCCCGCGGTGGAGGTGCGCAGCACGCTCGGGCCGAGCCGTACCGACTGGGCGCCAGCCGCCCGCAACGCGGTCAGCTCATCCTCGGTCAGCCCGCCCTCCGGGCCGACCACCAGTAGTACGTCACCGCTGGCCGGCACCGGCATGGTAACCAGCGCGGCACTGGCCTCAGGGTCCAAGACCAGCGCCTTGCCGACGCCAGCGCTGGACCCGGCCAGCACCTTTTCTACCAGCGCGCATACCTGCCCGGTGGTGTGCAGCTCGGCGACCCGGGGCAGCAGCGGCTGCCGACTCTGCTTGGCAGCCGCCCGGGCGGTTGACCGCCAGCGGGCCAGGGCGCGCTCGCCGCGTTCGCCCTGCCAGCGGGTCACCGCGCGGGTGGCCTGCCACGGCACGATCTCCGCCACGCCGAACTCGGTCATCAACTCCACCGCCAACTCGCCGCGCTCGCCCTTGGCCAGCGCCTGCACCACCACGAACCGCAGCCGGGGCGGCTCAACCGCCCTGTGCGCGAGCACCGCCAGCGTCAGCCGGTCGTGGTCGGCGGCGAGCACCATACAGTCGGCCAAACCACCGGCCCCATCGGACAGCCGGACCGGTTCACCGGGCCGCAACCGGCGGACGGTGGCCGCGTGGTGACCCTCCGGGCCGTCCAGCACCACCTCCTCGGTGTCCGGCAGCGCGTCGACCAGGAAGACCGGTGGGATCATCGCCCGTTGAAGGCGTCCCGCATCCGGGAGAAGATCCCGCCACCGTTGGCCCGGGTGGAATGCGGTACGTCCTCGCCGCGCAGCGCGGCGAGCTCCTTCAGCAGCCGCTCCTGCTCCGGGTCCAGCCGGGTCGGAGTCCGGATGTCCAAGTGGATGATCAGATCACCGCGGCCGACCCCGCGCAGGTGTGGTATGCCGCGACCACGCAGCCGCAGCTCGGCGTCCGGCTGGGTGCCAGGACGGATGTCGAACTGCTCGTCGCCGTCCAGCGTGGTCACGGTCAGGCTGGTACCCAGCGCGGCGGCGGTCATCGGCAGCGTCACCCGGCAGTGCAGGTCGTCGCCGTCACGGGTGTAGATGTCGTGCGGCTGTTCGTGCACCTCGACGTACAGGTCACCGGCTGGGCCACCGCCGGAGCCAACCTCCCCCTGCCCGGACAGCCGGATCCGCATGCCGTCCTCGACCCCGGCCGGGATCTTCACGTTGATCGTACGGCGGGCCCGGACCCGACCATCCCCAGCGCAGGTCGCACACGGGTGCCGGATGGTCCGGCCAACCCCGGCGCAGGTCGGGCAGACCCGGGCGGTGACCACCTGACCAAGGAAGGTCCGCTGCACGCTTTGCACCTCACCACGACCGGCGCAGGTCTCGCAGCGCTCCGGGTGGGTGCCGGGCGCGGTGCCGGCACCCTGGCAGGCATCGCAGAGCACCGCGGTCTCCACCGCCAGCTCCCTGGTCACCCCGAAAGCCATCTCGGTCAGCTCCAGCTCGATCCGCAGTAGAGCGTCCGCGCCAGTCCGGACCCGGGACCGCGGACCACGGGCGCTGGCCGCACCGGCGCCGAAGAAGGCGTCCATGATGTCGCCCAGCCCGCTGAAACCACCGAACGGGTTGCCGGCCGCCGCGCCCCCGGCGCCGAACGGGTCGCCGCCGAGGTCGACGATCTGCCGTTTCTCCGGATCGGACAGTGCCTCGTAAGCTCGGGTGATCTCCTTGAACCGCTCTTGCGCAGCCGGCTCAGGGTTGCGGTCCGGGTGCAGCTCCCGGGCCAGCCGGCGGTAAGCCCGCTTGATCTCCTCGCCGGTCGCGTCACGCTCGACGCCCAACACGGCGTAGTAGTCAGTTGCCACGTACCCTCGAACTCCTGACCTAGTTCGGACTAGCCCTGCGCGAGCAGCCGGCCGACGTAACGGGCGACCGCGCTGACCGTGCTCATCGTGCTGCCGTAGTCCATCCGGGTCGGGCCCAGCACCCCGAGGCCGCCGAGCGTACGGTCTTGTGAACCGTAGGCGACCGAGACTACCGAGGCACTACGCAGCCCCTCGTACTTATTTTCCTCACCAATGCTGACCCGCACCCGGGCCGGGTTGTCGGACTCACCCAACAACCGCAACAACACCACCTGCTCCTCCAGCGCTTCCAACACCGGCATGATGCTCGGGAAGTCCAATGCGCTTCGGGTCAGGTTGGCGGTGCCGCCAAGTACCATCCGCGCCTCCTGCCGCTCGACCAAGGTCTCCAGCAGCACGCTGACCATCGTGGTCATCACCGGACGCAGCGTCGGGTTAACGGCGTCCGGCAGCGTGGTGATGATGTCCGGGGTCTCGGTCAGGGTACGGTCCTTGAGGTTGGCGTTCAGGGTGTGCCGGAGGTCGAGCACGTCAGCCTCGACCAAGGCCACTGGCAGATCGACGATCCGCTGCTCGATGCGACCGGTATCGGTGATCAGCACCACCATCAGCCGGCTCGGTGTGAGGGTGACCAACTCCAGGTGCCGTACCACGCTGCGGGACAGCGACGGGTACTGCACCACCGCGACCTGCCGGGTGAGCTGGGCGAGCAGCCGGACGGTGCGGTGCAGCACATCGTCGAGGTCGACCGCACCCTCCAGAAATGTCTGGATGGCCCGCTTCTCCGCCGGCGACAACGGCTTGACCTGGCTGATCCGGTCGACGAAGAGCCGGTAGCCCTTGTCGGTCGGGATCCGACCGGCGCTGGTGTGCGGCTGGGTGATGTACCCCTCCTCCTCCAGCGCGGCCATGTCGTTGCGGACCGTGGCCGGCGAGACCCCTAGACTGTGCCGCTCGACCAGCGACTTACTACCGACCGGCTCGCGGGTGGAGACAAAATCCTCGACGATGGCCCGCAACACCTCGAGCTTTCGGTCCTCGAGGCTCATCGGCCACCTCCTGGCACTCCCATCATCTGAGTGCCAAGTGTACGTCCCGGACAAGCTGGCCGGGCTGTTAGCCCGGTTTCCCGGCCCACCGGAACGAATTTCTCGGTCTCCCGGAACCAATCCACCCTGTCGGAACAGATCCGTGCTGTCGGGTTTGGTACCCTTCGATTGAGCGCGGGATCGGGCCGAGCTGGGTAGGGTACTCGGGCAGTAACCTCGACAGGGGGCGACGTGATCTTCAAGCAGGTGCGCGAGGGCCGGCCGTACCCCGCGCACAAATTCTCTCGCCGGGACTGGGCAAGAATTCCACCGCACTTGGTCCGGCTAGACCAACTGGTCACCACCCAACGCGCGCTGGGCCTAGACCGGGTCCTCGCCGAAGACTCTACCTTCTACGGTGATCTGTTCCCACACGCCGTTCAGTGGAAGGGCGAGCTGTACCTGGAGGACGGCCTGCACCGCTGCCTGCGAGCGGCACTGCAGCAGCGTACCTCGGTACATGTCCGGGTCCTGAACCTGGACGAGCTAAGCACCTTGAAGGTCGGCGGAAGCGCCACCGGCACCGGCGACAGGGTGACCGAGGTCCGGTCTGCCGGCGGTTTAACGCCCGAGGGCGAGCCGACCGACGGGATGGCCGTTGCGGGCAGGGCCGCGCCGGAAGAGGCTTCGGACCCGGCGGCCAACGACCTGGTCTAAAGTCAAAGCATCACCAGCCAGCGCGGGACCGGCGGCAGGATGCCGGGTCGGGGTCGGTCACGCCGGTTCGGGAAGGCACAGGGGGTACGAAAACACCGGGTTCAGCCGGTACGCATTGCCGGCCGGCGGTAGGCGAGGATGCCCAGCAGGGTGAAAGCCACGCCATAGCCCCCCAGCACCAAGACGTCCACCAGTTTCGGGGTGTGCCCGTCCACCACACTCCAGCCAAGGTTGCCGTAACGGAAGGTCGGCAGTGCCTTCCCTACCCTCCGCAGCCCGGCCGGGAACTGGTCGATCGGCGCCCAGAAGCCGCCGAGGATCGCCAGCACGAAGTAGACGATCATGGTGGCAATCTGCGCAGTCTCACCGTCCAGCAGGTAGCCGAACGCCACCCCCAGCGCGGCGAACGGGATGGTGCCAATCCACAGCACGGCCACCAGTGCCAGCCAGTTGCCGACCGGCAGCGACACGCCGTTGACCACCCGGGCGATCACGGTGACCACCACCGGCGCCAGCAGCGCGGTAGCCACCGCGGTCAGGATCTTGCCGACCAGCGCTGCCGCGGGTGTCAGTGGCGTCAGCCGCAGTTGCTGGTTCCAACCAGAGGCGCGTTCCAGCGCGATCCGAGGCCCGGTAGTCATCAGGGCGGTGCCGACCGCGCCGTAGGCCGCCATCGAGACCATGTAAGTACGGAAGAACTCGGCTTTGTCGGCGGCTGACAGGTTGCTGTTAAAGATGTGCGTAAACAGCAGGTAGAACCCGATCGGGAAGGCGATCACGAAGATCAGGAAGCGCCGGTTGCGCAGTGTACGGGTCACCTCGAGCTTGAGGTAGGCGAGCACGATGGACTCCTTGCGGTCCTCGGAGGGACGGTCAAAAGGCGCCTGCCGGGTCTAGACGGCCATCCCATCCACCGGGCCTCCCGGCTCCGGGCTCTCACTGGTGAGTGCAACGAACGCATCCTCTAGGCTCGCGCCGGCCACGGTCAGGTCGGGCAGGGTCTGATAGCTGGCCAGCAGCGCCCGCAGTACGTTCTCCGGCTCGGCGGTCCGGAGCACCACCATCGAGCCGCGAATGTCGACCTCGGAAACTCCCGGTAGTCGGGTGAACGGCTCGGCGGTCGCACCCGGTGCGGTGAACCGGATGGTCCGTTCGGCCACTCGCGCAGTCAGCGAGGCCGCGGTGCCGTCGGCGACGATCTCGCCGTGGGCGATGACCACGACCCGGTGGGCGTACTCCTCGGCCTCGGCCAGGTAGTGGGTGGCAAACAGCACGGTCCGACCGGCCTTGGCGGCGGTCCGGATGCGTTCCCAGAAGGCTCGCCGGGTCTCCACGTCCATCGCCACCGTCGGCTCGTCCAGCACGAGGAGCCGTGGGTTGCCGCCCAGTGCCAGGGCCAGCTTGACCCGCTGCTGCTGGCCGCCGGAAAGCTGCTGGATCTGCTTGCCGATGATGTCGGCCAGGCCGGCCTGCTCGACCAGGTCGGCGGCCGGCAGCGGGTTCGGGTACAGCGCCCGGATCAGCTCGACCAGCTCCCCCACCTTGACATCTGCCGGCAGGCCGGTGCTCTGCAGCATGGCGCCGACCGCGCCCCGCGTAACGGTCTGCCGAGGCGACGCGCCGAGCACCCGTACCCCGCCAGCGTCGGCGTTGATCAGCCCGAGCAGAATGTTGATCGAGGTGGACTTGCCGGCGCCGTTCGGACCGAGCAGCGCCACGGTCTCGCCCGGCTGCACGGACAGGCTGAGGTTGTTGACCGCGGTCAGGCTGCCGTACCGCTTGATGATCCCGGTCAGCTCAATGGCCGGGCCACCTGTCGCTGGGGGGCTGGGCGTCGTCACGAGCCGACCCTACGGCGACCTCGGCGCTGCGTCCCAACATATTTCCCCCCACCCCCGTTTCCTCGTCGATCTTGACGTTGTTGTCGTTATTGGGGCCCGGATAACGACAACAACGTCAAGATCGGCGGGAAAAGACCGGAGGAGGGGCGGTGGGGTGGGAGGGGCTAGTCCACCAGATCGCGGACGACGGCGTCGGCGAGCAGCCGGCCACGCAAGGTGAGTACCGCCCGGCCGGCCGCATGCGCGTTGCGGTCCAGCAACCCGTAGGTCACATACCGGGCGGCCGCCGTCTTCCCGGTCGGCGAGAGATCCCGCAGCCCCAGCCCATCGCTGCGGCGCAGCCCAAGCAGCACCCGTTCCAGGTAGCGGGCCCGGGTATCCAGCACCTCCCGGGCGTGTGCTGGGCTGGCCCCCGAGCTGAGCCGGGCGGCGTACGCGGCCGGGTGCTTGACGTTCCACCAGCGGACCCCGCCGACATGGCTGTGCGCGCCGGGCCCGACCCCCCACCAGTCGCCGCCGGTCCAGTACAGCTCGTTGTGCCGGCACCGGGCCTGCGGCGAGCGCGCCCAGTTGGACACCTCGTACCAGCCGAAGCCGGCCCGCCACAGGGTCTCCTCGGCCTGCCCGTACCGGTCGGCCAGTACGTCGTCGTCCGGCTTGGGCAACTCGCCGCGGCCGACCCGGCGGGCCAGCGCGGTGCCGTCCTCGACCACCAGCGCGTACGCCGAGATGTGGTCCGGCCGGGCCGCGATCGCGGTGTCCAGCGAATGCTGCCAGTCGGCCTCGGTCTCGCCGGGAGTGCCGTAGATCAGGTCGAGATTGATGTGCTCAAAGCCGGCCTGCTTGGCCTCCTCCACCGCGACCGCTGCCCGGCCCGTGCTGTGCTGCCGGTCCAGGGTGGCCAGCACGTGCTCAACTGCAGACTGCATGCCCAAGCTGACCCGGGTGAAACCAGCCTCGCGCAGCCGGGCCAGGAAGGGACGGGTCACCGATTCCGGGTTGGCCTCGGTACTCACCTCGACGCCCGAGCGCAGCCCGAACAGCTCGCCGATCTCGGCCAAGATCACCGCCAAGTGCTCGCTGGGCAGCAGGCTGGGTGTGCCGCCGCCAAAGAACACCGTCTCCACCGCAGGTGGCCGGGCACCTAGCACGTGCCGGGCCAGCCGCAGCTCGGCCAGCACGATGTCGGCGTAGGTCTTCGGGCTCAGCCCGCCGGCCAACTCGCTGGCGGTGTAGGTGTTGAAGTCGCAGTACCCGCACCGGCTGGCACAGAACGGGACGTGTACGTACACCCCGAACGGCCGAGTCCCCAGGCCGGTCAGCGCGGACTCGGGCAGGGCACCGTCACGCGGTGCGGGTTCGCCGTCGGGCATGGTCACAGGCACGGCGTCGAGTGTGGCAGGCTGCCGGACGTGACCAAGACGCTCGTGCACTACCGGGTCGCGGCCGGCGTGGCGACGCTGGTCCTGGACAGCCCGGCCAACCGCAACGCGCTGTCCGCTTCGCTGCTGGCCGAGCTGACCGCTGGGGTCGATGCCGCGCTGGCCGACGAGGCGGTCCGGGTGCTGGTGCTCAGCCATACCGGCGGGGTGTTCTGCGCCGGGATGGACTTGGCGGCGGCCGCCGGCACCGACCCGGCGCGGCAGCCGGTGGTGGCCTTCCCGCGGGTGCTGGAGCGGATCTGGACGGCGCCCAAACCGGTGGTCTGCCGGGTCGCCGGCAAGGCCCGGGCTGGTGGGCTCGGCCTGATCGCGGTCTGTGACATCGCGGTGGCCAGCGTTGCGGCGGACTTCGCGTTCACCGAGGTCCGGCTCGGGGTGGTCCCGGCGGTGATCTCGCTGCCCGTACTGGCCCGGATACTGCCCCGCGCCGCGCACGAGCTGTTCCTGACCGGTGAGGTCTTCGACGGAGTACGGGCCGCCGCGGTCGGTCTGGTTAACGTCGCGGTGCCCGCGGACGGGGTGGATGCCGAGGTGGCACGGTACTGCGCGATGCTGGGGGCCGGCGCCCCCGGCGCGCTGGCTGACACCAAGCGGCTGCTGCGGCGCACGCCGGGGTCCTCGATGGCGGCGGACTTCGCCGAGCTGACCGCGCTGTCGGCCCAGCACTTCGCCAGCGCCGAGGGCCAGGAGGGCATCGCCGCGTTCCGCGAGAAGCGGCCCGCGAGCTGGCTGCCCGCCCCGCCAGGCCAGTAGCTAGACCTACCCGCCCGGCCTCTGCCCCATCCGCGGTTTCTTGCGGGGGTAGGGGCGCCCGGTAACGACAACAGGTCACCACTTGCCGCCTCAAAACGACAACAGGTCACCTCTTGCGGGGGTAGGGCGCCCGGTAACGACAACAGGTCACCACTTGCCGCCTCATAACGACAACAGGTCACCTCTTGCGGGGGTAGGGCGCCCGGTAACGACAACAGGTCACCACTTGCCGCCTCATAACGACAACAGGTCACCTCTTGCGGGGGTAGGGCGCCCGGTAACGACAACAGGTCACCTCTTGCGGGGGTAAGGGGCCGGGTACGGGCTGGTATGGGCGGTACCTAGACCTGACAGAGTGCCTTGCATGGATGCCTTCAACGTGGATGAGCAGCTTGGCAAGCTGGCCGCCGGTCGGGACGACTTCGCGCACTTCTTCCGGGCCGACAAGCTGAGCCTGACCGTGGTCCGCTGGCTGGCCGGAACGGTCGACGACCAGACACCCCACCGCGAGGCCGAGGTCTACTACGTGGTCCACGGTCGCGGCCAGATCACCGTGGCCGAGGAGACCGAGCCGATCGGGCCGGGCAGCATCGTGTACGTCGGCGAGCGGGTCGAGCACCACTTCCACGACATCACCGAGGATCTGGCGGTACTGGTGTTCTGGGCGCCGCCGCGGCAGCCGGTGAGCTGACCGGCTACCGTCCGGACCATGCGCGCCGTCTACGCCACCGCCCCGAACGCCGACGATCCGCTGGCCGCGCTGGAGATCGGCGACCGACCCGAGCCGGAGGTTCCCGACGGCTGGACCACGGTCGCCGTACGGGCAGCCTCGCTAAACCACCATGACCTGTTCACCTTGCGCGGGGTCGGCATCCCCGCAGAGCAGTTCCCCATGATCTTGGGCTGCGATGCGGCCGGGATCGACGAGCGGACCGGCGCCGAGGTCGTCGTCCACGCCGTGATCAGCTCGCCGGACTGGACCGGCGACGAAACGCTGGACCCAACGCGCTCGCTGCTGTCCGAGATGCACCCCGGCACGCTGGCCGAGCGGGTCGCGGTGCCCACCCGCAACCTGGTCGCCAAGCCAGCCGAGCTGTCCTTCAGCCAGGCCGCCTGCCTGCCCACCGCGTGGCTGACCGCGTACCGGATGCTCTTCGTGAAGTCCGGCCTGCAGCCCGGCGACACCGCACTGGTGCAAGGCGCCTCCGGCGGGGTGTCCACCGCGCTGATCTCGCTGGCCCGGGCGGCCGGCTACCGGGTTTGGGTCACCGGCCGCAGCGAGGCCAAGCGGGCAGCCGCGCTGAAGTTGGGCGCGCACGCCGTATTCGAGCCGGGCACCCGGTTGCCGGAGCGGGTGGACGCGGTGCTGGAGACCGTCGGGCAGGCCACCTGGGCGCACTCCCTCAAGTCGCTCAAGCCGGGCGGTACGGTGGTCATCTCCGGTGCGACCACCGGGCCAAACCCGCCGGCCGGCCTGGCCCTGGTGTTCTTCCGGCAACTGTCGGTGGTCGGCTCCATGATGGGTACCCGGGCCGAGCTGGCCAGGCTGATCTCGCTACTGCGCACCACCGGGCTACGGCCGGTGATCGACCTCGAGCTGCCGATCGACCAGGCCCGGGACGGTTTTGCCAAGATGCTCTCCGGTGACACCGCAGGCAAGATCGTCTTCACGCAGGGCGGATGACCAGCACGGTCACCACCCGGTGCTCATCGTCGATCTCGTACAACACCCGGTAGCCGGGCTGCCGGACGCTGTACACGCCAGCCAGCGCCGCACCAAGCGGCACCCCTACCCCGATCGGGTCGCACAGCAGCGTACTCATGATGAAGGTGTACGCGGTCCAGGCCAGTGGCGAGGCCAACCCGACCGGTGGAGCGTGGGTGAGCATCCGCTGCGCCTCATGGCTGATCCGCAGCCGGTACGGCTGCTCGGACGGCTCGGGACTCACCCGAGTGTGCCGGACCCGGGACGGCCCTCGGCGGGACGGTCCGTACGGGCGGCGATCACCTCGTGCATTGCCGCGGCCAGCCCGGCCGCGTCAGTGACCTGCCCGGCGGCAACCTGCTGCCAGGCGATGGCGAGCGAATCGGCCAGCTCGACTTCGGCAAGCACGGCCGCGGTCTCCTCCAGGGACCGCAGCTCGGCCGGTGCGATCAGGACCGCGGTCGGCCGGCCACCGCCCGTGGTCACGGTGACCCGGGCTTGGGTACGCTCCACCTCCGCCACCAGTTCGGGCAGCCGGTTGCGTACCTCCGCAAGTCGCAGCACGCTCATCGGGTGGAATGGTAGCTCCAACCAGCAGCAGGAGCACTAGCCCGGACAGGCGTCAATGTGACGGACGACAATGTGAACGGGGCAATGTGAGAGGAGTCACAAATGGGTGCCAGCGCGCTATGGGGGCTGCTCGCGGCATCGTTCACCGCCTCGTTCGTGGAGTTTGTCGAGGCGCTGACCATCGTGCTGGCGATGGGCCTGACTAGGGGCTGGCGCTCGGCGCTGGCCGGTACCGGAGCGGCGGTGCTGGCGCTCATCGGGTTCACGGTGGTGCTCGGGTACGCGCTGGCCCGCTGGCTGCCGCGCAGTGTACTGCAGTTGGTGGTCGGCACCTTGCTGCTGATCTTCGGCCTGCAGTGGCTGCGCAAGGCGATCCTGCGCAGCTCCGGCCGCAAGGCGTTGCATGACGAGGACGAGGAGTTCCGGACCCAGACCGAAGCAGCCGGCCGGCCGGCTGGGCAGCGGCGGCTGGGGCTGGACTGGTTCGGGTTTGTGGTCTCCTGCAAGGGAGTGTTCCTGGAGGGCGTCGAGGTGGTCTTCATCGTGATCACCTTCGGGTTGTCGGCCGGTAACGTACCGGCCGCCGCCATGGGCGCCGTGGCCGCTGGGCTGGTCGTGCTGCTGCTCGGCGTGCTGGCCAGCCGGCCGCTGTCCCAGGTGCCGGAGAACACCCTGAAGTACGGCGTTGGACTGATGCTGGCCACCTACGGCACGTTCTGGGCGGTGGCCGGGCTGGGCGCGCTGAACGGTACCGGCAGCGTGAAGTGGCCGGGTGGGGACTGGGCGCTGCTCGTGTTGCTGGCCGGCTGGTTCACGCTGTCCCGGGTAACGGTATTGGTGCTGCGCCGCGCTGGCGGGCCGGACCGGGCAGCAGTGCCGGACCGGACACCGATAACGGCCGGCGAGGGGACCTGAGCGATGCGGCTGCTGCGCGGGTTCGTTCGGTTTTGGTACGACTTCGTGGTCGGCGACGACTGGAAGATCGCCGCAGCGGTGCTGGTCGCGTTGACGGTCGCGGCTGCACTGCTTGTCGCGAGGCTGCCGGCCGCGATGCTCCCCCCGCTGGCCGCCGGGCTGATAGCAGTGGCCTTCCTGGCCGCACTGGCGGTGGACACCCGGCGCCGGTAGCGGGCCAAGCCAGTCGGCTGTCACACAAATATGTCTTATCGGCGAGTGTGAGCGGGCACCGGCCGACCAATTCTCGTCGCTGGCTGGCTCGGCTATGCATATCCTACATACATCCTTTGCCGGCCATGACCGAGCGGGTTACAATACCCACCCTAAGTCGCCAGTCTTACGAAGAATTCCAACGCAGAAGGAAGTAGGTCGGCCGGTGGGGGCGGAAGGCCAATCATTCTCTTGCCAGTGCGGAGCACGCCTGGCTCGAGACAACACAGGCCCGCTGTGCGCCGTGTGTCAACGCAATGCCAGGCAGCTCCGCGCCAGCGCACCGCTGGTGCCACCTGACTTCTGGCTCTACCCCAAGATGCGGGGTGCGCTGGCCAGTCGGCATATCGGGCAAATAATTTACGTATATCGCACGCACCCATATCACCGAAAGGTGCTGTCTCAGGAGGTTGTATCCGGTTGGGGCGGTATCAGCCAAGCTCAGCTCAGCCGAATCGAAGCTGGACCGCCATTGCAGGATCTGACCAGGCTTATGCGTTGGGCGCATGCCCTGCACATCCCCCGGCAGCTACTGTGGTTCGAACTGATCGACCTTGACGGACCGGGTACACATAGTGTGCAAGCGCCCGCCGTCGCTGCCGCAAATGGGGTGAGTGCGACGCTTCGTCGGAATTTTCTCGCATTTGGCGGGTCGGCCGTTGCCGGCCATTTTCTCGGCGCCCTGGACAGCGAACTTAATATGATTCACCTGACTCTCGATCGGGGCACCGCGAGCGACACCAGGACGGCCCACCTTGAGCAGGCCGCTGACGAGCTGGGCGTCCAGGTTATCAAAGTCGCCCCGCTGGCCCTGCTGGAGAGTGCACTCACAAATCTGCGACGCGTCCGTACGCTGCTCGCCGAACGGCAACCGACGAGTCTGCAAATGCGGTTGGTCCGGACCAGCGCAAAGCTGAGCAACATCGTCGGCGAGATCCTGTTCAATGCGGGCGGTTTCAGCCAAGCCCGTGAGTGGTACAAGACGGCCGAGCATGCGGCGAACGATGCCGGCGACCGGTACCTGGCTGACATCGCCTTGGGCGGGCTGGCTTACTTGCCGACCTACTCAGACGATCCGCGTGGCGTGATCGCACTGCTTACCCCCCGGCTCGATAGTGGGCCAACCGCCACTCCAGCCGTCAGTTGGCTGTGGGGACTACGGGCCAGGGCGCATGCTGCCCTCGACGAGGCGACGGACTTCAACCGGGCAATCGAAAATGCTCGTGAGTGCCTGGCCCGGTCGTCCCAAGAACTCATCATACCGGGGATCTTCTCCTGCGTGCCGCAGAAGTTGGCATTCTACGAGGCGAACGGTGCGGTGCTCCTCAACGAGCCACAACGTGCGCTCCAAGCTGCTGACCGAGCGCTCGCCATCTACGATATGTCGGAGACGACCGAACCTGCGCTGGTGCAGCTTGACAGAGCTAGCGCGCTGGTGCAGTCTCGGGAAGCGTCGGAGGCGTGCCGGTTGGCGGTAACGGCTGTCACCGCACCCGCTACCTACCGCAGTGTTTCTGTCCGTACCCGAGCGAGGCGGTTCAACCATTTGCTGGGCAGTATCAGTACGCCGGCCGCCGATGACTGGCGCGATACCTACCGCCGGCTTTTTGTCGAACCGAAAGCGACCAAGGAGGAAAATGGAAAATGATGGCTGGTCCGCGGGACATCCTCGAGGAGTACGTCCAGGCTGGGAAGCTGATGCAGCTTGCCACCCTTACCGCTGACGGGAGCCCAGCGCTCTGCCATGTCTGGTACGCCTGTTGCTTCCGACCGGACCGGCTGTGCTTCATTTCCCGGCCGGACCGGATGCATTCGGTCAACATTTGTAATGACGGCCGGGTGGCCGGTGGAATTGTCCACATTTCATTAGCAGGACTAGGGCAGGTGGTGCGAGGGGTCACCTTCAAAGGACTCGCCGTCGAACTCAGCGCGACACCGGGAGACGCGCTCACCCGGTTTGTCCAGCGCTGGCCACAGGCCAGCAAGGCCATCACGCTCGACCGCCCCGGCGCCGGACTGCCGGCTTCCCGGCTGTATGAGGTGCGGGTGACCGAATGGATACTCTTCGATGAAGAGAACTTTCCGAACGCGCCCCGCCAAATCGTCTCTGCCGTTGGCTGAGGTGGCCGCGCAGGTGAGTAGCTGCAGGCCCTCGGCGCTCTCGGTCAGCCGGCGCGATAGAACGGCGGGAGAGGCCGGCACGATAGGGTGGCCTGGTGGCGGGGTGGGCGGCGGCAGCTTGGCGGGCGGTGCGAGGTCGGTCGCGGTTTCAGCGGTACGGCGCCGTCGCAGCACTGCTGCTGGTGCTGGCCGGGTCGGTCGTCGCGGTGCTGCTGTCTCGTACCCCTCCCCCGCACCGGTCCGATTTCCTGATCACCGTCACCGACGGGCCGAACCGGGACCAGCGGGTGCGGTTGGACGCCACGCTGTTCGTACCGGCTGGGGTAGACGCCGAGCACCGCGCGCCCGCGGTGCTGGTAGCGCACGGGTTCGGGCAGACCAAGGCGGACGTAGCTGGCGATGCCGCTGAGTTGGCTGGCCGCGGGTACGTCGTGCTGACCTACACCGCCCGCGGCTTCGGCGCCTCTACCGGGCAGATCGCGCTGGACGCGCCGGACTACGAGGTCGCCGACGCGCGCGGCCTGATCGACTGGCTGGCCGCCCGGCCCGAGGTACGGCTGGATGGCCCGGGCGACCCCCGGGTCGGGGTGACCGGCAGCTCGTACGGCGGCGCGCTGAGCCTGCTCGTGGCGGCCGCCGACCCGCGCGTTGACGCGATCGCGCCGATGATCACCTGGTCCGACCTGGGGCAGGCGCTGTTCCCGAACGCGGCCGCCGGACAGCCGGCCGCCGCCGGGGTGTACAAGCGGCTGTGGACCGGATTGCTATTTGCCGCCGGAACCGCTGGCGACGCCGACGGCGGCGCTCCGAACATCAGCGATCCGAACAGCAGCTCCGCCAACAGCGGCGACCCGGCCAGCGGCGATCCAGCCAGCAGTACGGCCGAGTTGTGCGGCCGGTTCACCGCGGCGCTCTGCCAGGCCTACCAGCAGGCGGCCCGGACCGGCCGGGCCAACGCAGCACTGCTCGCCCTGCTACGCCGCTCCAGCCCCGCCCCGGTGCTGGACCGCATCCACGCCCCGACGCTGCTGGTGCAGGGCGAGACCGACTCGCTGTTCGGGCTGGCCGAGGCGGACGCCAACGCCCGCGGCATCGCCGCACACGGCACTCCGGTCAAGGTCGTCTGGTACGCCGGGGGCCACGACGCCGGCAGCGACCTGGCCGAGACCGACCGGCTGCGGGCCGAAGTGGCGGCCTGGTTCGGCCATTACCTGGCTGGTGGCCCAGACCCCGACACCGGCTTTGAGTACACCCGGATCAGCCCGCCGCGCAGCTCCGACAGTTCCGCGCCGCGAACGCGGACCGTACTCGCGCCCGCCTACCCGGCCGACCCGCAGCGGCAGCCGATCGTGCTGTCCGGTCCACCGCAGACCGCGGTCAACCCGCCCGGCGGTAACCCGGCCGCGGTCAGCCTGCTGCCCGGGCTCGGTGACGTGCCGGCGCTGGCCGCCGCCACGCTCGGTGGCGAGCTGCCCGGCCAGTTCGCCGCCTTCGACTCAGCGCCGTTAGCCGTGCCGGTCGAGGTGGTCGGATCGTCCACAGTGGACATCCGGGTCAGCTCCACCAGCCCCGAGGCGGTGCTGTTCGGCAAACTGTACGACGTCGACCCTACTGGCCGGGCGGAGCTGCCGCAGCGGCTGGTAGCGCCCATGCGGATTACCGGGCTGCGGCCAGGCGTACCGCAGACCGTCCGGGTCACGCTGCCCGGCATCGTGCACCGCTTCGATACCGGGCACCGGCTCCGGCTGGTGTTGGCCAGCACCGACCAGGCGTACGCCGGCCCGGTCGATCCGGCGGTGTACCGGATCTCACTCCCGCCAGGCGGGTCCAGCGCAACGTTGAGCGTGCCGGTGGTGCCCGGTTCGCCGGTCCGCACCGGCGCCTCGCCGGTGTGGTGGCTGGCTGGCGGGCTGCTGGTGGTTGCGCTGGCCGCGCTGGCCGGTTGGCTGGTCGGCCGGCGGCTGCGGGCCCGCGGGGTGGCGGCGCTGCGGCCCGAGCTGGCCGAGGTCCCGCTGGTGGTCGAGGACCTGGTCAAGACCTACGCCAGCGGACTGGTCGCGGTCGACGGCTTGTCCTTCCGGGTCGAGCGGGGCCAGGTCTGCGGCTTGCTCGGCCCCAACGGCGCTGGCAAGACCACGACATTGCGGGTGTTGATGGGACTGGTGTACCCGACCCGCGGGCTGGTCCGGGTCTTCGGTCGGGCGGTCACCCCGGGCGCGCCCGTGCTGGGCCGGGTCGGTGCATTCGTCGAGGGGCCGGGGTTCCTGCCGCACTTGTCCGGGCTGGCCAACCTCACCCTGTACTGGCGGGCCACCGGCCGGCCAATGGCGGCGGCCCGGCTGACCGAGGTGCTGGCGGTGGCCGGGCTGGACGACGCGATGCACCGCCGGGTCCGCAGCTACAGCCACGGCATGAAGCAGCGGCTGGCAATCGCCCAGGCAATGCTCGGGATGCCCGACTTGCTGGTGCTGGACGAGCCGACCAACGGGTTGGACCCGCCGCAGATCCGGGCCATGCGGGAGGTACTGCGCGGCTACGCCGCGAACGGCCGTACCGTGCTGGTCTCCAGCCACCTGCTGGCCGAGATCGAGCAGACCTGTACGCACGTGGTGGTGATGAACCGGGGCCACCTGGTGGCGGCCGGCCCGGTTGGTGAGCTGGCCGGTACCGGCCGGCTGGAGGACGCCTTCCTGGCGATGCTGGAGCGGGAGCCGGTATGAGTGAGGTTGCCGAGCCCGCCGCCGCGCCGGGCAGCTTCGTGGTCGGCCGCACGCTACCGCTGCGGGTGGAGGCGCTGCGCCAGCTCAAGCGGCGGCGGACCATGGTCGCGCTGGGCTTCTTGGTGCTGCTGCCGTTCATCCTGATCGGCGCGTTTGCGCTGGCTGGCCAGCAAAGTACGCCCGCGGGGCAGACCAACCTGGTCGACCTGGCCACCTCCGGCGCGGTGAACTTCACCATCTTCACCGTCTTCGCCTCGGCGGGCTTCTTGCTGGTCGTAGTGGTTGCGCTGTTCTGCGGCGACACGGTGGCCAGCGAGGCAAGCTGGGCCAGCCTGCGCTACCTGCTGGCCGCGCCGGTGCCGCGCGACCGGCTGCTGCGGCAGAAGCTTGCCGTCGCGCTCGGCTACAGCGCGCTGTCGTTGGTGCTGCTGCCGGCGGTGGCGCTGGCCACCGGCCTGCTGGCGTACGGCTGGCACCCGGTACACACCCCGACCGGCGACTCCTACCCGGCGGGCCAAGGGCTGGCCCGTACCGCACTGGTGGTCGGGTATCTCGCGGTCTGGATGCTGCTGGTCGGGTCGCTGGCGTTCTGGTTGTCCACGGTGACCGACACCCCGTTGGGCGCGGTCGGCGGCGCCGTCGGGCTGGTCATCGTGTCGAACATCCTGGACGCGATCACCGCGCTGGGCTCGCTGCGCGAGGTGCTGCCGACGCACTACCAGTTCGCCTGGACCGACGCTTTGTCGATACCCATCCAATATGACGCGATGATGAAGGGGTGTGCTGGCGCGCTGGCATACTCGGCGGTGTTCCTGGTGCTGGCCTGGCGACACTTCGCGACCAAGGATGTCGTGTCCTGAGCCCCGTGGCCGGCGGGCTATCCGTACCTGTTATCTCCCTGCTCCATAGTCCGTTGCTGATCAAGTAACCCAATTCCGCGATCACGCTGGTCGTCAGAAGACTCTATTTCGCGCCGGCGGCGTACCTATCCGGACGATTCACTCCGTCTGGGCAGGTAGCCCAACTCGCCGTCGGCGCCCCCGGCGGTTGCTCGCGAGGAGGGCGTGGCGCCGCCGGGGTCCCACCGCAGAGGCGGGAGGGCGGCCGGGCCAGCCGCCCTCCGTTCAGCCGGTGGCTACCGTGGACAGCCAGTCTCGCCACTGGGGAGGAAGCGTGGAGATGGTCCGCATGTGGGGGAGCACGGGCCGCTGGCCGGCTCGGGCCAGCAGCAGCTCGGAGACCGTGGTCCCGTGCCCCGGCCGCTGGACCACCTCGATAGCATCGCCGGCACCGATGGCACCAGTCCGCACCACCCGCAGGTACGCGCCCGGGCGGCCGGCCAGGGTGAACCGCTTGACCAGGTTCGGGATCTGCCACCAACCGGCGAAGACCCGGCACGGGATCCGCGGGGCGGCTACCTCCAGCAGTACGTCGCCGACCTGCCAGCGTTCGCCAGCCACCGCGTTGGAGACCGCGATGCCCGCGGTCGTCAGGTTCTCGCCGAAAATGCCCGGCGGCAGGTCCCGGCCGAGCTCGTGCTGCCAGTACTCGGCATCCTCCCGGCTGTAGGCATACACCGCTTGGTCCGGGCCGCCGTGCACCGTTGGGTCACCGTGCTCGTCGTCGCCCACCCGGTCGAGGTGCACCGCCACCCGCCCGGCAACCGGACGCTTGTCGATGGCGGATGGCCGAAGATTTTCGTTCCAGCTCTTGGTCCGCACTGGACCGACGTTTACCGACACCACCACTCCCGGCATCCCACCAATGTAGCCGGGTCCGTGGCAGGCTCGGGGCGAACAGCCAGGCCGACGGCAGCGAACAGCGGGCTCCCTGGTCGCGGACGCCTGCCCTAACTGCAGCCGACGCGGTCTATTCGAAGGCTGTACATCAACCGGCCTCGGCAACCGGACTTCCCGGTAGCCGAGGCCGGAGCCCCCGCTGCGGCAGTCAGCCGCCTTGGTCAGTTGCTCTGCACGGTGGGCGACTCATCGCCCGAGTCCTGCGGGTCTACTCCGGTGGACGCCTCCGGAGACGATGTGCCTACCGGTCGCCCGGATGCGCCCTGGGTGCCGGCGTCGTAACGGCCCTCCTCCTTGCCTTCGTGCTCGGTCATGTCCTCGCCGCGCCGGGTCTGGCTCTCGCCGACCCCGAGCGGACTGGCTGCGGTCGTATCAGTGGCTTCGACGCCTTGACTGGCCGCGGTCGATGGATCTTGGCCAGGGCCAGGCTCGCCCGCATTGGACGCGTCGAAGGCTTGGTTGGCAGCTTCTTCGGCTTGGCCGGTCTCTTCTCCCTGCACGTCCGGAGCCCAGCCGTGGCCCTCCTTCTCGCCGTGCTCGGTGACCTGAGTGTCCCTTCCCTCACTATCTGCCATGTTTCGTCCTCCTTTCCCGGGCGCACGTGACGTGCACCACTGCCGAAACATTCCCCTAATGCAGCGGAACGAACGCTCTGCGACTGAAAAACTGGCCGCCAGCACCCATCCGGTGCTCGGATCAGCCGACTGGGGGACTTCGCTGCCGGGTCGGCGTACTCGCCTGCTCCCCCAGCACGGCAGTGCCCAGCACGACAGGGCCAGCGGTCGGTGCCCGGGGTGGGCAGCGGCTACTTCTTCGCGGTTGCCTCCTCGACGCTGGACAGCGCGGCGATGAAGGCCTCCTGCGGCACCTCCACCCGGCCCACCATCTTCATCCGCTTCTTGCCCTCCTTCTGCTTCTCCAGCAGCTTGCGCTTGCGGGTGATGTCACCGCCGTAGCACTTGGCCAGCACGTCCTTGCGGATCGCCCGGATCGTCTCCCGGGCGATCACCCGGGAGCCAACCGCAGCCTGGATCGGCACCTCGAACTGCTGCCGCGGGATCAGCTTGCGCAGCTTGGCCGTGAGCTGCACGCCGTAGGAGTACGCCCGGTCCTTATGCACGATCGCGGAGAACGCGTCGACCTTCTCGCCCTGTAGTAGTACGTCGACCTTGACCAGGTCGGCGGGTTGCTCGCCAGCGGCCTCGTAGTCCAGCGAGGCGTACCCTCGGGTCTTGGACTTCAACTGGTCGAAGAAGTCGAAGATAATCTCGGCCAGCGGCAGCGTGTAGCGCAGCTCGACCCGGGACTCCGACAGGTAGTCCATCCCGGCCAGCGCGCCGCGCCGGCCCTGGCACAGCTCCATGACCGCGCCGATGTACTCACTCGGCGTGATGATCATGCCCTGCACCACCGGTTCGTACACCATGGCGATCTTGCCATCCGACCAGTCGCTAGGGTTGGTCACCACTCGCTCGGTGCCATCGTCCAAGACCAGCCGGTAGACCACGTTCGGCGCGGTGGAGATCAGTTCCAGGTCGAACTCGCGCTCCAGCCGCTCCCGGACGATCTCCATGTGCAGCAGGCCAAGGAACCCGCAGCGGAACCCGAACCCGAGCGCCGCAGAGGTCTCCGGCTCGTAGACCAGTGCCGCGTCGTTGAGCTGCAGCCGGTCCAGCGCGTCGCGCAGCATCGGGTAGTCCGAGCCATCGATGGGGTACAGCCCGGAGTACACCATCGGCTTGGGGTCGCGGTAACCGGCCAGCGGGGTGGTGGCCGGCTTGGCCGCGTCGGTGACGGTATCCCCGACCCGGGACTGCCGGACATCCTTCACTCCGGTGATCAGGTAGCCGACCTCACCGACCCCAAGGCCGCCGGTCGGCTTGGGCTCCGGCGAGATTACGCCGACCTCGAGCAGCTCGTGGATGGCGCCGGTCGACATCATCTTGATCCGCTGCCGGGAGCCGATGTGGCCGTCGATCACCCGTACGTAGGTCACCACGCCGCGGTAGATGTCGTACACCGAGTCGAAGATCATCGCGCGGGCCGGGGCGTCGGCGTTGCCCACCGGGGACGGGATCTCCCGGACCACCGCGTTGAGCAGCTCCGGCACGCCGGCGCCGGTCTTGGCCGAGACCCGCAGCACGTCGTCGGCCGCACAGCCGATGATATGCGCGATCTCGGCGGCGTACCGGTCTGGTTGGGCGGCCGGCAGGTCGATCTTGTTCAGCACCGGGATGACGTGCAGGTCGTTCTCCAGCGCCAGGTACAGGTTGGCCAGGGTCTGCGCCTCGATACCCTGCGCGGCATCCACCAGCAGCACCGCGCCCTCGCAGGCGGCCAGCGAGCGGGAGACCTCGTAGCTGAAGTCCACGTGGCCGGGGGTGTCGATCAGGTGCAGTACGTAGTCGCAGCCGTCGTCAGCCCGCCACGGCAGCCGGACGTTCTGCGCCTTGATGGTGATCCCGCGCTCCCGCTCGATGTCCATCCGATCCAGGTACTGCGCCCGCATCTGGCGTGGGTCGACGACGCCGGTCAACTGCAGCATCCGGTCGGCCAACGTTGACTTGCCGTGGTCGATGTGCGCGATGACGCAGAAGTTCCGGATCATGGCCGGGTCGGTGCGCGTGCTTACGGTGTTGACCACTGCGTCCATTTCTTCGTACGGCGGGCAGGTGCGACCCATGGTCCCACGGCGACCCGGCGGGTCCGGGCGGGCGGCTGCCGTACTGGTGGCTGGAGGATCAGCCGCGCAGTACGGCGGTTCGCCGGCCAGCAGCGTCCAGCACCTGGTCGGCCAGGTAGAACAGGGGATGGCAGCCGGGGTCGTGCCGGTTCGGCCAGCACTCGGACAGCAGCGGTCGCTGCATCGGATGCACGTCCTCGACCGGGAGCAGGTCCGGGGCGACCCAGGCCACCCGGAGCACACCCTCCTCGGTCTGCGGCCGGAACACGGCGGCGGGGTCCAGCGGCCGGGCCCGGAAGACCGCGTCCAGGCTGCGCTCGCCCTTGTAGGCGGCGTCCATCACCCGGACCGCGACCAAGGCGCCAACCTGCACCAGTACGCCGGTCTCCTCGGCCACCTCACGGGCGGCGGCATCCTCCAGGGACTCGCCGCACTCCGCGTACCCACCGGGTATCTCCCACCGGACCACGCCGTCCCGGTCGTGTCTGATCATCAGCAACTTGCCATCGTGCTCGACCAGAGCTTCGACTGTGACCCGGGTGTACCACTGCTGCACGACCGGGAGTATCTGGCGGCAGCACCGGCCGGACCACGCTTTACCCGAAATCTGCACGATCGGGCGGGTCTCCGGTACCTTCGGGCGAATCGAGTTGCCACGCCGGTCGGCTGGGCAGATCATCACCACATGGGGGAAGCCGCCGCGCAGCCCGCCGCGACGGCGGTAACCGTACTGCGCGGCGCACCCTTCCTCCTCGCGACCGGCGTCCGGCTGGAATGGTCGGAAGTACCCGAACGGGTGCGCGCCGCGGTCGAGGACCACCTCAGCTCGCCGGTGGTCGTGGCGGTCGACCAGCGTGGCGGCTTCTCCCCCGGGCTGGCGGCCCGGGTCCGCTGCGCCGACGGCAGCCGAGCGTTCGTCAAGGCGGTGGGCAGCGCACCGAACCCGCACAGCCCGAACCTGCACCGCGCCGAGGCCCGCGCTGCTGCCGGGTTACCGCCGTCGGTGCCCGTACCTCGGCTGCGCTTCGGCTACGACGATGGGGACTGGGTCGCCCTCATCTTCGACGACGTCAACGGCCGGCTGCCGGCGCAGCCGTGGCAGCCGGCTGAGCTGCGCCGGGTGCTGGATGCCGTGGTCGAGCTGTCGGTGGCGCTGACGCCGTGCCCGCTGGCCGATCCGCCGCACCGGCTGGCGGACCTCCGCGAGGACTTCGCAGCCTATCGGCGGCTGGCCGAGGACCCGCCCGACGACCTGTCGCTGTGGGAACGCCGGCATCTTGCGGAACTGGCGAGCATCGGTGAGTCGGCGGTGGACGGCATAACCGGCGACACCCTGATGCACACCGACCTGCGTGCGGACAACGTACTGATCGGCGCCGACGGGCGGGTCTGGTTCGTGGACTGGCCGTGGGCCTGCCGCGGGGCGATCTGGGTGGACTCGGCGCTACTGGTGCTGAACGCGGCACTGCATGGCTACGATCCTGAACCGATTGTGGACAGCCATCCCCTGCTGTCCACAGTGGACAATGATCGGCTTACCGCGCTGCTGGTCGGGTTCTCCGGGTTCTTCGCGGAGGCGGCCCGGCAACCGGATCCGCCGGGGCTGCCGGGGTTGCGGGCGTTCCAGCGGGTACAGCACCAGAGCACGTCAGCCTGGATCCGCCGCCGCTGGAGGCTATAACCGGCGCCGCGCTCCGGCGTGCCATTCTCATTGAACATGACAAGCACTCAGCAGGCAGCCACGGCAGGCGGTGCCAATGATGCGTCGAGGTTGGCACCGGCGCGCGCCCACGGCTGGCGGTTCCACCCGGCGGTACGTCGTGGTGACCAGCTCAGCCTCGGCGAGCAGGCCGCGGATGCCATGCACAAGAGCATGGGGTCGTGGCCGTTCGTCTTCGGCGCGCTGGTGTTCCTCGCCGGGTGGATGACCGGCAACGGTCGGCACGGCTTCGACCCGTACCCGTTTATCCTGCTCAACCTGCTGCTGAGCTGCCTGGCCGCGCTGCAGGGGGCAATCCTGCTAATCGCGGCCAACCGCAGCGACCAGATCGCCAGCGAACTTGCCCAGCACGACTACGAGACTAACATCACCGCCCGGCAGCTCCTCGAGAAGCTGGGCCACGACGTTGTCGTGCTCTCCGGGCAGTATGCCGAGATGCACCGGCACAACGCCGAGTTGCGGGAGATGGTGACTACCTTGGTCGAGCAGCGGTCCGGACGCTGCGGAGGTTTGGGCCAGCCGGTGGCCGACTGGTAACCTGTGGCCTCGCGTACCGAGCGCTAGGTTGCCGTGCGTGCGTACCGACCCCCTTCAAGCCGACCGACAGAGGCCTTCCGCGTGGCGAACATCAAGTCCCAGATCAAGCGAATCAAGCAGAACGAGAAGCGCCGGCTGCGCAACAAGTCGGTCAAGTCGTCGCTGAAGACCGCCATCCGGAAGTTCCGGGAAGCCGCTGATGCGGGTGACAAGGAGACCGCGATCGTGGCGATGCAGGCCGCCTCGCGGCAGCTTGACAAGGCGGCCACCAAGGGCGTGATCCACAAGAACCAGGCCGCCAACAAGAAATCGGCCATGGCCATCCGGGCCAACAGCCTCTGACTCAGCCGCAGCCTGGCCCAGCCGCAGCCTGGCCCAGCCGCAGCCTGGCCCAGCCGCAGCCGGGGTCAGCGAGGTGGCGGGTGCCTGGCTAACCGCGGATAGCGCGGGCTCGGGCCAGCCTGATGATCGCATGTTCCAGTGCGTACGACGGGTCGGCTGCTACACCCTTGACCTCCGCGTTCAGGTCGGCGACTAGCCGCAGCGCGGCCCGCAGCCCCGGTTCCGACCAACCGCGGGCTTGGGTTTGGCCGCGCTTGACCTTCCACGGCGGCATGCCTAGCACGCTGGCGAGCTGGTTGGGATTACCCCGGCCGGCTCCGGTGACCCGGGCGATGGTGCGTATACCGTCTGCCAGCGCGTCCGCGATGAGTACGTGTGCCACCCCGATCGCCAGCGCCCAGCGCAATGCCTCCAAGGCGCCTGGCACGTCACCAAGCACTGCTCGGTCGGCGACCGTGAAACCGCTAACCTCGGCTCGGCCACGGTGGTAGCGAGCTACCGCGTCGGCATCGATCCGGCCACCGGTATCGGCTACCAACTGGCCACACACGGTAGCCAGCTCACGTAGGTCGCTGCCGACCGCGTCCAGCAGCGCGGTGGCGGCCGACGCGCCGATCGCCCCACCAGCTCGGCTCACTTCCCGCCGGATGAAGTCCAGCCGCTCGTCAGCACGGGTCAGCTTGCCGCACTGCACCTCCGGCGCGCCGGTGGCGCGGATCGCCTCGATCAGCGCCTTGGACCGGCCTCCCCCGGAGTGCACTACTACCAGGCTCACCTCGGGTGCGATATCCACCAGATACCCGGACAGCGCCTCGACGAGGTCCTTGCCGGCGTCCTGCGCGGCGCGCAGCACCACCACCCGCCGCTCGCCAAACAGTGACGGACTGAGCAAGTCGTACAGGTCAGACGGCTCGACCTCGGCCGCGATCAGCTCACGGACATCACACGCCGGGTCGGCCGCCCGGGCCTGGGCGACCACCGCGGCCACCGCACGCGAGCACAACAGCTCCTCATCACCGACGACGAGCCGGAGCGGGATAGGTGCAGTACTAGTCACCGCTGCATCCTGGCACGCCGGCCCGACCGATCACCGCACCCGCCGCCGGTCAGCTCGGCGAGCCACGCGAACGAGCGTAGACCGCTAGCCGCCCATCCTGGTCGCAGACCGCGACGTCTCCGTCGAGGTCGGTACGCAACGTACGAATGCCGAGCCGGGCCAGCTCAGCCAGCAGCAGCGGAGAAGGGTGCCCGTAGTCGTTGTGCGCGCCCACCGAAATGATCCCGATCCGGGCATGCACCGCGGCCAGGAACGCGACATCGCTGTGCGCCGAGCCGTGGTGCGGGACCTTGAGGACCTCGGCGGCCAGCTCGCTCGGACGCTCGCGCAGTAGGGTCCGCTGCGCCTCGACCTCGACATCGCCGGTGAGCAGCAGGATGTGGCCGTGCGCCCAGACCCGCAGCACGACCGAGGAGTTGTTCGGGTCCGACCGGGTGCCATGGAAGGCCGCCTGGGGCGCCAGCACCTCCAGCCGGACCCCGGCAACCTCACGCACCTGGCCGACCTGGGTGCCAAGCAACGGGACGTGTCCAGCGCCGGCATCCTCGACCACCAGCCGCCAAGCCCAGGCTGGTTGGTGTAGCGGGCCGATCGCGATCGCGCCGACCTGGCGGCCATGCAGCACGCCGGGCAGCCCATCGACGTGGTCAGCGTGCAGGTGGGTCAACAGCAGCAGCGGGATCCGGTGCACGCCCAGCCGGCGCAGGCAACCGTCCACCGCGACCGGGTCCGGCCCGGTATCCACCACCAACGCGGCGTCCTCGACCAAGTGCAAGACAACCGCGTCGCCCTGACCGACATCGCAGGCGACCATCAGCCAGCCCGGCGGCGGCCAGTCCGGGGCGAGCAGCCGTACGGGCGTCCAGACCAGCAACGCACCCAACGTGACCGCTAGAGCCACCCGACGGATTGCGACGAACCGGCCCGCGGCCAAGGCCAGCCCCAGAAGCAGCACCAGCAGAGCGCCGCCCAGCCGGCCGGCGGGCCAGGGCAGCGCCGCGTCCGGAGTAGCCGCGGCCCGCTCAGCCACCATGACAATCCAGCCGGTGGGCAGACTGGCCAGCCAGGCCGTGGCGTGCGCAGCGACCCCGGAGATCGGTGACAATGCGGTAGCGACCAGGCCGAGCACGGTAGCTGGCGCCACCGCCGGCACGGCGAGCAGGTTCGCCGGGATGCTCACCAGGCTGACCGCGCCGCCCAGCGCGGCTAGTAGCGGCGCGGTGACCACAAAGGCCGCGGCACTGACCGCGGTAGCCTCGGCAAGCCCGACCGGCACCCGGCGGCGGCGCAGCGCGGCCGCCACGCTGGGGGCCAGCAGCACCAGGCCGGCAGTGGCCAATACCGACAGCGCGAACCCCGCCGACCGGGCCAGCTCCGGCTGCCAAAGCAGCAGTCCCAGCACGCTGGCAGCCAGTGCGGGCAGTACCGCGCGAGGTCGGCCGAGAGCCAGTGCCAGCAGGGCGATGCCACCCATCACGGCAGCCCGCAGCACGCTGGGCGATGGCCGGACCAGCAGTACAAACCCGACCAGCGCGACAGCACCGCCAACCGCGGTCAACCGTGGACCAAGCCCAACTCCACGGAGTAGTAGCAGCATTGCGCCGACCACAATGGTGACGTTCGTACCGCTGACCGCAACCAGGTGGGACAGGCCCGCAGTGCGGAAGTCAGCGATCAGCACCGGGTCCATCCTCGATGTGTCGCCGACGGTCAACCCGGGGATCAGGCCGGCCGGGCCGGGCGCCAGCCCAGCCGCCGCCGCGCGCAGCCCGGCCCGAAGTCGCCCGGCGGCTCGCTGCGGCCACGACGGCGGGCCGATCTCATCCGGCGGCGCCCGGGTGGAGACCATTGCGACGGTTAGGTCGGTGCTGACCGGGCGGCCAAGCCGGCCCCGTACCCGCACCCGTTGACTCGGCAGCAGCTCAGCCCAGCCATCGGCCGGCGCGAGCACCTGTACCTGCGCGGACAGCCGCCAGGTCCGGTCGCCGACCGTCAGCCGGTCGGCCCGGGCACCAACCGCGACCTCCGGACCACCAGCTCCGGTGCCCCGGACCACCAGCGGACGCGGATCGTCGCGCACAGTGAGCCAGAGCACCGCGTCAGCCCGGTCGGCTGCCAGTGCTGCCAGCGGCGAGGCATCCCGCGCCGCCACCCGCATCCCGGTGACCAGCAGGGCCGCACCCGCGCCCGCGCCGATCATGGCCACCGTGACCGCCCACCGGCGACGTACCGCCAGGCTGGCTCCGGCTACCGTCAGCGCCACACCGCCGAGCAGGTAGCCGGCAGGTCCGGACCAGCCGAGTGCGGTGATCGTCGCCAGCCAGGCGGCGACTGCGGCCGGTACCAACCGGCCGTCCTGAGCCAGCCCATCGGCCTGGACTCGTGGGTCGGCCCGGCCTGCGGCTGGCGCGGCGCTGGCCACCGGCACCGTGACCGGATCGGCTCCGGCGGTCATACCGTCACCTTGTCCCGCAACCGGCCGAAGGTCAGCTCACCGATCCCGTCCACCTCACGCAACTGCTCGACCGTGGCGAACCCACCGTGCGCGGCCCGCCAGTCGAGGATCCGCTGCGCGATCACTGGCCCTACCCCGGGCAGTGCGTCAAGCTGCGTCAGCGTGGCGGTGTTCAGATTGACCGGGCCGATAGACCCGCTGGCTTCGGACCCGGCAGGTCCGGTCGCCCCCGGTTGGGTGCCGGCTAGACCCGTACCGACCACGATCTGCTCCCCGTCCACGACCCGGCGGGCCAGGTTGAGCAGAGTCAGGTCCACCCCGGGCAGCGCGCCGCCGGCCGCCCGCAGCGCATCCACCAGCCTCGCTCCGGCCGGCACCGTGACCAGGCCAGGGTGCCGCACCCGGCCTACTACGGCCAGCACCAGCGGCTGTGGCTTGACAGTGACCGACGGCCCCGCTGGATGGTCGCCCCCGGGGGACATGACCGCCGCAGCGACCAGCGGTGGCGGACCCACCGGCGCCGCTCGGGGTCGCAGCCAGTACAGCACCAGGCCGGTCACCATCGCGGCTAGCACAGCCACGCCGACCAGTCCGGCGGCTGCCGAGCGTGGCGCCACCAGCCGGACTGCGCCGGGCGGCAACCATCGGGCCAGACCACCAGCCAACCCGCCAACCGCGCCCCTGGCCGGACCACCAACCGGACCGCTGGCCAGCTCATCGTTAAACCGGTCAGCCCCGCCTTGTCCGGTGCTCTGGTTTGGGTCCACCTGGTCTGGGTCCACCTTGCCGCCTCCCGCTTGACCTGCCATCTCCTCGCGCAGCACGCCGAGCCGGGCCCGGACCAGTTCGGTGGACCGGGCCACTCGCCGGGAGCCCAAGGCTCGCCACCACACCGCGACCATGACCCGACGCTAGACACGCCCCACCGGTGGGCACGAGGGCCAAAACCACGGCTGTGGATAACCGTCGAGGGCTGTGGACAGTGATCTGACAACAAGCCTGGCCGCAGCTACGCTCGCCCCCGTTCGATCCCATCACCGGCCCCGCAGCAACGGCAGATGCCGGCTCACCACCCGCTGCCCGGACCGCCCACCGAAGAAAGGAGCGCTGATGTGGCCGACCACCACGGCGAACCTGGCCAGGAACTCGGCCACCAGCCAGACCAGCCCGATCAACGCCACCGGCACCACGACCAACAGCCTGGCGCGACAGCCGAGTACCCGATCGACGTTGGGGGCGCCGGGTTGCCCGATCCGACCACGGTCGCGGTTCACACCACGCTGCCGGGCGATGATGGTCGGCAACACCGCACCCAGTAATACCCGCCCCCCGCGGCAGCCACCAACAGTCTGCCCATGGACAGACAGCCGGTCAGTGCGGCGAGACGACGACCCCGAGCAGTCCCGGCCCGGTGTGCGCCCCGACCACGGCCCCGATCTCGCTGTGATAAAAGCGGCGCACCTTCGGTACCGCCTCGCACAGCCGCTCGGCCAGGGCAGCAGCCCGTTGCGGTGCGGCCAGGTGATGTACCGCCAAATCCACAGTGGACTCCCCGGCAGCTTGCGCGGCAAGTGTGGTCAGCCGGGCCATCCCGCGGCTGGCGGTACGGACCTTCTCCGCCAGCACGATCGCGCCGTCGCTGACGGTCAGAATCGGCTTGACCGACAACGCCGTACCCAGCAGCGCCTGCGCCGCGCCAATCCGACCGCCGCGTCGCAGGTACTCCAGGGTGTCTACGTAGAACAGGCAGGTGGCCCGAGCGGCCAACCCGACCGCCACGGCGTACACCTCGTCCAGCGAACCGCCAGCTTGGGCCGTCTCGGCCGCCCCGATCACCGCGAAGCCAAGCCCCATCGCCGTGGTCCGGGAGTCAACGACCCGGACCACCGAACTCCCGCCGCACTCCTGGGCGGCCAGCCGGGCCGACTCCCAGGTGCCAGACAGCGCCGCGGAGATGTGCACCGACACCACGCCGGCTGCCCCGTCGGCCAGCCGGCGCCGGTAGGCCGCAACCAGCTCTGGGGGCGCCGAGCGGGACGTCCGCACCGAACCCTGCTGCTCGTACAGCGTCCGGGCTACTTCCAACGGCGAGACCTCGGGGCCCTCTGCCTCGACGACCCCGCCGACCACCACGTGCAGCGGGACCACAGTGATGCCGAGCATGTCGGCCAACCCGTCCGGCAGATACGACGTCGAGTCGGTAACTACCGCGATCTTTCCCACCATGGCGGCCCCCGCGGTGCCGACCCCTACCATGTGGGCCGATGCCATGCCGGCAATATAACGCCGACGACTCAAATACCTGAGCGCCACGTCAGGAGCGCCGGTCAACCCACCACAAAGTTGACCAGCCGGCCGGGCACCACCACGACCCTGCGTACTGTCCGCCCGGCCAGTTGGGCGGCGACCTTCTCATCATCGCGGGCCGCCGACTCCACCACCGCGTCGTCCGCCTCGGCCGGTACCACGATCCTGGATCGCAGTTTGCCATTGACCTGCACCGGCAGCTCGACGGTCTCAGCCACCAAGTACGCCGGATCGGCCACCGGGAAGGCCGCCCAGGCCAGTGAGCCGGCATGACCCAGTCGGGACCACAGCTCCTCGGCCACGTGGGGCGCCAGCGGCGCAATCAGCAGCAGCAATGGCTCGACAACCTCGCGCGGTGCCCCGCCGTCTGGCCAGGTCTGCACCAGACGGTTGTTCAGCTCGGTGATCCGGGCAATGGCCGTGTTGAACCGCAGCGACTCGAACCCTTCTCGGGCTGCGGCAACAGTGTGGTGCAACAGCCGCCGAGTGGCCGGGTCAGCGTCCACATCGGACACCCGCAGCCGGCCAGTCTCCTCATCCACCACGTTGCGCCAGATCCGCTGCAGCAGCCGGAACGTGCCGACCACAGCCTTGGTCTCCCAGGGCCGGGACTGTTCCAGCGGGCCGGTGAACATCTCGTACAGCCGCAGCGTGTCCGCGCCGTACTGGGCGCATATCTCGTCCGGCGTCACCGAGTTCTTCAGCGACTTGCCCATCTTGCCGAACTCGCGGCGTACCGGCTTGCCGGCATAGAAGTAGCCGCCGTCGCGCTCTTCTACCTCCGCCGCCGGCAGGTAGAACCCGCGCTCGTCGGTGTACGCGTACGCCTGTACGTAGCCCTGGTTGAACAGCCGCCGAAACGGTTCCTCGGCCAAGACATGGCCCAAGTCATACAGCACTTTCTGCCAAAACCGCGCGTACAGCAAGTGCAGCACCGCGTGCTCCACACCGCCGACGTACAGGTCGACACCGCCGACGTCGCCCGGTTCCACCGGTCCCATCCAGTACCGCTCGCATGCCGGGTCGACGAAACGCTCGGTGTTGGTCGGGTCAGTGTAACGGATCTCATACCAACAGGAGCCGGCCCACTGCGGCATCGTGTTGGTCTCCCGTCGGTAGGTACGCCGGCCCTCGCCCAAGTCCAGCTCAACCTCGACCCACTCCTTGGCCCGAGACAGCGGGGTCTCCGGCTCGGAGCTGGCGTCATCCGGGTCGTAGCTGCGGGGCGCGAAGTCGTCGATTTCTGGCAGCTCCACCGGCAGCATCGAGTCCGGTACGGCCCGCGGCGCGCCGTCAGCGTCGTACACGATGGGGAACGGCTCACCCCAGTACCGCTGCCGGGAAAACAGCCAGTCCCGCAGCTTGTAGGTGACGCGCGCCTCGCCAGCGCCGTGCTTCACCAGCCAGTCGATGATCCGGGCCTTGGCCGCTGCGACGCCCAGCCCATCCAGGCTCACCTCGTCGTTGGCCGAGTTGATCGCCGGGCCCTCGCCGGTGTACGCCTTGCCATCGACGCCGTCCGGCGGCCGCACCGTGCGGATAATCGGCAGGTCGAAGACCTCGGCGAACTCCCAGTCCCGTTCGTCCTGGCCGGGCACCGCCATGATCGCGCCGGTGCCATAGCCCATCAGCACGTAGTCGGCGATGAACACCGGGATCTGCTCGTCGTTGACGGGGTTGATCGCGTACGAACCGGTGAACACGCCGGTCTTGGTCTTGTCGCCGGCTTGCCGGTCCAGGTCCGAACGCCGCGCTGCATAGCCTTGGTACGCCGCGACCGCCTCGGCCGGGGTCGCCGCGCTATCAGTCCACTGTGGACGGGCACCAGCCGGCCACTCGACCGCGGTCAGCGCCGACACCATGGGGTGCTCTGGTGCCAGCACCAGGTACGTTGCCCCGAACAAGGTGTCCGGCCGGGTGGTGAAAACCTCAATACTGCCGGCGGGGCTAGCGAAACGGACGCTGGCACCGGTGGAGCGGCCGATCCAGTTGCGCTGCATCTGCTTGATCGAGTCCGGCCAGTCCAGCCGGTCCAAGTCGTCGATCAGCCGGTCGGCGTACGCGGTGATCCGCATCACCCACTGCCTCAGCGGCCTCCGGAACACTGGGAAGTTGCCGCGCTCGCTGCGTCCGTCGGCGGTGACCTCCTCATTCGCCAGCACGGTGCCCAGCCCAGGGCACCAGTTCACCGGCGCCTCGTGCAGGTAGGCCAGCCGGTAGCTGTCAATGACCTGCCGCTGCTCGGCCACGGTCCGCTCGTGCCAACCTCGATCGTCCGATGTGGACCGCCTGCCCTGCGCGAACTCCGCCTCCAGATCGACGATCGGCCGCGCCCTGCCGCTCTGCTCGTCGTACCACGAGTTGAAGATCTGCAGGAAGATCCACTGGGTCCAGCGGTAGTACGACACGTCGGTGGTGGCCACCGCGCGCCGGCGGTCGTGGCCCAGTCCCAGCCGGCGGAACTGCGCCCGGAACGTGGCCAGGTTCGCCTCGGTGGTCACCCGCGGGTGCTGGCCAGTCTCCACCGCGTACTGTTCGGCCGGCAGCCCGAAGGCATCAAAGCCGATGGTGTGCAGCACGTTGTAGCCGGTCATCCGCAGGTACCGCGCGTATACATCGGTGCCGATGTAGCCCAGCGGGTGGCCAACGTGCAGCCCTTCCCCGGAGGGGTAGGGGAACATGTCGTTGACGTAGAACTTCGGTCGGTTCGCAACCGCCTCGAAGCCGCCGGCCAGCGGGCCTACCGGGTTGGGCGTGGCAAAGGTCCGCTCCGCATCCCAGCGATCCTGCCAGCGGGCCTCGATCTGGTTGGCCAGCTCGGCGTTGTATCGGTACGGCGGGACGCCGCGTTCGTCAGTCATCGCTGTCTAACTCCTCGTTGCTCCAGACCGGGGGGAAAGAAAAGAGCCCTCGCGTGGTGCGCAAGGGCTCGCCGCGCTGACGGTGCTGCCGGTAGTCAGCGCGGCCCGGTAAGAAGCAGTCCTCGGCCGAAGCTCATGCCCGGGATGGTACATCCCACTCGATCCGGCCTGCCGCCAACTATCGAAATAGTGGCGCCAGCAGCGACGGCAGCGGAGACGATGGCACCAGCGACAGCGGTCACCGGTCGTCAGAAAGCACCGGTACGGGAAGCGTGCCAGCGTTGTGCTCCATCAGCCGCCAGCCAGCGTACTCCCAGCCCTCCGGGGCCGGTGCTATCACCGACCAAGAGCAGTTTTGCACTGGGCCGAGCATCCGCCAGGTCCCCTCGGCCAGCCGCAGCAGCCGACCCAGCCCAGCCCGGATCGCGCTGCCGTGGCTGGCCACCACGAGGGTGCCGCTGTCCGGTAGCAGGCCGACCGCGTCGGCAACCGCGCTGGCCACCCGGTCGGCGAGCTGCTCCTCGGTCTCGCCCCCGGGGGGCGCCCAGCGAGCCCACTCCGCCGGGTACTGCTCCCGGATCTCCTCGTTGGTCATACCTTGCCAGGCACCACCCGCGCGCTCCCGCAGCCGGGCGTCATAGCGGACCGGGACGCCGGTCAGCTCGGCGAGTATCTGCGCGGTCTCCGTCGCCCGGGCCAAGTCAGAGCTGACGATGGCGTGCGGCCCTAGGGCGGCCAGCAACCGGGCCGATCGCTGGGCCTGCGCCTGCCCGGTCTCATCAAGCGGAATGTCGGTCTGGCCTTGGTAGCGGTGCTCGGCGTTCCACATGGTTTGGCCATGCCGCCACAGCACTACTCGCAGCGCGCTCACCGCCGGCTCCGGTCAGCTCGCACTCATGACCGCTCGCCAGCGCTGACATCCGCCGGCAGCGGGATGATCGGACAGTCCTTCCACAACCGGTCCAGCCCGTAGAAGGATCGTTCCTCGGAGTGCTGAACGTGCACCACGATGTCGACGTAGTCCAGCAGCACCCAGCGGCCGTCCCGTTCGCCCTCCCGGCGGACCGGCTTGACCCCGGCCTTGATCAGCCGCGCCTCGATCTCGTCCACGACCGCGCTGACCTGACGTTCGTTGGGGGCCGAGGCGAGCACGAACACGTCTGTGATCACCAGGTGCGCGCTGACATCAATGGCCACGATGTCACGGGCCAGCTTCTCGGCGGCGGCCTGGGCGGCGAGCAGGGCGAGTTCGGTGGCGCGGTCGGATGCGGTCACGGTCCCCAAGCCTCTCACAGCGCCGGCTAGCGGCGCCGCTGGCACGCGGTGAGTTAGGGCCGGTACAGCCGGTGCTTGTTGATGTACTGCACCACGCCGTCCGGCACCAGGTACCACACCGGCAGCCCGGCCCGGACTCGCTCCCGGCAACTGCTGGAGGAAATCGCCAGCGCCGGCACCTCAACCAGGCTGACCGAGTCAGCCGGCAGGTGCGCGTCGGACAGGTGGTAGCCGGGCCGAGTCACCCCGATGAAGTGGGCCAGCCCGAACAGCTCATCGACGTTCTTCCAGGACAGGATCTGGGCCAACGCGTCAGCGCCGGTGATGAAGTGCAGCCGGACATCGGGGAGCTGAGCGGACAGCTCGCGAAGCGTGTCGATGGCATAGGTCGGCCCGGTCCGGTCGAGGTCCACCCGGCTGACCCGGAACCGCGGGTTGGCGGCGGTCGCGATGACCACCATCAGGTAACGGTGCTCGGCTGGGCTGACTTGTCGACCAGTCTTCTGCCACGGCTCGCCGGTTGGTACGAACAGCACCTCGTCGAGGTGGAACAGCGCGGCAACCTCGCTGGCAGCGACAAGATGACCATGGTGGATCGGATCGAAGGTCCCGCCCATCACGCCAACGCGCTTCACAACCCCGCCCGCCAATGCTGACCGTGGTTACGATCATTCTGCCTGCAGCCGGGGCGGCGCCGTCAAGATCGCATCGAACGCAGGCAGGCCCCGTGACGCCCGACGTGCGCCGCGGAGCCTCCTCGCCGAGGCGAAGGCCGTCACTGTCGGTAGCTCCGACCGACCGATCCCCCCGAGTGGACCGGTCGTGCCGGGTGTTCGCCGAGGGGCGGAGCGGCCCGACGGAAGGCCACTCCGCCCCTCGGACCCAACGTGGAACGTAGGTACTGAGATGACGGCCTCGCATCGCATCTATGACGGGGAGGGGAAAACTCCGTCGTTGAGACAGCGGCACGCGCCACGCCACCCCATTGAGTGAACATCGGTGAACGACGCTCGGACTCATGACCCGCGATCATTCGGAACCTCGGGCCACGGAGCGCGCCGAGGTTATACGATGAGCTACCTTTGAGTAGCGCAGAGTAGTAGAGCATGATCGCGAGCGTCATCCGGCAACCTGTTCCTTGAGCACCAGGTGGCAGCCACGATCGTGGTCGGACGGGGGCCGATACACATGGCGCAGGATCACCCCGGCCCGGGAGGGCGGCTGATGACCGTAGGTCGGCCACCAGCGAAGGAGACCGGGTGAAGTACAGCCTCCGGCTCTACGTCACCGGGCGCACCGAGACCTCTGCGCGCGCTGTTGACAACCTGCGGGCGATCTGCAAGTCACGGCTTACCGACGAGTACGAGATCGAGGTTATCGACCTCCTAGAGCATCCCGCCTGCGCCGAGGACGACCGGATCCTCGCCACCCCGACCCTGGTCCGCCGGCTTCCGGAGCCAACTCGCAAGATCATCAGTGATCTCAGCGACCCGGACCAGGCGCTGCTCAGCCTGGCCGTAGCAGCGGCTGGCCCGGACTTGAGGCGGGTGGCAGCCCGGGACCCAGACCGGCGCCGGACCGGTTATCGGGCGGCCTCAAAGTCACGGCCGGTGCCAGAGTCACGGCCGGTGCCAGAGTCACGATCGGTGACAGCGCTGATCTCGGCAGACCCCGACGCGATCCTGGTGGTGGATGGCGAGGGGGTGGTGCAGTACGTGAACGAGGGGGCAAGCCGGCTGTTCGGGCGGAAGCAGGACGAGTTCGTCGGCGAGCTACTCGGGTTCTCGATCAGCGGCGCGGGGACGGCGGAGATCGAGATCGTCGCCCGCCAGCCGCGGGGAATCGCGGAGATCCGGGTGGTGGACATCGACTGGATGGGTCGGCCGGCCCGGCTGGCCGCCATCCGGGACGTCACCGAGCAGCGCGCGCTGGCCGACGAACTCCGCGTCGCCCGGCAGCTTGAGAGTCTGGGCCGGCTCGCCGGTAGCGTGGCGCACGACTTCAACAATCTGCTCGCCGTCATCCTCGGCTGCACCGAGTTGATGCTGGCCGATCTAGCGCCAGACGACCCACACGCCGAACTGCTGGCCGACACGCGGCGAGCAGCCGGCAGCGCCGCGGCCCTGACCGGGCAGCTACTGGCGTTCAGCCGTACTTCCCCCCGCTCCCCCAGCCGGCTGGAGCTGAACATCGTGGTCCGGGAGTCGCTGTCGATGATCCGCCGGCTGATCGGCGAGGACATTGAGCTGCACCGCCGGCTGTCCCCGGATCTGCCCGCCATCGTCTCCGACCAGACACAGCTCCAGCAAGTGCTGGTCAACCTCCTGCTCAACGCCCGGGACGCGATGCCTGCTGGCGGTGATCTAGAAGTCAGCACAGAAGTCATCGATCTGCCCCCCACCGACCCACCGGAGGCCGGTCCGCCGGCAGGCAGGTACGTGGTCCTCGCCGTACGCGACACCGGCGAGGGGATGACCGAGGAGGTGCAGGCCCGGCTGTTCGAGCCGTTCTTCACCACCAAGGAGCGCGGGCGCGGCACCGGGCTGGGGCTGGCGAGCGTGCACGGGATCGTCACCCAGGCCGGCGGACACATCACCATCGACAGCCAACCTGGGCGCGGCTCGACGTTCGCCGTACATCTGCCGGCCGCCGAACCTGCAGTCGCGGCATGCAACGACACCGCCGCGGCACACGGCCAGTCGAATCCAGCCACGGCACGCAGCCCGTTGACCCCGGCGGGCGCCCGACCGGCCGACGGCGAGACGGTCCTGCTGGTCGAGGACGACGACGGGGTACGACGACTGCTGCGGCAGGTCCTGCATACCGGCGGCTACCGGGTGGTCGAGGCCAGCAGGAGTGCAGCGCTAGGGATCCTGGACACCCTCGATCGACCAGTCGATTTGCTGCTCACCGAGGTGGCGCTGCCCAACCTGAACGGCTTCGACCTGGTTGCCGCCGTCCGGGCCCGTCGGCCCCAGACTCGTACCCTGGTTATCTCCGACTACCCGGACGCCAGGTGGTCCGATGCGGGCGAAGCGGCGCCGGACGGAATGCTCATCAAACCCATCTCGCCGGCGATGCTGCTTACCCGGGTGCGGGAGATTCTCATCTAGTGAGCGGCTGTTCTCATTTGGTGAGCGATCGGGGATCCCTCAGCGGTGCAACCCGGTCAGCGGATCTGGCCGTCGCCGGTGATGACAAACGTGGTGCTGGTCAGCTCCGGCAGACCCATCGGGCCGCGGGCGTGCAGCTTCTGGGTAGAGATGCCGATCTCCGCGCCGAACCCGAGTTCGCCGCCGTCGGTGAACCTGGTCGAGGCATTCACCATCACCGCGGCGGCGTCCACCTGCGACACGAACCGGCGGGCAGCGGACTGCGAGCCAGTGACGATCGCCTCGGTGTGCCCGCTGCCCCACCGCCGGATGTGTGCGACCGCATCATCCAGGCTGTCCACCACTCGCACCGCGAGGTCCAGCGAGAGGTACTCCGCAGCCCAGTCAGCGTCGGTGGCCGGCAACACCCCGCTGGCGTAGCCAGCCGCCGTCTCATCGCCGTGCACGGTGACCCCGGCCTCGGCCAGCGCGGCCAGCACCTGGGGCAGGAAGTCGGCGGCGATGTCGCGGTGCACCAGCAGCGTCTCGGCCGCGTTGCAGACGCTCGGCCGGGAGGTCTTCGCGTTCAGCGTGATGGCCAGCGCGATCTCCAGGTCGGCGGCGGCATCGACGTACACATGGCAGTTGCCGACGCCGGTCTCAATCACCGGCACCACCGAGTGGGTCACGACATGCTCGATCAGCCCGGCCCCGCCGCGCGGGATCACCACGTCCACCAAGCCGCGGGCGGCCAGCAGGTGGGTGACCGACTCCCGCTCGGCCGGCAGGAGCTGTACCACGTGCTCGGGCAGCCCAGCCTTGCCGGCTGCCTCGGTGAGCACCTCCACCAGCGCGAGGTTGGAGCGGTAGGCCGACGCCGAGCCGCGCAGCAGCACCGCGTTGCCGCTCTTCAGCGCGATACCAGCGGCATCCACGGTGACATTCGGACGGGCCTCGTACACGATCGCCAGCACACCGAGCGGCACCCGGACCTGCCGGACCTCCAGCCCGTTGGGCAGCGTGTAGCCGCGGACCACCTCGCCGACCGGATCCGGCAGCCCGGCCAGCTCGCGCAACCCCTCAGCCATGGCGCCGATCCGGGCCTCGGACAGCACCAGCCGGTCCAGCAACGCATCGGCCAACCCGTCCGCCTGGCCGGCGGCCACGTCCTCGGCGTTTGCGGCCAGTACGGTCGGCGCCGCGGCGACCAGCGCATCGGCCATCGCGTGCAGCGCAGCGTCCTTAACCTGCCGGGACATCGGGGCCAGTTCGACGGCCGCCTGCTTGGCCCGTACGGCGGCGTCGCGTACCTCGGTCTGGATGCTCACGGGGTTCAGGGTAGTGCCGGTCTGCCCAGCCGTTTCCACCGCTTGGCCAGCCATCAGCCGGTCGATACGACGGTTTGTCGAGGTAGCGGCCGGCTCCAGCTCACCGGGAAGAAGCACACCAGGAAGCGGCTCACCGGGAAGCGGCTCACCGGGAGGGAACATGTCTGTATCGATTACACCTGAGTCGTCCACATCTGGCCCCCCCGAAGCGGCGCCAAGCCGGCCCGCTACCCCTGCAGCCGGTGAGATCAGGCGGCTGCTCGCCGCGGCGATCAGCCACGGGGTACGTACCCCGCTGCATTCGCTGCTCGGCTTCCTGGAGCTGCTAGCCGTCACCGACCTGGACACCGACCAACACCGGATGCTCGATGAGCTGATGAGCGGCGCGGACAGCCTGCTGACCGCCAGCGATCGGCTGCTGCTGCTGGTCAGCATGCTGGCCGGCGGGGAGCCGCCCCGGCAGGAGGCCGACTTCGCGCCGGCCGACCTGGTCGGCGAGGTCATCGCGGAGCTGCCCGCGGACGGTCTGACGTCGGTACGGATCGACCGCAGCCTGCCGGCCCGGCTGCTCGGCGACCGGAGCAGCCTCCGCCAGCTTCTGACCGAGTTGGTCGGCAACGCGCTGCGTTACGGGACCGGACCGGTCAGCATTGCAGTGGATCGGGCCGGCTCGGATCGGGTGGTCGCGGACCAGCACGTACCGGTCCGGATCAGCGTCGCCGACCACGGACCCGGGCTGACTGGCGAGCAGCTTCGCCGACTGAACGCCGCGGTACCCACCGTGCCGGACACCTCACCCGGGCTAGGGATCTTCCTGGCCCAGCACCTGGCCGGTTGGCTGGGCGGTCAGCTAGCCGCCACCGTCGCGCCGAGCGGCGGCACCGAGGTGGCGGTCCGGCTGACGCTGGCCGTACCGGTGCAGCCGGAAGCAGAACTGGCCCAACCGCTGGTCGCGCTGGCGTACGGGCAGCCAGACAGCCGCCCGATGCGGGTGCTGCTGGTCGATGACAACGCGGTGAATCGGATCCTCACCGAACGCCAGATCGCCCGGCTCGGGCATAAGCTGGACACCCTGAGCAACGGCCGGGCCGCCACCGAGGCCGCATTGTCCGGTAAGTACGATCTTATCCTGTTGGACCGGCACCTGCCCGACCGGGACGGCCTAGCGGTGGCCCGCAGTATCCGGGCCGCCGAGGCCGGCCGTGGCGGCCAGCGTCGGGTGCCGATCGTGGCGCTCACCGCCGACGCCTCGCCGGGGCATCGGGAGCAATGCCTGGCCGCCGGGATGGACGGGTTCTTGACCAAGCCGCTAGACCTGGACGGCCTGAGCGCGACGCTCGCCGAGTTCACGCCGGTCCGGCCAAGCACCGGTATCGACGCCCTGCTGGACCCGCTGGCACTGGACCGGCTGACCGAGCAGCTCGGGGCCCCGGCAGTGGTCGACCTGGTGCATGCCTACCTCGATGAGCTGCCCGCGCGCCGGTTCCGGTTGCAGCACGCACTGCGCCGCTACGACGCGCGCCGGACCATCGCCGCTGCCGAGTCGCTGCGCGCCGCTAGTGTCACCCTGGGCGCCGCTGGAGTAGCCCGGCTGGCCGCCACGGTCGGCGCCGCCGCGCACGCGGGCGACCTCAAAACCGGCCGCGGCCTGCTGCCGGAGCTGCTGGATGCCTGCGCGGCCACCACCCAGGCGCTCACCGACTGGCCGCCCAGCGGCCACTGACCACCGGTCGGCCCCGCCTTCGGAATTTGCAGCCCGGTTCTACCCATGCACTGCTTGATCTGAAGCCTACATACAAGGCCATGCCGTCCTCAGCAGAGTTTCGGCAATAGCGCCTTGGGCTAATTGCTAGCTATAGGCTAGCAGCTTCCGATCTAATGTCCAAATGCGTATATCGGTCAAGCCCGTACACTGCCGGTAGATCTCTCGCTCAGCCAAGATACAGAGGTCTCCGCAGCCGATTTTACTCGTGGCGTGATCAACGAGTGAACGTCCCGTGGCCGCCCCCTCGACCAGTGCGTGTAGGAAGTTCTCGTCCCACGAGAATACGTGGAGACGCCACGGCGCTTCGCCATTCTTGATCATGCCAAGGACTTCACAGAAGATCTTCGCTGCCTTCCTCCTGTCGCTACCATGTGGAAGTCTGGATATGTGGTTTCCGGTCTCTATGACGGCCGTCAGGGGAAGTACGAAGTATGTTGTCGCTGCTGCCTGTCTCGCATCTCCGCTCGGACCGCAGCGCTATCTTGATCGAGCCTAGGACCGGCAGCAAATTGCACACTATCGAAGTATCGACGAACCACACGGTTGTCATCGATTACTCGATACCAAGGAGTCGGTTGAACGCTGCGTAGTCGCGCACGTCATGTTCATTGTCAGGTAGCCCGGGGGGGATCGCACCCCCGGGGCTACCCGACAGAGGGAGAAGACCAGCTCGTTAACCTCGGCGAGCACGAAGACCTTTAGTTGAGCGCATTGCGGCATTCAGCTATCACTGATTCGGCAAATCCGGAGCCGGAGACAAGAAGACCGTGGACGCCTGCCCGGCCGTAGACACGGACGAGATGCCGGGAGACGCCATCTACTCCGAGTGGATTCTTCCACCACTTGGCCTCTACGAGGTAGGGCTGCCCGCAAAGTTCGATCAATCTGTCGATCTACTTACCGACCTGACCACTATCGATCGACAGGGTGAAACTTTCTCGCACTGACAGGCCATCAAGCTTGAAGATCTCGTTCAGCAGCTCTTCGAACCGCTTACCTCGCAGCTGGGGTCAGACATGCCGGACAAGGCCGCAACGCGCCGGTGCAGGAATTCCCGTTCCTCTCGGTACCGCTGTTGCTTCCCTGCCTCTTCGTGACGCTGGTGCAATCGCTCCTGCCATTCAGTCTCCTCCTGCATACGAGTGAAAGAGCGCTTGATATTGACCATGCCTCGAATGTTGGCGACCAGCCCTTGAGTCTTTAGCCTGTTATCCGGTCAGCAGGTCGAGAAATCCTCCCACTCACATACTCTCCGAAGAACCTCACGGCGCATCCTCAGACCGGCGTCGCTCACTTCATTGATTCGTGTGAGGACGGTTCTGGCGAGCCAGTACTTCTTCACAGTGTCCAGGCTCTCGTCGAGGCGGGCTTGGAGGTCCGACAAGTGACCGTCGCTGACGCCACAGCTCCGGAAGAAGGTCAGCACATCCTGCTTCGACCGGCAGAGGAGCGGGATGGTGTCGACCAGAAGGGTTCAGTAGGTCCGGCGGGTAGTGATAAGGATCGTCAGCCACGGTCCTCTCCACCAAGATGTGTCTTCCGTTCCGCCAGCGCCGGTATCGCCGCGATCTTCTCCGCGCTCAAGTGGCCCCAGTACACCCCAGCCGGCCGCCAGGGCCGGCCGCAGGAGATGACCTCGGTCGGTGTAGCGATCAGGTCCACGCTGAAGTCGTGCTCGGTCTCGGGCAGTAGCTCGTCGAGGACTTGGAGGTCGTGCACGGTGGTCGCGATGACGGTCTCCTCCCCGACCAGCCCCGCTTCCATCAGCAGTGCCACCTCGATGTCGGAGTAGCCGGCGCCCTTGCCGATCCGCGCTCCCTGCCGATTGACGGCCACGCTGCCGCAGATGATGAGATCGACCGGCCGCATGGCCTCGACACTGACCCGCTCCGCGGTTTGGGCCGCGCCCTGGTTGCTGACGGCCTGCTCGAACGGCGCGGTCAGGGCGGCCGGGTCGAGGCGGTAGAAGGGCTGGAGGGTGGCCAGGTTGGGCACAGCTATGTAGAGCAGCTTGCCGGCTTGGAGCGCCAGCACCCGAGCCGGCAGTTGCGCCCGGTCGGGGTTGGCCTTGATTACCTGGGCGTTCTGCCACTCCGGCAGCCCGGCCAGCTGCTCGGCCGCCTGCTTGGCGCCGACGAAGCTCGGGATGTGCCCGGCCGCGCCGGGTGGTTGGACGGTGCCCTGGTCGTCCAGCAGCGCCCAAACCCGTTCCCGGAGGGCCTGCTTGGCCTGGTCGATGTCGCTGGTCACCGGATGCTCGTCATGCCATGAGGGCCAGCAGCCGGTCATGCACATCCTGGACCGCCGCCTCCAGACGCCAGGGCCGCAGCTCCCGCCCAGCGGCGAAGACCAGGTTCAGGCCACCGCCGCCGCGGGTGCGCTCAACCTCGTCGATCGCCGCATGTAGCGTGGCGGTGCCCTCCTCCAGCTTGCGCTGCCGCAGGTAGGCCAGGGTGAGGTTGCCGAGTACGATGGCGCTGACCTTCTGCCGGTCACGCATCGCCTCGGTGGTCTGCTCCAGGTACGCCTGGGCCATGCCGGGCAGGTTGAGCGACAGGTAGCACGAGCCGGCTAGGCGGCCGAACTGGGCGGGGGAGAAGAAGTCCGCCGCGGCGTCCAGGTCGTCGCGTCGGTTCAGCTGGGCTTGGGCGTCCTCCAGCGCCTGCTCGCAGCCTGGGCGGTCACCGAGGAAGCCGTGCGCCTCGGCAACGTGCAGCAGGCACACGCTGGCGAGCGTCGGGCTGTGGCCATCGCTACGCTGCGCCGCCTGAGCCGCCAGTGACAGACCGACCATGGGGCGGCGCACGCCGTACAGCGCCACGTAGCTCTTGCGCAGCAAGGCGTGCGCTTCCGCCAACGCATCGCCGACCTGCTGCGCCGCACCGATGGCATGGTCGAAGTGTGCGAGTGCGGTGGCGTGGTCACGTCGCTGGGAGACATCCCAGACGAGCTGGCCCATAAGGATCGAGGCTTCGGCCATCGCGCCGTACAGCTCCCGGCGCGTCCGGCCAGGCGGCACCCGCTCCTGCAACCCGGCGATCTGCGCCTGGACCTGCCTAGCAGAAGCCAGCAGCGACACCGATGGCACGGTGTCGTACGCCGCCGTGATCTGCTGAACGCACTCGCGGAGCTGGGCGATGCTGACGAGATCAGCGCCGCCAGACGCAGACGAATCCCGGATGACGCCAAGCCCAGTGCTGGTGTCCCCGTGCCTCGCCGCCCGTCTGGCAGCCTCAGCCTCTGCGATCTCCCGCCGCTGCCGGTGGTCGAGCGCCACCAGCTCGTCGTACTGTGCGGTCAGCTTGCCGCCAGCGCCCAGCACGGTGTCGGCCCGCTCCCAGAAGCTGCGCGGCACGTTCTGCCGCCCAACCTCAACGTTGGCCACAGTGCTGCGCCCGTAATGGGTGTGCGGGGCGAGCTGGTGCTGGTTCAGCTCGGCGGCCTGCCGGTAGCGGGCAAGTTGGCGGCCGAGTGCCCGCCGGGCAGCGGCGATCTCGTTCGGATCGATCACGGACGTACCTCCTTCGCGGCGCCCCCGGACACCGCGTCAACGGATTGTCGCAGACCCCTCGACGCGCTGTCCGACCTACACGCCGGCCGGCTTGGGTGGACGCCATGCAACGAAGCAGATCCGCGATGGAGCCCCGACAAATGACCTCCATACCACCCACCCTCACTGGCGATGACAGTCCGGTCAATATCCACGCCCTAACGCCCCGGGAACGGAACCGGCTGCGGCTGCTGACACAGCGCTACCGCATCCGGCAGGACACCACGCTGCGGCCGCTGGCTGACGTGCTGCTCGACCTGCGGTCGCGACACGGCATCCGGTTCAGCATGAGCGGCCAGGTCATCAGGTCGCTGAACAGCAGGGCCGGACAGTGACCATCATCAGCACGAGCTTCCTGCTGCCAGCGGAGAGGGTGCAGGTTGACATTGAACATGTGCCGCAGCTCGTTGCGGCGGTGCTCAATGGGCATACAGACGAGAATGGCTTCTGCGCAGCGTACCCGGGTGTGACCTTCCCGTGCGAGCGCCCCCTGCTGGCCGAGCACAACCTGGCAGTACTGCAACTGCCTCCATAGACGGCAGAACCGGGGACGATGAGCCTTGCAGGGGCGGGTCGCCCCCGTAAATCCTCTGCTTAGAGCCCGTCCCTGGTTCTGTCTCCCAAAGACCGGGGATGCTTCGTCTCTTGGACCGGTCTCAGGGGAAAGGACGAATCAGGAGCGAAGCATTCCCGCTACTAAGGAGAAACTAAGTATCTGGACTACAGCACCCCCTCCGACCTGGGCGGACGCACCTTCTCAGGTCCAGAAACCTGCATTCCTGTTAGTAAAATCCCACCTGACCGACACACAAGAAAGGTCGCCGCCTGCCGGTCTGTGTGGGAGGGCAGGCAGGTCTCTTCTGGCTTTGGCTGCTCCCCAGCCAGCCGGGACTGCCATGCAAGGAAGACGGTGTGAGGGTTCGCACCTCCAACTCTCCAGCTCTCACACCGTCTTCCCCGTTTGGAACGACGGAAGGGACAAACGATGCCTTTCGTAAGCCTGGTGGTGTACACCACTTGCCGGCACCGCGGAGCGCCCGCAGTGGAGGCGCCGGCCTCCCACAGCGGACTGACCGTCGTGATTGCCCGCTGGTGCTAGGCCCGCTTGGCGCTGGTGCTCAGGCGGGGAGGATAGCGGGTCGAGGTTCCTTCGAGATCGTGGCGGCCAACGGTGCTCGACAAACAAGGAGCACCGGAGCTGGCGGTCAAAGATCCCGCTGAGGGTCGTTCCGGGTTAGGGCCGGGCGGCCGATGGTGCAGCCGTGGCGCCAGGCGAACTCGCCGAAGCTGGCCGGTCCGGGCGACATCCTCGGTCAGCCGCGCCAACACGTCGGCGTGGTAGGTGTCGGTGGGCTGGACATACACCCAGCGACGCTGTGCCACCGCACCAAAGCGGGCCTTTTGCAGATCGGCGCTCATGCCCAGCAGCACCCGCCGGCTGCCGTGCCGCTGGGCCGAGCGCACTGCCTGCCACAGCGTCTGCTGGTAGGCGTGGTGGGAGGCGACGTAGTCGTAGTCCAGCCCGATGAACACCGGCGCCACCGGTCCACCACCAACGTGCTGCACGGCGAAGGCGACCGGCTCCGGCGGCCCGTCGGCCAGCCGCAGCACGACCAGCTCCCACCCTGGGTTGCGGACGACGGCAGTCAGCAACCGGCGCGGCAGCGGGTAGACGTTAAGGTCCAAGTTACGGGAGTGCACGTTGCGGTACAGCCGGTACAGGTGGTCCAGCTCAGCACTGTCCGGCACGGCCGGGTCGGCACCGGGGTACACCCGTACGTCATAGCAACCCTCCCAGGCCAACACGCAAGTGCGCTGGTGGTAGCGAGCCTTCTTGGTCAGGCCGGCCAAGAACCCCTCATCGGTGTCGAAGTCGAGGTCGCGTACCCAACTTGGGTAAATCGGCATCCGCAGGAAACCCTCCGCTACCAGCAGCTCGTGCAGCTCGGCGTCGCCGTCGGGCAGGTCCCGCAGCACGATCGCCGACGCGCCGGTCCGGTCCTCCTCGGCCCGAGCCGCCCGCAGGATCATCCGCAGTGCGCCCCGCCAGTCGCCGGCCCGGTCCAGGTAGAGGTGGTCGCCCTCGGTCAGCAGTGAACCCATCGACAACATCGTCGAGGTGAGGTAGTACGGGTCGCCCAACCGGCGCCGCTCTACTTCCGCCGACACCGTGGCAGGCGAGAGCATGTCGTCCTTCCACAGCCCAGAGGTGACGAACGTCGCGGCGACCGGCCGGCCAGTGGCAGTGTCGCGTACCAGCCAGTACCGGAAGGTCCAGGAGTGCTCCGGCTCGACTTGCGGGCCAGCAAAAACCTCCTCCAAGGTACGCAGCCCGGCTGCGGTGAAGGCGCCCCGGTCGCCGAGCAACGAATCCCACTCGACTGCATTTACGGTACGGATCGTATTGTGTTTCTCCAGCCGCAACGTACTACGCGAGGCGGCCAACCCGGTGGCTGGCGCTTCACCCGACGCTGCGACCAGCGCTCCACCCAGCGCCGGCCGCAGCGCGACCCGGCGGTCGGCGAGCTGGCGGGCAAAGGCACGTTCCAGCTCGCCCACCGAGCTGCCCGCCTCGGCTAGCGCACTGGGCAACGCCTCGGCCAGCGCCTCGACGATGCCGGCGATGTCATCGTCGGTGTGATGCGTGGTCAGCATGACCCGCACGCCGCACCGCTTGGCGGCCACCGCCGGGAATGTCGCGGTGTCCACGTAGTAGCCGGCTGCCCGCAGCCGCCCGGCCAAGTGGTACGCCACCTCCGGGTTGCCCGCGCCAATGCACCTGATCGGCGCCTCGCTCGCGCTGACCAGCGGCAGCCCGCGCTCGGTAGCCAGCCGGTTGAACAGCCGGATCAACTCAACCAGCCGGGCCTGCCGTGGCACGATCTGATCGGAGAGGTGCAGCCGGGCGCTGGCGAGCACCGCGCCGAGCATCGGCGGCTGTAGTGGGCCAGAGAAGATCAGCGGGCCGCCGACCGTACGTACCCGCCGGGCCAGCTCGGCGGTCGGGAAGGTCAGCGCACCGCCGGCCGCTGCAAAGGACTTGTTCAGCGAGCCGACCACCACCGCACGGGCCCGGGCCGCCGGGTCGATATGCTGCAACACGTGACCGCGGCCGTGCTGGCCGGTCCAGGACACCGAGTGCGCGTCATCCAGGTACAGCCAGAGCTGCTCGTACGCCGCGCTCAGCGCAGCCAGCTCGGCAACCGGCGCAAAGTCGGCGTACATGCTGTACAGGCCATCCGCCGCGTACCAGACCCGCCGATGAGTGCGGGCCAGCTCGGTGATCTTCTTCTCCAGCGCGGCCATGCTGTTGTGCGGCACCAGTTCCACCGTGCTGCCCTGTGCCCGCACCAGCGTGGCCGCCGTCTGCACGCTGTGGTGCACTTGGTGGTCCAGCAGCAGCGCGTCGCGCTCGCCGACCAGCGTCGGCAACGCGGCGACGTGCCCGAGGGTGGTACTGGAGCTGACCACCACTGGCCGGCCGAACAGCTCCGCCAGGGTGTGCTCGACCGCGCCATAATCGGGCGCGGACAGGTAGGCCCGGGAGGAGGAGAACTGGCTGCCGTAGCGGTCCACCGCGTCCACCACCGCGGCCTTCAGCGCCGGATGCAGCTCCAGACCCAAATAGCTGCAGGAACCGAAGTTGACCAGCCGGCGACCGGCCACCGTGATGGTGCGCCCGTCCAGCCAATCGTCCTCGACGGTATTGTGCAGCAGGCCGCGGCGGACCCCGTCGGAGATCACGCTGTCTACGGCCTGCAGCAACTCTTCTGCGGACGCCATCGGATGATGCCTTTCTGTCCGGCCTGACTGGCGGGCAGCATCGGCCGGTAGGCATCGCTCCTGAGCAGGTGTGGCCCAGACGTCTGAAATCTGCAGTCAGGTCCAGCTCGGCGGGGCCGATTCCAGCAGGCATGAGCCGCAATCTCGCGTACGATGTCCCCGCCCGGCTGGCCCAGCTCGGCATCCGTGCGCTGACCGACGCCGACGTGGACGGGGTACTCACCGAGGCCATCCGGTTCGTCCGCGACTCGGTCGGGGCGGCGTACGCAGAGGTCCTGGAACTCGACCGGAACGACCGGACACTGCGGTTGCGGGCCAGCGCGGGCCGGCCACCCGGGTCCGGCGCTGGCGGGTCCGGTACCGGCGGGGTCCGACCAGTCGGCAGCCGGCCGGTGGATCGAGCGACACTCGCAGCGCAGCGGCCGCTGCACTGGCCCGACCTAGTGGTGACCGCCGGGTCAGGCTACGGGCTGACCGTGGCGCTGCACGGTCCAGACGGGGTACTGGGCATGCTCGGCGCGTACCGCGAGTCCGGCAGCAGCTTTAGTGACGGCGACATGCTGCTGCTGCAGGGAGTGGCGAACCTGGTGGCCGGCACGCTCACCCGGCACCGGGTCGAGGACGCCATGCGCTGGCACTCGGAGCTGGACCGGCTGCTCACCACCGTCTCGACCAGGTTCATCCATCTGCCGGCGGCGCAGATCGAGGGTGGCCTCGCCGACGCGCTGGAGTTGATCGGCTCCTTCGTCGGCGCCGAGTGCGGGTATGTCTTCCTGGTCGAGCCAGGTGGCGGTGCGCTGCACTGCGCGGCCAAGTGGCAGGCGCCGGGACAGCCGGTGAAGCTGCCCGGCCTGCCGCTGGCCAGCATGCCGTCGTGGCTGGGTCAGCTTGAGCGCGGCGATGTGATCATTCTTCCCGGACCGGGTGAGCTTACCGGACCGGCTGCCGGCTCGGCGGTCGTGCTACCGCTGCTCGGCGGGGACGGCCTGCTGGGCTTTGCCAGGTTCGATGCGGTGGCCGGCAGCGGGCGGTGGCAGCCGGAGATCGTTGGCCAGCTTCGTACCCTCGGCGACATCATGGCCGGCGGGGTGGCCCGGCAGCAGGTGGCCGCCGAGCTAACGGCTTCCGAGCTGCGCTACCGGGCAGTGGTCGACGATGTGGCCGAGGTGATCGTCCGGATCGGGCCGGATGGCCGGCTATCTTTCGTCAACCGGGCCTGGACCGAGCTGACCGGCCTGTCCTTTGAGGAGACTGTCGGGCGCGACCCGCTGGAGAGCCTGCACCCCGACGACCGGCTGATCGCGGCCGAACACATGGCGGCCGCCATCCGCGGCGAGCCGGACGCCACCCGGGAGGTCCGCTTCGTCGCTCGGGACTGCAGCTTGCGCTGGATGGAGGTACGCGGCCGGGCGCTGCACGACGCTGACGGCGCACTGGCCGGCTTCTCCGGGACGATGCACGACGTCACCGAGCGGCGGGCTGCGGAGGATCGGGCGCTGGCCGCCCGGGATGAGGCCGAGCACGCCCGCGAGCTGGCCGAGCGGGCCAGCCGGGCCAAGAGCGAGTTCTTGTCCCGGATGAGCCATGAGCTGCGGACGCCGCTGAACGCCATCCTCGGCTTCTCCCAGCTCCTGCAGCTTGCCGAGCTGGGCGAGGAGGACGTCGACAATGTGGCGCACGTGCTGCACGCTGGCCGGCACCTGCTCGACCTGATCAACGACGCGCTGGACATCTCGCGGATCGAGACCGGCAGGCTGCCGGTGACGCTCGGGCCGGTTGGGGTCATCAGCGTCACCACCGAAAGTATGGACATGCTGCGGCCGGCGGCCGACCAGCGCGGGCTGCGGACGACCGCGCTCACCGCACCAGAAGCCAGCGGGTACGTGCTGGCCGACCGGCAGCGGTTGAAGCAGGTGCTGGTCAACCTGCTGTCCAACGCGGTGAAGTACAACCGGGAGCACGGCGAGATCATCGTGGAGTGCCGGCCGCTGCCGGTTGCCGAGGCGCCGGCAGGGCCAGCTACCCCCGGTGAGTCTGGCTGGCTGCGGATCACGGTGACTGACACCGGGATGGGCATCCCGGCCAACCGGATCGACGAGGTGTTCGTCCCGTTTGAGCGGCTGGGCGCAGAGCTGACCGAGGTGGAGGGCACCGGCATCGGGCTGTCGCTGGCCAAGAGTCTGGTGGAGGCGATGCACGGCCGGATTGGAGTTGCCAGCACCGAGGGGGTGGGCAGCACGTTCTTCGTGGACCTGCCGGCCACCCCGCACCCCGCCCTGACGGCGGCCGGGAAGGTGCCGGCAAGTGGCGAGGCCGGACCGATGCGTACGGTGATCTACCTAGAGGACAACCCACCGAACGTGACGCTGGTGCGTCGGGTGCTGGCCCGCCGACCCGGTGTACGGCTGATGGTCGACACCGATGGGCACACCGGGCTGGCGACGATACGCCGGGAACGTCCGGACTTGGTGCTACTCGATCTGCACTTGCCGTACCTCGACGGCGGGCAGGTGCTTGCCGCGCTGCGCGCCGATGACGACCCCGCGCTGCGCGCCACCCCGGTGGTCCTGGTCACCGCGGATCTCGCGGCAGAAGTTGAGCAGCAGCTTCTCGCGGCGGGCGCCGACGCGTTCCTCGGCAAGCCGCTGGACGTACCGGAGTTGCTCGCCGTGGTCGACCGCTACCTGCTCCTCAACGATGCTATCTCCGAGTGGGGAGATCCCATCTGAGCAACCAGCTCAGTCGAGTGGCCCTGTCGCCCGGGCACGGGCGTCTTGGGTAGCCAATAGTCGGGAAACATGTGAGGGCCACCAACGGGAGCCGCCGCCAGGGGTCGCTACGCCAGCGTCGTTCATCGCCGCAGCAATATCCACCAAGCGGGCGCCCGCGGCACGTAGCGTCAGTACGCAGTCGAGGACGTGATCAGGGCAGCGGCGAGGCCCGCCGATCCGGACACCGGAAGCATGCCGTACCGCGCGTGCTTTCCTGGTCCGGGTGCCTATAGTTGGCTGCTCCCCGAGACCCATTCGGTAGGGCGTCACCTCCCCCATACCAGGGGGCTGGCCCTTGTCAGTAGCTAAGACATCTAAGACAACCAGCACTCATCGATTGCGCTGAAACCGCTCGAGCAACTCGCTCAACCCCAGCATCGAACCGGTCAGCCGGTCAAGCTTGGCGACGGCCAGAGCGTCGGCGTCACGGCGAGCCAGGACGGTAAGGGCCGCGGTCAGCCGGTTACCTATCACTTCGGTACGGGACAAGCCGCCATCGTAGAAGACAGTGGTCAGCTCCCAGCCGCGCGCGATAACTCCCCTGCGGATGGCGGTCATCTGCGCATCCAGGTCCGCCCACAGTTCGCCTATGGAACTTCGGGCGTACCCAACTACCCGCATGTTCTCCAGCATTCCATCGGGCACCGATGTGACGATGAGACTCATTGATTGAGCCCATCTTTCAGCACTCCACCGGACTGGCCTAAGATATCAGTACAAGGCGGCGCGTTTCCCCTGCTGTGTCGGCACCGGTACTGCTCGGCAAGCTCACCGAGCGCCCACAGGTCGTCCGCACCTCCTCGGTCATAAATATGGCGGGCAAGCCGTAGGAACAACCACCAACCCGCGAGACTGCAGACCGAGACCGCAACGAGACCAATCCACATCTCCATCCGCTCCTCATCGCTGCGCCCGGTAGCGACTCCCACTGCGAGGCCACCATCCCAAGATGGCTGCGAGTCGGGTTGGTCGCCTAGTCCAAGTGGAGGCTCGGGGAGATCGACGCACCAAGGTGGCCGTGCTCCTCCGCCCCCGTTGCACCCCTTAAAGGCGATGCGATGTCCACGCGATGAAGTGACAGAAAGGTCGGTTTGAACCATCAGATCCTCGGGCATCACTCCCTTCTAGCTCACTCCGGGCTAAGTGTAGTATCCACAAACGAAGGTGTCGCTGTTACCACTGATCACTCTTCAGTGGGAAACCGGACATTTGTGTGACGCATCACCCTGCTGGCTTCGTGACCGAGCAGTCCAGCGACGAGGAACCAGGACCAGTGACAGCGCGGGCTGGCCTCTTTCGGAGCCAGTGTCGGGCGGCGGCTAGAGCAGTACTAGGTCGTCGCGGTGCACGATCTCGCGGCGGAACTCCGGGGCTAGCTCGCGGGTGGACCGGCCGAGCATTGGCGGCAGCTCGTCGGCGTCGTAGGCCACCAAGCCGCGGGCCACCGCGGTACCACCAGCGTCGACCAGCTCCACCGGATCGCCGGCGTCAAAGGTGCCCTGGACCGCGATCACCCCGGCCGGCAGCAGCGACTTGCGGCGGCAGACCACTGCCTCCACCGCGCCATCGTCCAGCACCAGCCGGCCGCGCGGCCGGGTGGCATGCCGCAGCCAGAACAACCGGGACGCGGTACGCCGGGCCTGCGGCGCGAAATACGTACCCACCTGCGCGCCGTCGACGGCCAGCGCCGCGCCGGCCTGCTCGGCGGCGGCCAGCAGGACCGGCACCCCCGCACCGGCCGCCATCCCGGCCGCCTCGAGCTTGCTGGCCATCCCGCCGGTGCCAAGCCCGCCGGTGCCTCTGCCGGCCATGCCACCGCCGTCGGTGGCGATGCCGGCCAAGTCGGCGAGGCTACTCACCTCGCGGACCAGCCGGGCGCCGCCACGGCGCGGGTTGCCGTCGTACAGACCATCCACATCGGACAGCAGCACCAGCGCGCCAGCGGCCACCAAGTGCGCCACTAGGGCGGCCAGCCGGTCATTGTCGCCGAACCGGATCTCGTCGGTGACCACCGCGTCGTTCTCGTTAATGATCGGTACCACCCCGAGCGCCAGCAGCCGTTCCAGCGTCCGGTGCGCGTTACGGTAGTGCGCCCGCCGGTGCAGATCGTCGGCGGACAGCAACACCTGCCCGACGGTCAGCCCGTGCCGGGCGAAGCTGGCCGCGTACCGCTCGACCAGCAGCATCTGGCCAACGCTGGCGGCGGCCTGCTGGGTGGCCAGATCGCTGGGCCGGCGGGCTAACCCGAGCGGGGCCAGCCCAGCCGCGATCGCACCGGAGGAGACCAGTACCACCTGACTACCCTGCCGGCGGCCGGCTAGTACGTCCACCAGCGCATCCAGCCGGACCGGGTCCAGGCCGCCGGACAGGCTGGTCAGCGACGACGATCCGATCTTGACCACCAGCCGGGCCGCGGTCGCCACCAGCCGACGGCTCATCTGGCATCCCCGGTATCCCCAAGTTCCCCAACATCGCGGGCATCGCGGGATCGGCGGGAGCGCCGGGCGGTCAGCCGGTCCGCCGCGCTGGCCCTGGTGCGGCGTTCCAGCCGGGCGTCGGTGCCGCGTACGCCGGAGGTGAACTCCGCCGGCACCCCCGCGGCACCGGTCGGCTCCCAGTCGAAACACACCTCGCCGATGGTCACCTCGGCACCCGGCTCGGCACCGGCCTCGGCCAGCGCCTGCTCGATGCCGAGCCGGGCCAGCCGATCGGCCAGGTAGCCGACCGCCTCATCATTGTTGAAGTCGGTCTGCCGGACCCAGCGCAGCGGCTTGTCACCGTACACCGTGAACCGCTGCGGGTCGGTCGGGTCCGGCTCGATCCGAAACGACTCTGCGTCGACTGCGGCCGGCCGCAGCACCAGCCGGGTCGGCTGCAGCGGGGGCAGCGCGGCCCGGTACGCCTCGACCCGCTCGGCCAGCGCGTACCCCAGTACCGGCAGCCCCTCCCGGCTGACCGCACTGACGCAGCAGACCTGGTAGCCGCGAGCCACCAGGTCGCCGCGCACTAGCTCAGCCAGCTCCCGAGCCTCGGGCACGTCGATCTTGTTCAACACCACCACCCGGGCCCGCTCGGCCAGCTCGGCAGCCAGCGACCCAGCGGACCCGGTGGCGTAGGCCCGCAGCTCGGCCTCGATCGCCTCGATGTCGCTGACCGGGTCCCGGCCCGGCTCCAAGGTTGCGCAGTCGACCACATGCACCAGCACCGCGCAGCGTTCCACATGCCGGAGGAAGGCCAGCCCCAAGCCGCGCCCCTCGGCGGCACCAGGGATCAGCCCCGGCACATCAGCCATCGTGAACGCGGTCTCACCAGCGGTGACCACCCCGAGGTTCGGCACCAGCGTGGTGAACGGGTAGTCGGCGACCTTCGGCCGGGCCGCCGACATCGCGGCGATCAGCGAGGACTTGCCGGCGCTCGGGAATCCGACCAGACCGATGTCGGCGATACTCTTCAGTTCCAGCACCACCTCCAGCGCCTCGCCCGGCTCGCCGAGCAACGCGAACCCGGGTGCCTTGCGGCGCCGGTTGGCCAGCGCCGCGTTACCCAGCCCACCCCGGCCGCCGCGGGCCAGCACGTACCGGCTGCCGGCGCCGATCAGGTCGGTTAGCGGCTGGCCGGTCCGGGTCTGCACCACGGTGCCGTCCGGCACCCCCAGCTCCAGGCTCGCGCCGTTGGCTCCGTCGCGGTGGCCGCCTTGGCCGGACCGACCGTTGGCGGCCCGCTGGTGCGGGTGGTGGTGGAAGTCCAGCAGGGTGTGTACGGAGGGGTCGACGGTGAGTACCACGTCACCGCCGTTGCCTCCGTTGCCGCCGTCCGGGCCGCCCAGCGGGGTGAACTTCTCTCGGTGCACCGAGGCGCACCCGTGGCCGCCGTTGCCTGCCGCAACGTGCAAGACCACCCGATCCACGAAGGACGTCACCGCAGGCTACTCCCCTCAACGGCCGTGCCCGGCTACTCCCCTGACCCGTGCTGGAATCCCCTCACCGTGTTGGAATCCTGATTCTGTGGTGGAAAACAGCCAGCGGGCGGGCCGGTGAAGCCGACCCGCCCGATGCTGGCTGCGCTGTTCGGGGCTGTCCGGGGAGGTACCTAGCGAAGTACTAGCCCTCCACCGGGACGATGCTGACCGTCTTGCGACTACGGGTCATACCGAACTGCACCGTACCCGCGGCAAGCGCGAACAGCGTGTCGTCCCGACCGCGGCCGACGTTCACTCCGGGGTGGAACTTGGTACCGCGCTGCCGGACGATGATCTCGCCAGCGTTAACCAGTTGGCCGCCGAACCGCTTGACGCCCAGCCGCTGCGCGTTGGAGTCGCGGCCGTTCTTCGAGCTGGATGCGCCCTTCTTGTGTGCCATCGCGGTTGGCCTACTTCCCGTTGTCGATACCGGTGACCTTCACCTGGGTCAGCTTCTGCCGGTGACCCTGGCGCTTGTGGTAGCCGGTCTTGCTCTTGAACTTGTGGATTCGGATCTTGGGGCCCTTGGTCTGGGCAACGACCTCGCCGGTGACCGAGACCTTGGCCAGCGTGTCGGCGTCGGTGGTCACCGTCTCGCCGTCGACGAGCAGCACGGCCGGGAACGACACGGCCGCACCGGGCTCACCCTGGATCTTCTCGACCTCGACGACGTCGCCGACGCCGACCCGGTACTGCTTGCCGCCGGTCTTGACGATCGCGTACACCAACTACTCCTGACCTCGTGCTCGGGTATCTCGGGCTTCAGCCCCGGGCAGACCACCCGGGCAGCAGAAGGCACGACAAGACCACGTGTTGCAGGACACGCGAGAAGAAGGGTACCCGAGCCTGTCCTTCGACAGTCGCGGGGTCCCGACCAGCTCAGCTCACCCCGGCCGGCAGCGGTGGCCCAGCCGGTCGAGTCGATGCCCGGCGCCGCCGGCGGCGGACCGTGGGTTGGTCGGTCGCCACGTCGGCGTCCTCTTCGGTACCAGGTTGCTGGGTGGCACCAGGTTGCAGGGTGTCAGGTTGCGGGGTCGAGTCGTACCCTGCGGTCTGGTCGGTCTTGCCGGCTGCGGCTGCCCTATCGACGGAGCCTGCCTCGAACGGGGACTCATCGAACTCGGCGAGGCCCGGCCCGTTGGCAAGATCCACTGGCTCGCTGCCGTCATCCGCCGAAGCGGCACCGACCGGCATCGCATCTTCCGCGCCGCCCTCGCTCGGTTCGGAGTGGGCTGGCCTCCTCCTGCGACGACTCCGCTTTGGCTCGGCGGGTACCAGCTCAATAGGTTCCAGCTCGGCAGCGTCCAGATCGGCAGGATCCAGCTCGACGGGCTCCAATTCCAGCTCAGCAGGGTCCAGTTCGGTGGGATCTGTACCCACATCGGCCGGCTCGATCCGGTCCGCCTCAGCCATCTCGGCCGACAGGGGCGCCCCCTTCTTCGGCTCGACCTGCCGGCTCGGCTGCGCGGCGCTGCCCCCGGCGCGGCGACGAGAGTCATCCACCGGCTCAGTGTGCACAATGATGCCGCGGCCCTTGCACACCTCACACGGCTCGGAGAATGCCTCCAGCAGCCCCTGCCCCACCCGCTTGCGGGTCATTTGGACCAGGCCGAGCGAGGTCACCTCAGCGACCTGGTGTTTGGTACGGTCCCGGCCCAGGCACTCCATCAGCCGGCGCAGCACCAGGTCACGGTTGCTCTCCAGCACCATGTCGATGAAGTCAATGACAATGATGCCGCCAACGTCGCGCAGCCGGAGCTGCCGGACAATCTCCTCCGCGGCCTCCAAGTTGTTGCGGGTGACGGTCTCCTCCAGGTTGCCACCGCGACCGGTGAACTTGCCGGTGTTGACGTCAATGACGGTCATCGCCTCGGTGCGGTCGATGACCAGCGACCCGCCGGAGGGCAGCCACACCTTGCGGTCCAACGCCTTCATGAGCTGCTCGTCGACGCGCAGGTCGGCGAACACGTCGGTCTCCGCAGTGTGCCGGGACAACCGGGGCTCCAGGTCCGGCGCAACGTGCGCGATGTAGTCCTGCAAAGTCTGCCAGGTCTGGTCGCCGGAGATCACCAGCTTGTCAAAGTCCTCGTTGAAGACATCCCGAACCACCCGGATGGCCAGATCAGGCTCCTCGGACAGCAGTATTGGCGCACCGCCCTTGGCGGCCTTGCCCTGGATCACCTGCCACTGCGCCTGCAACCGGGACACATCGCGGGTCAGTTCCTCCTCGCTGGCGCCCTCGGCCGCGGTACGGATGATCACGCCGGCGTCGTCGGGCACGATCCGCTTGAGGATGTCCTTCAGCCGTTGCCGTTCGGTGTCTGGCAGCTTGCGGCTGATCCCGGTCATCGAGCCGCCGGGTACGTAGACCAGATACCGGCCAGGCAGGCTGATCTGGCTGGTCAGCCGGGCGCCCTTGTGCCCAAGCGGGTCCTTGGTGACCTGCACCAGGACCGAGTCGCCGGAGCGCATCGCCTGCTCGATGGAGCGAGCCTTGCCCTCCAGGCCGGCCATGTCCCAGTTCACCTCGCCGGCGTACAGCACCGCGTTGCGGCCCTTGCCGATGTCGATGAACGCAGCTTCCATGCTGGGCAGCACGTTTTGCACCTTGCCCAGGTACACGTTGCCGGCGTACGAGGTGGACCCGGACTTGGTGACGTAATGCTCCACCAGCACGCCGTCCTCCAACACCGCGATCTGGGTCCGGTCACCCTTCTGGCGGACCACCATGCTGCGCTCGACGGCCTCGCGGCGGGCTAGAAACTCGGCCTCGGACAGGATCGGCGGCCGGCGCCGCTGGGTTTCCCGGCCTTCCCGGCGACGCTGCCGCTTGGCCTCCAACCGGGTCGAGCCGCGGACCGACTGCACCTCGTCGCTGGTGGCGCCCCTGGGCTCGCGGACGTGTACGACGGTGTTCGCGGGGTCGTCTGGAGACGCGTCGTCGGCAGTACCGTTACCGCGGCGACGGCGGCGACGGCGACGCTTGGTGCCGCCCGCCTCGGTGTCGTCACCCTCCTCACCATCCGAGACGGCTGGCTGGGACTCGGTGTCGGCCGTTTCGGCAGTTAGAGGGGCAGCTCTAGGTGGGATGTCGTCAGTGTCAGCATCGCCGTCGGCGATGTCCGCGGATCCAGTCCTGGCCTTGCCGCGGCCGCGGCGGCCCCGGCGCCGGCGGCGGTGCTCGCCGTCCTGGTCGTCCTCGGCTCCCTCCGTCAGATCGGTCGCGGTGGTCTGCCGATCGGTAGCTCCTTCGGCGGCCAAGTCGCCGACCTCGGCCGCCCTCCGCCGCGCGGTGGCGGGTGCAGCACCATCCGATCCGGCCGGCTCGGCCGGAGTCGGTGCGACAGCCGGTGGTATGAACATCACCGCTGGCGGCGCAACCGCTGGCCTGGCGGGCACATCAACGTCGTCGGGTGGCTCGGGATCGGCCGGTTTGGTGACTTTGCGCCGGGGCCGGGTCGCCTTCTTGACCGGCGGGGTGTCCGCGTCCGCATCGTCCCCGACCGCATCACCCGCTGCGGGGGCGGTCGCTGCGGGATCACTCCCCACTGGGTCAACGGCCTTGCGCCGGGACCGGGTCGCCTTCTTGACCGGCGGGGTGGCCTGGCTCACATCGTCCCCGACTGGTTCGCCCGCTGCTGCCTCACGCGCTGCTGCATCACCCGAGGTGGGGGTGCCCGCTGCGGAGTCACTCCCCACTGGGTCAACGGCCTTGCGCCGGGACCGGGTCGCCTTCTTGACCGGTGCGGTAGCGACAGATTCTGGGTCGGTGGTGGGTTCGGGAGGGGCGCCGACTGCCTTGGTGACCCGCCGCTGATGCGTACGGAGAGTCGATGAGCTACTTGAGTCGGCGCTGGCGGTCTCCGCGGCCGGGCTTTGGCCGGGACCGCCGGTAGGCTCGGTGTCGAGCATCCGGTAAGTCTCCTCAGCGCTCCCGGGCGCACCACGCGTCAGCGTCATGCGACCGCACGGAAGCGCAGTCTGGCGGTCGCGACCAAGGCCGGCGACCGAAGTCTGAGCAGTGCAGGCCGGCCGACCGAAATCGACCGAGGACGACCGCCAGCACACCTGGCCGGCTACTGCTCGGCGGGTCCAGACTCGCCCTCGCTGGCCGCGAGGGCGAACGCTCGATCCGGGCCGAGCGGGTCGGCCAACTCATGAGCGTCGTCGAGCCTGCCCTGCGCCAGCCGAGTCGCCCGAGGGGCGAACGGCGGCTCGAAGCCGGCGACGGCGCACAATGCAGCCAGTACGTCGTCCGGCCGAACGGCAGGCGTCACCTGCCGAACAACCACGTTGAGTATTGCACAGGGCTCTGACGCACTACCCACCGATGCACTGGTGACCTGGGCAAAGACCACCGCCGCCCGCGCATCCAAGGTGCGCCGGCCGTCCTTCGTCCGCCGCTCCACCTCCACCCGCTCAGCGGCCAGGAACGCCGCAAGTGCCTCAGCCACCCCAGCCGGCGGCACTCCAGGAAGCTCAATCGCCCACCGTCCAGCGTCGATCCGGTCCGCTAGCGCGCCCGGGCCGGCGGGGACACACTCCAGCACGTCCAGCCCGGCCGGCAATGCGGCATCAAGGCTGGTCCGCAGCCGATCCGGGTCGACCGGCTCAGCCAACCCGATCTCCAGGTACTCCGCCTCACTGGCCACCCCGGTCGGCGCGGCACCGATGTAGGAGATCTTCGGATGCGGACTGAACCCGGCCGAGTAGGCCATCGGTACGCCGGCCCGCCGCAACGCCCGCTCCAACGCCCGGGCGAAGTCTCGGTGCGAGCTGAACCGCAGCCGGCCTCGCCTGGCGTAGCGGACTCGGATCCGCTGCACCACCGGCGGAGGCGGCGGGTGTTCGGGGCGTCGATGGTTCACGCCTGCCAGCTTGCTACGTTCGTGGACCGCTCAGCCGGGCGGGGTCGAGAGTAAGCCGGTACGGGCGAAACACCTCACATGTCTCGCCGGTCTGCACAACGATGGTCTGCCGGTAGTGATCGCCTTCCCGCTCAGGTACCGCGATGGCGGGACCGGCCGTGCGGTCGAGTTCGACCTGCCAGTAGGACGGGATCCGTACGGCTGCGTAGCGCGCGGGTGTAAGCAACCGGTCCTGCTCACCCACGAGGGCGAAACGATCTCGATGGCGAGCAGCACATCCGTTGGCGAGACGACTACGGCCCGGCCCAACAGCGCGCTGCTCCGCAGCACCACGACGTCCGGAACGAGCGTCGACTTGCCGAGGTCCACACCAACACCCGCGACGACCTCAAGCTCTGCAGGGGCGGCAAGAGTCAGGGCGTACCCCCAACTGAGAAGCGGCGAGCTGGTGCCTGGGGTGGGCGGCGGAGCCACGTACAGCCCGCCATCGACGATCTCGTACCGGTGACCGTCTTCGGGCAACCGGGCAAGATCGTCGAACGTCCACTCCCGTAGAAGCTCCGGGAGCACCGTCTCACTCACCGCATCACTTCCTTCGGCACTGCCAGTGTGCATCGTCTTGTTCGGGCGTGATGGTCTTCAATGCTTCGCGCTGATCACCATCACGGTGTGGGAAGCAGCCGGTCGCTACCGCGGGGTAAGTGGCAGCAGCGGGCGGCCGGTGGGCCCGATCTGGATCTCGGTGCCCATGGTCGGGCAGACGCCGCAGTCGAAGCACGGCGTCCAGCGGCAGTCCTCGACCTCGGTCTCGGCCAGCGAGTCCTGCCAGTCGGCCCACAGCCACTCGCGGTCCAGGCCGGAGTCGAGATGGTCCCAGGGCAGTATCTCGCGCTCGACACGCTCCCTGGTGGTGTACCAGTCCAGGCTCACGCCGTAGTCGGGCAGCACCGCCGCGCACGCCTGCGCCCACCGATCGAAGGAGAAGTGCTCACTCCAGCCGTCGAACCGGCCGCCGCCAGCCCAGACCGCTCGGATCACCGCACCGACCCGCCGGTCGCCCCGCGACAGCAGGCCCTCGATGATGGCGGGGCGACCATCGTGGTAGCGCAGGCCAACATTACGGCCGAGCGCACGATCGGCGTTGATCGCCTTGCGGAGCAGGATCAGCCGAGCGTCTACAGTCTGCCAGTCACATTGCGCTGCCCACTGGAACGGCGTGTGCGGTTTAGGGACAAACGCCCCGATAGATACCGTGCACCGGATGTCCCGGTGGCCGGTCGCTTCCCGGCCCGACCGGATCACCTGGTGCGCCAGGTCGGCGATCTCCAGCACGTCGGCATCGGTCTCAGTAGGCAGGCCGCACATGAAGTACAGCTTCACCTGACGCCAGCCGTGTTCGTACGCGGTGCTGACCGTACGGATCAGGTCCTCCCGCGACACCATCTTGTTGATCACCTTGCGGATCCGTTCGCTGCCACCCTCCGGGGCGAAGGTCAGCCCGGACCGGCGGCCGTTGCGGGACAGCTCGTTGGCCAGGGTCACGTTGAACGCGTCAACCCGGGTGGACGGCAGTGACAAGCTGGTATTGGTGCCCTGGTAGGCGTCGGCCAGCCCGCGGGTGATCTCGGCGATTTCGGAGTGGTCGGCGGAGGACAGCGACAGCAGCCCGACCTCCTCAAACCCGGTCCTAGCCAGCCCATCCCGCACCATCTCGCCAATCGTGCTGATTGACCGCTCCCGGACCGGGCGGGTAATCATCCCGGCCTGGCAGAACCGGCAGCCCCGGGTGCAGCCGCGGAAGATCTCCACGCTCATCCGCTCGTGCACGCTCTCGGCCAGCGGGACCAGCGGCTGCTTGGGGTACGGCCACTTATCCAGATCCATCACGGTGCGCTTGCCAACCCGAAACGGCACACCGGGCCGGTTGGGTACTACTCGGCGGATCCGGCCATCCGACAGGTAGTCCACGTCGTAGAACCGTGGTACGTACACGCCGGGGATGGCGGCCAGCCGGATCAACAGCCCGACCCGACCGCCGGGTCGGCCGGCCGCCTTGAAGTCGCGGACTGCGTCGGTAATCTCGCCCACCGCCTGCTCACCGTCGCCGAGTACCGCGGCGTCCAGGAAGTCCGCGATCGGCTCCGGGTTGAACGCGGCGTGTCCGCCAGCGATCACCAGCGGCTCAGTGCTCCGCTCGGCGGCCTCCAGCGGGATGCCGGCCAGGTCCAAGGCGGTGAGCAGGTTGGTGTAACCCAGTTCGGTGGCGAAGCTGACGCCGAGCAGATCGAAGGCGGCCACTGGGCGGTGCGCGTCCACGGTGAACTGCCCGAGGCCATGCTCGCGCAGCAACGCCTCCAGGTCCGGCCACACGCTGTACGTACGTTCGGCCAGGGCATCAGCGCGCTCGTTGATCACCTCGTACAGGATCTGGATGCCCTGGTTGGGCAGCCCGACCTCGTACGCGTCGGGGTACATCAGTGCCCAGTGGACGCTGACCGAATCCCAGTCTTTGACGGTCGAGTTGAGCTCACCGCCCACGTACTGGATCGGCTTACTCACCCGGGGCAGCAGCCCCTCCAGCCGCGGGAAGACCGACTCGACACTCATGGCGTCCACCCTACGGCCCGCCCGCTCGACCCGGCGCGAGCAAGGACGCGGCAACGTAGGGCGGTGCGCCTGCGTACGCAGTACGGTCCCGGCAGAAGCGACTCCCCCACCGGCGTCACCGAGTCCTGGCCCAGCACTTGGTGTCTCCCTTCGTCGTGGCCGCTATGTTGCCAGCAGCCACCGACAAAACAAGTCTCGGCGCTGTAGGGGGCGCAGGCAGGGTGGCCGAGGCGCACCGCTCAGCGCGGCCGCACGTGGCGTGCCTCGCTCGGGCCCTGCACTACCGGCGGTACCCCAACTAGACGGTCGGTGCGGATCCGGTGACCCGTGGACGGCCGCGCGCTTAGTCCTGAGCCGGTAGGGTCAGTGTCGCAAGCGTGGGGATCGCGACCCGAGCGGTCCTGATATATGCCGCGTCCAGCTCGATGCCGATGCTCTCATAGCCCACCGCCTCAGCCGCCGCCAGCGTTGAGCCCGACCCGGCGAAGGTGTCCAGCACGATGCCTTCACCCAACGGCAGTATGGCCCGAACAACACGTCGCAGGAATTCTTGCGGCTTCAGGCTCGGATGGTTGCCAATCTTCCGTTCCCAGACCCGGGTCGGCGCGGACTTGATAACGTCGCCAAACGGTAGGTCGTCGCTGATGCGGCGCAGTCCGCCGGTCTTCCACTTGCGGAGGTTGTCCGCGATCCGCCCCGCTGGCACCTTCCGGAAGAGTACCCACGGCTCCCATTGTGAGCGGGGCATCACCGAAACATCCGGGAACTCCTCGTGCGCATTCTTTGGTCGGTCACCACCACGCATGGTTTGCACCAGCCGAACAATTTCGCCGCGACGTTCGAGGCCAGCTTTGTAGAGGGCCGCGGCGACTAGGTGGGATACCAACGGGTTGGCTGCGACCATCACGTGTGCGCCGGGTACGAGTACCCGGCGCACAGCTTCACCCCACTCGAAAAAAAACTTCCCCAACTGCTCAAGGTCCGCATCAGTCAAGGTGGTGAAGCGTGGTAGTGGCGAACGTTGATGACCATCATACGAAGGGGGAATGCGCCAGACACCGCCCTTGCGGGCCCGGAGCTTAGCTTGCTGCGCAGGCGTATATTCAACCAGCCCGTACGGTGGGTCAGTGACGCATGCGTGAATACTGTTCGCCGGCTGCCTAGCTAGCCAATCCAAACAGTCGGCGTGGTACAGCTTCGCTTGCCCGTAGGTAAAGACCGGCTGAGCCAGCCGCGCGAAAGCCTTAGTGTCGGCAGTCTCGCTCACTCGGCACGCAGCTTGTAGCGACCCCGCCCGACCCGGATGAAAATCTCGGGTGTGTTGAGGTTGAGGTAAGAGCGAACCGAGGACCGAGCCACGTCACCGCCGAGCTGGCGGCACACCGCAGCATGGATCTCTTCGATCGTCGCCTCGCCAGGATGCTCCCGGTAGTAGGCAACGATTGCGTCCCGTACTTGCCCTGGCCTGCGCCGTTCGGCGGCCACGCTGCCTCCACCCCGTCTGGACGTCTGGACGTCTGATGCGGACGTATCCTACCGGCGGGACGTCCTGGCGTCAGCAACCGCCCCGGCGAGTTGCCGCCCGCCCCGGCGAGTTGCCACCGCGTCGGCCAAGCCCGCCATTAGTGATCATGACGGGCCACCGGCTGCACTACCGGATTGTCAGTGCGACTCGAGGCGGTCAGGGCTCGACGGACTCGATCCGGCGGTAGATGTTTTGGAGCAGGCCGACCGCGATGCAGTTGGCGAACATGGACGACCCGCCGTACGACACGAACGGCAGCGGCAGGCCGGTGACCGGGGTGATGCCAAGCGTCATGCCGATGTTGACGAAGGTCTGGAAACTGAACCACGCCGCGATACCCACCGCGACCAGTTGGCCAAACAGGTCGGGCGCGCGGCCGGCGATCCGTAGCGTGCGCCACAGCAGGATCCCGAACAACACAATGATACCGCCGGCACCAACGAACCCGAGCTCCTCACCGGCCACAGTGAACACGAAATCGGTCTGCTGTTCGGGCACGAACTTGCCGTTGGTCTGGGTGCCTTTAAACAGACCGGTGCCGGTCAGGCCGCCCGAGCCGATTGCGATTCGGGCCTGGTTGGTGTTGTACGCCACGCCCTGGGTGTCGGCCTGTGGATTCACGAAGGCCCGGAAGCGGTCAATTTGGTACTGCTTGAGCAGCCCGAAGTGCACCGCCATGACGATCACCACCACGCCGGCCAGCACCAGCCCGATCATCCACCGCCAGCTCACCCCCACCACGGCCAGCCCCGCCAGGATGGTAAAAGCCAGCACCATCATGGTGCCCACATCCGGCTGTAGCATGATCAGTCCGGCCGGCAGCGCAGCCAACGCAAGCATCAGCGGTACGTCGTACTCGCGTCGGGTGTCGTCGCGGTCGCGCCGTTCGGCGAACAGCATCGCCATCGTGACGACCAACCCGACCTTGGCGAACTCCGACGGCTGAATTTGGAAACCGCCACCGACCACGATCCAGGAGTGCGAACCGTTGATCGTACTGCCGATCAACAGCACCGCGACCAACCCGAGGCAGGACGCGACATATACGATCGGCGCTGAGGTACGCAGCGTGCGGTAGTTCACCACCGCGGCGATGCCGCCGAGCACCAGCCCGATCGCCAAGTTCATCAGGTGCCGCTCGAAGTAAGCCTCCGGGTTACCGCCGGCCTCCAACAACCGCGGTCGGGTGGCTGACCAGACCAGCAGTGAGCCGATCAGTGCCAAGGTGAGCGCGCAGCCAACCAGCAACCAGTCCGCCCGGATGCGGGCCGTGAGCCGGGTTCGCGGCCTTATCAGCCGGCTCGGAGGCAACCCGACGCCGCCACGAATCCGGTCGACGGTGGTCATCTCGGGCCAGCCCTGGGCAACCGGCGACGATCTGGCTCCAGCGCGGGCCCGCCCGGCGCCCGCAGCCGGCTGGGCACGGGGCTCGGGGCGACGCTGGACGCGCTGACGCTGGGTATGCCGGCACTGGGTATAGCGGTAGCGCTCGGCTGGCCGGAGGGCGTCGAGTTCGCAGCAACCCCGTACGGCGTGATCTTCGGTACCGCGGTCGGTGTCCGGGCTCCCGGGTACACCGGCGGGCGGCCAACGCCGAACAGCCCCTCGTACACCTTGCGCACCATTGGCGCAGCCGCCTGCGAGCCCAGCCCAGCCTGCTCCATCATGCCGACCACCACGTACTTCGGGTGGTTGGCCGGCGCCCACGAGGCGAACCATGAGGTGTCCTGCTTGCCGAACACCTCAGCGGTACCGGTCTTGCCAGCAATCGGGTACTTGTCCAGCGGGAAACCGGTGAACGCGGTCTGCCCGGACACCGAGAGGCTCTGGCCGAAGACCAGCGAGGACTTGATGTAGTTCAGGATGTTCGGCCGCACCGGTACCGTGCGGACCAACTTCGGGGCAATGGTACGGACCACCGTGCCGTCCGGACCGACGATAGCCTGACCAATGGTGGGTTGGTACAGCTTGCCACCATTGATCAGCGCCGCGTACGCCATCGCAAGCTGCAGCGGGCTAACCGTCGTCTCGCCCTGCCCAATTGCCTGGTCAGCCGCCTCGCCAATGGTGAACCGCCAACCGTCGGTGCAGTTCTCCTGAGCTAGTGCGGTGAGGAAGCTCCGTCGGGTGGCGTCGGCGACATCGGGATACCCACGCTTGGCATTGGCACAGTATTGCGCCTTGTTCTGCTCCCAGCGCTGCTGCAGGAAGGCCCGGTCCACGATTTGGCCGGCGGTCTGCTCGCCGCTGGGAAGGTCGATGCCAGGGTCACTGCCGAAGCCGTAAGCTTGGGCCATCGCCTGCTGCAGCTCACTCGGCCGCTGGCCGTTGGCGACTTTGGCTTGGTCGGCGTACCAAGCATTCATGGCGAACTGGTAAAAGAAGGTGTCGCAGGAGAACGCCAGCGCGGTCCGGAAGTCCACCGGCCCGGACAGGCTCTCGGAGTCGTAGTTGGTCTTGAGCTGGTTGCCTACTTTGAGGTTGGGCGGGCAGGCGTACTCCCCGGCCAGGCTGCCCAGCCCGCCCATCACGTCCGCGGAGGTGCTGACCAGCTTGAACGTCGAGCCGGGCGCGAACTGCCCCGCCACCGCCCGGGACACCAGTGGCGCCCCGGCAGCCGACCCGGTGAGTGCCTCCAGTTGGGTCTGCGAGATCCCGCCAACGAAGACGGTCGGGTCGTAGGTGGGATAGCTGGCCAGCGCCAGCACCCGGCCGGTGTTCGGGTCAATCACCAACAACGCACCGGAGGGTGCGGCAAAGTTCCGGCCGGACTTGCTGTCGAACTGGCTGCGCCTGGTGGCGATCTCGTCTGCCAGCGCCTTCTCGACCACCGCTTGCAGGTTGGTGTCGAGGCTGGTCACCAACGTGCTGCCCGGCGTCGGCGCGGTCTGCGAGGCGATACCGGTCACTGTGCCCTGGTTGTCTACCAGCGCCCGCTGGATGCCGTCGGTGCCCCGCAGCGCGTCGTCGTACTGCTGTTCCAGCCCGCTGCGGCCGACCAGGTCGTCGAGTTGGTGGCTGTTGTTGCCGGCCGCGGCGGCGTTGTCCAGCTCTTCCTGGGTGATGGGACCCACGTAGCCGAGGGTGTGCGCGGCCATCGTGGTGTGCGGGTACTCCCGCAGCGTCTCGACCTGAGCCTGTACGCCGGGGTAGTCCTCGGCGTGCTCGGAGATCCGCAGCACCACCGCTGGCGTGGTGTCGGTACGGATCGGCACCGGCTGGTACGGCGAGCCGCGCCAGCACGGTTTCGGTACGCCCTTCGCGCACGGCGTGATCATCTTGGCAATCTGGCCGGCCGGGATCCCGACCACCGGCGCCAGCCGGGCCAGCACCGCTTTGCCGCCATCGGCAGTGCCGACCAGCTCGCTTCGGTTGACGGTCACCACCAGCGAGGACCGGTTGCGGACCAGCGGCCGACCGAGGTCATCGACGATGGCGCCCCGCGCGGCCGGCACGGTGACCTCGCGGACATGCTGGTTGGCGGCCGTCTGCAGCACCTTGTCCTTACCCAGCACCTGCAAGTAGTACAGCCGCGCGCCGAGGGTGACCACCATCGAGATGATCAACACCCGGAAGGCGAACAGCCGCAGTGAAGACCGGTCGGTCATGAAGCGCTCCTCAACCGGCGCTCGACCGCCGCCACAACGGGCACCACGAACGGTGACAGCATCACATCGTAGCCAACCGTGCCGGGCAGGTCAGCCAGCGCGTTGCCGCCATGGTCGGTCACGAGCCCGATCAGCGCGGCGTACAGCAACTGCGCCCCGGTGGCCGCCAGCGCGACCAGTACCAGCGACCGCATCGCACCGCGCACCGGGTCCACCTCCAGCAAGCCGGCCGCGAAACCGGTCAGCGCCAAGCACACCGCCAGCAGGCCGAACGGGTGGTCGGAGAGCAGGTCGACCACGAGGCCGGCCGCGAAACCGCAGCCCAGCCCGGCCGACGGCCCAGCAGCAAGGGCGACCGCTATCACCAGCAGCAGTACGAGGTTCGGCGACCCGCCGGGCAGCGGCAGCCGGGCCAGCAGGGTGCCCTGCAGCAGCACCGCAACCGCGATCCCGGCGCCGGCGACCAGCACCCTCGACCCGATCATGGTGGACTCGCAATCAAGCCGGCTGCGACGGTGGTCGACGCGCCGGGGCTCACCGAGCTGCCCGGGCTCACCGAGCTGCCCGGGCTCACCGAGCTGCCGGGACTGGCCGAGCTGCCCGGACTGGCCGAGCTGCCCGGACTGGCCGGCTGACTCGGAACAGCCGGGCTGGCCGAGCTACCCGGACTGGGGGAAGCGCCGGGGCTGGCCGATGAGCTGGCCACACCGCCGGTCGCCACGGTCGGGGTAGGGGTAGGGGTAGGGGTAGGGGTCGGCTTAGCGGGCAGCACCGAGTCGCGCGGATCGGTACGCGGTCCGGCGATCACCACGCCGACCAGGTCCAGCCGGGTGAACTCCACGTACGGCCGTACCGTTGCAGTCCGCGGGCCGGCCCCGCCGGTATCGCTGCCGACGCTGATGACCTCGCCGATCGGTACCCCGGCCGCGTAGGTGGACTCCCCGTACGGGCCGGTGACCAGCCGATCACCGGGGCTTACCTGGGCGTTCGGGTCAAGGAGGGTCAGCGACATCGGGGCGGTGCCGTCGCCGGTAGCCAGGCCGAGCTGGTCGGAGCCAGCTACCCGGGCACCCACCGACGAGCCGGGGTCCACCGCGAGTACCACCACGCTGGTGGTGCTGCTGACCTGCTTGACCCGGCCGACCAGCCCGGCACCGGTCACCACCGTCATGTCCGGTTTCAGCCCGTCTATCGATCCGGCATCAATGGTGGCGGTCCACTCGAAGCCCAGCGAGGGGCCGAAGCTCACCACGGCGGCTGGCAGCACCCGGTACTGGCCGAGCCCGGCAAGCAGGTTCAGTGCAGCAAGCTGCTTCGCGCGGTCGGTGTTGAGCGCCTGCTCGGCAAGCTGACGGCGGAGGTCGTCGTTCTGCTGCTTGAGCAGGTCGACGTCGTGCCGGGAGCTACCCACGTGCGGGATACCACCAAGGAATCGGCCGACCGGAGTAAAGACGGTCGCCAACCCATGCTGCACCGGGCCGAACATGGTCACCGCAGCGGATCGCAGGCCACCGAACGCGTTGCTGGTGGTGTCCAGCGTGATGAACGCCACCGCCAGCAACAGCAGCACGATCAGCGCGAGCCGCTGACGGCGGGTCGGGCGCCGCATCACCGACCCTAGCGGGACTCGGCCACGAGGACCTGCTGCAGCGACTCGAAGTCCTCCACGCACCGACCGGAGCCGAGCGCCACCGAGTGCAGCGGGTTGTCCGCCACGATGATCGGCATGCCGGTCTCGTGCTTGAGTCGCTCGTCCAAGCCGCGCAGGTGCGCGCCGCCGCCGGTCAGCACAATGCCTCGGTCCATCACGTCACCGGACAGCTCTGGTGGGCACTTGTCCAGGGTGATCTTGACCGCGTCCACCACCGAGTTGACTGGCTCCTCAATCGCCTTACGGATCTCTTCGGCGCTGATCACGATCGTCTTGGGCAGCCCGGTGACCAGGTCCCGGCCGCGGATCTCGGCGTTGCTGTCCTCCGGGGTGGGGAACGCCGAGCCGATCGCGATCTTGATCTCTTCGGAGGTGCGCTCGCCCAGCATGAGCGAGTACTCCTTCTTCACGTAGTTGATGATCGCTGAGTCAATCTCATCACCGGCGATCCGGATACTCTGGCTGGTCACGACGCCGCCGAGGGAGATCACCGCGACCTCGGTGGTGCCACCGCCGATGTCCACCACCATGTTGCCGGTCGGCTCAGAGACCGGCAGGCCAGCGCCGATCGCGGCCGCCATTGGCTCCTCGATGATGTACACCCGGCTGGCTCCGGCGTTGTAGGTGGACTCCTTGACCGCGCGCTGCTCGACCCCGGTGATCCCGGAAGGTACGCAAATCACCACCCGCGGCCCGCGGACCAGGTAGCGGCGACGGTGCACCTTGCGGATGAAGTAGCGCAACATCCGTTCGGTGGTGTCGAAGTCGGCGATCACGCCGTCCCTCAGCGGCCGGACCGCGACGATGTTGCCGGGTGTGCGGCCAATCATCCGCTTTGCTTCGATGCCGACCGCGAGGATCTCCCCGGTGTTGGTGTTGATGGCCACCACCGACGGCTCGTTCAGCACGATCCCGCGCCCTCGGACGTAGACCAGGGTGTTCGCCGTGCCCAGGTCGATGGCCATATCCCGACCCAGGAACGACACGGATGAGCGCGACATTCGCGACAGACCTTCTTACCTCAGCGGACTGATCAGCGTGCTTGGGGACCCGACGTACGTCGAGACTACCCGTGCCTTCGTTGGTCCGGACGCTGCACTACCCGGCCCCGTTTACGCCCACCAGGGTGTCTCCTTCCCGGCCTGCGCTCAGGTGAGCAGCAACGTCTCCAGCCGCCGGGCGCTGGCGACCATCCCGAGCAGGCCCATTGCCGCGAGGTAGGCTAAGTGGCCGAGCAGGCCGACGCCGACTGCGCCGGTGGTCAGCCCGCGGATCAGCTCGATGGCGTGGTACAGCGGGGTGGCCTCGACGACGAACTGTAGCGGCCGCGGGTAGATCGACAGCGGGTAGAAGGTGGTCGCGAACAGGAACATCGGCAGCATCGCGAGCTGCACCCACTCGAAGTCCTGCCAGCTTTTCATGACCGAGGCGACAGCCGTCCCCATCGCGGCGAAGGCGAAGCCGACCAGCACTGCCGCCGGCAACGCCAGCATCGCCCACCACGACTCGACCAGACCCATCACCACCATAACGAGGACAAAAGCGGCAGCATACAGGCTGCCCCGGATCATCGCCCAGCCGACCTCGCCGATCGCCACGTCGGTGGTGGTCACCGGGGTGGCCAGCACCGCGTCGTACACCTTGGCGTACTTGAGTTTGAAGAAAATGCCGAACGTTGCGTCGTAAAGGGCGCCGTTCATCGCGGTGGTGGCCAGCAGCGCTGGCGCCACGAACGCGGTATAGCCGATCGCCCGGCCGTCCGGCAGGCTGACCGGCCCGACCAGCGCGCCGACCCCAATGCCCACGCTGAACAGGTAGAACACCGGCTCGACGACCCCGGAGACCAGCACCAACCAGATCCGCCGGTAGACCAGCACGTTGCGCTCCAGCAGCACCCGCGGCCCGCCGCCACGAGGTACCGCTCGGTGCAACAGCGCGCCGGTCATCGTCGCCGTCGGGATCGTCATGTCACCAGCTCCCGCCGGTAGATCACCCGGGCCGCGAGGTAGCCGCCGACCGTCCAGGCCACCAGGTACGCCACGTGTCCGGCAGCTCTCCCGACGGTCAGCCCGGTCCCGAGGGTGAGCCCCCGGCACAACTCCACGCCATGCCACAACGGGGTGGCATACGCCAACCCGCGCAGCAGCTCCGGCAGCCGCTGCACCGGGAAGAAGGTGCCGGAGAACAAGAACATCGGCAGCACCACGAACCGGAACAGCACAGCAAAGCCGGCGTCGTTTTGCTGCCTAGCGGCGTACGCGGTAATCGGGGTGGCGAACGCCAGCCCGGTCAGGACCACCACCGGCAGCGCGAGCACCGCCCAGCCGGAGTGCAGCACGCCAAATGCCGCCATCATGGCCAGGAATGCAGTGCTGGTCATCGCCAGCCGTACCGCCATCCAGGTGAGGTGACCGACCAACACCTCGTCGACCCCGAGCGGGGTGGCCAGCATCGCGTGGTAGGTCTTGACCCACTTGATGCTCGCCAGCACCGGGTAGGTTGCTCCTCCGGCAGCAGTCTGCATGGCTGAGGCAGCCAGTACCCCAGGCGCCAGGAAGGCCAGGTAGCTGACCCCGCCAAGCTGGCCGGCGCCGGCTGAGTGGTCAACCAGCGAGCCGAGCCCGACGCCCATCGCGGTGAGGAACAGCAGCGGGTTGAGCACAGTCGAAATGATCGAGCCGCGCCACGTCCGTTTGTACTGGTAGAGCCAGTACTCGAAGGAGCGCAGCGTGGCGACGCTGGAGCCGGCGACCATCAGTCCACCAACGTCCGGCCGGTCAGCCGGAGGAACACGTCCTCCAGGGTGGAGCGGCGAACCAGCGCCGAGACCGGGATCAGACCCCGGGCGTGCACGCCGGACAACGCCGCGTCGCCATCGGCGGCGTACATCAGCAGCCGGTCCGGCAGCACCTCGACCCGCTCGGCCAGCCCCTCGACCTTGCCAGCCATTGCCTCCTGCTCGCCAGGACCGAAGCGGAGCTCGACGACCTCGCGGGTGGAGTACCGCTCGATCAGCTCCCGAGGCGAGCCCTCGGCGGCAATGCCCCCTTTGTCCATCACCAGCAGCCGGTCGCACAACTGCTCGGCCTCATCCATGTAGTGCGTGGTCAGTACCAGCGTGACGCCCTGTTGTTTCAGCCGGAACAGCCGATCCCACAACGCGTGCCTGGCCTGCGGGTCCAGCCCGGTGGTGGGCTCGTCAAGGAGTAACACCTCCGGTTCATTGATCAGCGACCGGGCGATGGTCAGCCGCCGCTTCATCCCGCCAGACAGCGGCTCGACCTTGTCCCCTGCCCGCTCAGTGAGCTGAACGAAGTCGAGAAGGTGGGCGGCACGCTCCCGGATCACCCGGCGCGGCAGACCGAAGTACCGGCCGTAGATGTAGAGGTTCTCCGCGACGGTGAGCTCCATGTCGAGGGTGTTGTCCTGCGGCACCACGCCGAGCCGGGCCCGGATCCGGGAGCCGTCGACCGCCGGGTCCATACCCAGCACCCGCAGCGTGCCCGCGCTGACCGGGGACACGCAGCCGATCATCCGCATGGTGGAGGACTTGCCGGCGCCGTTGGGCCCGAGGAAGCCGAACGCCTCACCACGGGCCACCTCAAAGTCAATGCCGTCGACCGCGACGAACTGACCGAACCGCTTGGTCAGCCCACGAGCGTGGATATAGACCTGCTCAGCTCCAGACACAGCTCGGACCGTACCCACGGGGTACGACGAAACGCCTGGGATTAACCGCCGGCTGGAACCGGACCTTTGTTCTCAGACCGGACCGACGGGTCTTGCTGGGACCGAGGCCTCCTACGCTGAGATCCGGTGGCTGGGGGATTAACCTTCCCCTTGCATGCGAAAGTCCTGATGATGGATAAGGGTATCGGGGCGGCTGTTCGCCCGGCGAGGCTGCGCCGGGCATGACCTTGAAGGTGCTGGTCGGGCTTGCCAGCCACAGCGAGTCCTGGCTTTCCAAGGTCGAGCGCGGCATCCACCCGCTGGACCGGCGCAGCGACATCACCGCACTGGCCGACGCGCTGAGCATGTCCCGGCTGACCTGATCGGGCAGCCCCGATCCCCGCGGACCTGCCGTGTGGGCCGGCCGCCAAGGACTGGCCGGGATCCGCCGGACCGTCCTGGACGACCCGGCCGGGCCGCCGGCGCCGCTGGCCGAGCAGGTCGACGCGCTGGCCCGACCTCAGCCTAGCAAGGCAAGGTCGGGGCGGCCGAGGCCGGTGCCCAAGTGCTGACCCAGCTTCGCGCAGCGTCGGGGCCGGCCCGCCAGCAGGTGCTCCGGCTGACCATCATCGCCTGCGACGCCATGGAATGGGCCGCCGGCGCTTCGGGGCACGACGACCTCGCGCTGCACGTAGCTGCCCTGGCCACTGCCAGTGGGGCGGAGCTGGGTGACCCGGTGCTGCTCGGCATGGTGGCCGCTTACCGCTCCTTGGGCTTGTCTAGGGTCGGTGTCGGTGCCTACCAGGCAGCCGCCAGGATCGCTTCCGATGCTGCCGACGTGCTCGCGCCGGCCGGCGGCCGGGAGGCGGCGGCCGCAGTCGGTGACCGGCAGCTCGCGGCGAGCTGCGCGCTGGCCGCGCTCGGCAACGGCGAGGAGGTGGCTGCACGGCTGGCCGAGGCCGAGCAGCTCGCTACCCGGCTCGACGGCCCCACCCTCTTCGGCCGCTATCGTAGCTTCGGGGTAGCCAACACCCGAGTTCGCCGCATCTCCGGCCTGCTGGAGCTGGGCGAGCCCGACCAGGCAGTCGCCGGCGCCGGCAACGTTCCCCTCGATGAGCTGACACCCAACCGCCGGAATGCTTACTGGATCGATGTCGGCCGGGCGCAGGCGACGCTGCAGCGCGACGCGCAGGCGGTGACCGCGTTCCGCCGGGCGGAGGCGATCAGCCCGCTGAAGACCCGGATGCACCCGATGGTGCGGGAGACCGTGGCAGGGATGGTCGGCCGGGTGCAGCGCGCCGCGGTCAGTCGGGAGCTGCGCGGCCTGGCATACCGGCTCCAGATCCCCCACTGAGAGTTCCATCAGGTTACTTTCCGTGTCAAAAGACTGTCTGAGCTGACGGTGAGTAAGTTTCTCCGCACCCCGAGTTCGTGTCCGACGAGCTGGGGTGAAGGAGGGCACCGGTTCATGTCGGATCCGTACGCCCGCGGCGCGGCCTTGCTGCGCCGGTCAGAGGGCATCCTTGAGTCCCAGGCCACCGCGGAGTTCCTGGCGGGAGACTACCGCTGCGAGTGCGGCCTGGAGCTGCGGCTACCCAACTCCCCCGCCCGGGACGGTGTACGGCGCGGGCGGGGTGTGAGAAGGCACGCCCGCCCCCAATGCCTCGCCAGACGCACAAGGGAGCGGGCGTTGCCCACCACCAGCGGTGTGATCGGAACGCGTCGCTCGCCGGCCAGGACGGCCCGGCAGGTGCTTAGGCCAGCTCGGGAAAGAAGAGCTTGATCTCGCGCTCGGCCGAGTCGGGGGAGTCCGAGCCGTGCACGATGTTGTTCTGTACCTCGGTGGCGAACTCGCCGCGGATGCTGCCGGGGGCCGCCTGAACCGGGTCGGTCGCGCCAGCCAACTGCCGGAACGCCTCGACCGCGCGCGGGCCCGCCACCACCGCGGCCAGCAGTGGACCGGAGGTGATGAAGTCCACCAGGTCGCCGTAGAACGGTTTCTCGGCGTGTTCGACGTAGTGCGTTTGTGCGGTGTCTCGGTCCAGCGTACGCAGTTCGAGCGCGACTAGGGTCAGACCCTTGCGTTCGATGCGATTGATCACCTCGCCGATGAGGCCACGAGCGACCCCGTCGGGCTTCACTAGAACCAGCGTGCGCTCGGTGCTCACAAATCTCCTTCGGGCCGACTCGGATTGCCGGGCCGAGAATATCGTCCCGGGCCACCGCCAAGCAGATCCCGGCGCACCCGGAGCAAGTAGTACCAGACCAACGCGAAGATTACGCCGAGCAGGAACATCGCCTTGGTCAGGAAGCCGCAGGCGATCAGCGCGGCCTGCAGGCCGGTACCGAGTGGGAGGCCGTACGGACGACGAAGCAGCGCGGCGGCCAGGATGAACAACCCGGCCAGCACCAGCAGCAGGGTCAGCTTCCAGCCGGTCAGCCCGGAGCCGAACTGGGCTACCGTCCGGGGTACCAGCAGCACCACCAGCGCCTCCAGCACCAGCGTCGCAGCGAACGCGCCGCGTACCGCCCGCACCGTGCGCGGGTCGGGGATGGCCGAGTCGTCGGGCGGCTGGGTGCTCACCGGAGAGCCAGCAAGGTACGGGCGTCACCCGCGGTGACCACCGAGCCGGTGATCAGCACTCCGGCGCCGGCCAGCTCGGCGTCCGCGCCGTCCCCCTCGGCCAGCCGGACCGCAGTCTCGATTGCGTCGTCCAACCGCAGCTCCACGCTCACCCGATGCTCGCCGAAAACCGCCACAGCCAACGCGGCCAGCTCATCGGCCGGCAACCGGCGCAGCGAGGAGTTCTCGGTGACCACCAGCTCATCCAGCACCGGCTCCAACGCGGCCAGCATGCCACGGGCGTCCTTGCCGGCCAGCACGGCGAGTACGCCGACCAACCGCCGGAAGTGAAACGACTCACTCAGCGCGGCCACCGTGGCAGCCATCCCGGCCGGGTTGTGCGCGGCATCCAGCAGCACGGTGGGTGCGCTGCGCACCGCCTCCAGCCGGCCCGGCGCGGTGACCTGGCCCAACGCCTCCCGGACCAGCTCTGCCGACAGCGGACCGGTGGCCGCTCCCTTGCCGAAGAACGCCTCCACCGCGGCCAGCGCGCAGGCTGCGTTGCCGGCCTGGTGCGCGCCGTGCAGCGGCAGGAAGATCTCGTCGTACTCCCCGGCCAGACCCTGCAGTCGCAGTTGCTGGCCACCGATGCCGAGCAGCCGGTCCCGCACGCCGAACTCCAGCCCTTCGCGGGCCACCGTAGCGCCCACCTCGCCGGCTCGGCGCAGCAGCACCGGCACCGCTTCGGCCGGCTGCCGGGCCAGCACCGCGGTCGCGCCAGGCTTGATGATGCCGGCCTTCTCGGCAGCGATCTCGGCCACTGTCTGGCCAAGCAGCTCGGTGTGGTCCAGCGCGATCGGGGTGATCACCGCGACCTGGCCGTCGGCGACATTGGTGGCGTCCCACGATCCGCCCAGCCCGACCTCGACCACGGCCACCTCGACCGGTGCATCGGCGAAGGCCAGGAACCCCATCGCGGTCAGCACCTCGAAGAACACCAGCGGCACCTGCTGGTCGGCATCGATGATCGCCAAGTACGGCGCCAGCTCGCGGTAGATCCGGACGAAACCCTCGGGCGGGATCGGCTCGCCGTCGATGCTGATCCGCTCGGTCGGGCTGGCCAGGTGCGGGCTGGTGATCCGGCCGACCCGCAGCCCGAAACCGCGCAGCAGGCAGTCAATCATCCTGGCCACCGACGTCTTACCGTTGGTGCCGGTGATGTGGATGACCGGGTACGCGGCCTGCGGGCTGCCCAGCAGGTCCATCAGTGCCCGCATCCGCTCGGTGGTCGGCACGACCCGCGACTCCGGCCAGCGGATGGCCAGCTCCGCCTCCACGCGGGCCAGGTCCGCCACCGGTTCGGTCCCAGCGCTCACCGGTCGGACAGCTCCTCGCGCGGCCACGGGCGCCCGTCGCTGATGCCGGGCAACGCGGCGAGGGCGGCGGTCAGCCGGGCGATCTCGGTCTCGGCGGCGGTCAGCCGGGCGCGGATCTTGGCGACTACGTCGGCCGGTGCCTTGCCGGTGAAGGCCGGGTTACCGAGCTTGGCAGTGGTCCCGGCGACCTCCTTCTCAGCAACGGCCAAGTCCTTGGCCAGCCGGGCCCGCTCGGCCGGCACGTCAATGGCGCCGGAGGTGTCCAGCTCCACCACCAGCGGGCCGACCGACAGGCTCGCGGTGGGCAGGAAGCCGGCCCCCGGCTCGGTCAGCCGGACCATCGCCCGGATCGCCGGTACGAAATCGGCCAGCGCGGTGCCGGCTGGGCCCGTGCCGGCTGAGCCTGTGCCGGCCGAGCCGGACAATCGGGCAGCAACCCGCTGGCCGGGCTTGAGCCCCTGGTCGGCGCGGAACCGGCGCACCTCGGTCACCACCCGCTGCAGTACGGCCATCTCCGCCTCGGCGGCCGGGTCAGCGTACGCCGGGTCGGGGCTCGGCCAGGCCGCGACCACCAGGGACTCCTCGCCGGTCAAGGCGGTCCACAGCGTCTCGGTGACGAACGGCACCATCGGGTGCAGCGCCCGCAGTACGACGTCCAGCACGTGCCCCAGCACCGCCCGGGTGTGGTCCGCCTCGGCCCCGCCGACGGCCAGCGAGGTCTTGGTCAGCTCCAGGTACCAGTCGCAAAAGTCGTCCCAGACAAAGTGGTACAGCGCCTCGGCGGCCTTGCCGAACTCGTACTCCTCGTAGTAGTCGTCGACCAGCCGCAGCGTGCCGTGCAGCCGGGCCAGCACCCATCTGTCCACAGTGGATAGACTGGCCGGGTCCGGGGCCCCATCGGCCGCGCTCGCGCCGTTCAGCAGCGCGAACCGGGCGGCATTCCACAGCTTGTTGCAGAAGTTGCGGGCACCAGCGGTCCATTCCTCGCTGATTGCCTGGTCGCCGCCGGGGTTGGCGCCGCGGGCCAGCGCGAAGCGGACCGCGTCCGAGCCGTACTGGTCCATCCATTCCAGCGGATCCACCGCGTTGCCGCGCGACTTCGACATCTTCTTGCCGTGCTTGTCCCGCACCAGCCCGTGCAGCGCGACCACGTCGAACGGTTGCCGGCCGTCCATCGCGTACAGCCCGAACATCATCATCCGGACCACCCAGAAGAACAGGATGTCGTAGCCGGTGACCAGCACGCTGGTCGGGTAGAAGGCGCGCAGGTCGGCGGTGTCCGCCGGCCAGCCCAGGGTGGAAAACGGCCACAGCGCCGAGGAGAACCACGTGTCGAGTACGTCCGGGTCCTGCCGCCAGCCGTCCCCGCTCGGTGCCGCACCGTCGGGCATTCCCTCACTGGGCGCTCCCTCGCCTGGCGCCTGCTCGTCTGGACCGGGGCAGACCACTTCGCCGGCCGGGCCGTACCAGACCGGGATCCGGTGCCCCCACCACAACTGCCGCGAGATGCACCAGTCGTGCATGTTGTCGACCCAGTCGAAGTAGCGCTTCGCCAGCTCCGGCGGGTGGATGCGCACCCGGCCGTCGCGGACTGCGGCACCGGCCGCGGCGGCCAGCGGGCCCACCTTGACAAACCACTGCAGCGACAGCCGCGGCTCAACCACCGTGTCACAGCGCGAGCAGTGCCCAACGGCGTGCGGGTACGGTCGCCGGCTGGCCAGCACCCGGCCGTCCTCCTGCAACGCCCGGACCACCGCCGGCCGGGCCTCGAACCGGTCCAATCCGAGAAACGGCCCGGGCGCGGTGATCACGCCGCGCTCGTCCAAGATCGACAGCGCCGGCAGGCCGTGCCGCTGGCTGATCTCGAAGTCGTTCGGGTCATGTGCCGGGGTCACCTTGACCGCGCCGGTACCGAAGCTCGGGTCCACGTGTGGGTCGGCCACGACCGGGATCCGCCGGCCGGTCAGCGGCAGCTCCACCTCGGCGCCGATGAGGTGGCGGTACCGCTCGTCGTCGGGGTGCACCGCCACTGCGGTGTCGCCGAGCATGGTCTCCGGCCGGGTGGTCGCCACCACGACGGACGGCTCCCCCGCAGCGCCGCCGTACCGGATCGAGGTCAGCTCGCCGTCGATCTCGCGGTGCTCCACCTCGATGTCGGACAGCGCGGTCATACACCGCGGGCACCAGTTGATGATCCGCTCGGCCCGGTAGACCAGCCCGTCGTCGTACAGCCGCTTGAACAGCGTACGCACCGCCCGGGACAGCCCGGCGTCCATGGTGAACCGCTCACGGCTCCAGTCCACGCCATCGCCGAGCCGACGCATTTGGTTGAGGATCTTGCCGCCATAGGTGGCTTTCCACTCCCACACTCGCCGCACGAACTCCTCGCGGCCCAAGTCGTGCCGGGACTTGCCCTCGCGGGCCAGCTCGCGCTCGACCACGTTCTGGGTGGCGATGCCGGCGTGGTCCATGCCGGGCAGCCAGAGCGTTTCGTACCCCTGCATCCGGCGGCGCCGGGTCAGCGCATCGATGATCGTGTGGTCCAGGGCGTGCCCGATGTGCAGCGAGCCGGTCACGTTCGGCGGCGGGATCACGATGCAGTACGCCGGCTTGCCGCTTGCCGGGTCGGCCTCGAAGTAGCCAGCCTGCACCCACCGCTCATACAGCGGGCCCTCTACCGCGACCGGTTGGTATTGGGTCGCAAGGTCGGAGCCGGGTCGCTGGGTAGCTGGTGTGGTGGTCACCCCGCGAATAGTAGTTAAGCCCACCGACAGCGGCCGAATCGCCTTGCCGCCCAGGGCGGAGGCCGGGACGTGGGGCTGAGGACCTGTGGCCGGTCGGCGGCTCCGGTAGGACTTGCGGCATGCCCGCACTGCTGCTTGGCCCGCTGCTCCGGCACGTCGGCCGCGAGACAGCCACGATTTGGGTGGAGACCGGCGGGCCGTGCACGGTGGAGGTGCTCGAGCAGCGTGAGCCGACGTTCTGCGTGGCCGACACCACTACGCGCTGGTCTGCGTGGGCGGGCTAGCGCCCGGCTCGGTCACGCCGTACCAAGTACGGCTGGATGGTGAGCTGGTCTGGCCACCTGCTGGCAGCGTCAACCCACCGAGCCGGATCCGCACCCTGGACCCGGACCGGCCGGTCCGGGTTTGCTTCGGCTCCTGCCGGTACGGCACCGGCGGACCGGACCGCGGAGTGGATGCGCTGGACGCGTACGCCAGCGTGCTGCGGCAACGGCCGGACACCGACTGGCCGGACCTGCTGCTGATGCTCGGCGATCAGGTGTACGCCGATGAGACCACGCCGGCCACCCAGCAGCGCATCGCGGCCCGGCGCGGGCCGGCGGATCCGCCGCACGGCGAGGCCGCCGACTTCGAGGAGTACACCTGGTTGTACGCCGAGTCGTGGGCCGATCCAGCGGTGCGCTGGCTGCTGTCCACAGTACCAAGCGCGATGATCTTCGACGACCATGACGTGCACGACGACTGGAACACCTCGCGGTCGTGGCGGCAGGACATGCGGGCCACCTCGTGGTGGGCAGAACGGATCACCGGCGGGCTGATGTCGTACTGGATTTACCAGCACCTCGGCAACCTGTCGCCGGCCGAGCTGGCCGAGGACCCGACGTACGCCGCGGTACGGGCCGCCGCCGTCGGCGGCGCCGATGCCGAACCGGTGCTGCGGGCCTTCGCCGAGGCCGCCGACCGGGAGGTCGAAGGGACCAAGGGGGCCCGCTGGTCGTACTGGCGCGACCTCGGCCGGATCAGGCTGGTGGTGATCGACTCGCGCTGCGGCCGGGTACTGGACGGTGCGCGCCGCTCGATGCTCAGCGAGCCGGAAATGCGCTGGGTCGAGCGGCGGCTGATCGGCGACTACGACCACCTGCCGGTGGGTACGTCGCTGCCGTGGCTGCTACCGCCGGTCCTGCACGCCGTCGAGGCATGGGACGAGCGGCTGTGCGAGCACCCGGTGCGGTGGCGGGTGCGGCTCGGCGAGCGGCTGCGGCGGGGCGCGGATCTGGAGCATTGGGCGGCCTTCGACAGCTCGTTCCGCTGGCTGGCGCGGGTGATCGCCGACCTCGGCCGGGGCGGGGCCGGTGAGGGTGGGGCTGGTCGGGGTGGGGCCGGCCGGCCCCCGGCAGCTATCTGCGTGCTGTCCGGGGACGTGCACCACAGCTACCTCTGCCAGGCGGACTACCCGCAGCCGGTGGCGTCCCGGATTTTCCAGATCACCTGCTCGCCGGTCCACAACAGTGCGCCGCGGCTGATCCGGCTGGCGTTTCGGGTGTCCTGGGGCCGGTTGGCCGAGCGCGGCGGGCGGCTCGTGCTGGGCCGGCTGGCCCGGGCCCCGCGGCCGCCGCTGACCTGGCGCCGGCTGGGCGGCCCGGTGTTCGGCAACGCCATCGCCAGCTTGGTGCTGGATGGCCGGCACGCCCGGCTGGTGCTGGAGACCAGCCAGCCCGGCCCTGGCGACCCTGGCGGTCCGGCTGGCCTTGGCGGCCCTGGCGGTCCGGTCCTCCGCACAGTGCTGCACTGCGACCTGGCTCCCTAACACGACCTAGCTCTCTGGCACCAGGCTGCCGCCCTAAGGAGACGCGGGAGCGCGTTGCTGGCTGGCGAGGAAATGCGCGATTGGTCGGGTAGCCGGGTACAGCTCGCGGTAGCGCGGGTAGAACTCAGCGTACCGCTCGGCCCGGACCGGGTCGGGGCTCACCGTCGTGACCACCGGATTCCACGACCACGGCCCGCTGCCGGTCCCGGTGGCCAGCGCAGCGAGCATCGCATCGCCATAGCAGGCGCCTACCGCGTACTCGGTCAACTGCTGCGACAGCCCGGTGATGTCGGAGACAATCTGGGTCCACAGCCCGCCCTGGGTACCGCCGCCGGTCGCGACCAGCCGCCGCGCTGGGCCACCGGCCTCGGACATTGCCTCCAGGTTGTGCCGCAGCCCGTAGCCAGTCCCCTCCAGCGCGGCCCGGTACAGCTCGGCCCGGCCGTGCCGGGTGGTCAGCCCGATCAGTACGCCGCGGGCGTCTGGGTCGAAGATCGGCGTACGCTCGCCAGCAAAGTACGGCAGCAGCAGCAGGCCGTGGCTGCCGGCCGGCACTTGTGCGGCCTCGGCGAGCAGGGTGTCAAAGTCGGCGCCGACCAGGCCGCGCAGCCAGTCGGTGACCGCGCCGGCGGTAGCCATCCCGGCGGCCACCGCGTAGCTGCCGGGCAGCGTGCCGACGGTGCCCCACAACCCGGGATGCGGGCGGACGGCGCGCACCATTTGAACGCAGAACATCGTGCTGCCGTACATCACCATCGCCTCGCCGGGCTCGCGCACCCCAACGCTGAACGCCTCGGCCCAGGCGTCCACCGTGCCGGTGGTGACCGGCAGCCCAGCCGGCAACCCGGTCTGTGCGGCCGCCGCGGCGGTCACCCGGCCGACCACCTCGGTCGGCCAGGCCAGCTCCGGCAGCGGCAGCCGAGGCGCCACCTGCTCGGCCCAGGCCGGGTCCCAACGGCGCGCGGCCAGGTCGTACATTGGCGCGCACTGGCTGGCTGAGTGGTGGTCCAGCACGTACTGGCCGGTCAGCCGGTGGACCAGGAACGAGCTGGCCATCAACAGCATCCGCATCCGGCGGTAGGTGTCCGGCTCGTGCCGGGCCAGCCAGCGCAGTTTCGGACCGACCGCCTGGCTGGACAGCGCCATCCCACAGCGGGCCAGCACGGCCTCGGCGCCGAACTCCGCGGTCAGCTCGGCGATCTCGGCGGTGGCCCGGGTGTCTACGCCGTACAGAATCGCCGGTCGCAGCGGGTCACCGGCCGCGTCGGCGGGTAGCAGGCAGGGTCCGATCCCGCTGACCCCCAGCCCGGCCAGCGCGCGGCCTTCGGCCGCTGCGACGAGTTGCCAAACAATCCGGACAAAGTCCGCCCACCACACCATCTCGGCATCGTGCTCCACCCAGCCCGGCCGGGGCTGCGAGGTCCGATGCGGACAATCTGCCCGGGCCACGAGCTGGCCGTCGGCAGTGACTAGTACGCCTTTGGAGCTGGCAGTACCGATGTCCACGCCGACCAGCAACTCCCCGCCCCCGCCCACTCTCCCGCCGCCCACTCCCCCGTCCCTTCCGGCGCCCCCTTCCGCCGATCTTGACGAAAACGCTGGAATTCGGGCCTGGAAGGCGACATCTTTGTCAAGATCGGCGGGAAAGATGGGGCATGGTGGGAAGGTGGCTAGGCGGACTTCTCGCGGCGCTCCCGCTTGGGGGGGACCTCGCGTGGCACGATGGTCGGGTTGACGTTCTCCAGGACGGCCTCGCGGGTGATCACCACCCGGGCCACGTCGGTGCGGCTGGGTACGTCGTACATCACCGACAGCAGCACCTCCTCCATGATCGCGCGCAACCCGCGGGCGCCGGTGCCGCGCAGGATGGCCTGGTCAGCAATCGCCTCCAGCGCCTCCTCGTCGAACTCCAGCGCCACACCGTCGAGTTCGAACAGCCGGTGGTACTGCTTGACCAGCGCGTTGCGTGGCTCGGTCAGGATCCGGATCAACGCATCCCGGTCCAAGTTGCGTACCGAGGTGATCACCGGCAGCCGGCCGATGAACTCCGGGATCATACCGAACTTGAGCAGGTCCTCCGGCATCACGTCGGTGAACGCGTCGGCGATGTCCCGGTCGAACTTGCCGTGCAGCTCGGCGGAGAAGCCAATGCCCTTCTTGCCGATCCGTTGCTCGATGATCTTCTCCAGGCCGGCGAAGGCGCCGCCGACGATGAACAGCACGTTGGTGGTGTCGATCTGGATGAACTCTTGGTGCGGATGCTTGCGGCCGCCCTGCGGGGGCACCGAGGCGGTGGTGCCCTCCAGGATCTTCAGCAGCGCCTGCTGCACACCCTCGCCGGAGACGTCCCGGGTGATCGACGGATTCTCCGACTTGCGGGCGATCTTGTCGACCTCGTCAATGTAGATGATCCCGGTTTCAGCCCGTTTGACGTCGTAGTCGGCAGCCTGGATCAGCTTGAGCAGGATGTTCTCCACATCCTCCCCGACGTACCCGGCCTCAGTCAGCGCTGTCGCGTCGGCGATCGCGAACGGTACGTTCAGCATCTTGGCCAGCGTCTGAGCGAGGTAGGTCTTGCCGCAGCCGGTGGGACCAATAAGCAGAATGTTCGACTTGGCCAGCTCAACTCCGTCGTCGCGGTGCCCGGACCGCTCGCCACCGGCCTGCACCCGCTTGTAGTGGTTGTACACCGCCACCGCGAGGGTCTTCTTCGCACCTTCCTGGCCGACCACGTAGGAGTCTAGGAACTCACAAATCTCCCGCGGCTTCGGCAATTCGTCGAACTTCAGCTCGGTAGACTCAGAAAGCTCCTCCTCGATGATCTCGTTGCACAGATCGATACATTCGTCGCAGATGTACACGCCTGGGCCTGCGATGAGTTTCTTGACCTGCTTCTGCGACTTGCCGCAGAACGAACACTTCAGCAGGTCACCGCCGTCACCGATGCGTGCCACCTACGGACCCTCCCTCGTCCTCGCCACGCGAGCCTCGTCGGATCGCCTGCCGACGGTACCGCGTTGCGTGGCCGTTGCACCTAGTTTGCCGGGTGACAGTCCGCTCAGCGAGTCTGCCGCGCATTTAGTTTGCGAGTGGACAGCACCTCGTCCACGACGCCGTACTCCTTAGCCTCGGCGGTGCGGATCATGGCCCGCTGGATGTCGTTCTTGATCCGCCCCGCAGTCTGCCCAGTGTGCCGGCCACGATGTTCTCCAGCAATACCGGGATCCGCAAGGTCTGCTTCGGGGTCATCTCCAGGTCGGAGACCGGCCGGGCGCCCCCGTACCGCCAGCGGGCTGATCAGCTTGAGCTGCTCGGCCCCTCCTCGAGGATCTGGTTGCACAAATCAACACATTCATCGCAGATGTACGCACCTGGGCCCGTGATGAGCTTCTTGACCTGCTCCTGCGACTTGCCGCAGAACGAGCACTTCGGCAAGTCACCGCCGGCACCGGTGCCTGCCATCTTTGGCACCTCCCTCGTCATCGCCACGCGCGCCTGGTCAGATCGCCTGCCGACGGTACCGCGTTGCGTAGCCGTTGCACCTAGTTTGCCGGGTGGCGGCCTGCTCAGCGAGTCTGCAGCGCATTGAGTTTGCGGGTGGACAGCACCTCGTCCACGACGCCGTACTCCTTGGCTTCCTCGGCGGTGAGGATCTTGTCTCGCTCGATGTCGTTCTTGATCCGCTCCACGGTCTGCCCGGTGTGCCGGGCCAGGATGGTCTCCAGCAGCACCCGCATCCGCAGGATCTCGTTCGCAGTGATCTCCAGGTCGGAGACCTGCTGGGCGCCCTCGGTGCCACCGGACGGCTGGTGGATCAGCACCCGGGAGTGGGTCAGCGCCATCCGCTTGCCAGGCGTACCGGCGGCCAGCAGCACTGCCGCCGCGGAGGCCGCCTGGCCCATGCAGACCGTCTGGATGTCCGGCCGGACGAACTGCATGGTGTCGTAGATCGCAGTCAGCGCGGTGAACGAGCCACCGGGCGAGTTGATGTACATGATGATGTCGCGGTCCGGGTCGGTGGATTCCAGGACGAGCAGTTGCGCCATCACGTCGTTCGCGCTGGCGTCATCGATCTGCACGCCGAGGAAGATGATCCGCTCCTCGAACAGCTTGTTGTACGGGTTGGACTCCTTGATCCCGTAGCTGGTGCGCTCCACGAAGGAAGGTAGGACGTACCGGCTGTTCGGGGTGTAAAGCTCACTCACGATGGTTCCTCCGCTACTGCTGGCGCTGGCCGTGGCCGGCGGTCAGGCCGGGCCGACGCCACCACGGGCGCGGCTGATGACGTGGTCGACGAAGCCGTACTCCTTGGCCTGCTCCGCGGTGAACCAGCGGTCCCGGTCGAAGTCGATCTGGACCCGGTCAACCGGCTGGCCGGTGTGGTGTGCGATCAGATCGGCCATCTCCTGCTTGGTCAGCTTGAACTGCTCGGCCTGGATCCGGATGTCCGAGGCGGTACCGCCGACGCCGGCCGACGGCTGGTGCATCAGGATCCGGGCGTGCGGTAGCGCGTGCCGCTTGCCCGGGGTGCCGGCGCACAGCAGGAACTGGCCCATCGATGCGGCCAACCCCATGGCGTAGGTGGCCACGTCGCAGTCGACGAACTGCATGGTGTCGTAGACGGCCATCCCGGCGGTCACCGAGCCGCCCGGTGAGTTGATGTACAGGTGTACGTCGCGGGTCGGGTCCTCGGCAGCCAGCAAGAGCATCTGGGCGCAGATCTGGTTGGCGATCGTGTCGTCCACCTGCTGGCCAAGGAAGATGATGCGCTCGCGGAGCAATCGGTCGTACACCGAGTCGTGCAGGTTCATCCCGGCGCCGCCGGCCCTCATGTAGGGAACGGCGCGGATCGGCATCGCCGGATCAATCTGGGTCACTGCTGCCTGCCTTCAATGGAGAGTAGTCGGCGCGAGCCGGCAAGGTTCACCGACTTCAGGACAGTAACGCGCCGGTTGCACCGCGGACTCCCCCGCAGGGCCGGTGTTCGCTGTCAGCGTGAGCCAGCCCGGGCAAGCCGGACCGCCCGCCGGTCAGGCTCCGGCTGGCGGGTCGCCGGCTTCGCTGGCGTCCTCACCGGCGGCGGTCTCATCGGTGGCGGTCTCACCGGCAGGGGCAGAGGCGCCGGTCTGGTCCCTGCGTGGCGCGGAGGTCTCGATCAGGTTGCCCGACTCGTCATTGACGGTAGCGGCCGCAAGTACGATGTCCAGTGCCTTGTTCCGGCGGATCTCGGCGACCAGCGTGGGCAGGCTGCCCAGCTCCGACATTTGCTGCGCGAACCGCTCCGGCGGTATGCCGTACCGCTCGGCCTGCATCATCACGTGCCGGGTCAGCTCCTCCTCGGAGACGCTGACCTGCTCGGCGTCGGCCAGCGCGTCGAGGACGAGCTGGGTCTTCACCGACCGCTCCGCCGTGCTGCGCAGATCAGCGTCGAAGTCCTCGCTGCTTTGCTGCTCCCCCTCCAGGTACTCCGCCAGTGTCAGCCCAGCCGAGCCGAGCCGCTGATCCATCGAGCTGCGCTGGAAGTCCTGTTCGGAGCTGACCACCGACTCCGGCAACGGCACCTCGGTGGCCGCCAGCAGCGCCGCCAAGACCTTCTCGCGGGCATGCAGGGTTTGCTCGACCTTCTTCAGGCTCTCGATCTTGGTACGGACATCAGCGCGCAGCTCGTCCAGGGTCTCAAACTCGCTGGCACTCTGCGCGAACTCGTCATCGAGCTCGGGCAGCTCCTTCTCCTTCACCGAGCGGACGATGACCGTGACGCTCGCGGTCTTGCCAGCCTGCTCGCCGCCGACCAGTTCGGTGTCGAAGGTCCTCTGCTCCTCGACGACCAACCCGGTCAGCGCCTCGTCCAAGCCCTCGATGAGGTGCCCGGAACCGACCTGGTAGGACAGCCCGGTCCGGTTCTCGATCTCTTCACCGTCGACCTCAGCGGTCAGGTCGATGGCTACGTAGTCGCCGTTGGCGGCCGGCCGGTCCACGGACTTCAGCAGGGCAAACTTCTCCCGCAAGACGCTGACCCGGTTCTCCACCTGCTCGTCGGACACGGTGGCGTCATCGACGGTGACCGACAGCGAATCGTATGCCGGCAGTACGACCGGCGGCCGGACGTCCACCTCGGCGGTGAAGGAGATGCCCTCGCCGGTGTCGACCTTGGTCAGCTCGATGTCCGGCTGGCCGAGCGTGCGCACCTCGTTGCTGCGGATCGCCTCGGCGTACGCGCGGGGCACCGCGTCCTGCGCGGCCTCCTGGAGCACCGCCTGGCGGCCGACCCGCTGGTCAATGACCGCGGCCGGCGCCTTCCCGGGCCGGAAGCCGGGCACCCGGATCTGCTTGGCGATAGCTTTGTACGCTTTGTCCAGGCTTGGCTTGAGCTCGTCGAACGGCACCTCGACAGCGAGCCGTACCCGCGTGGGGCTGAGGGTCTCGACGATGCTCTTCACGTGCGATCTCCTTGGTACGGATGGTGGCTGCCGAGCAGGGCAAGTGTCGTCGGGGTGGCGGGATTTGAACCCACGGCCCCTCGCTCCCAAAGCGAGTGCGCTACCAAACTGCGCCACACCCCGTGGCTGGCCCGAGTCTAGGGCGTGCCGGGCGCATCCTTCGAACCTGGGCCGTCTCGGGCGCCGCGGAGGGTGCCCGAGCCAGGCGGTCCGTTGGCTCGTGCGACCAGCCACGACCCGACCGGCTACCCTGAGGCCTCGGGTCCGTCCCGACTGCGCGGGTGTAGCTCAATGGCAGAGCCCCAGCCTTCCAAGCTGGCTATGCGGGTTCGATTCCCGTCACCCGCTCCAGAGGTAGCTTTGTCGAGCCTAGACCAACGAGGCACGGGTTTGTTATGTCGTGGCGCAGTGATTACGTCGGCTGGCCCGCTGGCGGATGATCTTTGGAATGGGAGCGCTGGGCGGCCTCGCGGAGGTGCGGCGGGGTGGGTAAGCTGGAGGGCGGTAATGTGGAGCTGGGTGTGACTGTGCTCTTCTAGCTGCCTGTGAACACTCTAAGCAAAGCAGCCAGTTCTCTTTCACAGCCTCCGTTCGGGATAATATCTCAGTTCATCAGCGTACTCGCGTTCCCGGAGAGACGCCACAGTGCTGCCCGCCCGCTGTATCCCTGTGTCCTCGCGCCGGTGCCGCCCATGTCGTCCTCGACTCTCGTTATGGTCCCGCTGTTGGTCATGCCGCTGAAGCAACACCAAGATGCCCAGCATCATCAGACAGGAAGCGATCAGACAGCAGTCCGTGATGACGAGCAGCCGTACGAAAGGCATCGGATGTCCTTCAGTAGTTAAGGGGAAGACGGTGTGAGGGCCAAGGTTGGAGGTGCGAGCCCTCACACCGTCTTCCTTGCAGGCAGTCCGCGTCTGGCCGAAAGCGACGAAGGCCAGCAGAGACCTACCTGCCCTCCCACCCAACCGGCTGGCCGATGACCTCTCTATGTGCCGGTCGCGTGGGGTTCTAAAGGGGATACTTCGCTTCCCGGCCCCTCATTCCCCTTGAGCATTGAGGAAACCAAGCATCCCCGTTTACAGGCCAGACCAGCAACGGGGCTACTCCCGTCCGCTCTGGTGGGCCGGGTCCTCGCCATCGCCAGTCCGGCCGCCTATGAAGCAGTCCTCCAACAACGCCACCTTGCGCTCGGCCGCCATCGCATGCTCCGACGCTGGAGCTGTCGCATACCGATGGCAACTACTCGCACCAACACCAATACAAACATTCTGAGGAGTTAGTGAGGTGAACCAGCGAGGAGTACCGCCGCCTTCCCTCTGGACGGCAGTACCCGGCTGCTCCCCGGCCAGACATCCGGCACCTAGTCGTGAGGGCGACTGCTCGGGGAGTACTGCACGACATTCCTTTACTTCGAATCATGTTATGAGCATGAACTTGGGCCGATCCCAGGGCGAGAGGTACATGACGGTGAATGGGTCGAGCACCGCTCTGGACCGACACCTTTAACCTAGTTCGACTGCGTGCCGAGGGTAAACGGACAGGTCGTCCTAGCTTCGGCATGGAGGCACGGCTGGTAGGATAAAGTGTCCGACTACGAATGGGGGAGAATCATGACTGACCTTAGCCTTGGTGAGCGGATTAAGCAGTTGCGAACCAGCCGCGTCCCCAAGATGACCCAACGCGAGCTGGCAGAACGAGCCGGTGTAAGTGTTGATCTCATATCCAAATTGGAGCAGGGTGTTAAAAACTCAGCGCTCCTCGTGAGTCTCAACAAAATAGCGCGGGCATTGGACGTTGACATATCGGCCCTGCTGACACAGACCGCCAGGGTAGATACCAGCGGCGACCACGAGGAAGCTGGGATACTAGCGATTAGGCGGGCGGTCACGGCGGTGCGGAATACTGGCGAGCCGGCCGGTGAAGACGACCTCAGATGTTCAGCGGCTACGGTCTGGGGCCATTACTGGGCGTTCAGATTCGACATCCTTGGCGCAGTGCTCCCAGAGCTGATTACCAGCGCCCGGGCTACCGTCCATCACGCACCGTCTCCAGACACTTTCGCAATCCTCTCGGATGCCTACGGTGTGGCGGCCTCAATGCTGGTGCATCTGGGCAAGATAGATTTGGCCCACCTAACTATGGAACGGGCCATAGAGGCGGCCGAACGTTCGCAGGACAGCCTCCGCCGCTCCTCTCTGTTGGGCTGGATGAGCTGGCTGCTATTGCACCAAACGGGAAGCGTTGACGAAGCCAAGCTCATCGCTGTGCAGGAGGCCGACGCCATCGAGCCCAAGATGAAGCAGGCCACGCCTGAACAGGTATCGACATGGGGGATTCTCCTAATATCGGCCGCTGTGGCCGCCGCCCGTGAGGAAAACGTTTCAGAGGCCGATGATCTCATTAATCTGGCTGAAGTTGCAGCGACTCGCCTTGAGGGCATGGGTTACACCAGCCGAACCGTGTATGAGACCCAATTCGGGCTGTCCAAGGTCATCATGCAATCAGTCGATATAGCGGTGGTCACCGGGCGGCCGACGCGGGCACTGAAGATGGCCCGCAAGATGCCGCCAGATGCCGACCTACCGCTAGCTTCGCGCGCCCGGCACATGGCGGACAAGGCGTTTGCGTTCAACCGGCTCGGTAAGCACCAGGAGGCAGAACAGACATTGCTCGCTATGAGGCAGCTCGCCCCTCAGTGGATGACGTACCAGGCATACCCCCGGAGTATCATCCGCGATCTGTGGGAGCAGCAGCGCCGCAGCCAGTCCGCCAACCTGCTGGAGCTGGCCCAATGGCTGAGCATCCCGCTTTCGTGATTGTGTGTTCGGCACCCAGCTCACACTGTTGGGCCGACGACTTGAACCTTACAGAGGCGCGCCTCAGGCATTAAGGGTGGGGCAAGGGCGGTGGCCGTGGCATCTGGCAAGAGTAGCGAAGAGTAGTTGCGAGAAGCTGGAGCAACGACCGTGGTTGTTGACCTGATGGAAACGCAGAAGCTAGTTGCGATAGTCCTGAGCTATGCGGATAGACGCTAGTAGTCCACCACAGAGCTGCCTGCCAATCACAAAGGATCAACGAGGACACGTCAGTGTCCAAGACGACATACCCATCGGCTATGCGAGGTCAACGTGCCGGGAAGCGAGCACGTGGGCGAGGAACTCCGCCAACTCCTCATCGGACTCGAACAGACCGGGGCGGCCATGTCGTACACCGACTCCACCGGCCGAACACCCTTGCGACGCGCCAGCTCGTCGAGAGACTCGTCGCGCTCCAGGTACTCGGCGTGCTCTACGTTGTTCGCGGTCACTGCCACCCCCTCGGAGCTCTCATCGCACCTCGCCACGACCGTGCACTGCCTGCGCTGCGCCCGCTGCGAGTCTCCGGTTCGATCGACTGCGGTCCTACGGCCATAGCCACTCGCGGCGCAAGCATGCAGTCAGCGTCTCGCCCCGAGTCTCGCTCGGGGCCCTTGGGACGGACCAACCCCTCAGTTTGTTGATCTTCTCGGCCAGTCTGGGTTCGACAAAGCTTGCACACAAGAAGATCAAGCTAGAGCGTCTCATCGACGTGCTCAGCAAGCTGGCGTAGCCGTGTCGTCGATCTGGCCGCCTACGCCTCGCGAGCTGGGCGCTGAGCGCATCCGTGATCCACCACTTCGGTAGCGCGCCGTGCTCCCCTCGCCGCCCGCCCAGCGGCGCAACACATAGCCCCGCTTGCGAGGCCGCCCAACGGCCACGAGGGTCAGGCCCAGCAATGACCCGCCTAGACTTACCGCCATGGCCGACTTGGACGAGCAGGGTCGCCCGGAACCTCCCCTTGCGGCCGACGAGATGGCTACCCTCGTGGGCTTCCTGGAGTTCCAGCGCGCGACCCTGGCGTGGAAGTACGGCGCTCGGAACGTAGACAGTGCGCTTGGCGGCCCGCGACTTCGACGGCCCGAGCCCGACCCGGCTCCATGCTCGATCAGAGCGTTCCGCACCCGAACAGTGCCCACCAACGCGTCAAACGCCCTGCTGTTGCAAGACAACGGCCTCTCCCCAGCGCAGCGAGGCGAAGGTAGCGAGGAAGATCAACGCGCAGTAGCGCTCGTCGTGCGTACCGTCGGCTCGGCCCGTCTCAGCGAGCGTCCACAACTGACGCTCGGCCTCCGCATCGACTCTGACCATGCGGGCCGTCTCGACGAGCGGCACAGTGCGGTGGCTACGACTGGTCCGGCAGCCAGGCTGGACCGCCGGCTCCAACTACCTCCTGGCCACCTAGCCGCTGACCCGTGCCGTAAGTGATCACATAGCCACACGCAGGTGCAGGTGCGTCGCGCCCGATCGGTGCTTCAGGCATCGAGACGAGAATGACGTATCTACGGGGCGTCGCGCCGGCTCCCATCTGCGGTTGTTGGGTCTGGGTCGGCGGACCGAGGTGAGGACATCAAGATGCTGAAACTGGCAGGGGACGACGCATTGGTGGCGGCAGAGCAGAGGGAGATCGTACCCGCGATGGCTGATCTCTCAGCGCCCCGCAACCGGCTCGGCTACCCGCCGCTCAACAGCTCATCGCGGTTGAGATTCCTGAGGCACTCTGAAGAGTGACAGATTAATCGTAGTGCGCATCATCAATATATCGACTGCGACGTTACTCAATGTAACATGGCCGTTAACATGGCCGACATGTCAGCAACATGTCAACGTCGCACTAACACGGAAGGTTAAACAACGGCGTGAGACGCTTACCGTGGATGTCGACAGGTCTGGAGGGGGACAGTGATCGCTGATCACGTCTACAATATCGTCACCGACGATATCTATTTGCGGTTACCCGAGTGGATCGGCGAGTCGGAGATCTATCTGAAAATCGAAGGGCTTAATCCGGCCGGATCGGTTAAGCTGAAGACCGCTATCGCCCTGATCGAGGACGCGGAGCGGATGGGCGTGCTCACTCCAGGTGGCCGGGTCATCGAATCTTCGTCCGGAAATCTCGGCATCGCCTTGAGCATGGTCTGCTCGGTCAAAGGTTATTCATTTACCTGCATCACCGATCCCAACGCGTCTACCCGAAGCGTCGCGACTATGCGCGCATTGGGTGCGCAGGTGGTGGTGGTCACCGACCGGGACGCGAAAGGCGGGTATCTGGGCAGCCGGATTGCTTGCCTCAAAACCATGCTGGCGCTCGATCCCGATCTGACCTGGCCGAACCAGTACGCCAACGCGGCGAACCCAAGAGTGCACTCGGAACGCACGGCGACCTCGATCCTCAAGGCCATCAGGGAGGTCGACTATCTGTTCGTCGGCGCCGGCACCACAGGCACCCTGATGGGCTGCGCCACCCACTTTCGCCAATTTTCACCGGACACCCAAATCATCGCGGTGGACGCCCGTGGCTCGGTAACCTTCGGTTACCCGCCAGGACCACGCTACATTCCCGGGTTGGGCACTAGCCGCGTACCCGAACTCTGCCAAACGGGCATTCTGGATAAAGTGGTGCTCATCGACGAGGCAGACGCCGTGCGCACCTGTCGCCGGGTCGCCACGAAATACGGGCTGCTGGTTGGTGGCTCCACGGGGTCGGTGCTGGCTGCCGTGCAGAGTCTCTATGCGGAAATTCCGCCCGGTTCGCGGGTGGTGGCCATCGCGCCCGATCTCGGCGACCGCTATCTGGATACGGTTTACAATGACGACTGGGTGTCCGCCCGTTTCGGACCGAATGTGCTGGCGGGACGTGAACTGTTGAGCGCAACGTCGGCTGGAGGGTTGAGTTAGGTGTTCTCTTTCAACGTCATCGGTGGCACCGTTGCGCGCGAGGTCATCACGACATGCCGATCGGACCTCGTAGACGTGGTGAAACAGGCGTATCTCACGCACCATTCGGGACGTTCGGTCAACCCGAACAGCTACTTCCTGCGATTTCCGGAGAAGCCGAGCGCGCGGATCATTGCGCTGCCCGCCTATCTCGGTGGAGATTACGGCGTCGCCGGGATCAAGTGGATCGGGAGCTTTCCGGAAAACGTCAACAGGAACATCCCGCGGGCGTCCGCCGTGCTGTTGCTCAACGATTACGAGACGGGCTACCCCTTCGCGTGCCTGGAAGCCTCCCAGATCAGCGCCGCGCGCACCGCAGCCTCCGCGGTCCTCGGCGCTGAGCACCTAGTCGGTAGCCGGCGCGCGCGAAAGATCGCGGTGATCGGTGCCGGCGTGATCGCCCGCAACATCGTGGAATTTTTCGCCGCCCAGCAGTGGCAGCTCGGTGAATTCGCGGTGTTCGACAACGTAGCTGAGTACGCCGACCTGCTCAGTAACCATATCCGGCTGCGCGTCGGAGTTCCCGCTGGTTCCTCGGCCAGCCTGGAAACCGCGATAAAGGACGCCGACGTGGTGGTGCTCGCGACGACAGCCGCCGAGCCGTATATCACCGATCCGCACGCATTTGCCGCGGGCCAGGTCGTGCTCAATATATCGCTACGCGATATCGACCCGACCATCATAGCCTCGGCACACAATATCTTGGACGACATCGACCACTGTCTCACCGCGAACACCTCACCACAGCTAGCCGAGCAGGCAACCGGAAATCGCGACTTCATCGACGGAACACTCGCCCAACTCGTACTTGGCGAAATCGAAATCGGCCTGGACCGTCCGAAGATTTTCTCCCCGTTCGGGTTGGGCGTGCTGGACCTGGCGGTCGGCATGTTCGTATATGAGCGGGCGCTGGGGCAGCAGCTCGCTGTGCCGATCGAGGGATTTTTCGGGGAAACCGAGCGGTGGAGTTCATGACCAGTCCCTCCCCTGCCGCAGCGACCAACATAGCAAGCAGAAACAAGAAGTACGCCATGCTCCTTGGCGCGCTGGGAGTCCTCAGCTTCAGTGTCACCTTGCCGGCCACCCGGCTGGCCGACCCCGCATTCGGTGGCTGGACAGTCGCCTTCGGCCGGGCCCTCATCGCCGCGCTCGTCGCTATCGTGGTTCTGGTGGCCAACCGGCAACCGCTGTTCCCGCCAAGGGCCGAGCTGCGGGCGACGCTGTGGGTGGTCATCGGTGTGGTGGTGGGCTTCCCGCTGTTCACCTCGCTCGCGCTGGAAACCGTGGACAGCGTTCATGGCGCGGTGGTGACCGGGCTGATCCCAGCGGCTACGGCTGGATTCGCCGTACTGCTGGCCGGGGAACGACCGCGCCGCAGTTACTGGTTCGCGCTCGCCATCGGGCTGGCCGGGGTGCTGAGCCTGCCGGTGATCCAGGGTCACGGGCAACTCAAACTCGGCGACCTACTGCTTGTTACCGCGGTGGCGGTGGCCGGTCTCGGCTACGCCCAGGGCGGGGTGTTGGCTAGGAGGTACGGCGGCTGGCGGATTATCTGCTGGGCATTGGTCCTCGCGCTTCCCGCCGTCATTCCGGTCACGGTGCTCTGCGTGCTGCTTCGGCCGCCGCACGGTGTCACCACCCAAGCGCTGGCCGGCCTTGGCTACCTGAGCGTCATCAGCATGTGCTTCGGGTTTTTCGCCTGGTACGAAGGACTCGCCAGGGGCGGGGTAGCCAAGGTCGGTCGCCTGCAGCTAGCCCAGCCGGTCCTTACACTCGGTTGGTCGGTGCTGCTACTCGGAGAACATGTCGATGTCATCATCGGCATTGCCGCCGCAGTCGTACTCGGCTCCGTCGCGGTGGGCCGCAACGCACGCGTCGACACTACCCAGGCAGCACCCGCGATTGCCGCCCTGGCCAGAGAGCGCACATGATGGCGCACTCGGTGTTGGTCACCCGTCGGCTCGCCCCGGGTGTGCTGGATCGGCTCACCTCCTCCTGCGAGGTGATCGCGCACGACAACGACCTGCCTATGCCACGGGGCGACCTGCTGGCGGCGGCCTGTGGTCGCACCGCCGTGCTGACCACGCTGGACGACGCCGTGGACGCGGAGTTCCTTGACGCCGCGGGACCGGGTCTGCGAATCGTGGCCAACCACGCCGTCGGCGCGCATAACATTAATCTCACCGCGTGCGCCGCACGGGATGTCATCGTGACGAACACGCCCGGCGTGCTCACCTCGGCCACCGCGGACCTGACAATGGCGCTGCTGCTAGCTGCCGCCCGACGACTCGGTGAAGGCGAACGGTGGCTGCGGTCGGGCCGGAAATGGGCCTGGGCGCCGAACTTCCTGCTCGGTGTCGAGTTGTCCGGCACACCGCTGGGCATCCTCGGCATGGGCCGGATTGGCAAGGCAATCGCCCGCCGCGCCCGAGGGTTCGACATGCCTGTCAGTTACCACAACCGGCGCCCAATCCCCGATCAGTTGGACGCTCGGTGGCTTCCGTTGGACGAGCTGCTGTCGTCGGCCCACATACTTGTGGTGAGTTGCCCGCTGACCGACCAGACGCGCGGCCTGCTCGACGCATCCCGCCTCACACTGCTGCCCACTGGCGCGATACTGGTCAGCATTACCGCCGGGGTGGTCGACGAGGTGGCGCTCGCTGAAGCGCTCGACCGGGAAGCGCTCTTCGCCGCCGCGATCGACAACCACACCAACGAGCCCGAGGTTGCTCCCGGGCTGCTCCGGCAGGAACGGGTCGTGCTCAGCCCACACCTCGGCAGTGCAACGGTACGCACCCGTCAGGCCATGGGCAACCTCGCCATCGACAACATCCTGGCCGTGTTGGCAGGGAAAGACCCGCTGACCGAGATCAAGCCGAAATAGCACCGAAATAGTCCAGACAAATTGGTCTGTAACTAGGGAGGATTGACCAACCTGTGAGCACTTCAACGAGAACCGCCTCGGCCAGCGCGATCAAGCAGCAAGAGCCGTCCTCGCTCTCGCCCGGTCGGCTTCGGCCACTGCCCAATGAGACCGCTCGGCTGTACGACAGGTATTGGCCACCGGTGGCCGCATTCCGCGGATTCGACCCCGAGCTCCGTAGTTTTATGGCTGCCCCGGCGGCAGCACAGCAGGCAATGCTGGCCGGCCTGCGCGGTAATCCGGAGGAACACGGCAGCTTTTTACATCGGCAGCTCGCTGAAATATACGCACACTGGTTCGGCTATCGCGACGGGGCTTTCACCCGGAACACCGACGATGCGGCGGAAGAGGCCCTGTTCACCGCGAAGATCAGGCTTGAACGCGAATTGTTCGACCACTGGGTCAGTACGGACCCGGAGCCGGAGTTCGCGGACCAGTTCGAGGCGGCCGACTACCTTGACGAACTCGCCGCTACCAATCCCGGCGTCGGGCACCCGCTGTTTGAGTACCTTCGCGACGAGGCACCGCGCGAACAACTTGACAGGTTCCTACAGTGCGAGCTGATCCGCAACGAGGTCGTCGACGACGAAGTCGCGCTGCTCGTGGTTGGCTTGCAGGGCATGCAGAAAGCGGTCGCCGCGGCGAACCTATGGGACGAGTGTGGGCGCGGTAAGCTGGAGCACTTCCACACCTACTGGTTGCGTCGCCTGCTAGCGGCTACCAACGGGTGGGATGCGCTGTACGAGTTCCGCGAGAACCATCCGTGGTTCGCCAAGCTCACCTCAAATATGAATGCCGCGCTGCTCACCCGGCCGGCACGAAAACTGATGGCGTACGGCTGCTTCCTGGTGTTCGAAAGCTGGGTCGAGCCGCACTTCGTCCGCATCCTAGACGGGCTGTCCCGTGTTGGCGTGCTCGACGACGAGGTGCGCATCTACTTCACGGCGCACGTCAAGATTGACCCCCGACACAGCAGAGAACTGTCGGATGGCCTGCGCCTGCAACGGCCGCTGCTCACCCCAGTCGAGGTCCGAGACGTCGTGCACGGCGCGCACCTGGCTTCGAGCACGGGCAAGCGACAGTTCGATCACATGCTCGCATACCTGAAGTCCAGCAACAGCGAAGGAGCCCAAGCATGAGCCCGGCCGTCCGGTTGGTCACGGCCGCGAACCTGCCCAATCTCGCACCTGATGACCAAGAGCTGCTGCACGCGCTGCACCGCGCGGACGTCAAGACCGATATAGCGGTCTGGGACGATCCCGCAGTGAACTTCGCCGACGCGCCGCTGACCGTGGTGCGCTCGGTGTTCGACTACCACCTGCGTCACGACGAGTTCATCTCCTGGGTAGATCAGGTCGAGCCGCTCACATCGTTGCAGAACCCACCGGAAATCCTCCGGTGGAACTCGCACAAGTCGTATTTGATGCGCTTGCTAGACGATGGGTTCCCTTCCATCCCAACTGAATGGGTGGACCACGACAGCTCGGTGGACCTAGGCGCCGTGCTCGCAGCAAGGTCCTGGCCGGAAGCCATGGTGAAGCCGGCGGTTTCGGCCTCGGCGCACGGTGCCCTCAAGGTTACCGAGAACAACCTGGACGAGGCTCAAGCACATCTGGACGGCTTGGCACACCAGGGTGACGCGCTGATCCAGCCCTACCTCTACGACTTCGAGACCACCGGGGAGACTTCGGTGATCTGGCTGGGTGGCGAGCAGACGCACGGCGTCCGCCGCCCGTCCGGCATGCACACCTCTTTGGAGGTGGCCCACATCGGCGCGCCACTCGAACCGACCGCCGAGGAACTGGACCTGGCCACCGCGGTCTACGAATGGATCAGTCCGGTTCCGCTTTACGCCCGAATTGACCTGCTCAACACCAGTGAGTACGGCTTGCTGGTGCTGGAAGTCGAACTGATAGAACCGGCGTTGTACCTGCGGCACTCCACCAGGATCGCCAACCGGTTCGCGGCTGCAGTACAAAGGCTGTTGTCCAGGGACCCATCGATCGGCTGATCCCGGCTAACCTGGCGGTCGTACGCCCGGGGCGGACCCCACCGGGGCGGGGCCCGCAACTTCGGCCATCATCTAGCGCTGTGGTGACATTGGCGTGACGGCGGTCCGGCAGCCATGCCGACCGGGGCATGTTGTCAAGCGCGCCCACCAAAGCGCCTGTTCACCTGAGACGCGCGGACCTCGTTGGCCTGTCGGCCATCTGGCGGCAGCTCACCGTGCCGCCGCCCCGTGGTTTCTTCTGCCTCACTTGTGCTGGTGGTTCGCGTTCGGGTGGGCAGAACAAGCATGATGGGCTTCGACCGCAGATGTCGACTGATCGGAGCCTACTGGTGGATCTTTCCCGCGAGGATGGTTACCGCTTGGCTCCTCAGGGGCTGTGGTTGGCTCGGCCGCAGCGCCTGGTGCGGTGAGGTCCCCTTCGCCGGGTTGGCGGACTGCGGTGCTGTTGGCTGGGGTGATCGCCACCACGGTGGCGATCATCTGGTTGCCGCACCCCAGGGAGGGGGTTGCCCCGGTTGTGGTGGGTAGTGCGGCTGGGGCGCCCACTGCGGCATCGGGGGCACCCCGCAGCCCGGCCCGGTCCGTCCGCGGCCCGGCCGCCTTGCCGTCTTGCGCCGCGGTTGTTGCTGGCCTGCCGGCTCGCCGCCAGCTCGCCCAGCTCCTGCTCGTGGGTGTTGACCCCACCAGCCCCCGTCAGGCACTGCAGGTGGTGCAACGCGAGCAGGTCGGCGGCATCTTCATCGGCGGCACCGCCACCGGGCTGCTGACCGGGGGGCTGGCGGCAGTCCAGGCCGCCGCCCGCCTGCCGGTGTTCGTCGCGGTCGATGAGGAAGGAGGCCGGGTGCAGCGGATCGACACCCTAGACGGCTTCCTCCCCAGCGCCCGCGCGATGGCCGCGAGGATGTCACCGCGCCAGGTCTATGACGTGGCGCTGCAGCGCGGCCGGCAGCTTCGCCGGCTCGGCGTGAACCTCGACTTCGCCCCCGTGGTGGATGTCAGCAGCCAACCTGACGAGGCGGTGATCGGCGACCGGTCCTTCAGCCCGGACCCGAACATCGCCACCCGCTACGCCGCGGCGTTCGCCACCGGCCTGCACGCGGCCGGGGTGCTACCGGTGGTCAAACACTTCCCCGGCCACGGCCACGCCAGCGGCGACTCCCACCACGGGCCGGCAATCACCCCACCGCTGGCCGCGATGCGCACCAACGACCTGCTGCCCTACCACCGGCTGTCGTCCTTCGGGCCGGTCGGGGTGATGCTCGGCCACCTTCAGGTACCCGGCCTGACCCACGACCAGCCGGCCTCACTGAGCCCAGCCGCCTACCGGCTACTCCGCCACGACTACACCTTCACCGGAGTAGCCTTCACCGACGACCTCGGCTCGATGCGGGCCATCACCGACCGCTACGACCTGCCCACCGCGGTACTGCAGGCCATCCGAGCCGGAGCCGACGTCGCCTTGTGGACCTCAGGCGCCACCAGCACCTCCGCAGTACTCAACCGCCTGACCACCGCCCTCACCAACGGCGACCTACCCCAACAACGAGTCACCCAAGCAGCCCAACGCGTCCTACACGCAAAATCCGCCTGCAGCTAACAAACGCCAACTTGGACTGTTCCTAGACTGGCCCGACTAATGGCTTAGATGGGCACGAAGCGGCTATCCGGTGCTCTGAACCGATTATTCGATAGCTCTGGCCAGGGGCCCTGAAACAGTACGAAACCGGCGACGGCGCGACTATCCCGGCGTTTGTCGTCAACCACTGCTGTCGGCTTGCATATTGGCTGGCGACAACCCTTGTGTTCGCCGGCGACTGGCTCTAGCCTCAGTCGTGTCGGTTTGGTTACCCGCTGGTAACCCCGCAGCAGGGTTGGAGGCGGTCCGATGAGAGGTCTTCGGGCGCGATTCTTGGTCGAGGTTCTGCTGGCTGGGTTCAGCTTCCTGGTCTGTCTGCTGACCATATTGTGGCAAGACTGGATCGAGATAATCTTTGGGGTCGATCCAGATCACCATAACGGCGCGGTGGAATGGGGTGTCGTCGCTTTATCGGCACTGGTGGCGACCATTTTCGCGGTACTCGCCGGAGTAGAGTTCCGACGGCCCCGGCTGACCGCTAGCTGACTGGGCCGGCCAGCCTGCTCTACAAACCCTCACCGCGCGGAGGTGGGTTGTGCCCGATGACGTAGTCCGTGACCTGCTGCAGCGCTCGGGGATCAGCTTCATCGGCACGGTCCAGCAGCTCGGCGCGGCAACGATGAGCGATCTGCCGGTTGACGACCGTACCGCCGTCGTGCTGGTCGAAAGCGTGTTGCACGCTCCGGCGGCGTTCAGCCAGTTGGCCGGCTCACAGGTCACGGTGCAATTAGCCGCTAATGCGCCCCGGCTCACCGTCGGCGACCGGTACGCGTTTTTCGCAAATGCGCTGGCATTCGGTGTCAGCCTGGCGGTCAGCGAGCTGGGCCGCCTGCCGACAAGTGCCATCCTGCCGCATCTTATGGCCAGCCGGGCGGCCACCGGCGAGACACCAATCGGGGACATTCAAGCGCAACTCGAAACACAGCAACTACAACAACACGCCGACGATGCCGACGCGGTAGTCGTCGGTCAGGTCAGCAAACTCGAACGAGCCCGGCCGGGGCGGTTGTCCGAACACGACCCGGACTGGTGGTTGGCGACGCTTGAGGTCCACCACGCCGAGCGCGGGAATATCGCGCCGGGACACCTTACCCTGCTCTATGCGAACAGCTTGGACGTGAGCTGGCGAGCCGCGCCGAAACCCCGGGCCGGACAATCAGGACTGTGGCTGCTGCACGCCACCGAGGGCGACCTGCGCGGGCTCGCCCAGTACTTCCTGCCGCATCCCGAGGACTACCAGCCGCTACAGAGCCTGGACCAGATCCGGGCGGGGAGGGCTGAACCGTGATCCGCATCGTGAACATGATCCCCGCCACGCTCAGCGGCGAGTCAAGCCAAGACAGCGAACCAAACCTCGCGGTCAATCCGCAAAATACCGCCGAGATGGTGGCTACTGCCTTCACCGCCGCACCGCTGGGCGGCAACTTCGCACCCATCTACGTGTCCACCGACGGCGGCAACACCTGGTCGCTGCGTACGGTCGTACCTGGAAACGGATCGTTCGGTACCAGCGACATCACCGTCGGGTTCGGCACCACCAGCGGTGTGCTCTACGCCGGCACCCTGAACGGGCAGACCCTGCACCTACAGCTTCTGCGTACCCCGAGCCTCACCTCGACCACCCCGATGACCGTGCTGGTGGACCGGGCAAACGAGGATCAGCCCTGGGTGGTCGCCGGCAGCGTCGTGGTCAGTGGCATCTCCCGGGACCGCGTCTTCGTCGGCAACAACGACTTCAACCAGGCTGCCGGCGGCACCGCCACCCTCGATGCCTCCCTCGACGCTGCCACGGCCGCCCCGCCAGCCGGATTCTCGCCAGTACAACTGGAGAAGCGAGTGACGGCCGGGCAGGACGGTCCGCCGGTACGGATCGCCGCGCACCCGGACGGGACGGTGTACGCGGCCTTTGAACGGTGGGTCAGCGGCACCTTCCCCAACATCACGATGGATATCGTCGTCACCCGCGACGATCAGTGGGGCAGCGGCTCGTTCCAAGCACTGACGGACTCCGCTGACCGCCAGGTCGGCCAGCGGGTCGCGACCGGCAGCTATATCCGGTTCAACGACATCATGGGCCAAGAACGCCTCGGCGCCGACCTCACCATCGCCGTCGACCCCACCAACGACCGCGCCGTGTGGGTCGCCTGGTGCGACCGGGTCGGCGGATTATTAGGAACCGACTGGACGGTGCACGTCCGCCGCTCCACCGACAAGGGCCAGACCTGGTCGGCCGACCTGCGCACCATCACCAACGTGAAGAACCCCAGCCTGGCGGTCAACTCCAGCGGGTCCGTCGGCCTGCTGTACCAGCAGTTCACCGGCGCCCGCTGGGTCACCCAGCTTGAGGTGACCACGACCGGGTGGGCGAGCGCGGTCACCCCGCTGGTGCTGCACACCGCACCGTCGACGACCCCGGCTCGAAGCTTCCTACCCTACCTCGGCGACTACGTACGGCTGCTTACCGTCGGCACCGACTTCTACGGCGTGTTCTGCGGCAACAACACCCCCGCCCCCGCGAACTTCCCCAGCGGAGTCACCTACCAGCGCAACGCCGACTGGACCACCGGCACCCTGCTGAGCACCGACGGGGTGACCCCGGTCGCGGTATCGATCGACCCGTACTTCTTCCATTACTCCGCTTAAGGGTCGACCCTCTGTACGCCGTGGGGTCAGCCGTCCTCGCCCTCCAACCGGAAGCCGACCTTCATGGTCACCTGGAAGTGTCCGATCTCGCCGTCCACCAAGTGTCCGCGGACCCCGGTGACCTCGAACCAGTCGAGGTGTCGCAGGGTCTGGTTGGCCCGGGCCAACCCATTGCGGATCGCGGTGTCAACCGACTCCGCCGACGACCCAACGATCTCGGTGACCCGGTAGGTGTGATCCGACATCCGACCTCCTGACTCAACCGACCTGACTCAACCGACCGCAGGGTACGGCCGGCCACCCAGCGTGGCACGGGTGCGGTCAGGGTGCCGCCCCGGGACAGTGCCGGCTGGGCCGCTCTGGCACAGTTGGCGGCCATGCGCCTGGTTTTCACCCCCGCTCAGGAGGAGGAGTTCTACCTGGCCAGGGACGAGCTGGCCGATGCCTTCCTGGCGTGGGCCGAGCAGCGTGGCCTGGCGGTAGACCCGTTTGTGGTCGTTGCGGCGCTGGACTACCGGTACGGCATGCTCAGCCGCTGGGGGCGGAGCGAGGTACGTGCCCTGCTGACCGAGTGGTTCCCGCGCAAGATCACTATGCTGGCAGCCGATCATGCCGGCATCGCGCCGTCGTTGCACGTCATGGTCGACTTCCTGGCCGACACCGGGCTGCTGGCCGCCGGTAGCGCCGACGTCGCCGACCTGCACGCGGAGATCGACAAGCACACGCCGGCCCTGCTGGCCAGGATGGCTGACGAACGCAACTACGACCTGGGCAAGTTCTGGGGCACCAAGATGCTCGACCACGGCGTTGACCTCAGTGACGACGCCGCCGTGCAACGGTTCATCGCGGCCGCGCATGCAGGCGAACTCGATGTTGACGAGGACGTGCTGCAGGAGATCGTCCAGCGGCAGTTCTTCAGCCCGCCGTCCACCTCCGCCAACCGGGCCGAGCTACCTCCGGTGCTGCTGCCCGGCCCCGAGGAACTCAGCACGGCCGCGGAGGCCACCGTGCTGCTGACCCGGCTGCGGGCCTTTGTCGGCTGGCTGGGCACCGGCCGGACCCTGACCAAGGTCGGTCGGCTGACCCTCGCCGACAGCCGCGAACTGGCTGAGCTGCTCGACGTCGACCGGCTCTACCTGCCGATGGCCCGCAGCAGCGCCGAGCTGCCGGACATCGCGCTCCTGCTGCACTGGGCCAAGGCCGTCCGGCTGGTCCGTACGGTCAAGGGCCGGCTAGTCCCGATCAAAGCAGCCGCCCCGTTGCTGCGCAAACCATTCGAGCTGTGGCAGCGAGCGTTTGACGCGGTGGAGGGTCTTGGCGACTACCTGCCTGCGTTGCCTGGTGGCTACCAGGTGCCCTCCGTGTTCGGGGCCTTCCTCCCCGACACACTGCCGGTGCTGTGGCTTGGTCTGTACACCGCCGGCAGCACCTCGATCCCGATGGAGCTGCTACATCAGATCGTCTGGGAAGCACTGGACGCGACGTACAAATTCGGCGTCAGCGACCTGCCGGATGACGTCCACCAAGAGCTGTTGCGGCGTGATGTCTACATGGTCCTCGCCGCACTGGAGGTGCTCGGTGCCATCCGGCTGACGAAGAACACCGACCAAGCCGCTCGTACGGCAATCGCCAAGCTGTCCGGTCGCAACAATCCGGACATCGCGCTAGTGGGGTTGACCCCGATCGGACTTTGGGCGGTCAACCGGGCACTCCGGGCGGAAGGGGTGGACGCCCCAGCCGCCGGCGAGCTGGCCAGCAAGGAGATCGAGGTGGTGTGTGACCGGCTCGTGGGAGCGGCGCCGGACGCGGTGCAGGCCGAGCTGGCAGCGTGGGTGGCCGCCCGCGGGACCGCGGTCGCCGCGAGCGAGCTGGCCACCTTCATCCAACACGCCGAGCGGCCCTCGGAGCGGATGTTCGGGATCGCCGCGCTGGCCGAGGCCGGCGAGCGCGGGCTGGCAGCGGGCCGCGAGATCCGGGCCGCCGGCGGGGTAGCCGGGGCCATGGTGACGAGTTGGCTGATGGAGCAGGACGCGCTCGACCCGGGTTCGTTGACCGAGGCAGAGCTGCTGCTCGGTCTGGTCGACCATTTGGCGGCCCTGCATGATCAGGGATGCCTTGTCGAGGAGCTGGCCCAGCGTCCAGTCGCCGAGCAGCTCGACCTGGTGCGCCGGCTGGCGCAGGTCGAGCATCCCTACCTCCTGCCGATGCTGGACGCCCTGGCCACGGAACATCCGGATCGGGAAGTGGCCAGGAAGGCCCGCAAGGCCAGGATGGCCCTGGGCTGAGCCCCGCGGCGGCAGCCGGTCGCGCCCTGGCCGGTCAACTATCTTAATGATCTGCGCCCGTCCTGCCGGCGTAAACGCCTCTGGCGCCGAGAGAACCGGTATGTTGGTCCTGGTGGCGGCTGCCGTGGCGGTGGCCTGGCGGACGGCGCCGTAGTTCGAGCACGGACCATCATCTGACCCCCTCCGCAGGACAAGCTGGCCGGTGCAAGGATCGGCTCCAACGCGGCAAGCCACGCAACGGGGCGTGACGGAGGCGGACAGTACATGCTCAGAGAGATCGACCAAGCGAAAAGCGAGGCTAAGAAGGACCTGCTCAGCCGGGCTGTGTGCGCGGCCGAGCGAACCCACCCGCTGCCCGCTCTTCGCCATGGTGGGCTGACCGCCTTCCTGGACAGCTACTACCAGCACATGCCGGCCGAGGAACTCATCGGCCGCGACCCGCACGACGTATACGGTGCGGCCGCCACGCACTTCGCGCTGGCTACCCACCGGCCACCAGGCCGGCCCAGCGTACGGGTCTACAGCCCGACCGTAGAGGAGCAGGGCTGGTCCAGCAGGCACACCATCGTGGAGATCGTCACCGACGACCTGCCGTTCCTGGTGGACTCAGTGGCCGGTGAGCTGACCCGGCAGAACCGATCAATCCACGGGATCATCCACCCCCAGTTTCAGCTCCGTCGTACCCTCACCGGCGAGCTGGTCGAGATCCTGCCCCGGACCGGGACGGACCTGGCCGCCGACCCCAAGAAGCTGCCGGCCGACGCAATCGCCGAGTCCTGGATCCACCTCGAGATCGATCGGGAGAGCGACCGGGAGACGCTGGAGGCTATCCAGCATCGGCTCGGCGAGGTGCTCGGTCAGGTCCGCGACGTGGTCGAGGACTGGCAGAAGATGCGGACCACGGCGCTGGCCATCGCCGAGTCGCTGGCCACCGAGCCGGTGCCGGTGCCGGCCGAGGATGTGGCCGAGGCCCAGGAGCTGCTGCGTTGGCTATCGGATGAGCACTTCACCTTCGTCGGCTACCGCGAGTACGACCTGCTGACCGAGGACGGGGTGGAGGTGCTGCGGGCCGTACCAGGCACTGGGCTGGGCATCTCCCGGCCGGACAAACTGATCTCGGCGTCCTTTGCGCAGGCCTCCGCCGCGGTCCGGGCCAAGTTCCGGGAGCGGCGGCTGCTCACCGTGTCCAAGGCAATGGACAAGTCCACCGTGCACAAACCGACCTACCTGGACTATGTCGGGATCAAGAAGTTCGACGCGGCCGGCTCGGTGATCGGCGAGCGGCGCTTCCTCGGCCTGCTGTCCTCCGAGGCCTACGCCGAGCGGGTCACCCGGATCCCGGTGATCAAGCGCAAGGTGGCTGCGGTGTTCGCCGCCGCCAGGTTGGACCGGACCAGCCATGACGGCCGGGACCTGCTGGAGATCCTGGAGACCTACCCGCGCGATGAACTGTTCCAGATCTCGGTGCCGGACCTCACCCTGATCGCCCAGTCGGTGCTGCGGCTGGCCGAGCACAGCCGGCTGCGGTTGTACCTGCGCCGCGATGAGCTGGGCCGGTTCCTATCCGCGCTGGTCTACCTGCCGCGGGACCGGCTGGACACCGAGACCCGACTGCAAATACAGGACATCCTGCTCAACCAGCTCGGCGGCGCGAGTATCGACTACACCCTGCGCAGCACCGAGTCGGCGCTGGCCCGGCTGCACTGCGTGGTCCGGATGCCGGCCGGTGCCGAGCTGCCGAGGCGGATCGACGACGCCCGGATCGAGGAGCTGCTGGTCGAAGCCACCCGGCAGTGGGCCGACGACTTCACCGACGCGCTGGTCGCGCAGTGCGGCGAGGAGCAGGCCAGCACGCTGCGCAAACGGTACGCGGCGGCCATCCCGAAGGCGTACCGGGCCGACTTCCCAGCCCGGATCGCGGTCGCCGACCTGCGCCAGATCAACGCGTTGCCGCAGCTCAACGGGCTAGCCACCAACCTGTACGAGCCGCTGGGGGCCAGCGTGCCCGGCCAGCGCCGGTTCAAGATCTACCGGCTGGGCGAGTCAATGTCACTGTCCGCGCTGCTGCCGGTGCTGTCCCGGATGGGCGTGGAGGTGGTCGACGAGCGACCGTATGAGTTCGCCCCGCCGGCCGGCGACGGTCTGACCGCCTGGGTGTACGACCTGGGCCTGCGCTTCGACCCTGCCCTGGACGACCGGCTGGAGGCGGCCCGGTCGCTGTTCCAGGACACCTTCGCGGCGGTAATGCGGGGGGAGGCGGAAAACGACGGGTTCAACCGGCTGGTGCTGGCCGCCGGGCTGACCTGGCGGCAGGCGATGCTGCTGCGGGCGTACGCCAAGTATTTGCGGCAGGCCGGCAGTACGTTCAGCCAGGACTACATTGAGCAGTGCCTGAACGGCAACGTGGGCGTTGCTCGGCTGCTGGTGGAGCTGTTCGAGGCCCGGCTGGACCCGCACCGATCCGATGGGGGGCGGGGCGACGGGCGGCGGGCCGCGACCGTTGACCGGCTGGCCGAGCAAATCACCGCCGAGCTGGAGCAGGTGGCCACCCTGGACGCCGACCGGATCCTGCGTTCGCTGCTCCAGCTTGTGCAGGCCACCGTGCGTACCACCTACTTCCAGCCGGGGCCGGATGGCACCGCCAAGCCGTACCTGGCTATCAAGCTCGACCCGCAGGCCATCCCGGAGCTGCCGGCGCCCCGGCCGGCGTACGAGATCTGGGTCTACTCTCCGCGGGTGGAGGGGGTCCACCTACGGTTCGGGAAGGTGGCCCGCGGCGGGCTGCGCTGGTCGGACCGGCGGGAGGACTTCCGGACCGAGATCCTCGGCTTGGTCAAGGCGCAAATGGCCAAGAACGCAGTGATCGTGCCGGTCGGCGCCAAGGGCGGCTTCGTGCTGAAGAACCCGCCCGATCCGGCCGACCGGGAGGCCGTCCTGGCCGAAGGGGTGGTCTGCTACAGCTTTTTCATCCGCGGCCTGCTCGACCTCACCGACAACCTGCTGCCGCGCGACGGCCAACGGGTGGTGCAGCCGCCGGCCGACGTGATCCGGTACGACCCGGACGACGCTTACCTGGTGGTCGCCCCGGACAAGGGCACCGCGACCTTCAGCGACCTGGCCAACCGGATCTCCGCGGAGTACGGGTACTGGCTGGGCGACGCCTTCGCCTCCGGTGGCTCGGCCGGCTATGACCACAAGGCGATCGGCATCACCGCCCGGGGTGCCTGGGAGTCGGTCAAGCGGCACTTCCGCGAGCTCGGCCTGGATACCCAGACCCAGGACGTCACCTGCGTCGGCATCGGGGACATGTCCGGCGACGTGTTCGGCAACGGGATGCTGCTGTCGGAACACATCCGGCTGGTGGCTGCCTTCGATCACCGGCACATTTTCCTCGACCCGGATCCGGACCCGGCGGTGTCCTTCGCCGAGCGGCGCCGGCTGTTCGAGCTACCCCGGTCGAGCTGGGCGGACTACGACGCCGCGTTGCTCTCGACTGGCGGCGGGGTGTACCCGCGGACCGCCAAGTCGGTCCCGATCAGCCCGCAGGTCGCCGAGCGGCTTGGGCTGGCCGCTGGAGGGCCGAGCCGGTTGACCCCCACCGAGCTGATGCGCGCCATCCTGACCGCGCCGGTAGACCTGCTGTGGAACGGCGGCATCGGTACGTACGTCAAGGCCAGCTCACAGATCAACACCGAGGTGGGCGATAAGGCCAACGACGCGATCCGGGTCAACGGCGCGCAAGTACGGGCAAAGGTGATCGGTGAGGGCGGCAACCTCGGCTGCACCCAGCTCGGCCGGATCGAGTACGCGCTGGCCGGCGGGCGGATCAACACCGACGCGATCGACAACTCCGCCGGGGTGGACTGCTCCGACCACGAGGTGAACATCAAGATTCTGCTCGACTCGGTGGTAGCGGCCGGCGACCTGACCACCAAGCAACGCAACTTGTTGCTGGCCCAAATGACCGACGAGGTGGCCGAGCTGGTGCTGCGCGACAACTACGAGCAAAATGTCGGGCTGGCTACCGCGCTGGTCCAGGCGCCCAGCCTGCTGGACGTACACAGCCGGTTTATCCGCCGGATGGAGCGGGCCGGCAAGCTGGACCGGGCGATCGAGTTCCTGCCTACCGACAAGAAGATCGCCGAGCGGCGCCAGGCCGGGGTCGGGCTGACCCAGCCCGAGCTGGCCGTACTGCTGGCGTACACCAAGATCACCATGTACGAGGAGCTGATCGATTCCGACCTGCCCGACGACCCGTTCTGGCGGGACACCTTGTACGGGTACTTCCCCACCGCGCTGCGCGAGCGGTTCCGGGCCCAAATCGAGCAGCACCCGCTGCGTCGGGAGATCATCGCCACCAGGGTGGTCAACCTGCACGTGAACTCCACCGGGATCACCTCGCTGTTCCGGCTGGCCGAGGAGACCGGCGCCAGCGCGCCGGACGTGGCGCGGGCGCACACGGTGGCCACCGAGGTCTACGACGCGGCGGCGGTGTGGGCCGCGGTGGAGGAGTTGGACAGCGCAGTGCCCGCCGAGGTGCTGACCCGGATCCGGCTGGAAAGCCGCAAGCTCACCGAACGGGCCACCCGCTGGTTCCTACAAAACCGCCGTTCACCGCTGGACATCGACGCGCAGGTGAAACTGTTCGACCCCGGGGTGGCCGACGTGGTGGCCCACCTGCCCAAGCTGCTGCGCGGCATCGACCTGCACCGGTTGGAGACCACCCGCGAGGAGCTGGCCGACCGCGGCGTGCCCGGCCAGCTCGCCGAGGCGGTGGCCGGGATGCCCACCGCCTTCGCCGCGCTGGACATTTGCGAGGTGGCCCACGCCTGCGGCCGTGGCGTGATCGAGGTGGCCGGGGTGTATTTCGACCTCGCCGACCGGGTCCAGATCGCGACCCTGCTGGGCCGCATCCTCGCGCTGCCACGAACCGACCGGTGGACCTCGCTGGCCCGGGCCGCACTGCGCGACGATATGTACCGGGCGCACGCCGGGCTGACCCGCGATGTGCTGGCCTGCGGCGGCCCGGAGTCCAGCCCAGAAGAACGGTTCGTCACCTGGGTGCAGCGCAACCAAACGGTGCTAGACCGGACCCGGGAGGTGATGGCAGACATCGAGTCGACGGAGGTCTGGGACCTGGCGACCCTGTCAGTGGCGCTACGGGTGATCAACGGCCTGTTGCGGCACAGCGGATTAGCTTAACGCGGAACCCGGCACCAACTGGATGCCCCTTGCACTCACCCCGCCACCCTCACGGAGAGATCTAGCTGACACCTTTGGCCAGTATCCCCAAGCGGGAGCTGATCGTCTGGGAGAACGACCAGATCCCCGTAGCCCGTTGACCAGCGGGCCGACTCGACCGCTTACCCGCCCCGCCCTCGTCAGCTACCTCTCCGTTGTCTTCGAACTGCCTGCCGCTATCGACCACGCGGCGGCCACGGCGTCCTAACCGTGCTCCCGACCGGCTCAGGCAAGTCGCGATGACCAGGTAGCCGCCCCAGCCCACCCGTGAATGATCAAGACATTGCGCTGCCGTCCCCGGCGGGTTGGCCGCTCCTTGAGGAAGATGTACTTTAGGATAATATAGCGCTGACCCAGCTCCAGGAGGATCAGGGTGACCTGCACTCGGCGACCGAGTCAGCGGCGTGCAGCGCCTGAACCCGACCAGTGCATCGGATCAGTTGATCGTCAGGTGATGTCGTGAACTCCGGCGTTGAGTTTGCTGCGTTGGCCTCGGTCGCGGACAGCTACCTTCGACGGTGGTTTCCGCAGCGTCCCGCGCTGGCCACTTTCACCACTGGGCTCTCGGTCCGTTTGGACCAGAGCTACTGCCGCGCGGTCGCGGCCCACTATGACCACGCTCCGAAGCTAGCTATGGATGCCAGCCTGCACCAGTGCTATGAAAGATTCACGCAGGAGAACATGCGGCAGTACCGGGCACTCCTCGATGCCGGCCTGCGGGTCGTGCCTTGGCTCCGTACCGGGCGGCCCTACCACTGCTCCGCCGACCTGATCGAAAAGGTTCGCACCACGGGTACCCTGTACCTGCAGCTCACCCGGGACGCCCACGGTCCCGCGCCGGATCCGGGCTTCCATCCGCTACGTGAGCCGGCCGGCGTCACCTCCGGCGGAGTCCAGCTCTGCCACAACGACATCCTGCGGGTAGTGCACGACATCTTCGGCCACGTCCTGCTGGACAACTCCTTTGGCCCACGAGCCGAGCTGCTCGCTACGTACAGCCATCTACACCTGTATACGCCGGAACTGCTTCCGGTGCTCTTCACCGAGCAGGTTGGCCAGATCTGCTGGTTCTACTTCGGACCGCACCTGCTGAGCCGAGACGGCCGGCTGCCCGCCCGGAGCGACCCGGAATACCTTCCGCTGGCCCGCCGGCCGTATCCGGTGCAGAAGGTCTTCGCCTTTCCGCGCCCGTTCCTGGCCCAGTTCCTCGCTAGCTTCTCAGGAGGGCATTGATGACCAAGTTGACGAGCCGGCCGGAGTCGGCGAGCCGGGCGCTGGCTGCCCAGGTCCGGCCGGACTTCCCGATCTTGGCGGCCACCTTCGGCGGTCGACCACTGGTCTACCTTGACAACGCGGCGACCGCACAGAAGCCGACCGCCGTACTGGACGCCATCACCGGCTACTACACGACGGCGAACAGCAACGTCGGCCGCGGGTACTACCAGCTCAGCATGGCATCGACAGATCAGTACGAGCAGGCTCGGGAGTCCGTGCGGGCAGCATTGAACGCCGAACACACCGACGAGATCGTGTTCACCAGTGGCACCACGGCCTCGCTCAACCTGCTGGCCGATACCCTCGGTCAGCGACTCGTCCACGCTGGCGGCCGGGTTGTGGTGACCGGGATGGAGCACAACTCCAACCTGCTGCCCTGGCGCCGGTTGTGCGAGCAGACCGGAGCGGAGCTGGTCAGCGTGCCCACCGACCGGCTGGGCCGCATCGACTCCGCCGACATCGCGGCTGCGCTTGATGCCCGGGTCGGGTTGGTCGCGGTCGCCCACGTCTCCAACGTGCTGGGCACCGTCAACCCGGTGGCGGAGATCGTCTCGGCAGCGCACCGCGCCGGTATCCCGGTCGTCGTCGACGGTGCGCAGGCCGTCGCACACCGCCCAATCGACGTCCGCGCCCTCGACGCCGACTTCTACTGCTTCTCCGGTCACAAAGTGTACGGACCGATGGGCATCGGTGTGCTGTACGGCAAGCGTGAGCTGCTCGCCGAGCTGGAGCCGTACCAGGTCGGGGGCGGCACGGTGAAGGGCGTGAGCGTCAGGGAGCCGGTGCGCTACGTGCCTGTTCCGGCCCGACTCGAAGCCGGTACGCCGCACGTCGCTGGCGCGATCGGTCTCGCTGCAGCCCTACGGTACGTCGCCCAGCTTGGCTGGGAGCGCATCCGCGGGCATGACGAGCTGCTGGTGGGGAGCACCGTCGCGGCGTTGAGCGAACTCGACCGGGTCCGTGTCGTCGGCGACCCAGCCGCAGAGCCGAGCGGCATCGTGTCCTTCACCGTCGACGGCATCCACCCGTACGACGTAGGCGGCCATCTAGACCGGTACGGGGTGGCGGTGCGGTCAGGCGTGCACTGCGCCAACACCTTCCTCGACAGCCTCGGCTTGCTCGGCACGGTCCGGATCTCGTTGGCCGTGTACAACACCGAGGAGGAGATCAACCTGGTACGACATGCTCTGAGTACGGTGAAGCCGGGTTACTGGACGGCGGAGCACCCCAACGACCGTTTCGTGTAGCGGCCCATCCCGAAAGGGAAATGGAGTTACCACGCGGGATTGCTTTGGCTCGTTCCGACGACCAGCGGTCGGGATCGAACTGCTCGTGCAGTTACTGGTCGCTCATGGCTGGTTCGCCGTCATCATCGCAAGTCAACAGGCCTGTTGGGGCGACCACTCGCTTGAACAGTCCGCTGAGGACCACCGCTGTGGGCGGCCAGAAACCGTGCCCGGTCGACGGCATTTTCTACCGAGAAAAATTCCTTTGTCATGTTTGCCAGAGCGAGATCGTCCAGCTCCTTTTCTACCGCGAGCCGCTGGACGGCCTGCCAGGAATCCACCCGTTCCGCGACTTCGCCACTCATCAGCACCGCATAGTGGACCACCCAGGCATGTGCCAGGCCGGCTGAATTAGAGCACGCTGCCGCCGGTGGAAATCTCCGTCGGCGATTCCTAAGGGCTCTACTGCCGAACTTGTGAGTGGGTTGATCTTCCCCGCCGCTGCGTGATCGTGGAATGGGTACGCCGTACCTGGGCAAGGGTCTCGGCTCGTCGGCGCCCAGTCCCGATCCAACCAGGTGAGGCAACTGGTCACCTATGGTTGCTTGGTAGGAGCAACAGGTGCCCACTTGCCGGGTTGGACCGCCACCCAGCCACAAACCTCATCCCAACCCGGTGCCCACCGGCCAAGCGACCAGCGCCGTCACACCTCGCTGCGGCGCGGGTGCAGGGCCTGGACTGCCGTGGGCTCGACACCACAGCAGGTCGAAACGACAGGACTCCCCGCCGCCGGACCTCCCGCCGGGCCAGACCTTCGAAAGGTCAGGAACCTAGCCGAGGTACGACGTACCCGCTCCACGATCACGCAGCGGGCAGGGTGATCAACCCATCCACAGGTTCGGCAATAGAGCCTCGTTTGCTCCTGCCATACAAACCTCCGGCGGGGCGGTGCTTGTGGTCACGCCCCTGGGTAACCGCGATCACGCTTGATCACGCCGGTAAGTCCGAGCGGTCAGGGCAGTTTGGGGCGGTTCGGGCGGGGGTGCTCCAGCCGGTCGATCTGAACCAGCAGTGCCCGGCGTAGTCCCTCCGAGCAGAAGGCGGCTCGTACGCCGGCTCGAGCCAGCTCGGCCAGCTCACTCGCGGACGCACCGAGAGCCTCCGCGTAAAGCAGGTACTCGCCGCTGAGTTTGGTCTGGAACAACCCAGGATCGTCACTGCCGAGGACTACCGGGACACCCGCCTCGACGAGCGCCCGCAACGGATGCGTGCTCAGCGAGTCGGCGGCGCCAGTACGGAGATTGGAGGTAAGGCACACTTCCAGCGGGATCTGCCGCTCGGCCAAGTCGGCCAGCAGCCGCGGATCTCCGACAGCCGCGATGCCATGTCCGACTCGGTCCGCACCCAGCTCCCGTACCGCAGCCCGCACCTCGGCCGGACAACTGGTCTCGCCGGCATGCGGGAGGCTGCGCAGTCCGGCAGCCCGCGCCGCGGCGAACACCTCGCGGAACCCGGCCCGAGGCGCTTCCGCCTCCGGCCCGCCCAGGCCGAACCCGACCGTTCCCTCCGGACGGTGCGTCAGCACCCAGCGGAGCGTCTCCCAACCGCCGGCCGGACCGTCGTCTCCGGAGCTGTCGAAGATCCAGGCCAACTCGATCCCGTGCTCGGTCGATGCGCGGCGGCGGCCGGTATCAAGGGCCTCGGCCAGCTCAACCGGATCGACGCCAACCGCCAGGTGGCTGGTCGGGGTCACCGTCACCTCAGCGTAGCGCACGTTGTCGGCAGCCAGATCGTACGCGAGTCCGCTGACGAGCGTCGCCACGTCAACAGCGCTGGTCACCAGCTTGTTGAGCGCTGTGTAGACGCTGACGAAGCGGGCGAAGGTCCCGAACCGCAGGTAGTCCCGCAGCGCGACCGGCTCAGCCGGAACGCCGGC
>OBLV0100000015.1_pt1 | contig 162819 bp, 147 predicted proteins | sample 1520071 | NCBI WGS metagenome assembly OBLV01 (sample SAMEA3888446, study PRJEB22518) | metagenome | reverse complement strand
AAACACCAAGCGGACTGCGCGCTCACGTAGTTCATCGGAGTACTTCTTGGGTGCTACCACGGCTCTATCCTCTCATAGGATCAGAGCCTCCATCGAACCCGGGGCGGTTCACCACGCTCCGGCTCGGTAGCCGACGTGGTGTACGTCTTGCGCTTGCCGCATGGCATCCAGCTCAGCATGGGCCAAGTCTTGGAGCTGCTTGGCAAAAGGCCGCCCGATGATCCTCGCCACCTACGCCGGCCTGTACCCAGTGGAGGGCCTGAACGCCGAGCTTGAGCACCTGGCCCAGCTCGCCAGTGCTGTCCTCAACACCCACACCAACGACCACGGCCACTGCGCCACGTGCACAGGCGTGACCTTTCCCTGCGAGCATGCCCTCCTGGCCGAACACAACCTAGCAGTGCTGTAGGCGCAGCTCTGTAGCCCTGCCTCCACAGACGGCCGGACCAGCAACGGTGAGGCCCCGTCCCACCAGTGAGGAAGGGAGTGACGCCCCGTTGTTGGTCTGGCTCTAGGACGAGAGTGTTCCGCTTGGCGTGACTCACGTTAGGGAAGGCGTGGGAGAACAGGAGCGGGACACTCTCCTGAAGAATCCTTCCACGACCGGTCATAGAGAAAGTCAACGGCCAGCCGGTCTTTTGCGGGAAGACAGGCAGATCCTCTGCTGGCTTTCGCTACTCCCCGGCCAGACATGGGACTGCCGTGCAAGGAAGACGGTGTGGGGGTTGGAGTTCGAAGGTGCGAGCCGCCCTCACACCGTCTTCCTCAGAACTACAGAGGGATATCCGATGCCTTTCGTACGCCTGGTGGTCATTGCTGACTGTTGTCTGATTGCTGTCTGCCTGGTGGTGATTGGGCTTTTGGGGTTGGTGGGGTGGCATGGCCAATGGCGTATCCAGAGCGGAGATCAGGGAGATTGTGAACCGCAGGGGCGGCACCGTCTGGAAGAACAAGGGGCGCATCGGGTGTGCGAATCAGTGGCAGAGATTCGGGAACGGGAGAGAGCGGAGGGGATGCGGTATTGGCCGAAGGGTGGGGGTGAAGATGAGTGAGCCGAGATACCTAAAGTACCGCTATCGGGCTAGGCGACAGCAGAGAGCAAAGTTTAGTGGCGGAAAGGACGCTTGAGCCAATTAGGGTTGGCTGTGACGTCGACCTTATGCTCATAGTCCGCTCGATGATTGTGGCGACCAGCGAGGGCTTGTTCCAATGGATGCCATTCAAGGGGAGCTGGAGTACGTGGCGCAGCTGCCAGCACCGTGCTCAACGAGCACGTTAGCGACGCGGGGCTCTAGGCGGTGTGTGGGTGTGCGTTCCGTGTGGGGCGGCGGTGTTGGCTGAACACAGTACGGCGCTGTTGTAGCGCCCGTACTGACGGCAGAACCCGGGAACGGTGGCGGCCGGAGACGGTGAGCACCGCGGAGGCCACCCCACTCCAAGTCTCTCTGGGGCAGGGGTCTGCTCCTGATTTTGCCTTAGGCACGACATCGCGCAGCCCGTACCTGGGCTCGACAGGACAACGATTGGTGGCGAACTCCCCAAATGAAAACGACTATGCTGCCATTTCGGTCAGCGATCGATCGCTTGACATTCGCCTACGACATCTTGCCGTCTCGTTGGCTGCCAGCGATGGCAAACTGACGGCCGACGAAACCGCCACTACTTCTCGACTGATTGAGGCAGTCCTTACGTTGCGTCTAGCCCATGACATGGACACTTCGGTAGCGTGTCGTTCCGTTGAACTTCGGTCCTGATCTTGTAGGACTGCGGGCGATCACTTTGCTTGTGTGAGGAGTCGCCTCTCTCATGGCTGCTACTACCCTGATGCTCACGATCGAGCCCGGAGCACTAGATGCCCGCTGTTCGTGGGCGGAGTTTGAGTCCTTGGCGGTGCAGGTTGTGGATGGCAAAGGAAGCGGAAAGGGGTGCAAAGGGGTCGGGTTCGTGGGTGGTGGTCTCTTGATGCTCCCTTGGGGTCGGGTTGTTGAGTGGCCCAGGCTAGCCGCCGCCGAGGAGCCGCGTCAGGGACTTCCTGGCTTGAGCACGGGCCGCTTTCTCAGCTTCCTTGGGCGGCTGGGCTGAGTAGTGCCGCTTGCCGGTCAGCGGGTCGTTGCCGGCGTACGCCCGTACCGCAGCGATCCGCTCGGAAGCTGTTCGGTGCTGCCTCGGCGGCGCCGGCCAGACCCACTCTGGGCACTCTGCTTCGCAGCCACGAGACGACCGTACTGCTGTCCGTGGCCGAAGATGTGGCCGAAGATCGGGACGAGGCGCTAGACGTGGTGCGGCCGGCCCGGCGACATCTGCTCTGACCTGCGGTTTTGGGTGCGCGCTCGGCAGGATTCGAACCTGCAACCTCTTGATCCGTAGTCCGCCCAACCCGTCAGCCGGCGTACGCCGGCATCCGCCCGACACGCTCTCCCAAGCGCAAGCCGTCTGTCGGCATACGACGGCATCCGCCGCCATCCGCATCCGCCAGTGACATCTGCGTGACATCGAATCGCCCGCCCGCTAGGGCGTCGCGTCGCTTTGATCATGTCTCGGTGGCAGAAGTTCGCAGGCGTGCAGGACGTGCCGGGGACGCTGGGGACGTCTTCCGGAAAGCGGCGGCGCGCGGTGTTCTTGTCCGGCTGCTCGGAGTCCACTGGCTGCCGAGTCGGCGACCGGCCCGACGCGGGAGGCGAAGCAGGTCGATGTCGGAACGTGAGATTGAGGCGCGGATCGTGGATCTGCGTTCGCGATGGTGGGGCATTTTCGAGATCAGCGACGAGTTGGGAGTCACGGCGTACACCGTGGTGGATGTAGTGGCGCGAATGCCGTCCGACCCGATGATCGAGGCATGGACGGGCGCAGCGCGACAGCGGTACGGCGATGGTTGACCCGCTGGGCAGGATCCTCGACGGCGCAGGCGAGCGTGGTCTGCGGGAGTTCGCCGAACGGATTCTGAGCATGCATGAGCCGGGCCACACGATGGGCTCCGGCATTCAGCTCTGCTCCTGCGGCGCGGTGCTCAGCCAGTGCTCGTACCGGGCGTTACTCGCCCGGGTGCTGTGCGGCCCAACCATCGCCCCACATCCCGACTCGGGGACGTGTCGCGTCCGGGACACCGCCTACCAGTCCGGGCCGACGCGATAGAGGGCGCCCTGCCCACCCACCTCGCTCCGGGGTGGCAGGGCATCCCGTCAGCTCAGCGGCGTTGCACCTGACCACACGCGGTCGAAGCTGTCCAGGTACGTGCTGACCAGGTCGCCGACCGCGAACTGCCGCAGATGAAGCACTGGCGCGTGTGCGGCGGCCTCGCCGTAGACGTGGGTGTTGATGAGCAGCTCATCGTCCGCGCGGTAGATCGAGTTGTACAGGATCGTGCGGTGTAGCCGGATCTCGACACCGTCGACGGCCAGCAGCGGTCGGCACAGCACGATCACATTGAGGATCTTCGCCGCGATCGCGTCGCCGATGCCCTCCTCGGCGCCGCGTTCGGCGACGCTTGGGCTGTCGGGGTCGCCGAGCAGCAGCCGGATGGTCACCCCTGCCTGTGCCTTCTCGCTCAGCAACCGCAGCAGTTCCACGTCCTCGGCGAGGAACAGTCCGGCGTACACCAGTACGCCGATGTCCTGCTGAGCCGAGGCGAACAGCCGCCACCAGACCTCCCGCGGGACTGCGCCGCGACGGGCGTAGGTGGCGATGATCTCTGGCCTGGACGATCCGCTGTTGCTGTGGCTGACCAGTTCCGGCCACAGGTCGCGCTCGTTGCGGCCCACAAGGTCCGCCAGCCCCCATCGGTGTCGCCGTTGCGGCATCCGGCCGCCGATCCAGCGTTGCACCGTCTTGGGGTCGACACCGAGGGAGCTGGCGACCTCGACCTCGCTGAGTCGCGCATCGCTCAGGGCTCGGCGCAGGGTGTCGTTCACGGGCTTCCTTCGCAGATCAGGTCATGGTCGAAATGATCCTAGCAGAAGACGTCCCTAGTCGTCCCTAGATGTGGTACCGAGATCCCCACGGCTGCCAGGAGGCTTCAGCATGCTGTGATGACCCCGCACCGACAGGGAAGGACTCCGCGCGTGAGTAAGCGAAGCGACGTGCCCGGCCACGAGCCCACACCGCAGGGGCGCACATCGTGGGGCGCGTACGCACGGATCGCCGACGCGCTACGTGCACGGCTGGCCGCTGGAGATCTACGCCCAGGCGAGCTGCTGCCGTCGGAGGCTGCATTGTGCAAGGAGTACGGCGTCGTGCGCAACACTATCCGCCGCGCCCTGGCCGCCCTCGAGTCTGAAGGCCTTATCGAGACCCTGCCCGGTCGGGGCCGGGTCGTCCGTCTGCCCGGTGCACCCAAGGCCGACTCGGGCAGCACGCCTCCACAGTACCGCCGGATCGCCGCCGAGCTGCGCGACGACATCACAGCTGGCACCCTCCGGCCCGGTGACGCGCTGCCGTCCGAGGCCGCGCTGATGGAGCGCTACGACGTCGCCCGCGGGACCGCCCGACAAGCCCTCGCCGAACTCGAAGGCGCCGGCCTCATCGAGTCCGTGCACGGCAAGGGCCGCTACGTCCGCCACGCACCCGCGACCCCGGCTGAGTAGCCTCAGCTCCATGGCACTAGCCGAGTGGGCCAGCGAACTCGCACGAACGCTCCTCGCCGAACCGCTCCCCCGCCGCTGGGCTCACACCCAGGGCGTCGCCGCACAGGCCCGAACCCTCGCACCCATCCTCGGCGATGACACCGACCTCCTAGTCGCCGCCGCCTGGCTACACGACATCGGCTACTCCCCCACACTGGTCGACACCGGCTTCCACTCCCTCGACGGTGCCCGCTACCTTCGCGACGTCCACCACGCCAATCCCCGTCTCTGCCGCCTCGTCGCGCACCACTCCTGCGCCATCATCGAAGCCGAAGAACGCGGCCTCACCAGCCAGCTCGCCGCCGAGTTCACCCCCGAACGCGAAGGTCTGGCTAAGGCGCTGATTTATTGCGACATGACCACGAGTCCTGACGGCAAGTTGGTATCTGTTGATAAGCGCTTGACTGAAATACGTCAACGCTACAGTGCCGACAGTCAAGTTGGGCGCTTCATTCGGCGCGCCGGTCCAGACCTAACCGCCGCGGCCGACGCAACCGCAAGGAGCCGTCCATGACGCTGCATCCACGCAAGGAGGGACTGAGACGAAGAAGCCCTGCGGTACTGAAGTCCTACATAGCGTGGAGACTATACCGAGAGTCCATCGTGGCCTACTGTTAACTGGCTCAGAAAGAGTGCCCCGTAAACATATACATCTTCCAAGCCGGTCGCCGTGCTGTACATTAGCCCCTGAGGCGACCCGACACCAACGATCCTTTGTGGAGGAGGGCAATGCCACGGAGCACCATGCGTGAACGAACAGTTGCTTTCTACGAGATTGTCGCCTCGGTCAATGGCACGCTGCACCGCGTAGCGCAGATGCCTTGGCCGGATATGCTCTCTGCGCTAGCTCGTACGGAGTTGTCTGGCCGCACATGGGAAACAGACAGCATCTACGTCGGTAGCGTCGCAACCTATGACGACGTGGATCATCTGCTGCTCCACAAAGTGAAGGACGCTGGCGACTGGCTGTCGGTACTGAACTGGAGGACCGGCGAGTTTCACGAACTTGAGTCAAGGGCCGACCAAGGCTATCTAGAGACAACAGTCATGGCGTTCTTGTCGTTTGGCAATGTTGTGGGACTGATGCAAGGATCCACTTCCGCCCCTACTCACAAGTCACTTGAGATCTGGCTGAACGGACTCAAGTTGTTTCCCGATACGAGTCTAGCAGTACGCCCTCTCATGACCAGAGCAGAAACCGAAAGGCTCAGGACAGCCGATGGGGCTAGCAAGGTTGAGATACGACTTGCCGGCAATGCAATCTCGGCACTTGGTGACCGCCAAGGGCGCCTCGCCCGAGCACTGCGGTTGGCAGGAACTGAGTATGGAGACATCAAGGTAACGATAATCATCAGCGTTCCTCGCGGAGGGGGACGGTCAGAAGACCGCCGACGGCTCCTAGCTGATCTTCGAGACATCGAGGAGGTTATGCCCGAGGCCGCCGACCGTGCCCGGGCAACACTCGTGTACGCCGAGAGCAGCGGGCCGGAGTATACCCGTTTGGTCGAGTTTGTTGAACACCATATTACTGCAAAACGGTACATATCTGCTGTAGACGAAACGGGAAGCTCGGTCAAGATTTTGTCAGCAGTCCATGCCATCCTCGATGTGGCCCTTCAACATGAGGAGGAGCTACGGCGTGCCGCCGACGTGACCTAGGGGACAGCTATGAGTCGTTTTGCGTCTGCTCTAGTCGACCGCTGGTCTGAGCTGATCTGGCTTGACTACGCTATCCCAACGGCGGTTACGGTTAGCCACATTGCGTTTGTAGGGTTTGGCCACAAAGGCGACTGGTTGAGTTGGATCGACCTCTCACAGAGGCTGGCTGCGTACTCGACGGGCGCGACGGTGATCTCGATCTTCGGCGGCCTTGGAGCCATCGCAATTACAGTCTACCTCGGCGCCACGGGCGAGCGAGCACGTATGGTGCGAGTTCACTATCACACAGAGCTACGCCGAAATTGGCGATCGCTTATCACGGCATCGGCCGGCACAGCCCTTCTTTGTCTTCTGTGCCAAGCGCTTGACCGGCCACACGATCCCTTCTCCGTACGGTTTATCTTCGAATTTGCTGTTCTAGTTGCAGTATCGAAATTGGTGAGACTAACATGGCTATTTGACCGAATGGTCAGAGTCGCCGATCGCGACCTCGCCGAAGCCTTTTCTCCGGCTCCTACCCCCAAGTTGGGGGCTGGGTGGCGCAACAAAATACCTAAATAATTCCAACTAGCTAGGTGTCGCCGTCGCCGAACAGGGGCTCAGTGTGTCTCTGGTGCCCGCTGCACCTCAGCCAAGGTAGGGGGTTTGTCCCACTCGGTCCCAGCGATGGCGGATCCGTAGCCGCATCGATTCGTGCATTGGGTAGCTTTCTAGATCATTACGGAAAATCCACACCACTTCGCTAGATTCACTGCTTGTCTCTGGTTTGCCTGCGATACGGCGGGCTGTCATGACTACTGAGAATTCTTGGCGGGCTTCGTTGTTGCTGGTGTAGAGGATGATGTGTTTGGGGTCGGTATAGATGCCGACGAGGCCGGTGATCTGGCAGGTGATGCCGGTTTCTTCTTTGACTTCACGGATGGCGGCTTGGGTGAGGGACTCGCCGATGTCGATGGCGCCGCCGGGCAGTGCCCAGTTGTTGTTGTCGGAGCGGCGGATGAGGAGGATCTCGCCTTGGTCGTTTTCGACGACGACGTTGACGGAAGGGACGATGGTGGTGGCTGGGGGGGCGTTAGGGTCGTCGTAGTAGTCGATGCGTCCGGGCATGACGCCTCCTCTAGGTGGTGGGTGTGGCGGTGTCCCAGACTTTGTCGAAGCTGTTCAGGTAGGTGCTGACCATGTCGCCGCCGGCGACCCGGCGTAGGTGCAGTACGGGGGCGTTGGAGGCTGGGTTGCCGTAGACGTGGGTGTTGATGAGGACCTGGTCGTCGGCGCGGTAGATGGAGTTGTACAGCACGGTGTCATGGAGCCGGATCTCCACGCCGGGCAGCTCGCGTAGCGGCCGGTACAGCACCAGGACGTTGCGGATCTTGGCGATGATTGCGTCGTCGATGCCTTCCTCGGCGCCGCGGTGGGCCACGGCTGGCGCGTTGGGGTTGCCGAGCAGCACGCGTAGGCGGGCTCCGGCGCGTACCCGTTCGGCGAGCAGGCGGAGCATGCCGGCGTCTTCGGCGAGGAAGAACCCGCCGTAGGCGAGGATGCCGATCTCCTGCTCGGCGGCGGTGAACAAGCGTATCCAGACGTCCCGCGGTACGGCCCAGCGGTGCGGGTAGATGGTGAGGATCTCGCTCTCGGCGGCTGAGGCGACCTGCTCGCGGGTCAGCGCGTTCGGCCAGAGGAAGACCTCGTCGACGCCGAGCAGCGCGGAGACGGCGTAGCGGTGGCGCCGGTAAGGCTCGCGGCCGCTGGTGATCCAGCGCTCGACGGTCTTGGGGTCGACGTCGAGGGCGGCGGCCAGCTTGGCCGGGGTCATGCCGCGTTGAAGCAATGCTGCTCGCAGCCTCTCGTTCGGCATGGACCTCGCCCGGCGGGACGTCTTGGGGACGGGGTCACCCTAACGAGGACGTCTTGCACACGTCCAGTCGTGTGGTGATCTCGTCACCTGCTCGCGCCGCAGTCTGTCCGGCATGCGTACCAGCCCCCCGAACCCCGACAGCGAGCGGCCGCACTTGACAGGCGGCACCGCAGACGACACGGTAAGTATGAACATGATGGACATGCTCACTACTGGCTCTCACGTCCCCGGCGACGAGCCATCCGGCGCGGCAACGCCGGTCATCGCCGGGGACGACACCACAACCCCGCGCGGAGCAACGATGCCCCTGCACGCTATCCCACTGCTGCCTGGCGACACCTGCGCGTGCGGCGCGCTGGCCGAGGACGGCCGGACCGCCTGCCGCAAGTGCGCCGCCCGGGAGCGCTGGGCCCGCCGCCACGGCCGCCACCGGCCGGCAGGCCGGTCCGGGCTGGCTACCCGCGGACGGCACGCCTCCTCCCGCCCGGCCCGGGACGGCGACGTCGAGGACGGCCCGCGGTGAGCCGCCGCGACACCCGACGGGTACCGGTCCGGGACCGGCGCCGCGGGCTGCTTGGCCGGCGAGAGTCCGTCGAGCTGATCGGCGTCTCGCTGGGCGCACCCGACCACCTCACCCGGCTGGTCCCGACCGGCGACCCCGCGTTCGGCCTGCTCATGTCCCCGCTGCGGCTGCTCGCCCTGACCGTGCTGTGGGCCACCTCAGCCCCCTGGCGGCTGACCGTCGCCGCCCTCATCGTCCTCGCCCTCATCGTCCTCGGCTACTAACCAGGAAGGAGGCCCGCATGGTCGTCTCCCTATCCGCCGTGGTGCTGCTCGGCGCGGCCGTGTTCGTGCTGTGCCGCTACGCCGGGCTGCGGCTCTGGCACGGCATCGTCTGCGCGCTGCTCGGCTTCTACCTCGCCTCGACCTCAGCCGCCCACTACATCCGCGACGGCGGCACAGCCGTCGTCCACTGGCTGTCCGGGCTCCACCCGTGACCGCCACTACTACGGCCGCGCCGCGGGACTGGTGGGTCATCGCCGGCATGACCACCGCCGCCACCTCAGCCGCCCTGGCCAGCTTCACCGGGCTACGCGGACTGGCCGAAGCCGCCGGCTGGCCAGCCCGGCTGGCCTGGCTGCTGCCGGTCACCATCGACGCCTACGCGATGACCTCCGCCCGAGTCTGGCTGACCGGGCACACCGGCCAGCCGAGCGCCCGCCGGTTCGCCCGAGCCAACGCCCTGGGCGCGATCGCCGCCAGCATCACCGGCAACGCCGCCTACCACGCCATCGGCGCACACCTGCTCGCCGGCACCTGGCCAGTCGTCGTCCTCGTCGGCGCCGTCCCCGCCACCGTCCTCGGCCTGACCGCCCACCTACACGCACTTCGCGCAAGAATCATCCCCGCGCCACTACGGACCGGTACCCGGGACGGGACCGCGGATCAGGGCGAGTCCGGACCCCACACCCGCACCGAGGACGGCCGTGGTGACCGCCCCGGGTCCGGGACCGGGGACCGTCCCGAACCCGGCCCACCCGAGGCACGGATGCCGGCCCGCCCACGTCCCCGCTCGCCGTCCCGCCGCCGGCACCGGACCGCAGACGAGCTGCTCGCCGCCGCCCGGGACGCCGACGCCCGCTACCGCCAGACACACGACCGGCCGATCACCCGAGACGCACTGCGCGCCGCCCTGCGGATCAGCGGCCCCCGCGCCACCGAGCTCCGCCGACGCCTCGCCCCACCGCGCGACCCTGACCCCGCGCCGCAGCCGGTCGACCCGGCGGCTGCCGTACCCGGCGACGCCCAGCCCCCGGCCGACCGGCCGCCCCCCGAGCCACCAGCGCCTGAGTCACCGCCGGCCACCCACCCGGACCACCGCACCGCCAACCCGACCGCTCCCGACCGAAAGGAGGCATCCACCCAGCCATGAACCGACACACCACCGTCGACCCCAAGGAGGTCCGCACCCGCCACCGCGCCGCCATCCAGACCCGCACCACCGCCGCACTGTGGACCGCCCTGGCCGACATCCCCGCCCTGCTCGCCGAACTCGACCGCATCCACGCGCTGCACACACTGACCCGCCTGCGGTACGCCAACCTCCTGGCCGCCGCCCGCGCCACCGTTGCCGCAGACCGCGACGGCGAAGACGAGCCGCTGTTCTACCTATGCGACGAGCTGGCCGCGCACGGTCAGCTCCCGCCCTGGCACCTGCACCCAGCCGAACTCCTCGCGCAAGCCACCACCGCCACACCGGGGGAGTCCTGATGCGCCGCCGCACCGCCCGCCGGCTGCGGCGCCGCGACCACCGCTACGACGCGCCGCTGATGCTCATCGCCGACGACCGCTACCCCGGCCAGACCATCGAGGCGCTGGCCCGGTGGGTCTACCGGTACCGCTCCGAACTCGCCCCGTTCGGCGTGGCCGCCGTACTATGGCTGGCCGGGCTGTACCTGCACGCCCGACACCCCGGCGCCTGGCCGTACCTGCTGGTGCTCACCGGCGCGTGCGCCGCCGTACAGGCACGTGGCACCGGGTGGCTCGACCGGATGATCGAACGCGCCTACGCCGCCGCAGTCACCCTCGCCGCTGGTACCTGGCTCATCGTTGCCACCATCACCGGCCCCAGCAGGCCACCACTGCCCGCACTGCTGCTACTCGGCACCATCGCCTGCGGCTGGCCCTGGTGGGTCCACCGGCGTCGCCGCGCCCGCGTCCGCGTAGAACGTACCCTGGCCGCCTGGCCCGAGACCGCCGAGGCCATCGGCCTGGCCGGCTCCCGAGTCCTGTCCGCGGTCGTCGACCTATGGGGCTGGCGCGCCCGCATCCGACTCCACCGCGGGCAGACCGTCGCCGACGCCCGCGCCCGGCTGACCGCGATCGAGTCCGCCCTCGGCACCCGCCCCGGTGCAGCCCGCATCGACGCCGACCCCGACCGCGCCGACCGGTTCACCCTGCGCGTGCTGCACACCGACCCGCACGCCCACGCGATCCGCTGGCCTGGCCCCAGCACAACTAGCATCGCCCAACCCGTCGAGCTCGGCGTCTACGAAGACGGCACCCCCGCCCGGGTGTCGCTGCTGCGCCGGCACGGCCTAGTCGGCGGGGTCGCCGGGTCCGGCAAGAGCGGCGTACTCAACGTCATCCTGGGCGCCCTGACCGCCTGCCCTGATGTGGTGCTGTGGGGCATCGACCTCAAAGGCGGCATGGAACTCCGCCCCTGGGCACCATGCCTACGCCGGATAGCCACCACCCCCGCCGACGGCGCCCGGCTGCTCACCGACGCCGTGCGCGTCCTTAACGCCCGCGCCGCCACCCTCGCCCAGCACGGCGCCCGCGTCTGGGAACCCACCCCCGACACGCCCGCCCTGGTGATCGTCATCGACGAGTACGCCGAACTCGCCGAACAAGCACCCGCCGCCACCGCTGCTGCCGACTCCATCGCCCGCCGCGGCCGGGCCGTCGCGGTGACCTTGCTCGCCGCCACCCAACGACCCACCCAACAGGCCATGGGTAAAGGTGCCGTCCGCTCCCAGATGGACATCCGCCTGTGCCTGCGGGTCCGCGAACGCAAAGACGTTGACCTCATCCTCGGCCAAGGCATGCTCGCCGCCGGCTGGCACGCCCACACCCTCAACGCCCCCGGCACGTTCTTGATCTCCGCCCCCAGCTTGGACCACCCCCGCCGCGCCCGTGCGTACCTGCTCACCGACGACGACGTCACCGCCATCGCCGCCCGGTACGCGCCGCACCGACCCGACCTCGACCCGGCATCCGCCACCCTCACCGATCCCACACCCGCCGACCCACCGCCGTCCGACCCCGACACGGACGACCCCGAGGACCCGGACACCACCCTGTGGGCAGCACTGCGCACCGCCCCCGAGGACGGGCTGTCCCTCGCCGACCTCATGAAAGCGACCGGAAAGGGCCGCACATGGATCTACGACCGACTCCACCACCACGCCGACACCGGCCACGTCACCCAGGTCACCCGAGGCCGCTGGCGCGCCACCAACAGTCACGACACGTAATCGTCTACGTCCGTGCGGACGTCCACGCCTCGCGCGCCTGCGCGTGTAGAGCCGGACGCGGACAACGGACGTCCGCGCGGACAACCACCCACCGTCACCACCCGACCGAAAGGAGGCGATCACGATCACCACCCAACCACCCACCCGAAAGGAGACCGACCGCAACCGCGAGCGGCTCGTCTACACCATCCCCGAAGCCGCCGCAGCGCTCCGCATCAGCCGCACCAAACTCTACGAACTCCTCACCACCGGCCAGCTCGAGTCCATCCACATCGGCCGCTCCCACAAGATCCCCGCCGACGCCCTCCACGCCTATCTCGACGCGCTGCGCGGCATCCCCAGCCCACGACAGGAAGAAGACCACGCATGAACAACAACAGACGGCGCCTGCCGCCGGGCGCCAAGTGGGTCACCCTGCCCTCCGGCGCCCGCCGGGTCGAGTTGGTCGTCGACGTCATCGCCGATCCGGCAACCGGCAAGCGCCGGCAGATCCGCCGCCGCTACCAGACGGCCGAGGCTGCCCTCGAGGACTACACCAAGATCAAGAAGGAGACCAAGGAGGGCACATACGTCGGCCGCTCGAAGCTGACGGTCGCGCAGTTCTGCGACGAGTGGCTTGCCGGCCGCCGCGGTATCCGGCCGACGACGCTGGCCGGATACCGCAACTGGCTCAAGCCTCTCGTTGCGGCATTCGGCGAGCTGCCCGTGCAGAAGCTGACCAAGCGCCACCTCGACGAGCTGGTACCGCTGCTCCAAGCCGGTGGGCTGCCACGGAAGGGCGGCCGGCCGGGCCGCCCGTGGCAGGCCCGCTCGGTCAACGCCATGCTCGGCGTCGTCGAGCACATCCTCGAAGACGCCCGCAGGCAGGGTCTGGTCGTCCGCAACGTCGCCGCCTTGGTCGACCGGCTGCCGCAGACCAGGAAGGAGATGGAGACCTACACGCCAGCGGAGGTCACCCGCGTCCTGGCCGCAGCGAAGACCGACGAACTCGAAGTCGCCTGGCACCTGGCGCTGTACGGCATGCGGCGCGGCGAGATCGCTGGTCTGCGGTGGCAGAGCGTCGACCTGGCCGGCAAGAGGCTGACCATCGACCTTGCCCGGGTCACGGTGGACGGCGAGGCAATGGAATCGGCACCCAAGACCGATCGTGGCAACCGGACGTTGCCGCTTACGCCCCAGCTCGTCGATATCCTGCAACGGGCCAAGCGGCGGCAGGCCACCGCCCGACTACGGGCTGGCTCAGCGTGGCAGGACTCCGGCTTCGTCATCGTCAACGAGCGGGGCGAACCGCTCTACCCGGACACCCTGTCCGACAAGTGGGACGAGTTCACGGCCAGCATCGGCGTCCGCCGGATCCGGCTGCACGACGCCCGGCACACCTGCGGGACACTGATGCACCTCCAGGGCGTGCCCATCGCGGTCATCAGCGCATGGCTCGGCCATGCCGATTCGTCGTTCACGATGCGGACCTACATCCACGCCCAACCGGACGCCCTGCACGACGCCGCCGAGGCGCTCGGCGCGGTGACACGGCGATGAGGAGGAACGGCATGGTGCGGCTCGTGTCGCGGTCGAACGCCAGCGTTAGTGACATCTGTGTGACATCCGGCCCGCGCCACCGCCGGCGGGATAATCTTCGCTACAGGCAAGAGCCAGGTCAGCGGTGCAGTTGAGGGGCGCGCTCGGCAGGATTCGAACCTGCAACCTCTTGATCCGTAGTCAAGTGCTCTATCCGTTGAGCTACGAGCGCTTGCCAGCACCAGCCGGAGCCAGCACCGGGGCGGAGGCTCCGGGATTTGAACCCGGGAGGGGGTTGGGCCCCCAACCGCATTAGCAGTGCGGCGCCATAGACCAGACTAGGCGAAGCCTCCCGGGGCCTCACCCGAGGCCACCGGGTCGCCAGGGTACAAGGTGACCCGCCGCCCGAGCAAAGCAGATCCGCCGCCGGGCAAAGCAAATGCAGCCACCTGCCAACAGGCTCAGCCAGCCGTCGCCACCGGCTCCTGACCGGCCCAGGTCAGCGCCTCCGCCAGGGCTGGTCGCCAGACGCTGAAGGTGTGGCCACCCGGCCGCACACGCAACTGGACCGGCAGGCCGCGGGCCGTGAGGACCGACTCCAGGCCGCGCAGCTCGGCCAGTATCCCCCGGTCGCGGTCGCCGCAGTCCAGCCACACCCGGGTCGCCGGAGCCGGGGGCAGGGTCGGCGCGTACGCCGCCGGGCTGTTCGCCCAGATCCGGCCGTCGGCCGCCGGCCCAGCACCGAACAGCGCCGCCAACCCACCAGCGTAGGTCGGCCGTGGCAGGCCGCTCATCGCGACAATCGTGCCGAACAGCCACCGGTGGCGCAGCCCCAGGTTCAGCGCGCAGTACCCGCCGGCCGACATCCCGCCCAGCACCCGGTCATCCCGGCTCGGCAGCGTGCGCAGCGTACCGTCCACCGCAGGCAGCACGTCCCGCAACAGGTGCGTCTCGGCCCGCTCGCGCACCGAGTCCACGCACTCAGAATCGTCCAGCCAGCCGCGGCTCATCCGCGGCGCCACGATGATCATCGGTCGGCCGGCGGCGGCCAGTTGGGCTCCCACCAAAGCTGCCTCGCCGCCGCGGAACCAGTCCGCTGGGGTGCCGGGCGAGCCATGCAGCAAGTACACCGCCGGAAACCGGCGGCCAGTCGAGCCGAAGTACTGCGGCGGCAGGTAGACCAGCGCCTCGGTCAGGCCGAAGCCACTGCCCCGGTCCGGCACCAGGAAGCGCGTGGTCACCCCGCTCGGGTTGTCCCGAAGCACCTGGGCTGGCGAGGCCCGCGTCACCTCCAGGTACGACGGCCAGTTCCGCTCACCCGCCACCAAGTTGACCACATCGCCGAGGCGGGGCAGATACGAGAAGTACTGGTTCACCACCGCGGCCACGCTGGCCGAGGACAACAGCACCGCAACTGCGAGTACCGGCGCCGCCAGCTCGCGCCGCCGCCGTACCATCAGCCGCCAATCGAGCCAGGCCAGCAACGCCGTCGCGAGCAGTCCGGCCAGGAAAGACCACGACACCACGGACCAGTCCAGCACCGGACCACCTCCCCCGACGGAGAGCCCCGCGCGCCGTGCGCTGATACGAACCTACGCCCGCGCCGCCACCGGTTGCCGCCGCTGCTAGGGCCGGCGCAGCAACCGCTGAAGTGGCTTCGGCCGGACCAAAAACGCCTCGGCCTCCATCGCCGCGAACGCGATCCGCGGCAGATCCCGGGTGCCCGGGAAGGAGATGAACCGTGGCTCCCAGGACGGCCGGAACTTGAGGTTGAACCGGTACAGCGACTCAATTTGCAGCCACCGCGAGCCAAACAGCAGCAGCCGCCGCCAGGCCCGCAGCACCGGCCCAGCGCCGATCCGCTCGCCCCGCTCCAGCGCCGACCGGAAGACCGCGAAGTTCAGCGACAGCCGCTTGGTTCCCAGCTCGGTCGCGGCCTGGATCAGCTTTACGATCATGTACTCGTTCAGCCCGTTGTCCGAGCCGCGGTCCCGGCGCATCAGGTCCAGCGACAGCCCATCCTTGCCCCACGGTACGAAGTTCAGCAGACCGCGCAGGGTGCCCCCGGCGTACGCGGTGACCATCACGCAATCGCGGTCGGCCGGATCACCGAGCCGGGACAGCGCCATGGAGAACCCGCGCTCCACCGCACCGCCCCGCCAAGCCGCCGCCACCCGCAGCAACTGCCTGAACTCCTCAGCCGGGATGTCACCGGCCCGCCGGACCTGCACCGTGTAACCAGCCCGCTCCACCCGCCCGACAGCCTGCCGCACGCTGCGCATCAGCCGTCCCTCCAGGCTAAAGCTGGGCACCTCCACGATCGCCTCATCGCCGAACTCCAACGCATCCAGGCCGGCCTCCCGGTTCCAGATGGTCGCGCCCAACTCGCTGCAGCCAATCACCGCCGGCACCCAGGCGTACTGCCGGACCAGCTCCAGGTAGGCGCAGATCGCGCCTGGCCACGCCTCGTAGTCGCCGATCGGGTCGCCACTGGCCAGCGCCACCCCGGACACCACCCGGTAGGTGATCGCCGACTTGCCGGACTCCGACCAGACCACGTCCTTGTCGCGACGCAGCGCGAAGTAGCCGAGCGAGTCGCGCTGGCCGTGCTTGTCCAGCAGCGCCCGCAGCCGACGCTCGTCATCCGCGGTCAGCCGGGCCCGCGGTTGGGACGACCGCAGCACCAAATAGGCCGTGACAAACAGGGTCAACATGCCCAGCCCAAGCAGGGTAGCGGTGACGATGTCGTCCATCCGGTCGCTGCGGAACCGGAGCGGACCGGTCACCCCGATCAGGCCGTACAGCACGTGCTGGAACTGCTCGCGCAGCGTAGGCCGACCGACGATCCGGCGGTGGTTGACCAGGATCAGCGCCATCCCGACCATCAGGTCGAGGGCCACCAACTGCAGCAGCACGCGTACCGCGAACCACCGGGTCACCGGATCGCCGTGGGCATAGAACTCCCGGCGGGAAGCCACCAGCATGACCAGCATCACCACCGAGACGGTGGCTTCCTCGACGTCCAGCGCCTTGATCATGTGCGCTGCGGCCAGCATCGCGGTGACTGCCACCGCGATCCGCCAGGCCCGTCGTTTGCGGCGGCGCAGGCCACGGGCCACTTGGAGCAGGACCACGCCCAACGCCGCGGTCACCGCGGTCGCGATCGCCGAAGCCGGGGTGGGGATGATCTGGGTCACTTCGTGGATCCGGTCGCGTTGCCCCGGTAGCACCGCGCTGATGATCGTCAGTACCGCGAACAGCCAGGTCACCGCCGCCACGAGGCCAGCGGTACGGCGACGGGAGTGCTGCCAGCGAACCTGCGCAGACTCACCACCACCGCCCTTGGTGTCCATCTTCTCCTCACCACGGCGGCGCACCAGCGCGCTTACCCCCACGACATTGCCTCACTCGAACGCAACGACACGCTGCTGGTTACCAGGACGCCCTAGGAAGCAGGGACGTTTAGCTCAGCGGTCGTATCCCGGAGATTAACCTGAACGGACCACCCTAGCGCCCAGCTCTCTTAAGCTCAGGCCGGGCACCCTGCCACTGATACCGGCCCACTGGGGACTTTCTCCCCCGGTACCACCATGCGGCAGCCGCGGTTGACGTACGTACGGCCCTGCCAGGCCCAAACGATCCAGTAGTTGACGCCGGTGGCGTAGTCCGGCCGGTAGTTGTTGACCGTACCGACGATCTCGTCGACGCCGTCCCCGTTGAGGTCAACACCGCGCAGGTCCGGAGTGTCGGCGGCGTACTTGCCGCCGGCGGACAGGTCGGTCAGCCGGCCGGTAGCAGACACCGCGACCACATTGAGCACTCCGCCGTGCGCCCCCACCCCGGCCGGTACGAAGCAGTGCCCGATCACGTCGCAAGTCGGCCTGGCCAGCCCGGAGTCGAAGAAGTAGTCGCCGTAGGCCAGCCTGATCGAGGCCAGCGGGGCGTCCTTGGCATTGACCGTGAGCAGGTAGCCGACCTGGCTGGTGCCGGCGCCATCCGGCCCGCGAATCAGGACGAGATCGATCCCCGGCCAGACCTGGCGCAGCATGGTGACCGGGTGGCAGGTGGCCCGGGCGCAGGCCGGGACGGCCCGGACCGGTACCGAGGACAGCGCCGGGATCGGCGGGCTCACCGTACCGCTGGCAGCGGCGCTCTTGGTCGGGCCGGTGGGGGGCGCCGACCCGGTGACCGGTTGGGCGCTGGCCGTCGCACCCGGACTTCCCGGTTGGCCGGCGCGAGTCGAGGTACAGCCAGCCGCGGCAACGCAGAGCAACACGACCGCGGGGAGCCGGCGATGGTGACGCACGCTGGCTAGGCTACCACCGACAAATGGTGCAAATGGCTACAGGTCGCTAAACGAGTCGTACCGGATCCGGGACAGCGGGATCTGCAGCTCGTGGCACTTGGTCAGCGTCGCCCGGACCATCTCCGCCGAGCCGGCGGTGTACACATCGTGGTTGTCCCAGCTACCGTGCTCGCCGAACACGTCGGAGATGTTGCCCAGTTCGCCGAAGGTCGTCTCATCCGACACCGCGGGCACCAGGGTTAGCCACTCGTGATCGATGGCCAGCTTCTCCAGCGCCGCCAGGTCGTACAGGCCGACCCTGGTCCGGGCGCCGAAGAAGACGTGTACGTTCCGCTCGCTGTTCCACTGGGTCATGTCCTCGACGATCGCCTTGATCGGCGCCAGCCCGGTGCTGCCGGCCACGCAGACTACGTCCCGCCGGGAGGACGGGTTGGGCACCATCGAGCCGATCGGTGGGCCGAGCCGGAGCGTCTCGCCGACCTGGATGTGATGTACCAGGGCGCGACTCACCCAGCCGCCGGGCACCGCCTTGACATGGAACTCCAGCGTCGCGTCGTGGCGTGGCGCGTTGGCTATCGAGTACGCCCGCCACAGCCGCGGCCAGCGCGGCGACTCTACGCTGACATACTGACCGGGCAGGTACGGCAGCGGGCGATCCAGCAACACCGTGAGCACCGCGATCTCGTTGCCGCGCACCTCGTGCTCGATGACCCGCGCGTTCCACCACGGCGGCTCATCCACCGCGGCGTGCTCGGCAGCGTCGATCATGGCCTTGGCGGCAATGCTGTAGGCCCGTATCCAGGCCTGCTGGACCTCTTCGGTGAAAATCTCCCCGCCGTACTCCCGCAAGGCTGCGAGCAGACTCGCGCCGACCACCTCGTAGTGGCCCGGTACGACTGCAAACTTACGGTGGTCCCGGCCGAGCTGGTTGAGGTACGGCATCAGGAACTCGGGGTGGTCGAAGCCCTGCACGATCCGGACCACGGCCCGCAGTAGCCGCTCCCGCTGCACGTCCATCATCACCGGGAACATCTCCCGGATTTCCGGATGACCGTAGAACACGTGGGCGTAGAAGTACTGCGCGATCTTCTCAGCCAGGGGCTCTACCGCAACCCAGCTCTCCTTGATCAGTTGTGCGTCGCGTGACATTTCCCGACCTCTGTTGGCGCGCCATAGGTGTCCTGCACCGCTCGCCCCCGAACCGATTTGACGACAGTACCCGCGTTCGCACGCCGTGTGTAGCGCGTCGGTGGCCCAGTCGCCGGTCGCCTTCCACCCACTAGGTCAGTCCAGACCGAAACCAACCAGCAACCCCGGTAATAGGCAGGTAACGGTCAGGGGGGTAGTTTCCGGTCGGCCACCGGGTGGCGTACGGCCACAGCACCGGCCCCGGCGCCCAGCCCCCTACTGGCCACGCTAGCGAGCACCGGGGCTGGTCCGCCGCCCGCAGGAGGCGGCGGGACCCGGTGCCGTACCGCAATGAGCACCCAACGCAGTTCCCCTTCATCAGGTTCACCCATCTGTTCACTCTTCAGCGGCCTGCCGTTGACAACACTTGGTACGGAGCGTCACGCTCGCCCCTATTCCGCGGCGTATGGCATCGAGCGAGGCCCATGGGACGCCACAGACGCAGTACCTGGTGGTTGAGGTGGCCGGTCACCCTGGCCGTCGTACTAGTTCTGGTGATCGGCGTCGGATATATCGGGATACGGGTGATCCGTAGCACCCAGGCCAGTCCGGTCGGCTGCCCTGGCGAGAGCCGTACGGTGCGGTTGGGTGTCGCCCCGGAGGCAGCGGACTGGATCGGCCAGCTTGTCACTTCCTATAACATGGCGCACCGGATGGTCTCCGGGCTGTGCGCCCAGATCGCGGTCAGTGCGCTGCCGTTGGACCAGGCGGAGCAGGTGCTGCAGGCCACCCCGCCGACCGGTCAGACGCCACCGGAGATCTGGATTCCCGAGTCCAGGCTCAGCATCGACCTGCTCCGCGATCGGCCCAGCAATAAGGCAGTGCTGCCCGCCACGGCACCGTCGATTGCCTCCTCGCCGATGGTCCTGGCCGCCCCGGCGGACGCGCTGGACGCCATCAAGTCACCGGCCGGCAGCCCGTTGCAGATCTCGGACTACCTCAACCTGGCGGAGAATCCCAAGGGGTGGGGTCAGCTCAACCATCCTGACTGGGGCCCGGTGCGGTTCTGCACCGCCGATCCGGACGGGAGCACCACCGGGGTCGGGCTGATCCAGTCGGTGGTGGCCACCGCGGCCGGCATTCCCCTGGACAAGATCACCGACAGTACCTACCTCATGCCCTCGGTACAGACCGGGCTGCAGAAGTTCGTCCCCACGCTGACCCGGACTCCCGCCGACGCCAGCCAGTTCTTCGACGGGGTCCAGAACCTGACCAGCTCGATCGAGATCCTGAAGTCGTACGGGCTCATCGCAGCCATCGAGCAGCAGGTGTACCAGTACAACACCATCGGCGGCCAAGTCCCGCTGAAGGCCGTCTACCCGTTCGGTGGAGCCTTCGCCGCGGACTTCCCAGTGGTCTCGGTGAACGGCAGTTGGGTGGATGGCTTCGGCCACTCGGTCGCCGCGGACTTCACCGGCTGGGCCCGGGCGGCCGGCCAGCAGGCCACGCTGGCTCAGTACGGGCTGCGCCGGGTGGACGGTACGGTCGGCACGCTGGACACCGCCGACAAGGGGCTGAGTCGGAGCACGCAGGCGCCGGTCCGCAGCACGCCCACCAGTGCGGCGAGTGCGCGCGGGCTATGGAACCTGGTCAGCAAGCCCAACTCGGTGCTGGAGGTCGTCGACACCTCCGCTTCGATGGCGAATACGGTGCCGGGCACCGGCCAGTCTCGGCTGGAGGTGGCCAGTGCCGCCGGGCTGAGCACGCTCAACTTCTTTCAAGCTAGCGACCACCTGGGCCTGTGGGAGTTCTCGCTCCGACTGGACGGGATGAACGACTACCGTAATGTGGTGCCGCTGGGCGCCCTGTCGGACCCGGCCGGTGGCAGATCCCGGCTGGATGCGCTGCGGGCCGGTTACGGCGGGCTGCAGCCACACACCAGCGGCGGGCTGTACGACACGGTGCTGGCCGCCTACCGGTACGCACAGACCAACTACCGGCCAAACGCCTTGAACTGCGTGCTGCTGATCACCGACGGACCGAACCAGGACAACCAGGGGATCAGCCTGGCTGACCTGCTCAGCCAGCTCAGCCGCCAGCAGAACCCGGCCCAGCCGGTGCACCTGATCACCATCGGGCTCGGCAACCAGGTCGATCCGACCATCCTGTCCCAAATCAGCGCCGCGGCGGACGGGCTGTCCTTCGTCTCCAGTGACCTGTCAAACATCACCCAGCTCTTCCTGACCGCAGAGATCACCCTGGCCCCCTAACCCCCCTTTCCCGCCGATCTTGACGAAGATGTCGCTTTGGCGGGCCGAATAACGGCGTTTACGTCAAGATCGGCGGGAAATAGGTTCTGTGACAGAATAGATGCTGTGGGAAGTAGGGTATGGGACCGGCTGCTCGCCGAGCCGGCTCGCCCAGTCGCGCTCCGCGAGCACCCGCGCGCGTACTGGCTCGCGGTCGCCGCAGTCTGCCTCGGCGCGTTCATGGGTCAACTGGACGCGAGCATCGTCACGGTCGCGTACTCGGCGATTCGGGCCGACCTACGGGCCAACCTGGGCGCGGTGGAATGGGTGGGGCTGGCCTACCTGCTGGTCCTCATCGCGCTCGTCGTCCCGGTCGGCCGGCTGTCCGATATCGTCGGCCACAAGCTGGTGTACGGCTACGGTTTCGCGGTGTTCACCGCTGCCTCGGCCGGCTGCGCGCTGGCACCCGGGCTGGGTGCGCTGGTCGGCGCCCGAGCGGTGCAGGCGGTCGGCGCCGCCATGCTGCAAGCCAACAGCGTCGCGCTGATCAGGAACAGCGTGCCGCGCTCGGAGCTGACCCGGGCACTCGGCGTGCAAGGTGCCGCGCAGGCGGTCGGGCTGGCGCTAGGGCCTAGCCTCGGCGGGCTGCTGGTTGGGCTCGGCGGCTGGCGGCTGATCTTCTACCTGAACGTACCGGTCGGGGTGCTAGCCATCCCGGCCGCCCGGTACCTGCTCCCCCGCAGCCGCCAGCGGGCCGCGCCGGCACCGGTGGACTGGCCGGGCATCGGTCTGCTCGGACTCGGCATCGCAGCGCTGCTGCTGGCGTTGTCGGGGTACCCGGCCGGACACCAGGTGCCGCTCGGCGCAGCGGCTGCCGGACTATTGGCGGCGTTCGGTGGCTGGCAGCGGCGGGCGGTACGACCGCTGGTCCCGCCGCGGCTGCTGGTGCACCCCGGCCTGACCGCCGGCCTGCTTGGCTACCTGGTGCTGTTCGGCACGCTGTTCGCGGTGTCGCTATGGCTGGTAGGGCCCGGGGGGAACCCGGCCCAAGCTGGGTTGACGCTGTCAGTGCTGCCACTGCTGCTGGCCACAGTGGCACCGCTGGCCGGCCGGCTGGCCCGTCGCTGGTCGACACCGGCGGTGGCGGTGACAGGTCTGCTGCTGGCTGGGTTTGCGCTGATCGGGCTGGGACTGGTGAGCGTACTGCGGGCGGGGCCACCGGTGGCCGTCCCACTCGGGGTGCTCGGCGCCGGGCTTGGGCTGTTCACCCCGGCCAACAACGCCGCGGTGATGCGGGCCGCACCAGCCAGCCAGACCGGGCTGACCAGCGGCCTCCTGAACATGAGCCGCGGCCTGGGCACCGCACTCGGAATCGCCATCACCGGCGGCGTCTACCAGGCCGGCGGGCTGCCAGCCGCGGCGCTGACGCTGGCCGGGATCGCGTTCGGCGCTTCAGCGCTTGCCGCCCGGTCACCGACCGCGGACAGTAACCTTCCACAGGTGGACCACAATCCCGCCCGCGCCGTGGCCGGCGCCGACATCCTGGGGCTGGCTAACCTCCCGGGACTGGCCGGCCCGCCGGGGCTGGCCGATATGGTGGCCCGGCTTCGTCGCGCCATCCGGCGGGCAGCGCGGGCGGTGACCGGCAGCGACGGGCTCTCGGTCGCCCAACTGGAGCTGCTGCAGGCGGTAGCCGAGCATCCCGACCCGCGGGCCGGCAAGATCGCCCAGCAGCTCCGGCTGTCGCCGAACTCGGTCACCACCCTGGTCAACCCCCTCGCCGACCTGGGCATGCTGACCCGCGAACCCGGCCAGACCGATCGGCGGGCGGTATACCTCCAGCTCACGCCGGCCGGCCGGGCGGCATTGCGTACGTGGCAGGCGGTCAACGCCGACCTGCTGAACCGGGCGCTGGCCACCCTGCCGGGTCAGGACCGAGCCGCGATCACGGCTGCGCTGCCGGCATTGGGCCGGCTGGTCGCCGAGCTGGACCGGGTGGATCCCGCCCCGAAATAGGATCGGTTCCAGAGTTCCGCGCAGCACACTGGGCGAGTCACAGAAGGGCATCCGAGATGGGTCACGCCAGCGGGAACCGGACCACCGGCATGGTCGTGCTGGCGGTGCGGCGGTGACCCCGGACCGGCAGCCGGTCCAGAGCAGCTCGGTACGATCCGATGTGGCGGCCAGTACGCTCGGCGTGGCCGCGGCGGGGCGTACCGCCCGGTTCCTGCTGCGGCTGCCGCCGGCCACCATCCGCCGGCTGGTTGGTCCGCCGATCCGGCTGGACGGCCAGCGACTCGCCCTGGACATGCAGCTTCTGCTCCAGCTAGACCATTTGCTCTTCCGCGAGCAGACCAACCCGCCGGTGGAGCGGGTACGGCGCGACTTGGAGCGCGGCGCCGGGCTGCTTAGCGGGCGGGTGGTGCAGCCGGTGTCCAGCCGCCAGCTCGACCTGCCCGGCCCGGCCGGCCGGATTAAGGCGCTGCTGTACGAGCCGGCCGTGCTGCCTGCTCGGCGTGGCCTACTGGTCTACTACCACGGTGGCGGCTGGGTGGTGGGCAGCCTGACCGGCTACGACAACCTGTGCCGGTTCCTCGCCCTGCGGTCCGGGGTGCGGGTGCTGTCGGTGGACTACCGGCTGGCCCCTGAACACCGATTCCCGGCTGCCGTGCATGATGCGGTAGCCGCCTTCGAGCACGCCGTGGCCCACGCCGCCGAGTGGGGTGCCGACCCCATGCTGGTCGGGGTCGGCGGGGACAGCGCGGGCGGCAACCTGGCCGCGGTGGTGGCGCACCAAGCGGCGCTGGCCGACCGGCCGCGGCCGGCATTTGCGCTGCTGATCTATCCGGCGACCGACTTCACTAGCCGGCGCGAGTCGAGGCGGATGTTCGGCACCGGCTTCCTGCTCACTGATGCGCGGATGACCTGGTTTGAGAACCACTACCTGCCGGCCGGCGCCGACAAGGCGGATCCTCGGCTGTCGCCGCTGTGTGCGGCAGACCTGTCCGGGCTGCCCCCGACGTACCTGGTCACGGCCGGCTTCGACCCGCTGCGGGACGAGGGCGAGGCCTTCAGCGCCCGGCTGGCCGAGGCAGGTGTGCCGGTCACCATGCGCCGGCAGGAGGGGTTGGTGCACGGCTTCGCGAACATGTTCAACGCCAGCCCTACCGCCCAGGCAGCGATGATCGAGGTGGCCGCCGCGCTGCGGCACGGGCTGGCGCCCCACGGCTAAGGAGAACGGATGGTCGATCGGGTGGCGATCGTGACCGGCGGGGCATCGGGCATCGGCCGTGCGCTGGCGGCGGCGCTGGTGCAGCGCGGCGGCACGGTGGTCGTGGCCGACCTGGCCGGCCAGGCGGCCACCACGGTCGCCGCGGACCTCACCCAGGGCGGTCCTGGCCGGGCGGTGGCAGCCGAGGTCGACGTACGGGACGCCGCGGCCGTGGACGCGCTGGTGCAGGTCGCGTACGACCAGCACGGCCGGCTGGACCTGATGGTCAACAACGCCGGGATCGCGGTCGCCGGCGCGGTCGACGAACTCACCTTGGACCACTGGAACGCGATCATCGACGTGAACCTGCGGGGGGTGGTGCACGGCGTACACGCCGCGTTCAGCCGGATGAAGCAGCAGCGCAGCGGGCAGATCCTGAACACGGCGTCGCTGGCCGGCTTGTACGCGCCGCCGCTGCTGGCACCGTACGCTGCCGTCAAACATGCCGTGGTCGGGCTGAGCCTGTCGCTGCGGGCGGACGCCGCGCCGTACGGGGTCCGGGTCAGCGTACTGTGTCCCGGCTTCGTGGACACCCCGATGCTGGACCACGCCAACCCGCACCTGCCGCAGACTCAGGCCAGCCAGGGTGGCCGGACGGCGGCGATCCGGCTGCAGCGCCGGCTGTACCCGCCAGCGGCGTTAGCCGCCGACGCGCTGCGCGGGCTGAACCGCAACCAGGCGGTGATCGTCACTCCGGCCTTCGCTCGGGCCCTGTGGTTGACCAACCGGCTGGTGCCCGGCCTGCTCCGGCAACTCGGCGCGGTCGAGGCCAGCCGCTACGTCCGGCGGCGGTGAGGTCGATGCGGCAGTGGGCCGCCACCCTGAAGTCAGGGTGGCGGCCCACTGGTCGGGTCAGGTTACCGGATCAGCGCTACTGCCCGGACCAAGACATTGGCCTTCGGGCTGCCCAGTCCGGTGGCCGGGTCCCAGCCGGGGCTGGCCGGGAAGCCCGGCACCGTGACATTGCCATGGAAGGTGTTGTCACCGGTGGTGATGTCGTGGAACAGCCGGTGGTACACCTTCGGGAACCGCAGTGTCGTGTACAGCACCGGGTTGAGCGCCCCGACCCGCTCCCCCCCGATCTCGTCGGTCAGTGCGACCAGACCGGCCCACTGCGGCGAGCCAGCGCTGGTGCCGCCGAACCCGAAGACCAGGTTCGCGCCCATCCCGGAACTGCTCCAGACGGTCAGCACACTGGTGTCAATGCCTGCGTTGTAGGCCACGTCCGGTACGCCGCGAGATGGCAGGTTCAGTGCGCGTTGGTAGGCCGGGGTGCGGTAGATGACGCTGTACCCGCCACCACCGGCGGCCTGGTACTGCGGTTCGTTCCAGGCGGTCTCACTGTGGTACGCGCCGGTCAGGCCGTCGGCGTCCAGCAACGTGCCGCCGATACCGGTCACGAACGGGTCGGACGCCGGGGTGCTGGCTGCCTTGAAGTACGAGCTGTTGTCACAGGTCGGCTGCGCCGCGCCGCTGTCGCCGGACGAGGCCAGCAAAGTGATCCGCTTCTTGGTAGCCCGGGCGAACAGCCGGTGCTGCTTGACCAACAGCGTCGGGTCCATGCACTGCTCAGCCTCGCCGAAGCTCTGCGAGATCACATCACCCACGTTGTGGTCCACCGCGTACTTGGTGGCAGACAGGATGTCCGCGTCGTCGTTGCTCTTGGCCAGCACCAAGGCGATCTTGGCCGCGGGAGCGATCGCGTGCGCCCACTCCACATCGAGGGTGATCTCGCCGGCCCAACCGATCATGTTGCTATCGGTCGGGTCAAATGGGGTCAGACCATCCGGCGCGATGATCTTGAAAGCAGGATCGGGCAGACCGAACAGGATGTCGAACGTGGCCAGGTCAGCCGCGATCGTCGGGCTCTGGTAGGCGTCCACAATGACGATGGTGCGGCCGGCTCCAGTCGCGGCGAGCTTGTCAACGCCGTACGCAGCACGGATCTGATCCGGCCCGTAGCACTGTGCCGGGGTCGTCTGCTGACAGGAGAAGGTGGTACCCGGCGACGTGGAAGCGTGCCCCGCCACCACGTAGTGCGGATTGACTCCGATTGCCGGATGCATCTGGCCACTTGCCGCCTTGGCCGTCGCCGACGTGCTGGCGAGCAAGGCCGCAGCCAGGCCGAGTATGGCGAGGCCGGCAGCAGGCCGACTCCGCACCCTTCGTGAGGCGCTGCTCATGCATTCATCCCCTTTCCGGGGTGCTGCATGATGCGATGCTCCCCGACCCTGCCGCTGCCGCGGGTCGGCAGCGTTATCGGGCCGGACTGTACTCCGCGGTGCCAGGGGGCTGCAGGAATTTCAGCGAAATTGATGACGATCCGTGATGGACCGGATTCAGACGGACACGCCTTCGTACGGCCGGTCGTGGTCGCCTCAGCCACGTTGTCGGGCAACGCGAGTACGGGCAACGCCAGCCGCTGGTAGGAGCAAGTGGACACCGCGCGGCGGCTCGCCAACCGCCGGATAACCTACCACGCCGCCCCCAGGTAGCGTGGTCGGAGAATATCGGGCGGCTCGGCTGGTCTCAACGCCGCACCGGCGCTTCGTACCCGCCCCAGCCAGGCCAGCCCACGACGCGAGACGACGGAGAAGGGAAACTGCCGGTGCTGTTCGGACAGGAACACGTGCAGCGGTACCGCGAGACCGAGGGCGCCGAAGGCCACGACTGGGGAGGCACGACCACCCTGCTGCTGACCACGACTGGCCGTAGGTCCGGCCAGCCGCGCACCACGCCGCTGATCTACCAGCAGCACGGCGACGACTACCTGGTCATCGCTTCTAAGGGCGGCTCGGACCAACCGCCCTACTGGTTTCTCAACCTAACGCAGAACCCGGATGTCGAGGTCCAGGTCAAGGGCGACCGTTTCCCGGCCCGGGCGCGTACCGCGACCGCGGCGGAGAAGCCGGAGCTGTGGCGGACGATGACCGCGGCCTGGCCGGCCTACGACGACTACCAGGCCAAGACCAGCCGGGAGATACCGGTCGTCGTGCTCGAACGGTTGAGCGTCGACTAGCGGCGGACCTGACCAGCCCGGCGGCTAGCTTGCCGCTGCTTCGACGGGTGAGCCGCCCGCGCCGTACGTACTCCACACCTGGAGGTCACTCGAACTCGGCGAGGAGCTTTCGGAGCAGTCGCCGAAGCTGCGCCTGCTCGTCCGGGGACAGCCGGGCAAGCAGCTTCGTCTCGTGCTCCACAACATCGACGACAACAGAGTCCACTAGCTCGACACCAGAGGCGGTGAGCTGGACCTCCACCCTGCGCCGGTCCTCGGGATGGGTTTGCCGGGTGATCAGGCCGGCGCGTTCGAGCTTGTCCAGCCGCTGCGACACCCCGCCGGAGGTGATCAATGCAGAATGCGTGAGCTCACCAGCGGTAAGCCGGTACGGAGGTCCGGACTGGCGTAGGGTCGCCAGGACGTCCAAGGTGACGCGGTCGGTGCCCAGCGCCTCCAGATGGTCCTTGCGGTGCCGTTCAAGGTGCCGGCCGACCCGCCAGATCCGGGTAATAATGCCGACCGAGTTCACATCGATGTCCGGCCGCTCCCGGCGCCAGGCCACCTCGATCCGGTCTACCCGGTCGACGCGTACTCCGTCGACCCGTTCGGGGAGAGCTTTGCAGTCGGCGTCGCCCGCACTCTGCGGACACTCGGTACTAGCCACGCCATCATTCCTTCATCGTCGAACGAGGGATTCAACCATGGACCATGACAGCGCTGCCTCGCCACAGGGCGCCAGTAATCAGTTGCCGCGGCTTGCGGCTTCCTGCCAACCCCCCGAGGGTCAGGTGTATATCGAACTGCCCGCCGGGGTGGCAGCATCGGGCCGCCAGTCGTTGGCGTAGACGTATCTGGGCTCGACTAGTTCAAGGTCGGTGGCGTCGGGCAACAGCGCATCGCAAGTATGGAAGCGGGCCAGAAGCGGACCGGTGCCGCGACTGCTCTCTCGAAAGGTAAGCCGCTCACCAGGACTGCAACCGGCTCTCGGTCATCGATGATCGAGTCAGGCTCTCGGGAGCCGGTCTTGACGGCGGTCATGGTGTGGTTATCGACGAGCAGAGCCCGTCGAGAGGCCAGCACGACCGGGCCGACTTTGTGGGCGATCTCCTGCACGTTGCCCGCCGCCGGCAGGCCAGACCCGGTGTCCATGAACTGCCGGGTACCTACCGCGCCAGCCAGGTACCGTACCCCTCGACGGAGGAAGCTGCGGTTGTCCCGCGCGATCAGCGCGGACCCCGACACCTTCTCGATGAAGGCATTGGCGGCCTTGCGGTCGATCGCGGAGCTGTCCTTGCCCAGCACGTAGTCGTACTCCCAGGCGACCGATGCCTTGCTAACGTCAACCTCGGGTGGTACGGAACCCCCTTGCTTAGCCGTCAGGCCTGGCTGGTCTGTTGCCTCGCTCACCGCTACCCCCGTCTCAGGCGGACTGGTTGCCGTCCTGACGGATCGTAACGTGGATTGTCTCGGCTGCGGGTCACCCAGACGAAATTGGCCGGTCCGCATCTTCACCCGCCGTTATCCTCCGCCCTCGTCATCGGCTGCTGGCGGCTCAGGCCACTTGTCGGCGCCGGAGTGCAGGTCGGCGGCAGGATGAGGTATCCATCGGCGAGCGGTCCACACGAACGCCTGCTGCCGCGACTCAGAGGTTGATCCCCTGGACTGCCACCCCGGCCCGCGGAGTGGAGGGCACGGACGGGCCGCTGAGCATGCCGCGATCACCTGCTGTACGCAGAATCTGTCGATGGCCAGTACGGAGTACGCTCACAATATCGTGGCACGTTTCGAGTCAGGATGACAATGCGTACCAGAATCGGACCTGGTGCAGAACCGGACCTGGTGCCAGATTGGGCATAGTGGAGCGAGTTCGGCTCCGTTCATTCCGAGCCGGCCGCGCGCTACCGGTCGGCCTGGGCCAAACGGTACAGTTCACCGAGGCATGGCGAAGGCATGGCATGACACCGACCGGAGATCCGGGGGGTAGCGCATACCCCCAGTGGCACATACTCCCAGTGGCCGCAGCCGTCCGCTTGGACGGAACTCGGGGTGAATTTTTGTCCGATCCGTACTATATTGTCCTTTAATTTGGAATGCCGAACTCTGCCGCCCGAACGGGACTATGCCCGCGCTAGCCAGCACGCAGGCTGAGCCCTGTCCTACTAGCGGCTACGCTGCTCGTCGTGCGGAGCAGTGCGTCGCTTTACTATGCTGCTAGCATCGCAGGTCTTCGGCCGGCGTCCAGGGGTGGGTAGCAGTGGTGCCGTCCGCCCGGCCGGGTAGATGATTGCGAGACCACAACTGCGGGCACCTCGGTGGGAACCACGTCCACCGCACCGTTGCGCCGAATGAAGGCGAGGATACATGTACGCGGACACACCCGGCTTGCTGCGCAGGGAAGACCTCCGGTCGCTTTTCGTGAAGACTGGCTCCGGGCACGAGAAAATAGGGCTCGAGATCGAGAACGGGGTCGTCGACCCGGCGACCGGACGAGCCGCGCCCTATTTCGGGAAGGCTGGTATAGAGTCCCTCTTGCAGGCTCTCATTGTAGAGTTTGGTGGGATCGGCCAGTTCGATGGCGGCTACCTCACTGGTGTACGCTGTGAAAACGGAATGCAATTCGCGCTCGAGCACGGTGGCGCGGTCGAGTACATCTCTGTACCGGTCGACGACCTAGCCACCGCGGTCGAGGACATGTGGACTAACCTAGAGCGCCTGTCTGATGTCGCCCGTACGACTGGCCTGGCGATCTTGCCAGGCGCTAACCTACCTTTCAACCGTATCGAGAACGTGTCCTGGGTGCCCAAACCGCAGACTGCTCTGGCCCGGGAGTTTTTCAGCCGCCTCGGCGACGCCGGTATCTGGGGCCCGACGGTCATGGCGCTGACCCTGTCGACGCAGGTCACCGTGGACTACCTGGCCGAGGACGACTTCGCGCACAAGCTGCGGATGCAAGTGGCCGCATCGCCGGTGGTCGCCGCCATGTTCGTGAACTCACCGCTGGAGGGCGGCGAGCTGACCGGCCTGCTCTCCCGGCGATCGCAGTGCTGGCTGAAGACCGACCCGCGCCGTTGTGGGGTCCTGCCGCCTGCGCTGCAAGAGACCCCACGCGTCGAGGACTTCATCGAGTGGGCGCTGGGGCTGCCAATGATTTACCGCCGGACCCCGGACGGCAAATACCTGCTCGCGCCGGACCGTCCCTTCAGCAGCCTCCTGACGGAAGGGTTCGACGACGGTACGATGCTCACCCAGGCGGACTGGGTTTCCCACCTGTCCCAAGTGTGGACGGATGTACGGGTGCGGCAGACGCTGGAACTCCGGGCACCGGACGGGCCGCCGTACCCGTACATTCCCGCTGTGCCGGCCTTGTGGATCGGGCTGACGTACCACCCGGAGTCCTGCGCAGCGGCGTGGCGGCTACTCAAGGACTACAGCCTGGCGGAATACCGGGCGGCAATGCAGGAACTCCCGGCCCGCGGACTGGCCACCACCCTCGCCGGCGACTCGATGCGCGACCTCGGCCGGGAACTCGTCCGCCTCGGGCGAAGCGGGCTGCAGGCACGAGTCGACGCAGGGTTCGAACGCCCTGCGGTGCTGGACTACCTGGCCCCGATTGAGGAGGTGCTGCACACTGGGACGACCTTCGCCGAGCGCAGCATCCACCGGTGGGAGGGGGAGTTCGGGCGGAGACCCGACCGGTACGTCGCGGCATACCGGGTCTGAGAGCATGCTCTGCCCCACGGCTACCGGCCCTTCGCGCCGGCTCCGGCAGTAGCCGAGAGTTGACCTCAAGGCCGTCGCCCGAGGCCGCAGAACTCAACGACCTCGATCGGGGTGCCGAGTTCGTTGAGATTGCCATCGCGACGACGAGACCACACCTTGTGCAGTGACCCAGCCGCTTTGATCGCTGGCTGGCCACACACGGTGACGTCGTAGAACTCCGGTTCGGTGTCGGCGTATGCGCCGCTGGGGTTCTTGCGGCAGGTGTTGAACTGCCACCCGCAGCGCGGCCGGCGCCCGGCCGGCACCTCGCTGATCAGCGGGTTCGGGTCCAGGAGGATCTCTTTGCACCTGCCTGCCGGCAAGGGGAGCAGGATCGACCTTCCGTTAAGGGTGGGCAGTCCAAGGTCGCAGGAGCTGGCCGGCGTACGGCGGGTGAGTCGGCGAGGTCAGACTGGCTTGCATGGCGACCCAAGAACGGGATGAGCTGCTGCATCTGGTCCAGGAGTTGCCTGACGATGAGGTACGTGAGCTGCTGGCACTGGCGAGTCGTCACAGCTCCGCGGGGACGCCGAGCAGGCGTCCGAGTTGGGTCGGCATTCTGCATGAGGGGCCAGACTTCGCCAAGCGCGCCAAAGAAACCCTACGGGCAGGGGCTTTGCAGCCCACGGCGGCCGGATGCCTGGGATCGGCCAGCGGGCCGCGTCAGGCCGATTCAGAGACATTGCGGCTGCCGGCAATCGCGCGGCCACCTTCGGGTCGACCCGCGGGAATCCTCGGACACGCCGGCCGATAAGAGTTTAGTGTCGGCGGCTGATGCGAGGGGGCGCCGTGCCGTTCGACAGTCCGGATCTGAATCTGGGCACGCTGCTGGGTGACATCGAGCTGGGCAAGGTCCAGTTGCCCGACTTCCAGCGCGAGTGGAAGTGGGACGATCCGCGGATCGTGAGCCTGCTCCCGACGATCACGCTCGGCTATCCGGTTGGCGTGGTGATGATGCTCGAGGTGGGCGGTGCGGACGTGAACTTCGCGCCGAAGCCGCTGGCCGGTGTCAACGGCACCGTGACGTACCCACCCGAGCAGTTGCTCCTTGATGGCCAGCAGCGGCTCACCTCGCTGTACCAGGCGCTAAAGTCCCAGCGGGTCGTCGACACAATCGATCCGCGCGGGAAGAAGCTGCAGCGGTGGTACCTGATCGACATCGAACGGGCGCTGCAGGACGACGGTGACCGCGAGGAGGCGATCGTCTCGGCGCCGGCCGACCTGGTCCTCCGGCACGACTTCGGCCGAGCGGTGACGGCGGACTACTCGACGGTCGAGAGCCAGTGCGTCGCCGGGGTGTTCCCGCTGTGGATCGCGTTCGACATGCCGAAGGTCTTCGCCTGGCAGGGCCGCTACGTGGCGAGCGACCCCGCCCGGGTCCAGCGGTGGAACGAGTTTTACCAGCGCGTGCTGAACAACGTGATCAGTTACACCGTGCCGGTCATCGTGCTGAAGAAGTCGACGCCGAAGGAAGCGGTCTGCACCGTCTTCGAAAGGTGAACACCGGCGGCGTGCCGCTGAACGTCTTCGAGCTGCTGACTGCCACCTTCGCCGGTGACCAGGCACACCAGGACTTCCGGCTCAAGGACGACTGGGAGCAGCGGCAGCGTCGTCTCGCGGCCAAACCGGTGCTGGCTGCGGTGGAGAACACCGACTTCCTGCAGGCAGTGGCGTTGCTCGCCTCCCGGTCGCGGCGTGAGCAGCACCTCACCTCCGGCCGCGACCCGGCCCAGGCGCCGGGCATCACCTGCAAGCGACGCGACATCCTGCGCCTGACCCTGGCGGAGTACCTACGCTTCGCGCCGCAGGTCGAGGATGCCCTGTTGTGGGCCGCCGGCTTCCTGGGCAGGCAGCGGGTCTTTCGAGCCGCCGATCTGCCGTACCAGTCGCAGCTCGTGCCGCTGGCGGCCATCAGAGCGGTGTTGGGTCTGGCGGTGGACACGCACGCCGCCGATAAGCAGCTCTGTCGGTGGTACTGGTCCGGCGTGCTCGGCGAGCTCTACGGCGGCACCATCGAGACACATTTCGCCCGGGATCTCGAGCAGGTGGTGCCCTGGATCCGCGACCACGCCGCCGAGCCCTCCACCGTTGCCGAGGCGAACTTCCAGGCATCCCGGCTCCTGACATTGCGCACCCGCAACAGCGCTGCGTACAAGGGCGTCTTCGCATTGCTGATGGGCAGAGAATGCCTGGACTGGGCCTACCGGCAGCCGCTGAACATGGCGAACTTCCTCGACCTCAACGTGGACATCCACCACATCTTCCCCACGGCGTGGTGCGATAAGAACGGTGTCGACCACGGCCGCCGGGAGAGCATTGTCAATAAGACCGCCCTGTCGGCTACCACCAACCGCAAGATCGGCGGCGCCTCCCCGACCCAGTACCTGAAGAAGGTCGAGGCGACGGCCGGCATCGCTGGGGCGGAGCTGGACGCGGTGCTCGCGACCCACCTGGTGGACCCGCAAGCCCTGCGCCTGGCCGATTTCGACACCTTCTTCGCCCATCGACGAGCTAGGCTCCTGGAGCTGATCGGGCACGCCATGGGCAAGCCGGTCGTCGACACCGACTCCGAACTGCCATCCGCCTTCCTCGACGAGGCGGACGAACTCGCCGATACCGAGGCGGGCGCCGACGCGCAGGAATCGGATGAGGCCGCAACGACCCCGCCGGCCGAACCTCATCCTCCCACCCCCGCCAGTGCGCCGCCCGACGACCCCGCGGCCCTCAAGCGGTCTTTCCACGCCGCAATGGTCGAGCTGTACCGGCGAGCCAAGGATGAAGCGAACTACCCCGCCAACCTGTTCCTCCGCATGGTGTCCGATCTCGGCGGGCTGGCGGCCGCCCAGAAGCTCCTTCATGCCACAGCGGTTTCCGACGGCTTCACAAGGCTATGGGAACGCGGTCGGCTCGACCTCACCGTCGAGGCCACCACGCTCCAGCCCCAGTTCGAAGCGCTGTTCACCCCGGACGAACTGGACATCGCCCGGCGTCGCCTCAACGAGTACGGCTACCGACCCGGCTGACCCCGCCCACACGAGCAAACGCGCGGATGTCTCGAACGTTGCCGGCGCCGGCCTGGGATGGCTCTCGGGCCTGACAGTGCCTGCGCCGGCCGGTCCGGCGCGGCTGAGCCTTCTCCAGTGGCCGGCAGTTCGCACCGAGTCGCGGTACGTGCGGCGCGATCACGGCGTGCGCTACCCCCTCGGTCCGTGACCCCACCATCCGTTACCCGGCTGTCAGCCGGGCTGGCTGCTTTAGTTGCTCGTCTGGTCGTGCTCACCCAGACCAGCCAGGACAGCGGCGAGGTCATGGCCCGAGCGCAGGGTGTGGGGGTGGTCCTCGCCCAAGACTCGGCGGCGGCGGGTCAGGGTGTCCTGGCCGAGCTGGCGGGCATCCTCGTACTGCCCCAGCTCCCGCAGGGTGACGGTGAGGTTGTGGGCCGCGCACAAAGTGTAAGGGTGGTCCTTGCCCAAGACCCGGCGCATGCGGGTGAGGGTGTCCTGGCCGAGCTGGCGGGCATCCTCGTACTGCCCCAGCTCCCGCAGGGTGACGGTGAGGTTGTGGGCCGCGCACAAAGTGTAAGGGTGGTCCTTGCCCAAGACCCGGCGCATGCGGGTGAGGGTGTCCTGGCCGAGCTGGCGGGCATCCTCGTACTGCCCCAGCTCCCGCAGGGTGACGGCAAGGTCGTTGGCCGCCCGTAGGGTGTCGGGATGGTCCTCGCCCAACACCCGACGGCGGCGGGTGAGGGTATCCTGGGCGAGCTGGCGGGCCGCCTCGTGCTGCCCCAGCTCCCGCAGGGTGGCGGCGAGGTTGTGGGCCGAGTGCAGTGTGTGGGGGTGGTCATCACCGAGGACCCGGCGCAGGCGGGCGAGGGTGTCCTCGTGGAGCTGGTGGGCCGGCTCGTACTGCCCCAGCTCCCGTAGAGCAATGGCGAGGTTGCCGGCCGCGGTCAGGGTGTGGGGGTGGTCCTCGCCCAGCACCCGGCGCAGGCGGGCGAGGGTGTCCTCGTGGAGCTGGCGGGCTGGCTCGTACTGCCCCAGCTCTCCCAGGGTGTTGGCGAGGTTGCCAGCCGATTCCAGGGTGTCGGGGTGGTCCTCACCGAGTCGGGAGCGGCGCATGCTCAGGGCGCGTTCGTACAGCGGCCGGGCGGGGCTGGACTCCCCCCGGGTGACTAGGTAGGTGGCGGCGTGGTCGAGTAGCCAGGCCACGTCCTGTTCGACCTCGGTGAGGGCGTGGTGGGTGTCGGTGGCGGCCAGGACGTGCGGTAGGAGCGCCCGCCATGCCGGCCAGACCGCCGGGTTGCCGTACGCATCGTCGGCGGGGACCGCGGCTCGTAGTAGCCCGACTACCCGGGCGGGTACGTCCTGGTGGTGGTGGGTCTGGGTGCGTAGGATCGCGGCGAGTAGCCGGTGTAGCTGCATGGTGCTGGGCTCAACACGGGCCAGGGCGCGTTGGCGCAGCAGCCGGGTCAGCTCCGCGCACTCCAGCGGATCGGCCGCCGCGTCCGCCAGAGGCTGCGGCAGCAGGGTGGGGTGGGTAGTAAACAGGGTCAGCGGGATCGGTTCCGGCGCCAGATACGCCGCCAGGGTGAGTAGCTGCAGCCCAGCCGGGGACTGCCCGCCCAGCCGGTCCAAGGCGATCTGGGTGCTGGCCGCCAGCGACAGCGGGTAGGTCGCCGGAACCCCGTAGGCGAGTAGGTCAGTCGTCCGCTTAGCCAGCAAGGTGAGATAGCCCTCCACCGGAGTATCAGTGTCGGCCAGGTGCGCGGCGGCCTGCGCCAGCGCCAGCGGCAGATTCCCCAACGCCTCGGCGACCCACCCGGCCTGCTCACCGGTCAGCCGCGGGGCGCGGCGGCGCAGCAGGGTAAGCGACTCCTGCCGGGTAAAGACATCCACCCACACCGGGGTAGCGAGCTCCTCCCAGCCAGGGTTCCGGGAGGTGATCACCACCCGTCCGCCACCCCCGGGCAGGTACCGGCCCAACGCCGCCGGATCCTCGGCATTGTCAAAGACCAGTAGCCACCGGTCCCGCTCCCGCAACACCCCCAGCAGCCGACCCACCGCCACCGTCACCGGGTCAGTAACGCTTGCTAGCCCGAGGGTGTGGGCAAGCTCAGCCAGCCGGTCAGCCACCAACGCCGGCTCCTCAGCTGGGACCCACCACACCACGTCATACTCCACCCCGTGCCGGTGGGCATACTCCACCGCCAACGCAGTCTTACCGACCCCACCCATCCCATGCAACGCCTGCACCACCGCCGCCGAACCCCCACCCCCCAACACGGCATGCAACCCGGTCAGCAGCCCCTCGCGACCGCAAAACACCGGGCTGCGGGCCGGCACATTCCACACCCGACCCACCCCGAACCCCCAGGACCCGGCGCGAGGCAACTCCACCAACGCCTGAAACAACGCCTCGCTCAACCCCTCCGGGGTGCTCACCCACGCAACCATCAAACCGCTGTCACACAGCCGGGACCGAAACGCGGCCTGCCGGTGACCGCACTCGACATCCCGGACCAAACCCTCCGGACCCTGGGTGTCCTCGTCCAGCAGGAACACCAACCGCGGCAGACCCGCCTCCCCAGCGACCTGGAACTCCAACTCCGTGTAAGACACCTCCGGCTGGTCCCGGACCACCGACCCATACCGGAACCCAATAATGGCCACATACACATCCGCGGCCTGCACCGCCTGGCGACACACCTGCGCAGGCTTCACATCCCGCGCAGTGAAATACGCCATATCACCAACCGCATCCCCCGCCCGGCACACCGCACCCTCCGCCGCAGCCACAAACGACCGACCAGCCGGCAGCAACCGCAACTCCAAGGTATGACTCAAAAACACCCGACGCGGCAATGGAGGCACCCCCGCAGCATCCCACTCCCTCAGCGACCAGCACATCACGTCCTACGCCCGACGAGTGTCGACGTCATCGGCCTGGTGCTCACCGACCCGACCGGTCCGGGTGAGGGTCGCGGTGGCGAACCGTAGTGACCAGCGAGCGATCTTCCGGAAAGCACCTTGCCTGGTCAGAGAGGGTGGGCCCCGTGGGACTCGAACCCACAACCCGCGGATTAAAAGTCCGCTGCTCTGCCAGTTGAGCTAGAGGCCCCGACGCCTGCACGCCCGGTCGGCATGGAGGCGCACCGGTCAGGGTAGCTGGTTCGCGCGCCTGATCCCTCGCTGGGCGGTAGAGTCTTTACCCGCTTTATACTATTTATGCTAGTAGCGCTATGGATCGTGATCGTCGAGTCGATTGTCTAGGTGGCCGATGTCCGGGTTCGTCGTCAGTCAGGGTGGCTGCCGGCAAGGGCGACCGGACACGTTTCCGGACGGTAGCGTCTCGGCTTGACCTCAAGCGGTCTATCCGATCGCAGCGCATCAGGCCGTACTGACCGAAGGAGTCTCACCGTGCTGACACCGGCCTTCACCCGCCATGACCTGCACAACGCCGCGACACCGACGGTGCTGGCGCATGGCCGGGAACTCGCCGAGCGCGTCGAGGAGCTTGGCTGGGACGAGTATTCGCTGTGGGGCTGCCTGCCGGGCGACGGGATCGGCATAGGGGAACTCCTGGTCCACCATGCGGGACGGCCGATGACCGGCGAGTGTCCCTGCCCGGCGGGACGCGCCGCGGAACTGTGCGCGCACATGGCGGCCCTCGCGTGGGCGTTCCTCGGCGACGACACCGAACTCGCCGATCGGCTCGCCGTCATGCCGCACAGCGAGCTGGTGGCGCTTGTTGTCGACCTAGCCGACCGTTCAGCGCAGGCGAGCAAGCTGATCCAGGCGCGACTTACGCGTTGAGGCACCCACTGCCGGCAGCCTACCCCGCTCGATCACCTCCTTCGGGGGTGAACGCCTTTACTGTTGAGGGTGTGGACGCAGTGCAGCGTTTCGCGGAGCTGGTGGCCGCGCCTGGAGTCAGGCTTGACGAGGCCGCCCTGGCTATCGCCGCTGGTGCGGCCGCAGACCTAGACCCGGCACGGTGGTTGGGTGAACTCGACCGGTTGGCCAGCGGGATCGACTCACTCGACACGCTGATCCACCGGCTCTTCGTCGAGGAGGGCTTTGCCGGTAACACGGAGCATTACTACGATCCGCGCAACTCGCTGTTGCCCGAGGTGCTCACCCGTCGGCTCGGCATTCCGATCACATTGTCGGTGGTGTGTCTGGAGGTCGGGCGCCGGGCCGGGATCGCGCTGGAGGGGGTGGGCATGCCCGGTCACTTCCTGGTTCGGCCGGTCGGCACGCAGCGCTACCTCGACGCGTTCGCTAGCGGTCAACTGCTTGACCTGGCTGGCTGCGAGGCCCGGTTCCGGGCCTCAACCGGCGCCGGACCCGACATCCCGTTCGGGCCGAATCTCCTCACCACCACACCGACCCCGGCGATCCTGGCACGCATCCTGGAGAACCTGCGGGCGGTCTACCGCGGCGCGGGAAACGCGTCCGACCTGGAATGGGTGCTGCGGATGCGCTTGGCGCTGCCCGGTGTCGGTGCGGCGGAGTTGGTGGAGGTGAGCCAGGCGATGACCCAGCAGGGGCGCTGGCTCGACGCCGTCCGCTTCCTGGAGTCCCAAGTGGACACCTGGCCCCAGCACGCGGACCTGCTCGGCCGCTCCGCCCGGTCGTTGCGGGCCCGCCTCAACTAAACACCACGACCCTAGCCGTCGAAGTCGAGTACGACCCGGTCGCTGGCCGGATGCGACTGGCAGGCCAGCACCACGCCAGCCGCGACCTCGTCTGCGGTCAGCGCGTAGTTCTGGGCCATCCGTACGTCCCCCGCCACTAGCCTGGCCCGGCAGGTGCCGCACACCCCGCCCTTGCACGCGTACGGCGCGTCCCCACGCAGTCGCAGCGTCGCGTCCAGGATCCGCTCGCCCTCCCGGTCCAACCGGAAGGTAGTAGCCCGACCGTCTAGCACCACCGTAACCTCGCTGCCTCCCGCCGTACCCTCCATAGTGGACTCAACCGGAGCTCGCAGCGGTTCCGGCTCGCCGTGAAATAGCTCGAAATGCACCTGCCGGCCCGGTACGCCGGTCGCGTCCAGCACCTCCCGAGCCGCCTGCACCATCGGGTACGGCCCGCACAGCAACCATTCATCCACAGTGGACGGTGGCACCAGCAGGCTGAGCAGCAGGCGCAGCTTAGTGTGGTCCAGCCGGCCGTTGCAGAGCTCGACCTGCTGCGGCTCGCGAGACAGCACGTGCAGCAGAGCGAACCGATCCGGGTAACAGTCTTTCAGGTCGGCCAACTCGTCCAGGAACATCACCGACGACGTGGTCCGGTTGCCGTACAGCAAGGTGCAGCGGCTGCCCGGCTGCGCCGCAAGCACGGTGGACAAGATTGACAACACCGGGGTGATCCCGCTGCCGGCCGCGACCGCTACGTAGTGCTGGACCAAGCCCGGCTCCAGCGGCACCGTAAAGGTGCCGGTCGGGGTCATCACGTCAAGCTCATCGCCGGGCCGCAGGGACTCCACCACGTACCGTGAGAACACCCCACCAGGCAGCCGCTTGACCGCCACCCGCAGCGGCCCGTCCACCGCGCTGGCGCAGATCGAGTAGTTCCGCCGCACCTCCGCGCCGGCCAGCACGCGCCGTACGGTCAGATGCTGACCGGGCTGGAACCGGTACTCCTCCCGCAGCTCATCCGGTACCGCAAAGGTAACCGTCACCGCATCATCGGTCAGTCTGTCCACATGTGACACCCGGAGCGGGTGGAAGACTGCGCGCCGGTGGGTAACGGTACGTCCTGCGGCCAGCGCCGACATTAGTGCACCTTGAAATGGTCGAACGGCTCCTGGCAGTCGGCGCAGCGGTGCAGTGCCATGCAAGCCGTGCTGGAGAACCGGCTCAGCTCAACGGTCCGGGTCGAGCCGCAGTTCGGACATCGGGCCGACAGCGGGACCGGCACCTGGCCCCCAGTCGCTGGTCGCCGCACCGCAACCGGCCCGACCGGCGGCGCGATCCCGTACTCGACGAGCTTGCGCCGGCCGTCCTCGCTCAGCCAGTCCGTGGTCCAGGCCGGCGACAGCACGGTACGCACTGACACCTCGGTGAGGCCGAGGCCGCGTAGCGAGGTGAGGATGTCGGCCCGGATGCTGTCCATCGCCGGGCAGCCGGAGTACGTCGGCGTGACCGTCACCTCGACCCGGCCGGCGTCATCGACCTCAACCCCGCGCAGCACACCGAGGTCAGCAATGGTCAGCACCGGCAGCTCCGGGTCGGGTACCGCAGAGACCACGGCACGGATCTGGTCAGCGGTCACCATTCGGTGGCGTCCGGGTGCGAGCGGCGAATGTGCTGCAGCTCGGCCAGTAGGTAGCCCATGTACTCGGTATGCACCCCCCGGCGGCCGCCGGTGATCCGGGGCGGCAGCTCAGGCGCCTTTACCGTCGCCTCGGACAACACACCCTCCACATAGGAGGTCCACTGGGGACGGATGGCCCGCGGATCGGCGGCCACCCCCACCCCGACCAGCCGGTTGACCACCTCGTCGGTTTCGAACAGCTCATCGACGTATGGCCAGCAGCGCTCCAGTGCGGCCTGCAGCCGGGCGTGCGACTCGTCAGTGCCGCCGCCCAGCCGGAGCACCCACAGGGTGGCATGGTCGCGGTGGTAGGCAACCTCTTTGACCGCCTTGGCGGCGATGCCCGCGAGCGTACCGTCGGTACAGGTGGCCAGCCGGTCGTACAGGACGAACTGGTAGGCACTAAACAGCAGTTGCCGGGCCATGGTCACCGCGAAGTCGCCGTTGGGCAGCTCGACGAGCTGCGCGTTGACGAACTCCCGCTCGTCGCGCAGGTAAGCCAAATCGTCCTCGGACCGGCCGTCGAAGGTACCGGCGTAGCTGAGCAGCAGCCGGGCCTGACCGAGCAGGTCCAACGACATATTCGCCAGCGCGATGTCCTCCTCCAGCTCCGGTGCCCGGGAGATCCAGCCGGCCAGCCGTTGAGCCAGCACCAGGGCGTCATCGCCGAGCCGCAGCGAGTAAATGGCGACGTCGTGGGCGGTCACAAGTGCTGCACCCCATCCGGAAGCTGGTAAAAGGTGGGGTGCCGGTACACCTTGTCCGCGGCCGGGGCGAAGAACGGGTCCTTCTCATCCGGCGAGGACGCGGTGATCGCGGCGGCGGGCACCACCCACACCGACACGCCTTCTTGCCGGCGGGTATACACGTCGCGGGCGTTGCGCAGCGCTAATTCTGCGTCCGGCGCATGCAGCGAGCCGACATGGGTGTGCGACAGGCCGCGTTTGGCCCGTACGAACACCTCCCACAGCGGCCATCCTCGACGGTCCACTGTGGACTGTCCGGCCGGCTCGCCAGCGCGCCCACGAGGCAGCGGTAGGGTCATGCCACCGCCCCCTGGCCGGCCCGCTTCGCAGCGTAGGCAGCCGCGGCCTCCCGGACCCACGCGCCGTCGTCGTACGCCGAACGCCGGTGCTCCAGCCGGGCCGCGCTGCACGGACCCTGACCGCGCACTACCTGCCAGAACTCCGCCCAGTCGATGAGCCCATAGTCGTAGTGCTGGCGCTCAGCATTCCAACGCAGGCCCGGGTCCGGCAGCGTGAGCCCGAGGATCTCGGCCTGCGGCACGATGATGTCGACGAACCTTTGCCGCAGCTCGTCGTTGGACAACCGCTTGATCCGCCAGGCGGCGGAGGCAGCCGAGTGTGTCGACTCCGCATCCGGCGGGCCGAACATCGCCAGCGACGGCCAGTACCAGCGGTCCACCGCGTCCTGCGCCATTGCGTGCTGGCGGGGCGTGCCGTGGCCGAGGGTGTGCAGGATCTGGTAGCCCTGCCGCTGGTGAAACGACTCCTCCTTGCAAATCCGGATCATCGCCCGGGCGTACGGCCCGTAGGAGCAGCGACACAGCGGGACCTGGTTGGTGAGCGCCGCACCGTCCACCAGCCAGCCAATCGCACCGACATCGGCCCAGGTCAGGGTCGGGTAGTTAAATATCGAGGAATACTTTTGCCGGCCGGTATGCAGCAGGTCGAGCAGGTCATCGCGGCTAACGCCCAGCGTCTCGGCGGCGGCGTAGAGGTACAACCCGTGCCCGGCCTCGTCCTGCACCTTGGCAATCAGGATCGCCTTGCGGGCCAACGACGGTGCGCGGCTGATCCAATTGCCTTCGGGCTGCATGCCGATGATTTCGGAGTGGGCATGCTGCGCGATCTGCCGGACTAAGGTGGCCCGGTACGCCTCGGGCATCCAATCACGCGGCTCGATCCGGCTGTCCGCTGCGAGCAGCGCCTCGAACCGGTCGACCAGCTCGTCGTTGTCCGGCATCGACAGCCTCCCGAACGTTCGGTCGGTTTAGGGTACGGCGACGGTCCGTCGCCCGGCAAGGCCACCAGGGGTGGCGTACTGCCCAGCTTGCCGTTATTCCAGCAGGCCAGCCGGCTAGCCGTACCAAGACCCGTCCGAACGTTCGGTCGCTACCATCGACGCCGTGGCCCCCACCACCGGACCCCCTCTTCCGGACCCCCTCGCCACCGGTCAGCCAATCATCCGGCGTGACCGGCACACCCCTGAGTCGCTGCTGCGGGTCGCGGTCGAGGTCTTCACCGATCGCGGGTACGACGGCACCAGCATGGAGCACATCGCGGCAGCCAGCGGCATCACCAAGTCATCCATCTACCACCACGTACGGGGCAAAGAGGAACTGCTCCGGCTGGCGTTGGAACGGGCCACCGGCGGGCTGTTTGCGGTGTTAGCCGAGCCGGCGGCCCAGCAGGGCCGGGCGATCGACCGGCTGGAGTACGTGGTCCGCCGGTCGCTGGAGGTGCTGGCCGAGGACCTGCCGTACGTCACGCTGCTGCTGCGGGTACGCGGGAACACGCCGACCGAAGTCTGGGCGCTGGATCGCCGGCGTACCTTCGACCACGAGGTCGCCGGCTTGGTTGAGGACGCGATGATTGAAGGCGACCTAGCCCCCGAGGTAGACTCCCGGCTGGCCGCCCGGTTGCTGTTTGGGCTGGTCAACTCACTGACCGAGTGGTGGCAGCCCGGGCGTGGCAACCCGCGGCAGGTGGCCGACGCGCTGGTCCGGCTGGCCTTTGACGGGCTGCGGGTCCGGGCGGCAGGCGAGGCTCCCCCGTCAGGCTGAATACTGCCAGGCCAGCCGGAACTCTGCCGCACGTGATACTCCGCTGGTCTCGCCCCCGGATGGCGAGTCTGGCATGCTGCCGGCACGCCCCGCGAGCGCCGGTCACCCCCCCTCCCCTGCTGGCCGTGCTCCGGGTCGGGTTGGAGGTCGGACATGCACCGTCGCACCGTCCGCAGCGTCGCCGCCGGGATCGCCCTCGCCTGCCTGCCGGTAGTGCTGCTAGGCCCGCGACTGACCCCCGCCGGAGGCGTTGGCGCAGCGTCCACCGTCGCGACTCGGCCCGCCGCCTCGCCCTACCCGGTCGCCCCACCGACTGCACAGCCTCGTACGTCGCGCCCGGCCGGCCGAGCAATCGCGGCGAACCGGCTGGCCTGGCAGCACGGCATCCCCCGTACTCCGATTACCTCCCTACCGCATACCGGTCGTACCGTCACGCTGACCTTCGACGACGGGCCAGACCCGCGCTGGACACCGACCGTGCTCGCGCTGCTGCACCAGTACCACGCGCGGGCGGTGTTCTGCTTGATCGGCGAGCACGTCGCCGCGCGACCGGACCTGGTCCGCCGGATCGCGCAGGCGGGGCAGGTGTTGTGCGACCATACCTGGACGCATGATGAGCAGCTTCCCAGCCGGCCGCTGTCGGTGATCCGCCGTGAGATCGACCGAACCGCGGCCGCAATCAGGCAGACGACCGGGGTGTCGCCGGTCTACTACCGTGCGCCGGGCGGTGCTTGGGGACCGTCGGTGATCGCGGTGGCGCGGGCGGCCGGGATGGCTCCGCTGGGCTGGCAGGTCGACCCCAGTGACTGGGCTCGGCCCGGCGTCGCCGCGATCGTGGCCCGGGTGCTGGCTGGCGTCAGGCCCGGCGCGGTGGTGCTGATGCATGACGGGTACGGGCACCGGGAGCAGAGCGTCGCCGCGTTGCGGATCATCCTGGCCCGGCTGTCCGCCCTCGGCTACCGCTTCACCGTGCCGCACTGGTGAGGCATGCGCGTCCGCCGCGACGTTACGGCTTTGGTAGTTGCTGACCGGTCGCGTATGCTGGCGCGGCACCCAGCGGAGGCGACGGGTGCGTGCCGGATCAGATGCGGTCGACAGGGTCTCACGGACATGTGCGACCATGTGCCGGGTGGGTTCGGGCTCGCGCCCCCATCGTCTAGAGGCCTAGGACGCCGCCCTTTCAAGGCGGTAGCACGGGTTCGAATCCCGTTGGGGGCACAGTACGAGCGCAAGGCCCCGTAGCGCAGTTGGTTAGCGCGCCGCCCTGTCACGGCGGAGGTCGCGGGTTCGAGTCCCGTCGGGGTCGCCACCCGAGGTGGCCGGTACGATCCGGCTGCCCTTTGGCCAGGTAGCTCAGTTGGTACGAGCGTCCGCCTGAAAAGCGGAAGGTCGGCGGTTCGACCCCGCCCCTGGCCACCCCAAGTGACCATCAGGTTTCGCACTCTGTAGTTGTCGCGAAGCTGAGTTTGACGCCAATGGCCCGCTATCCCAGGTGCTCATTGAGCTTGTCCAGGGCCGCGCGCTTCTCGTCCAGCGACACGCGTGCGTAGATCGTCGTCGTCACGTCGATGTCCACGTGTCCGACGATGTCGCGAACGATATGCGGCGGTACGCCGAGGTTCAGCAGCAACTCACGCACGTGTGCCGGAGCCCGTGGAACACCAGCTCGGCTCCGCCGGCACCGTCCTGGCGCCGCAGATGCTCGCCGTCTGGAAAGACGCCGTCACCAGCCGCCGCGCCATGTTCACGATGCTCCCACCCGGCCGCTACCGACCCGGCCGGGCATGCCCGCGCCGCCACCGCCAGCATCGACGACTGGGCGAGCCTTGCCAGCCGGTACCAAGCGGTACACGCCACCTCCGACCCAAGAGCACTGCTGACCCCGGTGACCGTGCACGTCCGCATGGTCAACGACGCGTTGCGTCATTACCCCGAACCGGCCAAACGCCGCCGGCTGCTGCACAACCTCGCCTAGGTCGCCATCCTCGCCGGCCGGCTGTCCTTCGTGACTGCGGAGCTAACTCGGCTGGCCGGGTGGATGCTGTTTGACGGCCGCCATTTCGCCTCGGCTGACCGCTACTACAGGCAGGCGTGTGACATCGCTGCGGAAGCAAATGACCCGACACTTCGCGCCAATGTCCTTGCCAGTATGTCGCTACGGGCGACCTATGACGAGACCGCATCAGAAGCTGTCGACCTGGCCCTGGTCGCTGAGGATGTCGCTCGCCCGGTTGCCACACCGCGTGTCGCATCGTTGCTTGCTATGCGTTCGGCGTTCGCATTCGCCGCGGTGGGCGACCGTCGCGGGTGCCACGCGGCCCTCGCCAAGGCCGAACGCCTCCTGTCGCAGGCGTCCGACGGCGACGCTGACCCTGCCTGGTCGGCCTACTTCACCGAGCCAAAGTTCCTGGCGGATCTGGGTATCGCCCGGGCCAGGTTGGGCGAATACGAGTCGGCCGTGCCGCTCATCGAAGCCGCCCTTGACCGAGAAGATGACCGAAACCACCGGTTGCGTGCTTTCCATGCCGTCTGGCTTGCCCGCGCACACCTTCACCTCGGCGCGGTCGACGCAGCAAGCGCGGCAGGCGTTCGCGCTATCGAGTACGCTGGGTTTGTAGAATCCCCGCGGGTTGACTGGCATCTGCGTGAGCTGCGGGACGCGCTTCGCCCACACGATGACAGCCCTGCGGTGCGGCGGTACGTCGCTCGCCTACTCGGTTAGCGTCGGGCAAGCAGCACGCGCATAAGGCCGATGAGTGAAGCGCTGGAGGAAATCTCCCGGCGGTCGATCATGTCGAGGACCTTATCCGTCTCGATCCACTCCAACCGGTCCGACTCGTTGAGTTCGGTCGGCTCTGCCACCTGTCGCGCGTCCTTCGCAAGAAACACGAAGTGCTCAGAGTCGGTGATCCCATTAGCGGGCTGCCCGTAGACCAACGGGACCAGTTCTGCCGCCTCGTAGCCGGTCTCCTCGACCAACTCCCGACGCGCGGCCTGCTCCGGGGTCTCCCCATCCTCGATCAGACCCATGGGCAGCTCCCAGCCCCACGAACCGGTGATAAAACGGTGCCGCCACATCAGCAACACCCGGTCACGCTCGTCGACCAGCACCACGGCGGCGAGCGACCGAAGGCGCACCACGTGGTACTCCCAGCGCTGGCCATCCGGCTGCTCCACGTCCACCAAGCACAAGGTCACGTACGGGTTGCTGTACACGCGGCGCTCGCCATGAACCGTCCACTCCACGCCCGCCAGCATGCCACCTTGGCCCGTCGGATCGGTCACGCAGCGACCGACCACAGGTACATCCGGGCCAGCCCAACACGTCCGGCACATCGACCACGGGCCGAGCCTGCTATCATCACGGCGACGGCAATCCGCCTGACGGCGTTTCGCTCGTCAGGGTGGTGCATAGAGCCAGGTCAGCACAGCGCTTGGACGTTTTGACCTGAAAAGCGGAAGGTCGGCGGTTCGATCCCGCCCCTGGCCACCGGCTCCGAGCTGGGACGGCGAAGGATTGTCCCGACATGACGGTCCTCCTCGGTCTCAGTTGTGGTCTCAGTTGTCGCTGTCTACACCGGTTGGGCTAGAGCCGGCGTCACCATCTTGCTGTGTCCACAGCAGCCCGGCGAGCTGCTCGGCGATGCTGCGCCGGACCTCGTCCGGTACGTGTTGATACCTTGTTGTCATTGCCGCTTGCGACCAGCCCATGACCTGCATGACCGCGCGGGTGGGTACGCCGAGCACCAGGAGCATCGTGGCCGCGGTGTGGCGCGCGTCGTGAAGGCGTGCCGCGCGGACCTGTGCCTGATCGAGCAGCGAGCGCCATTCCGCGTAGTCCCGTCGCGGGTCTATCGGCTTGCCGTTCGGCTGCGCAAAGACCCAGCCACCGTCGTGCCACAGGTCCGCAGCTATCTCCCGCTCTAGCGCCTGCGTCTGCTGATGGTGATGGGCGATCAGCGCGTGCGCCAGCGGCACGGGCAAGCCGATAACCTGCCGCCCGGCCCGCGACTTGGTGTCCACGACCGTGCCCGCCGGCCAAACGGCTCGGGCAGTCAGCGCCTCGCTTTCTGCCACAGGAGCCACCGCAACCGTGTTGCCATGTGTGGCGTTGTAGGGCGCGACGGATCGTCAGGGTGCCACTGACCACGCCCGCACCGCCACATGCCGCGCATGCAGATCCCTGCTCTTTGCCACGGCAGTCCGGGCAGTAGTCGACGCTGATATCTGGCCATTGCAACCCGAGCACCTCACCCTGACGCAGACCCAGCGAGAGCGCCGCTGCCCACCGCACCCCATTCCGTCGTACCGCCGCCGCGGCCAGTACCCGCTGAGCCTCGTCGATCGTGAACGGTTCGATCTCCTGCTCGACCAAGCGCGGGGTCTTAGCATACAGCGCCGGGTTTTTCACGATCTGCCCCCGGCGTTCCGCCTCGTTCAACGCGGTGCGCAACGTGCGGTGTGCCTGGTGGACCGTGCCAGGTGCCAGCCCTGCCGCCCGCATCATGGCGTACATCTTCTCGATGTGCTCAGGTTGCAGGCGGTCTGTTCGGCGTCCGCCGATCCCGGGCACGAGGTGGCGGTACACCGCCGTGCGGTACCCGGCGAGGGTCTTCGGCCGCACGTGAGCCGCAGCAATGTTTTCCACCCAGTGGCTGAGCCACTTCTCGACGGTCCATGCTCTACCTGGCCGTCTCACGCGGCCCGCGTCGCGATCCTTTTCCAGCTCGCGGACCTTTCTGGTGACATCCGCCTCGGTCCTGCCTCTCACGTGCCGGCGGTCAGGTTTGCCATCGTCGCGCGCACACATAGTAACCCGACCATGCCAGTCGCCGTCGCTTCCGCGGTATATGGATGACGTCATGTTCGGTGCCCTCGTGCCATCTTCTCGCTTACGCGGCATTTCCGACCCTCCGTCCTCAGGCTTCGGGCTGGGTGTGCTGGGCGGTGGCGAGGCGTTGGGTGTAGGCGGTGAGGGCGGTGGTGCGGATGCGGCGAAGCCGGCCGATGTTGATGGACTCGATTTCGCCGCGGTTGATGAGCGCGTAGGTGAGGGTGCGTCCGATGCCGAGTCACCTGGCGGCTTGTTCGACGGTGAGCAGGAGGGGTGCGTCCATGGTGTTGTCCTCCAACTGGTGTTGCTGTGCATCGGTGAATGGCGTGATGGTCATGCGGCTCCTCCGGTGCAGTTGGGGTGGGTGTGGGTGCCGTCGTCGTGGGTGAGTGGTTGGCGGCAGGCGATGCAGGTCGGTGGGGGTGCCGTCCCAGCCGTCCCAGCCTCGTTTGTGCTGGTCGGGGTGGTACGGCTTGGTGTGGTGGGACGGCTTGAGCCGTCCCAGTCGGGGGAGCCGTCCCGCGTTGAGCTGGGTGGGGACGGCTGGGACGGCTGGGACGGGTACATCCCTGGGGGGGTTGGGCAGTAGCGGGTCCATGCGTCGGTGAAGTCGGCCCGTTGGTAGCCCTTGGCCTGGCCGTTGGGGAAGCGGATGTTGCCGGAGTGGATGTCGTAGTTGCGGAGGAGGGTGCCGAGGCGCATGGCGGTGAGGCCGTTGGGGCCGTAGTCGGCCCAGGGGGATTCGGGGTCGGTTTTGAGGCGTTCGAGGAGGAGGGTGGTGGGGATGGCGTCGAGGTTGCCGAAGGCGGTGCGGCAGTCGGTGAGGAGTCGGATGCGGTGGGAGACGTGGCCGGTGGTGGCGTGTTCGGCGGTGAGGAGGAGTACGGCGGTTCGTGCGCGTTCAGGCCAGTGCCTACCGGCGAGGTCAGCCACGGCGATGAGTGGTTCCCAGGTGTCGGCGGCGTGGTCTTCCACGGGCATGTCGGGTTCGGCGTGTTCCAGGGTGTCGAGGTGGGTGCGTAGCCAGTCGGTGAGCTGGTCGGCGAGTTCTCGGAGTGGGGGTCCGTCGCGGCGGTGTCGGTAGGGGGCAACGGTCTCCTGCGGGGCGCGGCGGCGCATGCGGTGCTTGCACAGCGGGAAAGTGGGTTATCGGCGGTGCAGCCGTTTGGCGGTGGTGGATGCGGCGGCGTGGTGGCTGTCGGAGGAGGCCGGCGGTCAGGAGCTGGCCTATGCGCTGCTGGGGGGCCTGCTCGGAAGCGACCACCGAGCACGCCTATCTGGCGTTGATTACCCCAGCGCCTGACTCGCCGGGTGATCAGTCTGAGGGCCTGTCCTCGTACCTGCCGGGTCCTGCGGGTAGCCGGTGGCGGTTAAGGCTCGCACAAAGTGCGATCCCGAAGGGACGCGGTAGCGGCCTTGATCGGCGCCGGACGCCCGTGGTCGGGATCGGCGGCGGAGAGGACAGGCCCGGAGGCATGCCGGCAGCTCGATAGTGCACAGGCGTACAGGCCCGGTGACCGTGGGGGCTCCTCGTTCTCGGGTCGTCGGGCCTTCTGTTGTGCCGCCGCCGAGCCGGCCGCCCGCAGCGAGGACCAGACCGGCCCGGCGAGCGGCGGGCCACAGCCCGCCCTTGACCCGAGAAAGGAAACTCCTCACGACGCGACGGATCTCGACGACGTGGCATTCCTCCGGGTCGTCGCGGGACGGGATTGTGTAGACGGGGCGGTGCAGGTCGGCCTGGGTGGCGGCGAGCGGGGCACAGACCTTGCGTCTCGGTCACGCTCGGCGAGGGGATACCGGCGTAATGGTCATGGCGTGTGACGTAAGATGCTAGTGGATAGCCAGTGCGCGAACAGAGCCACGAGGTGTACGGCAGCTTCGGTCGGCTTCCTGGCCCTGGCGGAAATCCGGCGTGCCAGCCTGGCGGGACCTCTGCATTTGCCAGGGCAGTTCCATTATCGCAACAGGCGTGCGACATCGTGGGGTGCGCCAGGAAGTGGCGGCGGAGCAGCGGGTCACAGCTCCGCTTGAATGCTCTGTTCTGCCCCTGGTTGCTCTTTGCCCTCCGGCGTTAGCAGTCCAGCATGCTGAACGGCTGGTAGGTCCGGATTGTGATATACAGTGGAGCAAGTAATTGCCAGTCTGCGCCATTGTCGAGTGCGCGGAGGTTGCCCGCGGCAGTCGAGACGGCGGGGTGGTCCGAGCCTAGGAAAGCGGTTCCGACCGTCAGCGCCGAGCGCAGCAGCTCGCCGGCCTGTCGCAACCCGTCCGCACCGCGGCCGGCCTCCGCCCGAGCGAGGTTGGTGTAAATTGCCACGAGCCGTGGATGCTCGGTGCCGTAGGTCTCCCTGGTGTCCGCCAGCGCCGTCCGGAGCTGATCGCCGGCCTCGTCCACATGCTCTAGATCCTGCAGTGCAACCCCGAGCGCGCACCGGACGACGGCGACCCGCGGGTGGTGCTCTTGGTAGATCCCTGTGCCGATGGCTAGCGCGAGGCGCAGCTCGACCACCGCGCCGGCGGCGTCCCCGTGCTGCTGCAACGCCGAGCCTAGGCAGGTCCGTGCCACGCCGATCCTTGGGTGAGTCAGCGGGTAGATTGCCGTCTCGACCTCGAGCGCCCGACGCGCCTCGGAGACGGCCTGAGCGTGGCCGCGATCCCGGAGAACGGCGGCGAGGTTGACCCGGACGGTGCCAGCGGTCGGCGACTGCAGGCCGACGGACTCCCGGGCGATCTGCAGCGCGCGCCGCAGCCCGGTCTCGGCTTGGCGGTACTTGCCCAGGTCGTGCAGGACGCCGGCGAGGTTTATGCGGACCGGCAGAGACCGCGGGTCCTCCGGTCCATATGTGTCAGTGACCACGTCGAGCGCGAACTCCAGTTGAGCCCGAGCCTCCGCGTATCGAGCCAGGTAGCTCAACGCTCCGGCCAGGGCATTGCGGTGGGCTGCTACGCGCGGGTCGTCGGACCCGTACGTGCTCTCGGTGATGACCAGCGCCCGCTCGTACTCCGCTCGGGCGCCCTCCATGTCCCCGAGGTCCTGCAGCACCCGGCCGAGGTGGCTGCGGATCGGCGCGCATCGGCGATGATCTGGCCCCAGCGCCGACTCCGAGATCACGACCGCCGTTTCCAGCTCGGCTCGCGCCGGGCCGAGCTGACCCTCCTCCTGCAACAGCCGACCAATGTTACTGCGGACGCCGGCAATCCGCGGGTGCTTGGGGCCGTGTGTGGTGGTCAGGATGTCGAGGGCGCGTGCGTACTGTTGGTGCGCCCCGGCTGTCTCCCCGAGGTCTTGCAGAACCCGGCCGAGTTGCTCGTGCAGAGTGGCGGCGGCCACGGCGGTCTCGTCGCCGCCTGGTGGGATCTCCAGTGCCTGTCCGAATGCCGCCCGTGCCTCGACCAGCCGGACCCGGCTATGCAGGTAGAGCCCGGTGCGTGCCAACAGACCCCGGACTCGGGTCGGCTCCACCCCGAGCCGCCGTGCCCGCTCAACCGCGACAGCGACGTGCGGCAGTAGCAGCGCCGCGATCGGCCAGTGCGGCACTCGGTGGCTGGCCCAGGGCAGAAGCTCGTCCAACAGCCGCACGGCCACTCCGCTCCAGAACCGCTCGCCTTCTGGCGCGTTGAGTCGGACCACAAGCTGCACCAAGCGGTGCATTCCCAGCGTCCCCGGCACGGCTCTGACCATCGAGTAGCTGGCCAGCATGCCGACCGCGGCGTCGTACCGGAATTCGTCCGCGAGCAACCCGGCGAGGGGCTCGGGCAGCAGCTGCGGCCGGCTCGCCAATAACTGCCGCGGTACCGACTCCGGCCCCAAGAAGGCGCACAGGCGCAGCAACGCGACGGCCGTTGGCTGCTGCTCCTCGATCCGGGCAATCGATATCGACCAGGTCGCGCCGATCGTGCGGCTGTAGTTTGTCGGCTGGCTAGCGTCCAGCAGCCGTACGGGGTGCTCGCGGAACTGGGCGGCGTACCGGCCTGGGGAGATCCTATTCCGCTCGATGTACGCTGCGGCCTGCTCTAGCGCGAGCGGCAGGTTGTCAAGCAACTGTGCCAGGTCGGCCAGCTCCGCTTGGTCCAGCTTGTCGTCGCCCGCCAACGGCACGATCCGCTTAGCCAGAAAGGCAACGGCCTCTTCTTCCGACATGACGTCAACGCCGTGCGGAGTGGCCACGCAGCCCCAATTGGGGTCGCGGGAGGTGATCACCACGTGGCCGCCCTGCGGCAGGTACGATCGGATATCATCTGGATGCTCAACGTTGTCGAACACGATCAACCAGTTGCCGCGGCGGCGTAGTTCATCGAACAGCGGCGCGATCACGTCGCGCTCAAGGTCGACACCGGTGATCCCGAGCTTGCTGGCAAGCTCGGCTAGACCGCCGAGCACCGATGTCCTCCGCTCGGCGAGGATCCACCAGACCAGGTCGTAGCGGGTGGCATAGCGGTGGGCGTACTCCAGCGCCAGTTGAGTCTTGCCGATCCCGCCGAGCCCGTGGACCGAATGCACGGATCGCGTGTCGGTTATGCCATCGTTCGTGTCCGGTAGCAATACGGCCCGAGGATCGTGGTCAAGACCGGCCGCTAGCGCCTGCAGCAGCCGCAAGCGCCCGGTGAACGCCGGGTTCCGGCGTGGGAGGTTGCTGTATGAGGGTGGGATACCGGGAACCGGGGCGGGCGCGCCTGAGCAACCAGCTGCCCGGGGTACGGCGGTTCCTGCGCCGGTTTGCGGCGCTCACCACTAACCGCAGTCGCGAGCCGATCAACGGCCTCTGTCGGAGAGAGACCGAAGAGGTCGACGTACACTTGGTCCGTCAGGATCGGCGGTACTATGCAGTTCTCCACTCGGAGGATGAGCAGGCGGCCGCCGCTACGGACGTCCTGGACGAGAGCTGCGGTCCATTCCTTGGTCGCCCACGGCGAGCGGAAGTACGCGGCTGACGTCACCGCGACGGTGCGTCGCGATGTCTTCAGCGCTTCGTCGATCCTTAGGACAAAGTTCTCGCCTGGGCGAAAGTCCCAGTCCTGCAAGATCACCCGGTAGCCGAGCCGCTCCAGTTGCCATGCTATCCACTCGGCCCAGCTCCGGTCAGCTGCGTGGTAACTGACGAAAAAGTCAACACGAAAGCCGTCCATCGGCTAACGTCCTCCTGTCCTCCCCCCGGCCAAGAGGGTTACTCAGCCCCGGCGCAGGGCAATCTGGCGTATCTGCCAGCTGGCCCGAGCACCGACCCCGGAACGCACTAGTTCTCCGAGTCCACGCACCAGTGTGCGCATGTGTTCAACGCCGAATATATCGTTGAGAACCGGTTCCCGGCCCCAGGAACGAGTGTTGAGGTAGAACATCTCAGCGGCCTGCCGCGGGGTCGGTCGCACCGTCACCGTCCGGCTGCAGAGCGTCTCGGCCGGCAGCGATGAAGAGACGGCATTGAGCAGCGGCCCCACGTGCAGCTGTTGGCCGTGCTGCTTAAGCAAGGCGTTGACGGCCGCTTGGTAGTCCTTCAGCAGCGCACCGGAGACCTCCACTTCCTCGACTTCGTCCAGCAGTAGCCGGCCACCCAACGCGAGTTGGTCGAGCCAGCTACGCACGACCATCCCGGGACTATGCATGTGGGTCAGCAGGAAACGGCAATAGACCAGGTCCGCCGGTCCGACCGGAAATGGTGTCGCCGTGACGTTGTGCTCGAGGAAGCGAATGTTCGTCCGGCCTTCCCGCGCTCGGCAAAGAAAAGAGTCGGATGTGTCTAGGCCGACCACCAGCCGAGCTTCCGACGCCGCGGCGACCAGATCCGTCGTCCGGCCAATCCCACAGCCGAGGTCGACGGCGAGATTAATTCCGCGCAGCCCGTACTCACTCAGGAAGTCGGCACTGCTCCGATCGAATGAGTCGGCCAGCACGTCGAGCCGACGGGTCGCCAGAGCAGAATCGCCAAAGGTGTACATCGTCTTTCCTGACCCGAGACCGGACATGGCTCTCCCGATGTTGTGCGACACGGCGCATCAACAGTACCCGGAGCCGGGCACCTTCGAGGACCGGGGCGTCACGACAGACCGCGGGCGCCGGAGGATCTACGACCTGGGATCGTTGAGGTCTGCAGCATATGCGCACGTGTCTACCAAGCAGTAACCGCGTGCCAGCCTGCAGTACGGTCCATCCCACAAATCGTGATCACCGAGCACCGTGCTGATCTACCGTGAGAAGCGTAGCCGTACAGGTCGACGGGCGCGGGGCGGCCCATCCGGCTGCCACGCTTCCTCAGTCCCCGATTCCCGCGAGTAGCGCCGAAGCGGCCTTCGTCCGCTTAGATGATCTTCGGAGTAGCTCGACCAGACTGTGGGCAAGGTGAGACCCGGCGGATCGCCGGGGTCGTGAGTACTCGGGTTGTGGTGTGCGCTAGGGCCGGGTGGGACCAGTGGTCAGGACACTGCTGGTAGGGCACGTAGCGGCCAGTGCCTCGGCGAGCGGATGGTGGCCGGCTGGGAGCCGCAGGGTAGCCCTGAGAATTCATGGCGACTTTGGTGAGAGCGTGTGTTTGACCGGAAAAGTGCCCTTGACCTGAGAGAATGAGGGTATCTAAGTCCTCGTGTCCAGCTCAGATCGGAGCACTTTTTAGGTGGAGCCTACCGGGTGGTCGAAGGATCTGAGGGTGGAGGTGGGCGGGCATGGGGTGGTCTCACACGCCGGGTCGGAGGCGGTGCGGCTGATCGCTGATGGCATCGGTTTGACCGTCGGGTCGTCCCGGGTGCTTTCCCGGCGGGGGTTCGTCGCGGTGCATGACCGGGGGCGGGTGCTGGTCGATACCGCGGTGATGATCGCTGATGAGGGGACGGTGATGTCGGAGCTGGCTACCTTGCGTGGCCAAGGGGGAGCTGTTCGGGCTGGTGGCCTTGATCCCACCCTGTGGCGGGCGTTGAGCGAGATCGGGCCGGCGCAGACCGAGCGGATCGCCTGGGCCCGGGTGGGTATCCGGGCGCACGTGTGGCGGTTGGTTGAGGTGCGGCATGGGCGGATCCCGCTCTCCCGGGTGGCCGACCGCGACCTGGGGGCCACCATCGTGGTGCGGAGGGACGCCTCGATCCTCATCTGCCACAGTGACAAGGAGCAGGCCGCTGGGACGTTTAAGCACACCTACGGTCATCATCCGTTGATGGCCTGGTATGATAACACCGGGAGCCGCTGGCGTTGATGCTGCGCCCGGGTAACGCCGGCTCCAACACTGCCACGGACCACATCGCGGTACCGACCGAGGCGCTGGCCCAGATCCCGGCCTGGCACCGCCGTGATGGGCTCATCACCGTGGATGGGGCCGGTGCCACCCTGGAGCTCATCCGGCACCTCACCGGCCTGGATGCCGTACCGGGGCGGCGGGTGGGCTACTTCGTCGGCTTCGATGTGGATGAGCGGGCCCGTAGCGTCATCACCCGGGTACCCGCTACGGCCTGGCAGGCGGTGTGGGACACCGACGGGCGCGCTGGGGACCTGGATGACGCCGGGGTGGTGGAGCTGACCGGGGGTGCTACGGAACTCCGCCGGCAGGGACCAGATGGCCAACTGGCCGGCCGGGATGCGCATCATCTGCCGGCGGGAACGCCCTCAGCGGGGGCGCAGCTGTGCCTGCTGGAGGAGGCCGACGGGTGGCGTTACCAGCTGATTGCCACCAACACCCCCAGCGGGCAGCCGGTGTTCCTGCAAGGCCCGGCGCCGCCCCCACGCCCGGGTCGAAGACCGGATCCGCTGCGCGAAGGACACCGGCCTAAAGCACCTGCCCTCGACGTCGTGTGAGATCAACCAGGCCTGGTGTGTTGCGGCCATGATGGCCTGCGACCTGCTGTGTTGGATGCGGCTGCTGTGCCTGCACACCACCCTGGCCACCGCCGAGCCCAGACGCTGCGCTACCGGCTGCTGCACACTGCCGCCCGGCTGGTCCGCGGCCAACGCAAACGGAAAATCAAGATCCCGGTGGACTGGCCCTGGGCCCGCGAGCTGGAAACCTGCTTCCACACCGCCTTCGCCCTCCTTCCCCCCTGACCCCGCCCTAACGACCCCAAGGCCCCCCGCCGGACCGTGGAACCGGCGCACCCAGCGCGACAGCCGGGCACCCCACCTCGGCCACCGGCCGACAACAAGATCAGAACAGCAGGTGAAGATCACCACGCCAAGCCGGGAGCGAAGCCTGTCCACCCGTGAATGATCAAGGCTGACACTGGTCCAGCTACTTTTCGGCTTATCATCAGGCACTACGTTGGTGATACTGACAGTACGAAAAGGTACATTCCAGAGGAGGGATTGTTGTGAGGAAATAAAGTTTGGTCCTGTTTATGCTTGCGGTCCAGGGCTGCTGCATTTCGTACGGCCAGGTCAAGCCGCGACATGTAGAGCGCGGGGTCTAGACCTTTTTCTGTCTGACCGTCACATTCGCGTCGCGCCCGGCGTGCTTGGTTGTTATCGAGCCACGCCTCGCAGTTACGGAAGTGAAGGATAAGCCAGAGTTCAAAGCACGGGTTAGATATTGCCAACTGGATCCTCTTGTCACGAGCGAGTTGAATAGCTTCGCGAAGGTGCGGATGATTAGTTGGCCATTCGACATCGAAAATGCACCAGATCTCGTCGATCTCCGCATTCTCTACTCCCGCCTTGGCTCTCAGCTCGGCGGCCCGCCGTACCAAGGTCAGCGGCACCTCGCCACCGCTGGTCGCTTCGAGCCTGATATCCACCGACGCTATGTCTCGCACCGCAGGCTCATTCTTGAGAGCCTCGATGTACTTGGGTTCGGTCTTCGTCCCTTCGCAGAACACGACAACGGTCTTCTTAACCGGACGACGAGCGACGAGCCGCGAGAGGGACGGCGTCGCGCGCTTGGGGCTACGTCGTCTTTTCACTCCGACGATTCATCATTCGCTGCCTCTGCAGCCGTGCTGAAAGCGTCAAGCAGCCTACTCTCATCAAGATCGGGCAACCCGCCGAAACGCCCTTGCAGGTATGCTCGTTCTAGGTTCAGCGACCGTCGCACGAGGTCGCCGCCGAACTCTGCGAGAGCCGTGACCGTTGTGGCGCCGTCGTCACCCTTCTCAGTTAGCCACACTTCGTCGCGGTTCAAATCTCCCAGTAGTGTGGTGTCGTGAGTAGTAAAGATTAGTTGTGCTCCCCTAGGATTGGTCTGCCGGCTCCGGAACAAGTCAAGCAAGCGAACTGACAGGCGAGGATGCAAGCTCGCATCGATCTCATCAAGGAGAAGTAGTCGGCCATTCCGTAGAGCTCTAAGGGTTGGGCCGATCAACCGGAACCACGCCTGCGTGCCGTCGGATTCCTCATGTAGCTGAAATGTAGCTGATTCTCGACCTGCGCGATGCACGAAGTGGAGATCGAGGCGTGTTGTTTCCAGACTTGCGTCCTGTTGTTCCACGACTTCCACGTCTTCGATTCCTAGGTCAGCAAATCGCAATAGGCTAAGTGCCATCGCCATCTGCTGTGCATCGACTCCTCTCGGGATAGGTGCATCATCCGCGGCTGCGGCACGATAGGCATCAGTGAATAGACGACTGGTCGACGACGGGAACAAGGATGCGGGCCGTGCTACGCCACCCACGCCACCTCGGAGTATACGTCTTGATCCCAGAGTGAGGATGCTATCAAGGTAGCTCGTGACTCGACGCACTTCCTTGACATCGAAGCGACGTGCCGCCGACAGCGCCAGTGTTACTGGAGTGAGCAGCTCACGCACACCCGACAAGCCTGAGAGGCCTCGCCTAATATATAGTTCTGTTCCCTCCCTGCTGAACAGAGTTCTAGGACGCCTCTCTGGATAACTGATAAGTTCCTCATATAGCACCTCGGTATCGTTGACCTCAAGACGGTATGTGTTTCGGATACCATCGATGACTACATCGAGCTCGTACTCAGAAGACTGCTGCGTTGAGCCATGGAAGCGGAACGGATCCCTGGGGATGACATCGTCCCACGCGCGAAGCGAGTCCCGAACCGCTGCTCCCAGCCAGCCCAGCGCGTCGAGAACGTTAGACTTGCCTGACGCGTTCGGGCCGTAGATAGCTGCCAGAGGCAGCACACCCTCGATCAATCGATCGAACGTTCGTACAGACGGCCTGTCCGTGTCAACGGCCACTAGAGACAGCTCGACTGGCACCATGATTGATCGGTGATTTCGCACCGCAAATCGAATGAGCATGGTTCCTCCAGTGCGGCTCGGCGCACACTCACGTGCCCCTGCGTCGAAACTCTACGCCATCCGCGGTTTGTTTGCGTCTCGCGTCGCTCCGACCCGGCTGCCTGCGTCGTTGCTGTCGGCCTCACGCGCTCGCACACCGCGTATTGGCGAGGAGCTTCCTTCTCGGGTCAAGGGCAGCCGCCGCCGCTCGCCGGTCCGGTCCTCGCTGCGGCTGTCCCGGCGGCGACACATCACAAGGTCCGGCGACCCGAGGAGCGAAGTTCCTGGTTACCCCACTGACCAACATAAAGCTGGGCCGGCCACCGAGTAGCGCTGAACTTTAGGTTATGCAGCGCTACTATGCATGCATGGCGACAGTGCAGATTAGGAACCTGGACGACGCGGCCTACGCCGTACTGCGCCGGCGCGCGGCCGAGTCGGGACGATCGCTGCAGGAGTACCTGCGGATCCGACTTGAAGAGGAGGCTGCGCAGCCCACGGTCGAGGAGATGCTTTCCGCCGCCCGCAAAGAGCTGTCGAGCAACGTGTCGATGGACGACATCCTCGCTGCGCAGCAGGAGGGCCGGGACGAGTGATCGTCGTTGATAACTCAGTACTCGTGGCAGGCTTGGTGGACCGGGGCGCCACGGGCAAGGCCTGCGCGGCCCGCCTGTCCGGAGAAAGCCTCACCGCGCCCGCCCTGATCGACATCGAGGCCGCGAACGTCATCCGGAGCCTGCTGCTCGGCGGCAAGATCGAGTTCGCCGACGCGGATCGCGCCCTCCGACTGCTTCCGTCGCTGCCCATCCGGCGCATCCAACACACAGATCTCCTGCCGCGGATTTGGGAACTTCGAGCCAACTTCACCGCATATGATGCTGCGTACGTGGTCCTTGCAGAACATCTGGACGTGCCCCTGGTCACTGGCAACGCCGAACTGCAGCGCGGCTCCGGCGCGCGCTGCGCGATCGAAGTGATCAGATGAGTGAGCAGCCCTTGCCATCTGCCGGCGGCGCGGAAGCCGCGTCGATGTCGTGCACGTTGCTGGCCAGCTTGCCGATTCCTCGAATAGGGGCGTCGCGCTGCGGCTATCGTCTTGGCTGGGTCGACTGCGGGAAGCGGGGGATCATGGGACAGTTCGAAGGAGCCGATCCAGAGGTGTTGGATCGGCTCGCCGACGGGTTCCAGCAGTCGGCGAGCCTGCTCGATGGTGCCGTCGAGCAGGTCACCACGCTGGTCGACCACGCCTACTGGCAAGCTCACACCGGCGATGAGTTCCGGCGCGAGTGGCATGGCTCGCTGGTACCGCGGCTGCGTAGCGCCGCGGATGGTCTGCGCGACGCGAGTACCACCCTGCAGCGCAATGCCAGCGAGCAGCGTGCTGCTAGTGGCGCGGGTGGATCGGGTGCCGGGTTCATGGCGGGCTCTGCAGCCGCGCTGCTTGGCTGGCTCGACGTGGCAAGCCGCAACGTGGGCGTCCCGGGTACACTCGGCACCTGGGACCGGCTCCTGCACATGCCGGGAGTCCACAGTGGGCCGGCCGTCCGCGTCGACGAGCTGGAGCGGGTGGACGGCGCAGGGCTCGGCAAAATGCTGTTGAAAGACGTGCCGGCCCCCTTCACGCTCGCCGTCACCGGGCTCGATGTCAGCGTCGACGCCGTTAAGACCAGCCAGGACGTGTCTCAGCATCATTACCTGGACGCGGCCGAGACCACGATGGACGGCACGTCAGCAGCTCTCAAGGCGACCCCCAACCCGGTAGCCTATGCGGCCGGCGCTGCCGTCGGCATCTGGGGATACGTCCTGCAGGACGCCCGGCAGGTGGACTGGGCGCACTTGCCGAGCATGTCGGACATCAAGATGTACGGCTGGTCGAGCCTGCAAGAGGCGACCTGCGAGGCCCTCGACCAGGCATGGAAAGCAATCTTCTGACGAGAGACCCGAGGATTGATGGGTGACCTTAGCGATATCACGCTGACCGACGACGAAGCTGTTGTCGTCGCGGTCGAAGCCGGCCAGGCGTGGCCATCCGCGCTGCCGACCGTGGACGTGCGGAACGAGCACGCCCTCACGTCGGCCGCCCTGCGTGGCTGGCGGTCGCTGTCGGTACGAGACATGACCGAAACCGTGCCCAGCCTGGTGGACCGGCTACGCCCGCTGTTCGCCGCGGGGGTGACCGCCCAGACCTACCTAGCCAACAGCGACCTAGCCCGCCTGCCCGGCCCGCCCAAGTCGTACTTCTACCGCACCCCTGAGCTGGCGTGCATCGTCGAGCTGACTACCGGAGCTGGGGTGCATCACTTCCGTACGATGCCGGCGGCGATGGTCGAGCAGATGCTGGTGTCCGCAATCAATGGCGCGCATGCCGAGGGGATGACGCCGGCCGACGGCGAGACGAGCACCGACGCCCGGTTCTTCTGCGTCACCACAAACCGCGCCGACCACATCCGGCTGCTCGCGGTCAGCCGTGGCCGGCTCGCGATGTACCGGCTCACTGATGCCGTAGCCGTCCTGCCGGCGCCGCGCTCGGCCGCCGAGGCGGTCCGGCTCCTCGACCTGGCAGCGGATAACGCTGCGGTGACGGTGCCCTAATGCTCACTGTCGAGTACGGATCCGCCACCGACCAGGGGCCCGTACGGAATCGAAACGAGGACTGCGTCCTCGCCGAACCGCGGATTTTCGCCGTAGCTGACGGGATGGGTGGCCATGCTGCAGGCGACGTGGCCGCGTCGCTCGCGGTCGCCCGCCTGCGGGACCTCGCGGGTCGCGCGGATCTCAAGCCCGAGGATGTACGCGCGGCCATCGACTGCGCCAACGCCGACATCCTCGCCTCGAGCGCGGGGCGCGACGAACGTACCGGAATGGCCACGACGGTGTCGGGTTTGTGCGTGGTGCGGGTGGGTGGCGCCGACCACTGGGTCGCCTTCAACGTCGGGGACTCCCGGGTTTACCGCCTCGCCGGCGGGGAGCTGAGCCAGATCAGCGTGGACCACTCCGAGGTCGAGGAGTTGGTGACTGCAGGTCGGCTGACTCGTGACGAGGCTCGCTGGCACCCGCTGCGCAACATCGTCACCCGCTCGCTGGGGACCAACCCGGCCCCGACCGCGGACCTGTGGGTGTTCCCGCCGACACCTGGCGAGCGGTTCATGGTCTGCTCCGATGGCCTGCCGCTTGAACTCGACGACACCGAGATCCGGCAGCTCCTCACCAGCGTCGGCACTGCGCAGCAGGCCGCCGATCTGCTGGTTAGCCAGGCGGTGACCGCCGGCGGCCGGGACAATGTGACCGCCATCGTGATCGACTTGGTCTCCGCCGGCAGTAGCTCGGACGCGGACGTGGTGACGGTTCCGCGGGCACTGCTCGGGGAGGCGCAGTGACGGCGCCGGAGGCCAGCTACGCGCCCGGCAACTGGGTCGCTGTCGCCGGCCCGTCGTCGTGGCTGCTCGCCGAGTTCGACCCCGGCGCGAACTCCGTTGTCGCGGACTGCTGGCGGCTGATCCGCCGGGATGCCCACGTCGACGACGTGCTCGACGCGATCGTGTCCGTGGGCTTCAAAGCGGTGCCGAGCTTTGCGTTCGTCCACGTGCAGGGCAGCTCCGGCCGGACCGTGGTTCGGGGTACCGCAATCGTCCGCTTGACGGCTTCGGGCAGCGTCCGCGAAGTGCGCGCCAGCAGCGCGACGACCTGGGCGGACGAGGTCATCGACGGGCCGCTGGCAGAAATCGACCTGACCACCGCGGAGGACATCTCGGCCGGTTACGCCCTGCCGCTGTCATCGGGTGTCAGCATGGCTTCCGCAGTCCGGATCATGTTCAGGACGCACCCAGCGGACGACTCCTTGCTGGACCGACCAGCGCCGGACCAACCGGCGCCGCCAGCCGCCGAGCAGCCAGTGTTCGCTGCGCGCCAAGAGCCCGCCGAGCCGGAGCTGCCAGCCCCCAGCTACGACCGCCTGTTCGGCGACACCCAGCCGCCAGCCGTGGTCGAACTCCCGCTGCCCGTGCCGGCTCCCCAGGACCCGGCGACAGATCGACCCGCGCGGACGCTGACCGGCGGATGGCCGACCGTCCCGCCGCACGAGCCCGAGCCGCCGGCTTTCGAACCCGCCCCGGTCACGGCGCTCGCGATCATTGACGCGGTGCCCTGGGAGCAGCCCGCGACCGAGTCTGCCCCGGTGCTCTCGGGTTCGGCGCCGTCGGGTTCAGCGGACCGGCTGGACCCAAGCCAGGCAACCATGGTCACCATCGACCGCTCCCGGCTGCTCACCCAGGCCACCGGTGTCTCCACCGGCGGCCCGACCGTACTGGCGGCGCGGTGCCCGATGCAGCACCTGAACCCGGCCAACGCCAGCGTCTGCCGGATATGCCGTGCCGCCATCCCCGCCCAACAGCCGAGCGAAGTGCCGCGGCCGGTGCTGGGCGTGCTGCAACTGTCCACCGGCGACGTGGTTACGCTCGACCGCGGCGTGTTGATGGGGCGGGCGCCTGAGGTTGCTGAGGTCTCCGGCGCCGACCGGCCACACCGGGTACGGCTTGCCGACACCAGCGGCGACATCTCCCGGGTCCACTTGGCCGTCTCGCTGGAGGGCTGGCATGTGTTGGTGACCGACCTGAACTCGGTCAACGGCACCACGGTGACGCTGCCCGGGCAGCCGCCGGTGCGGCTGCGACCGGCGGACCCGCTGCTCATCGAGCCGGGCGCGGTGGTCAGTCTGGCCGACGAGGTGACCTTCCGGTACGAGGTGACCGGGTGATCAAGTCGGAACCGCCGCCGCAGTTGCCCGGCCTGGTGCACCTCCGCTTCCTGGGTTCCGGCGGGTACGCGGACGTGCACCTGTATCGCCAACTCAGCCTCGACCGTGAGGTGGCCGTCAAGGTGCTCAAGGGCGCCGGGCTCACCGACGCGGTCCGGCGCCAGTTCGCAATCGAAGCGAACACGATGGCCGGGCTGGGCCGGCACCCGCACATCGTACAAATCTTCGAGGTGGGCGAGTCCACAGCCGGCCGCCCGTACCTGACAATGGAGTACTACCCCGGCGACAACCTGGCCGACCGGGTGGCCAAGCGCGGCCGGTTCTCGGTGGACGACGTGCTCCGCATTGGCATCCAGATCACCGGAGCCGTGCACAGCGCGCACGCGGTCGACATCCTGCATCGCGACATCAAACCCGCAAACATCCTGGTCAGCGTCGCCGATGAGCCGGGGCTGTCCGACTTCGGCATCGCGGGCCGGGGCGCCGAGGACGAGGACGGCCTCGGGGTCTCCATCCCGTGGTCGCCGCCGGAGGTCTTGTACGGCGGCTCGAACGGCAGCGTGGCCTCCGACGTGTACTCGCTGGCCGGGACGCTGTGGCAGCTTCTGGTGGGGCGGTCGCCGTTCGCCGTGCCAGGCGACAACGAGCCGCTTGCCCTGATGCAGCGGGTCCGCAGCATGCCCGCGCCAGCGACCGGCCGAGCTGACGTACCGGCCGCCCTGGACCGGCTGCTGCAGCAGGCGATGGCCAAGCAACCGTCGCAGCGGCCGGCCAGCGCACTCGACCTTGGCCGGGCGCTGCAGTCCATCGAGCAAGAGTTGCGGCTACCACGTACCAAGATCGTCGTACTGGGCACCGGCAGCGAGAGTGGCCGGCCGCCAGCCGGCACAGTCGACGTAACCCGGTTGCGCGCCCCACGTTGGGTCGCCGCGCAGAGCCCGCCCGCGAACAGCAAACCCACAGCCAGCCCACCACCGCCGATCGGACCGGCGTTCGGGCAGACCACGGCGCGGCGTACGCCGTCCGGTGGGCTCCTCGGGTCGCCCCCGCCGGCACCGGTCGATAACCGGAAAGCGCCAGTCAGGGAAGCGCCGGCGGCCCACACGGTCATGAGGCCGAGCGCGCCGGTGCCGGCTGCCGACCCCGAGCCTCGCGGGGCCACCCCGGGGGGTGGCTTGCGCCGAGCGCACGTCTTCTCGATCGCGGCAGCAGTGATCGTCCTCGCCACGGTCGTCGCCGTGGTGCTGGGCTCGGGTGGCTCACGCGGGTCCGCGCCGCCGGCCGCGGTGCCATCGGATCCAGCCAGCGACCAAGTGGCGATCGACCTGCCGGCCCCGGCTAAACCAGTCGTGTCGGTACGTCAGCTTGGTGCGAACCTGCGCTTCAGTTGGACCACCGATCCCGCAGCGGCACCGGGCGATGAGTTCCTATGGCGGACCAGCTCCGGTCTGCACGGGATCCGGCAAACTCCGACGCTCGACCTGCCCGCCCGGGGGAAGGTCTGCCTCCAAGTGGCGGTCCGGCGGGCCGGTGCGGGGGTGGCGCCGTTGTGGTCGGACCAGACGTGCGGTCCGTGACCGGTGGCACGGGTCGAGTTTTGCGGCAAGCTGTGCCGATGTGCCGGGCCCGCCACTTGTCGTACCTCACCTCGACGTCTTTTCTGCAGGCCAGCAACCAGAACTCGCTTAGCGGGCTGGCGGACCTCGGCTCCAGTTGACCGCCACGGTAAGCGGCGCCAATGGCCTGCAGCCCTGCTACCACCGGGAACTCGAACCACGCTCGTTTCGAGCGGACCATCGACTGGCTAACCGCTGGGCCGACTACTTACTGTACGAAGAGGTCATCGCCGACCGCATGCTCGCCCGTAGTACGTATGGACTGTCTTGCTAGATTGTCGCCCGCGCCGGTCGTCCCGGGTGGTAGCGTCTGGCCCTGGTAACGCAGAGTAACGGGCTGCCAGCTCCGTGCGATCTTAATTGCCAAATACGTGAATTCGTCGGTCTCGGCGCCCGTCAGGGTGCGCGTGCACCGGGTACGTCAATTCTGCGGTGGGCAGTCCTCCCGCCGCGAGTTCGTGGCACGCTGGGTCGGTTCGGAACGCAGCGGCACGGTTCAAAAAGGTCCCTGGGGGGATTGTGGGATTCGTCAGACGCCAGCGCGCCAGCCTTGCGTCAGGAGCTGTTGTTCTCATGGCGAGCGCATCGTTTCTCGCCTTTGCGTTGAGTGCCCAGGGCTATCCGGTGCATCACGCCGACCTGAATGACGGCGGCGTGTGGGTGACCAACGACATTGAGGGACTATTTGGGCGGATCAACGGTCCCATTAACCAGCTCGACGCCGGCTTCTATCCCCCCGGCAGCACCCAGTCCGGCTACCAGTTGGACGTACTGCAGGACGCCGCTGCGGTCGCCGCCTGGGACAAGGGCGCTGGCGTCCTCGTGCCGGTCAACGTAACGACCGTGACCGCCCCGGAAGACGCCAAGGTGAGGGTGCCGGCCACCGACCAGGTCGGCCTGGGTGGCGGCAGCCTAGCCGTGCTCGACCCAGCCACCGGCCGGCTATGGGCGACTCGGGTCGATCCGGACACCGGTATCGCCAACCTGGCCGCGGTCGACTCCGCAGCCAAGGAGCTGGCGGTCGCGGGTGGACACGCCGCGCTTGCCGTCGGCCAAGACGGCACCGTCTACGCTGCCTCGGCGGATGCGCGCATCCTGATCACGCTCCACCCGACCGACGCCGGCTTCGACAAGCCGACCAGCAGGCAGATCGAGGTGACCGGGCAGTCCTTGCAGGTCACCAGCGTGGGCGCTGCCCCGGTGATCTTCGATCCTCAGGATCAAGCTGTCATCCTGCCCAGCGGCAAATCCGCCAGCCTGCCGGACTCGGCCGGCGGGCAGCTCCAGCAGCCTGGGCCAGCCGCCGACGCCGTGCTGGTGGCCACCACCTCCGCCCTGATCGCGGTGCCGCTCGGCGGGGGTCACCCGACGACCCTGATCCAGGGCGTCAGCGGGCAGCCGATCGCGCCGGTGCGGCTCGGTACCTGCGTTCACAGCGTGTGGCACGCCACCCCGGCTGTCTATGGCCGGTCCTGCGACGGGACCGCCAGCCAGCCGCAGACCTTCGCCGACGGAGCGCAGTCCGCGGCTAGCTTGACCTTCCGCGTCAACCGGGGCCAGATCCGGCTGAACAACCGGCAGACCGGCGCGGTGTGGACGGTCGATGACAAGGTGCAGCAGATCGCCGACTGGGCCGCGATCAAGCCGCCGCCCCGACTTCAGGACAACAAGAAGAAGAACAACCAGGCGAGGATCGACCAGACCCGGACCCGGCCGCCCAAGGCCGTAGACGACGACCTCGGCGCCCGGCCTGGCCGCACCACCGTGCTGCACGTGCTGGACAACGACTCCGACCCCAGCGGCAACATCCTCGCCATCGCCTCGTTCACTCAGCCTGACGGAGCGACCGCGTCCCTCCAGCCCGCGCCGGACGGGCAGACGATCGAGATCACCTTGCCGGCCCAAACCGACTCCGAGGTCCGGTTCAGGTACACGATCGACGACGGCAAGGGGCAGACCGCGACGGCGCAAGTGACGGTACACCCGCACCAAGCCGGCCAGAACGGGCCGCCCGTGCTGCGGCCAGGTTTCCTGCCCAAGAACTGGCCGGTGGCCGCGTCCGCGCAGGTCACCATCCCGGTGGCCGGCGACTGGCGCGATCCGGACGGCGACCCGGTCCTGCTCACCAGCGCTACTGTCGCGGACGGTGCGGGCTCGGTCGGCACCACCCCGGACGGCCGGGTGATCTACAACGCCCCGCCCACCGGTGGCGCGCAACGGATCAGCTACGCCATCTCCGACGGCGCCGGCGGCCAAGTGCAGTCCTCGGTCGCGGTGACCGTACAGGACCCGAAGTCGTCGATCGTGGTGCCGCCCAAGGCGCAGCCCGACGTGGTGCTGGCCACGGTCGGCCGGCCGGTGACGGTGCACCCGCTGGACAACGACGAACCAGGCGCGGACCCGACCTCTGACAGCCCGCAACTCGGGCTCGGCAGCAAGCTCGCCCAGCCGGCCGGGACGGCGGTACAGACCGATCTAGCCACCGGTGCTGTCACGGTCACCGGCCTGCGCGCCGGCACGGTCCTGTTGACGTACGTGGTGACCTACGGTGCGGGCAGCGCCAAGGGCACCATTAGGGTCAACATCGACGCCGCGCCGGCCAGCCCGAAGCCGCCGGTCGCCGGACCGGACACCGCGGTGCTGCATGGCCAACAGCCGGCGATCGTCGACGTGCTGGCCAACGACTACGACCCGAGCGGTGGGGTGCTGGTTGTCCAGCACGCTGCCGCCACGGGCGGCCCGAACAGCGGTCTGCGGGCAGCGATCATCGAGGGGCACTGGCTCCGGATCGACGCGACCAACGCGGCGATCAAGAGCGGCGGCCTGCCGCAGCTCGTCCGGTACACCGTCAGCGACGGCAGCGGCACGGCGACCGGAGAGGTCAGCGTCACCCAGTTGCCGCCGCCGGCGAAGAACTCCCGGCCAGTGCCGCAGGATGATCGGGCCGACGTGCGGGCCGGCGACGCCGTGACGATCCCCGTCCTCGCCAACGATCTCGACCCGGACGGCGACGCACTCACCCTGGCGCCCCGCGGCGTGGAAGTGGCCGGCGGACCCGGGCAGGGCGCCGCGTACGTGTCCGGCAATGCCGTGCGCTACGCGGCGCCACTGGGCCTGCGCGATCTCACGCCAGTGGTGGTGACCTACCTTGTCCAGGACCCGGCTGGGGCCACCGCGACCGGGCGGATCACCGTGACGGTCCACCCGGCGACCGAGAAGAACCAACCACCGTCGCCGCTGCCGGTCACGGCCAACGTGGTGGCTGGCGACACGGTGATCGTGAAACCGCAGACCACCGGCGTCGACCCCAACGGTGACTCGGTCGCGGTCACCGGGCTGGCCGCCAGCCCCACCCTCGGCCGGATCCTGTCGGTTAGCGCGGTTTCGCTGTCGTACCAGGCGTTTCCGACCAGCTCTAATACGGATGAGTTCAGCTACCAGGTGATGGACCGGTTCGGCGCGACTGGGATCGCGACGGTCCGGATCGGGGTGCTGCCACCGTCTGACCCGCAGCCGCCGGTGGCGGTGGACGACACCATGACCGCGAGCCCGGGCGCGCGCTTGGCCGTTGACGTCGAGGCCAATGACTTCATTTCCGGCGGCGACGAGGCGGCCACCAAGCTGACGCTCACCGGCGCGCCTGCCGGCGTGACCGTTAGCGACAGCACCATCAGCCTCACCGCACCGCCAGCCAACGGCGTACCGGTGGTCGTCCCGTACTCGCTCAGCGACGGCTTAGCCACGTCGACCGCGACCCTGACCGTGCACGGGCTTGGCGGCTTCGACAACCCGCCGATGGCTCGAGACGACGATGCCCGGCCGACCGGCCCGACGGCCACCAGCGCGACGGTGGACGTACTGGCCAACGACGACGATCCGGACGGTCCGCGGGCCGCGCTGCGGGTCGTTGCGGCCGGCCCTGGCGGGATGGTCACCGGCGGCAAGGTCGCCGTCAGCCTGCAGCCACACCCGCAAAGCATTTGGTACGAGGTGAAGGACGGGCAAGGCGCCGCCGCAATGGCGGTGATCCACGCGCCCGCGGCCGGCGGTGGCCTGCCGTACGTGAAGGCCAATGCCCTAATCCACGTGGATAAGGGCAAGTCCGTCACCGTCGCTGTTGCGAACTACCTCACCGACCCAGCCGGCAAGCCGCTGCGGCTCGGCCTAGCCAAGGACATTTGGGCCGCGCCTGCAGCGGGCCTGCAGGTCCACAACCAGGGCGACACGCAGCTTGTCCTCACCGGGCGCGGCGACTATGTCGGCCCGGCGGCGGTGACGTTCGCCGTGACCGACGGAACGACGCTGTCCGATCCCACCGGCCAGCACGCGATCGTCACGATCCCGGTGCAGGTCGGCCCAGACACCCCCGTGCTGCGCTGCCCCACGTCAGCCTTCGCCGTGTTCGAAGGCGGGCCGCCGCTGAACATCCCGCTGCCGTCGGTCTGCCACGTCTGGACGCCTACCTCGATGCAGCCCAGCGACGTGCGGTTCACCGCACAGTGGGCAAGTCAGCCGGCCGGCGTGACCGAAGTCCTGCACGGCCAGACGTTGGCGGTGCAGGCGGTCGGCGCCGCCCAGGCCGGCACCGGTGCCGTCGCCGTCGGCGTAGCCGGCTCGAACCAGCGCGAGCTGTTGACGGTTCAGGTCGTCAAGCCGCCACTGGCCACCGTGCGACCGATCGTGGTAGACGGCATCAAGGCAGGTGAGTCGCGGGCCATTGAGGTCGCCCCGTATTTCTCCTCGCCGATTCTCTCCGCGGCGCCCACTGTGATCAGGGCGGCGCGCACCGGCGGGATGGACGTCGCGGTCTCGGTGCACGGTAGCGCGGTCACGGTCCAGCCGGGGCGTGACGCACGGGGCGAGATCACCGTCGCGCTCACGCTCACCGACGTGCCCGGCCGGCCGGACCGGCAGATCACCGGTCAGCTCACCCTGCGTGTACTTGGCTACCCGGCCACCATCGGGCAGCCCACCGCGGACGCCAACCGCTCGCTCGGCCACCAAGTGGAGGTGTCCTGGCCGGCGCCGGACTACGACGGCGGCGCCCCGATCGACCAGTACCGAGTGAGCTGGAGCGGCGGCACGCACAGTTGCGCCGGCTCGCCCTGCACGGTGCCCGGACTTGCCAACGGTACGGCGTACCGGTTCACCGTCGCGGCGCACAACATCGCCGGCTTCTGGTCGCTGGCCGAGAGCCCGCAGTCCAACCCGGCTACCCCGGACGCCAAGCCCGGCGCAGTCACCGGCCTAACAGTCGGCAACCCGGTCGGTGACCAGAAGTTGGTCCTGTCCTGGGCCGCCAACGTGCCCGACGGCAGCCCAGCCGACCAGTATCAGGTAGAGATCGACGACGTCGGATCCACCAGCCCGGGAACCCGGCTGGCCACCGTCCCCGGCAGCCAGGACAGCTACACCGTGACTGGGCTGACCAACAATGACCCGTACCGGTTCCGGGTCCGCGCCCACAACGCCGATGGCTGGGGGCCGTACAGCGGCTCGGTGCCGGGCCAGTCGGCCGGCGTGCCGGCGGCAATGGCGGCTCCGGAGGTGCCGGCCGAGCAGTCGACCTCACCATCGGACAACACCGTCGCCGGGGTGAGCTGGCAGCCCGAGCAGGACCCGAACGGGCCATCGACCAGCTACTACAGCGTGTACCGGAAGGCTGGCTCGGGCGACTCGTACGCGAGGTTGTCCGGCTGCGCGCAGGTATCCGCCAACGCCGCGCTGACTTGCTCTGACACGGTGCAGAACAACGGCACCACGTACTACTACGCGATCACCGCGACCAACGGAGCGGGCATCGAGTCGGTACCGACCAACGGCACGCCGTTTGTCGCCACCGGCATCCCGGACCAAGTCTCGTCGGTGTCCGCGGCGGCAAGTGCTAACCCGGGCCCCGGTCCGCAGACCGACACCGGCGCGAGCTTTGGCGACGGTACGATTCACGTCACCTTCACCATGCCGCAGCCGCACGGAGCGCAGCTCACTAAGGTCGAGTACGCGTTCAACGGTGCCAGCACGGCGGCCGGCTCGTGGCCGAGCCCGGGCGGTCCCGGCCAGTCGGTCACCGAGCCGATCGGGGGCCTGTCCAACGGCTCGGGCTACTCGGTCTCGGTGCGCGGCTGTAACGAAGGAAATGGCAACGGCGACAACTGCGGCGGGTGGTCGTCGGCCTCTAACACGGTATATCCCTACGGCTCGCCACCGACGCCAACTGCCGGGGCGAGCAACAATGGCACGGTGGTCACGTACTCGTGGGGCGGCGGTACGAACGGCCGGCCGGTGCACTTCTTCGTCAGCATCGACGGCGGCAGCTACGCCGACCGCGGCACCGCTGGCAATAATGAGCAGGACGACCGCGGCTACAGTCACACCTACTCTATCAGCGTGTACGTCCGCGACTCCGCCGGCCAGCAGAGCCCTACCGCCAGTGCCAGCGGCACCACCCCCGCGCCGCCACCCTCACCGCCGCCATCCGCATCGATATCCGCATCCCAGGGCGCCCCCGGATATAGCTCGATAGGCACCTGTACTTCGTCGTCGAGTGGGTGTAATTGGCTCTCTTTCCAAGTGCATAACTTCGCGATCGGACGGTACACCTGGACGTGTATCAGTAATGGCCAAGTCAGCTATCAATCAACCGCGACGATCAATATCACTGATCCCAATCAATCGTTCGCTGGAGGCAGCGGCAACAATGGGTACTGTGTGTTCGGCCGCGGCATATCGGAGCAGATCCGGATCAATGGTATCACCTCAAACTCGGTTCCACATAATCCTTAACCTCGGTACGCGCAGGGGGATCAATGGCTATTTTGCAAGAACAGGCTGTCTGGTTCGCGCAGACTTTCGACCGGCTGGTCGGCAACATCGGGCAGGCCGTGCTGGGCAAGCAGACCGCGGTACGGCTGGCACTGACCTGCTTACTGTCTGAGGGGCACCTGCTGTTGGAGGACTACCCAGGCACCGGCAAGACCAGCCTGGCCAAGGCGCTGGCCAACACCGTGCAGGGCAGCAACAGCCGGATCCAGTTCACCCCGGACCTGCTGCCCTCGGACGTCACCGGCGTCACGATCTACGACCAGCACAAGCAGACGTTCGACTTCCATCCCGGGCCGATCTTCCACTCCATTGTGCTGGCCGACGAGATCAACCGAGCCTCGCCGAAGACCCAGTCCGCGCTGCTGGAGGTAATGGAGGAGGGCCGGGTCACCGTGGACGGCGTACCGCACCCGGTCGGCCGGCCGTTCATGGTGATCGCCACCCAGAACCCAATCGAGCAAGCCGGCACCTACCGGCTGCCTGAGGCGCAGCTTGACCGGTTCCTGATGAAGACCTCACTGGGCTATCCCGACCACGACTCGACCGTCGCGCTGCTAGCCCAGTCCGCGGTCCGGGACCGGGCCGCGACGGTGCAGCCGGTTATCACCGCCGAGGTGGTCGCGCAGATGGGACTGCTGGCCGATGGGGTGCACGTGGACCAGGCCATCCTCGGCTACGTCAGCCGGCTAGCCGAGGAGTCGCGGCGCTATCCGCATGTCAGGCTCGGCCTGTCAGTACGCGGGTGCCTGGCGTACGTGCGCTGCGCGAAGACCTGGGCATTGTCTGAGGGGCGCAACTACGTCGTGCCGGACGACATCAAGCAGTTGGCCCTGCCAGTGCTCAGCCACCGAATCCTGCTCGACGCCGAGGCGCAGTTCAGCGGCACCACCATCGAGCACGTGATCGGCGGCATTCTCGCCGAGGTCGTACCCCCCACCGAGCGGGCGGCCTGAGCCATCATGACCGGTGACCTGCTTGCGGCCCGGCTGCGGCCGTACTTCGGCCACACCGCCGCCTGGTCCGCTGCCCGAGCGGCCGCGCTGGGCGCCCGCGGCCGGGAGCTGGCCAACCCGGTCCGGTCCCGGCTCGCCCCGGCGACCCGGGCGATGTCCCCGCTCGGCTGGTCGGTGCTCGCTGGGTCGATCGGCGGGTGGCTGGTCGGCTGGCGGTCCGGCTGGATCGAGCTGACGCTGGCGGCCATGGTCGGCCTGCTGCTGTTCGTCCTGTGCGCGTTGCTGACCATCGGTCGGACCCGGCTGCGGGTCGAGGTACGGGTCGATCCGAACCGGGTGGTCACCGGGGACACCGCGGCCGGGCAGGTCACGGTCACTAACGTCGCTGCCCACCGGCTGCTGCCGATCGCCTTCGAGCTGCCGATTGGCGCTGGTGCCGCCCGGTTCAGCCTGCCCAGGCTGGCCGGTGGGCGAAGTCACCAGGAGCTGCTCGTCATACCAACGCAGCGGCGTGGCGTCATCCCGGTCGGGCCAGCCAGCAGCGTACGGGGCGATCCGTTCGGGCTACTGCGCCGGACAATAGCCTGGACCGAGGTGACCGAGGTGTTGGTACACCCGGTTACGGTACCGCTGGAGCCGCTGGGTTCTGGCATCCTGCGTGACCTCGAAGGGCAGACCACCAACGACATCTCAACGAGCGACCTAGCTTTCCACACCCTGCGCGATTACGCGCCCGGGGATGATCGCCGCTACATCCACTGGCGGTCCTCGGCCAAGGTCGCCGCCTCGGTGCCCGGCGGCACGTTCCTGGTCCGGCAGTTCCTGGACACCCGGCGCTCGCACGTCACGGTAGTCATCGACACCGACCCGGCAGCTTACCCGGACCCGGAGCACTTCGAGGTAGCAGTCTCGGCGGGCGGCTCGATCGCGCTCCGTTCGGTCCGCGACGAGCAGGACGCCTCGCTGATCGTCGGCACGCAGGTTGTGCCGACCGGCGCCGGGTGGCTCATCCTGGACGCGCTGGCCCGGGCCGAGATCGGCACCGGTTCGCTGGCCACCCTCGCGCCGCGCGGTGCCAGGGCGGCGCCGGACACCAGCCTCGCGGTGATCATCACCGGCGCCCCGGTGCCGTTCGCCGATCTGCAACGGGCCGCGGCGCACTTCCCGACCGAAGCCCGTCGACTCGCCCTGCGGGTGGACCCGGACCAGCCGGTCGGTGTGCGCAGCGCCGGCTCGCTGACCCTCCTCACCCTGCAGCGGCTGGCTGACCTGCCGGCCCTGCTCGCCGCGGCGGTGGGCCAGTGAGTACCACCTCGGTCACCCTGCGCCGGCTGCTCCGGCTCACCCCGTCCCGCACCGACCTGGTCGACGGCGGGTTCTTGGTCGGGCTCGCCGTACTCGCCTTGATCGGCTTCCGCACCACGTACGACGGCTGGTCGTACTTGGTGGTCGGCGTGATCGGACTGGCGCTCGGCGTGCTGATCGCGCACTTGGCGAACGTGCTGCGGCAGCCGGTGATCGTGCTGGCGGCCATGACGATCGGCGTGTTCTTCCTGCTGGGCGGGGCGATCGCGCTGCCCGGGCAAGCGCTGGCTGATGTGCTGCCAACCGCCGGCTCGGTACGGGGGCTGGCTGATACGAGCGTGCACGGCTGGAAGGATCTGTTGACCACGCTCCCGCCGGTCGACGGCTCCGGACCGCTGCTGGTACTGCCGTACTTGCTTGGCCTGCTCGGCGGGGCAGGCGGTTTCTGCCTGGCTCGACGGCTGCGGGCCAGTATGGTGCCGCTGGCCGCGCCGGTGGCCATGCTGGTTGTGGTGATCTTGCTTGGCACCAACGTACCGGCTGCCCGGCTGCCGCAGGGCGTGGTGTTCGCCGTACTGGCGCTGTGCTGGGCTGCGGAACGCGCGCGTCGGCAGCGCCCGGCGATCCGCAACGGCACCGGACAGGTCGCTCGGGTGGCCACCGCTGGGGTGTTGCTCACCGTGGCCGCCGCCGGGGCGATTGCGATCGGGCCGAGCCTGGCTGACAGTCAGCCGCGGACCGTGCTGCGTAGCCACATCACCCCGCCGTTCAACGCCCGCGACTACCCCAGCCCGCTGGCCGGGTTCCGCAAGTACGTCAAGGGCAGCCCGCGCAGCCTCTACGACACGCCGCTGTTCAGGGAGACCGGCCTGCCGGCCGGCAACCAGATCCGGATCGCGGTGTTGAGCACGTACGATGGCGCGGTCTGGGCGGCCGGCCCGGACGCCGATCCGGCCGACACCTTTCAGCGCGTCGGCCGGACCATCGCGCAGCGCGCAACTGGCCAGCAAGTGTCCTTCGTGGTCACTGTCGAGCAGTACTCCGACGTCTGGCTGCCGGACGCCGGCACGGTCACCGGGGTGGCGTTCGGCGGCCCGGACGCGGCGGCGCACGCCGGAGCTTTCCGGTACAACCTAGCGACCGGCACCGGAATCGTGCCGGACCGGCTGCAGGCCGGCGACAGCTACACTATCCGCGCCGTGCTGCCGGCCGCCGGTCGCCGCCGGCCGCTGGCCGATGACCCGACTGTCGACGCTACAGCGGTCCCGCCGGTCAAGGCCAAGGCGGCGCGCTGGGCCGGCCCGTCCACCGACCCGTGGGCCCGGATTGGCGCGGTGGCAGCCGCGTTGAAGGAGGGTGCCTACAGCGATGGCGTCGACCCGGCTGAGCAGCAGTATGTGCCGGGTCACGGCGCCTGGCGGCTGACCAACTTCCTCGACGCGCCGCAACTGGTGGGCGATGACGAACAGTACGCCGCCGCATTCGCGCTGCTAGTCAACCAGCTCGGCTACCCGGCCCGGGTGGTGCTGGGTGCGGTGCCGGAGGCTGACGGCGTGGTGCGCGGCCGGGACGTGCATGCCTGGGTCGAGGTGCGGACGGTAGATGGCTCCTGGCAGCCGATCTACTCCAGTAGCTTTATGCCGGACAAGTCAAAGAAGCCGAACAAGCAACAGCCACCGCAGGAGCAGCGGGCCAACGGGGTGGTCGTACCACCGCCGGTCACCCAGCGGCCGCCGAACTCGGTGCTGGTCGGCTCGCAGGCGGATTCGCACGTCACTGGTCAGGTGCCGCAACCCGGCACCGGCTTCCACCTGCCTGGCTGGCTGATCGCCGTCGCCTCCTGGGCCGGTCCGCCGGTGCTAGCGGTGCTCGCCTGGAGTCTGACGATCATCGGCCTGAAGTCTTGGCGACGGCGACTGCGGCGGGCCCGGGGTCCGGTGCCAACCCGGATCGGCCGGGGCTGGCGGGAGGTCATGGACCATGCCCGCGACCTCGGCGCTGTAGTGCCGGCCGGTCTGACCCGGCGCGAGCAGGCAGCGGCGCTGGCCCAGCCTGACGTGGTGGCGCTGGCCTGGGCCGCCGACGCCGGGGTCTTCGGCCCGGGCGATCCGTCGACCGAATTGGCCGTGGCGTACTGGCGCGACGTTGAGTCCGTCCGCAGGCAGATGAGCCATCGGGTCAGCCGGCTGCGCCGGTTCCGGGCCGCGATCAGCCTCGCCTCGCTCCGGCCGGCGTCACTGCGGTTGGTCTTGCAGCCGGTCCGAGCCGCAAAGGGGGCGAGGGCGTGAAGCTGAAGTTCACCCTGCAGCGGTCCGGTGGGCCGAGCGTGGACCTAGTCGCGACCGTCGACGCGACGGCCACCGTTGGTGATCTCGCTGAGTACTTGGCCACCGCTGACCCGGCGCCGACCGGGCCGCGGGTGCCAGGCGGCGGACCGGTAACGCTGGGTGTGCTAGGCCGTCAGCATGTGACGCTCGACCCACGGCTGGCGGTCGGCGACAGTGAGCTGCGCTCCGGCGCTACCGTTACGATCAGCTACAGCGGGCAGGCGTATGCCGATCCGCAGACCGCACCGGCCGCTGCAGTGGTCCGGGTGGTTACCGGGCCGGACGCCGGCCGGGAGTTCGCGCTGCCCCGCGGCACGGCGACGATTGGCCGGGAACGTGGCTGCGAAGTACGGCTATCGGACGGCATGGTGTCCCGCCAGCACGCCCGGCTGAACATTACCGACATCGCAGAGATCGTCGACCTCGGCTCGGCGAATGGCGTGCTTCTCGGTGACGCCGCGGTGCCGCGGTCGGTACTGCGACCGGGCGACATAGTCCGGCTGGGCGAGACCGACCTAGCGGTATACCTGACCCGCGAATCCGGAGCCGCGCATACCACAAGCGGAGTAGAGGACGGGCCGTCGGTCGGATTCGTCCGCTCACCCCGGTTGGCCCCGCAGTACGAGGGCACGAAGTACGAGGCGCCGGAGCCGCCGGAGCGGCCGACCAACCAGCGGTTCCCGCTGATCCCGCTGCTGGCGCCGTTGGTGCTGGGGGTGGTGCTGTACTTGGTCACCAAGTCGGCCACCTCGCTGATCTTCATCGGGCTGAGCCCCGTCATGCTGCTCGGCAATGCAGTGGAGTCCCGGCTGGCCGGCCGAGCCGCCTTCGCCAAGGCGGTCCAGCAATGGCGGGCCGACGTCGCGGACCTGGTTGCTGAGGCGACTGAGGCGGCCGTTGCCGAGATCGCTGCTCGCAACGCGGAACACCCGTCCGCTGCGGAGTGCCTCGATGCCGTCCAGCAGCGCACTCCGTTGCTGTGGACCCGCCGGCCAGGTGAGCCTGGGTTCGCCGAGTTCCGACTGGGCCTGGGCCGGCAGCCGGCCCGCAATATGATCGAGATCGGCGCCAACCGCCGGACACCGCGCGACTTGGCCAAGGAGCTGGCCCGGGCGGCGGCCCCGTTCTCCGTGGTCGACGGCGTGCCGGTCATCACCCGACCGGCCGACGGGGCGCTCGGCGTGGCGGGCACCCGGCCCGCGGCCCTTGCCGTGGCACGGGCGCTGGTCGCGCAGGCCGCAGCGTTGCACTCGCCCGCCGAGCTGGTCATCGCCGGTTTCGCCTCGGTCCGCAGTGCCAAGGACTGGGACTGGCTAAAGTGGTTGCCGCACTCATCCTCAGCACACTCGCCGGTCTCCGCGCGGCTACTCACCTCGTCGCTGGCAGCGGGCGTCCAGCTCGTGTCAGAGCTGGAGGACTTGCTCGACCGGCGCGCGGCCGAGCGGGGCGACGGGCCGCGGGGGCCGGCCCTGGTGGTGCTCGTCGAGGACGACACGCCGATCGACCACAGCCGACTGGTCGAACTCGCCGAGCGGGGCGGCCCGTTGGGCGTACAGGTGTGGTGGCTGGCCGCGGACACCTCGCTGCTGCCAGCGGCCTGCCGGACCTTCGTTGAGGTGGCGCCTGACCTGCCCAGCGGCGCAGTGGGGTACGTCCGTACCGGGCAGGCCGTCCACCCGGTTGCCATCGAGCAGCTAGCCGACCAGCCCGCGCTGGACCTGGCCAAGCGGCTGGCACCGCTGGTCGACGCGGGAGCCCGGGTCGACGACGACAGCGACCTGCCGCGGACAGTCTCGTTGCTCGCCCTGACCGGCACCGAGCTGGCCAGCTCAGCGAGCGCGGTGGTCGAGCGGTGGGCGCAGAACCGGTCGATCATGACCGGCGAGCAGGCAACCCCCACTGCCGACCGGCGGGCCGGCACCCTGCGGGCCATCGTCGGGCAGTCGGCGGCCGGCCCGCTCGCGCTTGACCTGCGGGTCGATGGTCCGCATGCCCTGGTCGGCGGCACGACCGGCGCCGGCAAGAGCGAGCTGCTGCAGGCCTGGATCCTCGGCATGGCCACCGCGCACAGCCCGCAGCGGGTCACCTTCCTGCTGGTCGACTACAAGGGCGGCTCGGCTTTCCGCGACTGCGTCCACCTGCCGCACACCGTGGGTCTGGTCACCGACCTAAGCCGGCATCTGGTCCGCCGGGCGCTGACCTCGCTGTCCGCCGAGCTGCGCTACCGCGAGCACGTACTGGCCGGGCATAAGGCGAAGGACCTGGTCGAGCTGGAGCGCAAAGGGGTAGTCGACGCCCCGCCGAGCCTGGTGATCGTGGTCGATGAGTTCGCCGCGCTGGTCCAGGAGGTGCCAGAGTTTGTGGATGGCGTGGTCAACGTCGCCCAGCGCGGCCGGTCGCTTGGCCTCCATTTGATCCTGGCCACCCAGCGGCCAGCCGGTGTGATCAAGGACAACCTGCGCGCGAACACTAACCTGCGGCTCGCACTGCGGATGGCCGACGAGGCCGATAGCACCGACGTACTCGGCTCGCCGCAGGCCGCATCCTTCGATCCCGCGTTACCGGGTCGAGCCGTGTCGAAGACCGGCCCCGGTCGGCTGCTGCCGTTCCAGGCGGGCTATGCCGGCGGCTGGACCACCGACCGACCGCCGCCGGCCGAGATCCACGTCGAGCAACTGGGCTTCGGTGCTGGCGTGGTATGGGAGGTGGCGCAGGCAGACACCGACCGAGACCTCGACCTTGGCCCGACCGATATCCAGCGCATGGTGAGCACCATCGCGGCGGCTAGCGCGTACGCCGAGCTGCCGGCGCCACGCAAGCCCTGGCTGCCGGAGTTGGCGGCAGTGTGCGACCTGGCGGACCTGCCCACCCCCAGGCACGACACCGAGTTGGTCTTCGGGGTGCGTGACGACCCGGCGAACCAGTCTCAGCCGACGGTCGCCTTCTGGCCTGACCGGGACGGCAACCTCGCCGTGTACGGCACCGGCGGGGCCGGCAAGAGCACCCTGCTGCGCAGCCTCGCGGTCGCCGCCGGGTACACGGTGCGCGGTGGCCCGTGCCACGTCTACGGCATCGACTTCGGCGCGCGCGGTCTGGCCATGCTGGAGGACCTTCCGCACGTGGGGAGCATCGTCGCCGGAGCCGAACATGAGCGGATCGTCCGGCTGCTCGGCTGGCTGCGCGCACTGATCGACGAGCGCGCGCTGCGGTACTCCCGGGTCAACGCGGCAACAATCACTGACTACCGCAAGCTGGCCGCCGCGTCCGGCGAGCCGCGGATCCTGCTCCTGGTTGATGGCATCGCGGCCTTCCGCCAGGCGTACGAGGCATCGGACCGGCTGAAGTGGTTTGAGACTTTCACCAGCATCGTCGCGGACGGCCGGCCGGTCGGCGTACATACGGTGATCGCGACCGACCAGCGCGGCGGTCTCAGCACCGCGCTGGCCTCCGCGGTCCAGCGGCGGGTGGTGTTGCGGATGGCGTCGAGCGAGGACTACGGGATGCTCGGCGTACCGGCTGACGTGCTGACCTCGCAGGCGCCGCAGGGCCGCTGCCTGATCGAGGATGCCGAGGTGCAGGTCGCGGTACTGGGCGGTACGCCGGACATGCTGTTCCAGGCCGCAGCCATCCGAGGGTTCGCCGACTCGATGCGCCGGGCAGGCGTCTCGGTTGCGCCACCGATCCGCAGCCTGCCAGCGCGGGTCGCGCTCGCCGACTTGCCTGTCGACGGCCTGCCGGTGATCGGCATGTCGTCGTCGAGCCTGGGCGCAGTCGCCGTGCAGCCGCGGGGTAGCTTTGTCGTCTCCGGGCCACCGGGAAGCGGTCGTACGACGGCCCTGCTGACGCTGGCGACCGCGCTTCGAGCCTGGCGTCCGGAGGTACGGCTGCACTACTTCGGTACGCGGCGCTCCGTACTCGCCCCCCTAGACCTGTGGGATGGGCGCGCTTGTGGGGCCGCCGACGTGGCTGACGCCGCCAGGATCTTGGCGGCCGAAATCCTGCTGCCGACGCCAGGCGAGCCGCCATACGCGGTCTTCGTGGAGGGCATCGCCGACTTTGCACTCGGTGAGGCCGACCTGCCGCTACAGGAGTTGGCGAAACTGTGCCTGGCCGAGGACCACTTCCTGGTGGTGGAAGGCGAGGCTGCCACCCTGACCAGCCCCACCGGGCTGCTGGGGTTGGTCAAGAGCAGCCGGCGTGGGGTAGCCCTGCAACCGGACCCGGGCGACGGCACGCCGATCTTCCGCACGCAGTTCCCGCGGATCAACCGCGCTGATTTCCCGCCTGGTCGCGCGCTCCTTGTCGGCGGCGGCACTACCACAGTCATTCAAATTGCGACAACGGGGGGCGCGATGGTCGATTAATCCGGTGAATAGTGTTTTCCACCGACGTACGATCAAGATTGCGGTACAGGTCATCAGTAAGCAGAGTCACCTCACAAAAAGGAGTACGCAAAGTGGTCACTCTTGGCATGGATGTCGATGAGGTCGAGCGGGTAGGACATTCGCTGATCCAGCAGGCGGGCGCGATCGATCATCTTATCTCTACCGTCGAAGGTCTGGTCAACTCGGCGCACGGCGCCTGGCACGGCAACGACTCCAACCAGTTCCTGCAGTGGTGGAGTTCACAGCATCGGCCGGCGCTGCAGCACGCGCGAGAAGCCATTCAGGGCCTCGGCCAGTCGGCCCTGAACAACGCCACCGAACAGCGGAACGTGTCCGGTCACTAAGGGCCTGCTGGGGCAGCCATTTCGGCTGCCCCGCGGCCCATCGAAATCAATTTGGGGAAGCGCATGCCTGGTCTGCTGGGAATGGACGTCGACGCGGTACGCGGCGTCGCCACGAAACTCGACGCGCTTACGCACGCGTTGGCGCAGATCCTTGGCGCCGTAGACGGCCTGGCCAGGCATGCGTCCTCGTTCTGGCTCGGGCCAGATGCGCATGAATTCAATGACTGGTGGACCAACCAGCACAAGCCAGCGCTGGAACGCGTCCATGAGGCGATGCGCGAACTCGCCCAGTCGGCGCGGAACAACGCGGACGAGCAGGAGCGGGCAAGCAACGGGACGGCGCCGGTGGCGGCATCCGCGACGCACGGTGGCTCCGCTCCCCCCGTAGCCGCACCATCAGCCAACGGGCCCACCACCTCGGCAGCAACCGACGGGCAGTCGGGCGGGCTACCGGACTCAGGCGGCAAGGCCGCGTACGAGAGTACCGTCCAGCACCTGCCGACTGGCTATGATCAGTGGGGGAAGGTGCCCGACCAATGCACCTCCTGGGCGGCGTTTCGGCGCAGCGAACTCGGCCTGTCGATCCCGTACGGCCACGGCGGGGCGATGGGCCATGACTCCACGCTGAGCCCCATCCCCGGCGCGATCGCGTCTTACGGATCAGGCACCGACGCCGATCCGGGTCACGTGATGATCGTCGAGCAGGTGCTTTCGCCGACCAGATTCAGGGTGAGCGAGATGAATTACGACCTGCACAGCGGTTACCGCGACACCCAGATCTGGGACAAGCTCCCGGACGGCACCTGGAAATCTGAGGCAGACGGCTTGGTCCGCGTCATCAAGTTCACCCTGTGAGTTGCCGCTACCAAGCCTCCGCTTCGTAACCCTTGTTAAACAGGGTTTGGCGGCCGGACGGCAGGCGGCCGTAGGCGGAGCGCGGGATCGCTGCAGGTGTCGACCGCCCAGCGATTCTGCTCAGCACCGCTGAGGCGCCGGTACCGACGCTCGCCGCGTGCCTGCAGGTACAGGCAGGTGTAGATCGTCTCGTGCGCCACCCGCAGAGTGTCATCGTCGGGGAGGTCGTGGCGCAACTGCTTGCTGATCTGCTTGGGTGACCATTTCTGTGCCAGCTTGTCACGGACGGCGTCGTGTAGTCGGGTGTTCGTCTCCAGCAGGCGGGGCTTCGGGCGGGATCGTTGCTCGTCGGCTCGCCGCTGGGCGGAGATCCCGCGGTACGCCGATCGGCCGCCGTTGCGGGTGACCTCCCGTGACACTACGGAATGGTCCCTGTTCAGTAGCCGCCCGATCGACCGATACGAACGGCCAGTGGCAAGCTCCGGAGAGATGACCTCGCGCTCCTCGGCTAAAAGTTCTGTACCGCGCATTCGACCTCGTCTTCGCAGGTCAAGCAGGTGGCGGGACAGGGGATAGGTGGGACAGCTCCGAGATGGCCGGCATCCCGCCGGCCACACGGAGGCAGTTGAGATAGCTCTCGTGCGCCGTGTGTCCACCTGCCCCACTTATCTCTCCTCGAGGTTTGGGGTTAGTCGCCTATGTAGGGGAAGGTCGGATTTGGGTACATGAGGAATTTCTTGTGAGATGTTCCATGCGCAGGCGCCAGCCGTGGTGAACTCAGCCGTGAGGCGCCGTACTTACGGATAGTTGCGAGGCCGCAGCGGCCAAGGTGCAGATAATCAACGGCTGCGCCTGACTAGCCGTGCTGAACTTCAGCTCCCGGAGTGACCCGGTCGGAGTTCTGCAGTTCCTGAACGGAGTCTTCGGTGTACCTATCGACTTCGATCTTGACGTCGCCGAGTCTGGCCTAACGCCATGCAACTTCTCAAGATCATCAGGTCGGCTTGTCCGGTCCGCTCGGCCCAATGCGCTTGAGGCAACTCATGTCGGCCCGATCATACAATCCCCCGCGCACGGCGCCGCTTGCCGGGCGGGGGCGTGACGACCCTCGCAGCAAGCAGTGACCGGGCGACGAGCTGTCGGCTCGGGCTAGTGCCCGTGGATGGCCTATCGGACTCCTCCAAGCCAAATGGAACCCGCATCCTCGCCGGGACTGCGGCTCCGACCTGGGGCGACGTGGTGGAGCGGGTGACGGGAATCGAACCCGCACTGTCAGCTTGGGAAGCTGATGTTCTGCCATTGAACTACACCCGCGTGTGCGGCGATCACTCTACCGCACGAGGTTGCTAGGGTCCGGCCATGTTGCTCTCCGACCGGGACATCAAGAAGGAGGCCGCCGGGGGGCGGCTGGTCCTCGACCCGTACGACGAGGAGCTTGTCCAGCCGGCCAGCATTGATGTCCGGCTGGACCGCTACTTCCGGGTGTTCAACAACACCAAGTACACCCACATCGACCCGGGCCAGCGGCAGGACGATCTGACCGCACTGGTCGAGCCGGCCGGGGACGAGGCGTTCGTGCTGCACCCGGGCGAGTTCGTGCTGGGCTCCACGCTGGAGGTGGTGACCCTGCCGGATGATCTTGCCGGCCGGCTGGAGGGGAAGTCGAGCCTGGGCCGGCTCGGGTTGCTCACCCACTCCACCGCGGGCTGGATCGACCCGGGCTTCACCGGCCACATCACCCTGGAGCTGTCCAACGTGGCCAACCTGCCGATCACCCTGTGGCCAGGCATGAAGATCGGGCAACTGTGCTTGTTCCGGCTGTCCGGACCGGCTGAGCATCCGTACGGCTCGGCGATCTACGGCTCGCGGTACCAGGGCCAGCGCGGACCCACGCCGTCCCGGTCCTGGCGCAACTTCCGCCGCTGGCCGACCGGCTAACTGGCTGCTCTTGCAACGCATGGACGCAATGTGCCCGTTTAGCGGCGTGTCGCGTCCACCAGTTAGGCAACGGTCAGCGGTACCTGGGCAACCACCACATACCGGTTGTCCCGCTTGGCGAACAGCCGGACGGCGTGCGCCGCGCCGTCTCTCGGGGCCACGAACTGCGCGCCGCTGACCTCGCATCCGCTCATCTGGAACACCGAGCTAACCGCCACGCCGGTGTCCACCTGCACCCTCCCGGCCGGCACAGTCACCTCGCCCGCATCCACCGCGAGCACGTAGTCGACGCCGTTTGGACCGGTGGCCCGCCAGCCGACCACCCCGCCCGGCCGTACCGTGTTAGCGCTTAGTGCGAGTCCCGGCTCGGTACAGCTCACCTGGATCGGGATCTGCCCGAGCCGAGGCAGTAGCCCGAGCCCACCGAGCAGCAGGAACCCGGCCACCGCGTAGATCATCCAGGACCCGCGCCGGCGTCGCCGCGACGTGCCGCCGAAGGCCAGTGCGTACTCGTCGTTGATGTCCCGAGCCAGCGCCCGCCTAGTACGCTCGTTGGCCTCGGTGAGTTCCTTGTCGCGGCGCGGGTCCCGACTGGTCCCGAACAGAAACGTCACTTCACCAGTGTGCCTTGAGCCTCTCGCTGCTCCGCGAGGCGCACGGCATCCTGCTGACCGGGATACGCGGCAGCCACCCGACGCCGGGCGAGTTCTGGCATTCGCGGAGGTGGCTGGAGCGTCCCGCCGACGGCTGTTCCTCGGCGCCGAGACCGTGCGCGTCGTCAGTGGTGAACGCGCCGCAGCGGCGCCGGCCGGCAATACCTGAGCCCTGCAGGCGCTGACCTTGGCGATGCGATGGCCCCCCCAAGCGGCGGGCACGGTCACGATCGGCGCGAGAAGTGATACTTAGCTATGCATCGAGTTGTGATACCAAAAGCCCTCTAGCTATCACGCCTCGACGGGGCGCGACGGTCCCGGAAGGCGGGGCCAGTCGGCGCGGTGATCTCGGCTGAAGGCTGGCTAGTCGGCATGGCAGTCGGCTGGAGGCGGAGCCAGCCGGCACGTGGACCATCAGGTCACCGTGGCTGGCTCCTGTGAGGCAGGTGGGTCGGGGGCGCGCAGCGAGCGCTGCAGGAGCTGGGCCACGTCCAGCACCGTCACGTCCTCGCGGGCGGCACCCTCCTGCTGCTTGGCGACCACCGCGTCGGAGAGCATCACCATGCAGTACGGGCAAGCGGTGGAGATCACGTCTGGATCGAGGGCCAGCGCCTCTTCGGTGCGCTCGACGTTGATCCGCTTGCCGATCCGCTCCTCCATCCACATCCGGGCCCCACCTGCGCCGCAGCAGAAGCCGCGGTCCTTGCAGCGGTGCATCTCTTGCGAGCGCAACCCCGGGATGGTGGCCAGCACCTCGCGCGGCGGGGTGTAGACCTCGTTGTGCCGGCCCAGGTAACACGGGTCGTGGTAGGTGACCTTGGCGTCCACCGGCTGTACCGGTACCAGCTTGCCGGCCTCGACCAGGGTGGCCAGCAACTGGGTGTGGTGCACCACCTCGTAGTCGCCACCAAGCTGCGGGTACTCATTGGCCAGGCTGTTGAAGCAATGCGGGCAGGACGCGACGATCTTCTTGGCGCGCACCGAGTTGAGCGTCTCCACGTTCGCCTGGGCGAGCATCTGGAACAGGAACTCGTTGCCCAGCCGCCGCGCCGGGTCGCCGGTGCAGGACTCGTTCCGGCCGAGGATCGCGAAGGTCACCCCGGCAGCGTGCAGCAGCTCGGCGACCGCTCGGGTGACCTTCTTCGACCGGTCCTCCAGCGCACCCGCGCAGCCCACCCAGAACAAGTACTCCACCTCGGTCGGGATCGGCGTACCCGGCTCGATCCGGAGGATGTCAAAGCCGAGCCCTGCGGTCCATTCCTCCCGGGCGGTGGCGTTCATGCCCCACGGGTTGGCCTTGTTCTCCAGGTTGCGCAGCATCACGCCGGCCTCGGACGGGAACGAGGACTCGATCAGTACCTGGTAGCGCCGCATGTCCATGATGTGGTCGACGTGCTCGATGTCCACCGGGCACTGCTCCACGCAAGCGCCGCAGGTGGTGCACGACCACAGCACGTCCGGATCAATCACGCCGCCTTCGGCCAGCGTGCCGACCAGTGGTCGGCACGCCTGCTCCGGGGTCGAGCCGACCACCCGCTCGTACCCGGACTCAGGCACCGCATGGTGCAGCACCGGGTCGTCACCGGTAACCTGCACCGAGCCCTCGGTCGGCGCTTCCGCGGCGTCCAGCAAGTACGGCGCCTTGGCGAACAGGTGATCACGCAAATTCATGATCACTAGCTTCGGCGACAACGGCTTGTCGGTATTCCAGGCCGGGCACTGGCTCTGGCAGCGGCCGCACTCGGTGCAGGTGGCAAAGTCAAGGAAGCCCTTCCAGGTGAAGTCCTCGATCTTGCCCCGGCCGAAGACGTCATCCTCCTTCGGATCCTCAAAGTTGATCTTCTCGCCACCCGACTCCATCGGCAGCAAGGCGCCCAGGCCCTTCGGCAGCCGCTTGGTGGTGACGTTGACCGGGGCCAGCCCGATATGCAAGTGCTTGGAATGCACCACAATCACCAGGAATGCCAAGATCACCCCGATGTTGGCCAGCACGAAGACGGTCTCGATCACCTCGTTGACGCCATGACCCAACGGCTGCAGCGCGGCACCGAGGAGATGTGAGGCGAACGCCCACCGGCTATGCCCGTACGGGAACACCCCAGTGTTGACCTGCGCGCCGCGGTAGACCAGCAGGGTCACGATCACCGCAGCGATCATGCCGAGGATCCTCCAGGCCGGCCCGGTATGCGAGCCGTAGAACCGGGACGCCCGGCTGGTCCGCTCCGGCGCCTGCCGTACCCGCCAGTACACAAAGGCTACCAACGCCACCAGCACCGCCACCGCAAAAAAGTCCTCCACGAAGCCGAGCGCCCGCCACCGCCCGACCAGCGGAAGGTGGAAGTCGGCGTCGAACAGCGCGCCGTACGCCTCGATGATCGTCAGAAACAGGATCACGAAGCCCCAGAAGGTGAAGAAGTGCGCCAGCCCGGGGCCGGACCAGCGCAGCAGCCGGCGCTGCCCGAACACCTCGACCAGGTGGGTACGCACCCGCGCCGCCACATCGTCGGTGCGGCCGTGCTGCGGCTGCCCGGACCGGATCAGCCGGTACAGCCAGGACACCCGCCGCCCAGCCACGGCGAACGCGATGACGGTCATCAACCCGCCGATGACGAGTCGCAAAACCACGGCTCCTCCTGGGGATGCGGCAACCTGGGAAATGCGCAACCTGGTACTGAACTACATCCCAGGTACGACACTAGCGCGATCTACTCCACAGTAACTTCCGCTGGACGACTGATCGGCGCGTCGTACGAGCGCGTTGCCTCAGCCGCCGGCCCGGTGGTACGGCCGCCGGCCGGATCGACGGCTGGCCCGCAGACTACCGGGCGGACCGAAATACATTTCCACCCTAGCCCCACCGAGCGGTCCCCGGCCGACCACCAGCCATCCGCCGGAGGCCTCCGCGGTACGCCGGGCCACGTCCAAGCCGAGCCCGGTTGAGCCAGCGCCCGAGCTACCCCGGGCCAGCTCAGACAGCTCAACCGTGGTATTGACGACATCGTCCAGCTCTGCTCCGCCGAAACCGGCGCCCCCGTCCTGCACCACAACCACCGCGCCCGGCGGCCGCGGATGTACCTCGATCTTCAGCGACGTACCGTCCGGGGTGTGCGCGAAGACGTTGCCCAACAGCGCGTCCAGGCTGGCCGCGACGTCCTCGACGCTGGCCCGTACCGGCAGCGACAGCGGCGGGATCTGGGCGATCATCGGCCGGCCGGTGTCCTCGGCCAACGCAGCCCAGAACGCGGCTCGGTCACCGGCCACCCGGACCAGGTCGGAGGTGGCGAAGACGCCCTCGCGGACCGGTCGGCGGGCGGTCCGGATGACCTCGTCCACACTGCGCTCCAGGCTGTCCACATCGCAGATCAGGCGCGGGTCGCCAGAGGACTCGGCGTTGAGTCGCAGTGCGGTCAGCGGGGTACGCAGCCGGTGCGCCAGGTCGGCCACCTCCTCCCGCTCGGCGGTCAACAGCTCCGCGATCCGACCAGCCAACCGGTTCAGCTCCCGGCCCACCTGGTGGATCTCCGGCGGTCCGGACGGCGTGACCCGGGCGGTCAGGTCACCGGCGGCCAGCCGGTCCGCGGTCCGGACCAGCCCGGTGACCGAGCTGACCATCCGGCGGCCCAGCCGATCCACCACCGCCACCCCCAGCCCGAGCAGCACCAAACCCAGCCCGGCCAGCGCCATCCAGGCCCGGGTCACCCCGCGGTGCAGCGCGCCAGCCGGTACGAGGACCCGGATCACCGAGGTTCCGTCGGCGCCCTGCACCGGTACCAGCACCTCCACCCCGCCCGGTGCCTGCGCCACGAACGCCTCCCCTCGGGCGGCTAACCGGATCGAGTCGGTACGCTCCGCCGGTACCCCGATCACCGAACCGGACGGCAGGAACACCGAGACCGCGAAGTCCGTACCTGGCGTACTGGACAGCGACCCGACCGCCAGGGTCGGCACCAGCGGAGCCAGCGACTGGGCCTCCAGGGTGGCCGCCGAGATTGCTCGTTTCTCCGCCTCGGAGCGCAGCAGCAACGCGATGGGCAACAAGAACGCGACCAGTACCAGCAACGTAGTGGCCGCGACCAGCCCGGCGATCTGCCGGCGCATCCCTCAGCCGTCCTCTGGCGCGGCCAGCCGGATGCCGACCCCCCGGACGGTATGCAGGTAGCGCGGCTGCTGCGCGGTCTCGCCGAGCTTGCGGCGCAGCCAGGACAGGTGGACATCGACGGTCTTGTCCGCGCCGCCGTACGGCAGCCGCCACACCTCGGCCAGCAACTCCCGCTTGCTCACCACCTGGTTGGCGCGTTCCACCAGGAACCGCAACAGGTCGAACTCCTTGGGGGCCAGGTCCAGCGGTATTCCGTCCAGCCGCGCCTCCCGGCCGCCCGGGTCGAGTACCAACCCGCCGACCGCGATCGCGGTGGCCGGCTGGTCGGCGACCGACCGGCGCAGTACGGCCCGGATCCGGGCGTCAAGCTGGGCGGCGCCGAACGGCTTGACCAGGTAGTCATCGGCGCCACGGTCCAACGCCGCGACGATTTGCGACTCTTCATCCCGCGCGGTCACCACAATCACCGGTACCTGGCTGACCGCGCGCAGCATCTGCAGCACCTCGGTCCCATCCAAGTCGGGCAGCCCGAGGTCGAGCAGCACCAAGTCGGGCTGCTCGGCTACCGCTGCCTGCAGCCCGGCCATCCCGATGCCGGCCGAGCTGACGGCGTAGCCCCGCTCATCCAAGGTCCGTAACAGGGCGGCGCGGACCCGCGGATCATCCTCCACCACCAGCACGTGCGGCATCCATCGAAGCTAACCAGAGTTGGGCGACTCTTAGGGTTGGCTTAGCGGATATTCGACCACGGTGCTCCCATGAGCCGAGCGCTGACCCTGGTCGTGATGTGGGTTGGGGCTGCCGCGGTCGCGGTGGGTATCGGGGTAGCCGCCCTGGCTTTGGCGCGGGGCGACGCCACCGACCGGGTGCTGGGCGCGGCCGACATCCGCGCCCAGCTCGAGGCAGAGATCAGTTCGAGCCCGACGGCCCTACCGACCGAGCAGCCCACGCCCACCACCACGCCGGCCCATCGGGCCAGCCGGTCGGTTCAGACGCAGCAGCCACGCCACTCGCCGCCCCCCACTACCGACAGCACGGTGGCCGGTGCGGCGGCGGTTTCCCGGCTCGTGGTCACCTTCGGTGGCACTGTCGCGGTCCGTTGTACGGTCGCCGCAGGGTCGCACCTGGTGAGCTTGAGCCCGGCGCCCGGGTACCGAGTCCGTAGTGTCTCCAACGACGTCGTTCACGGCCAGGGGACGGCGCGGGTGGTCTTCGAGAGCGAGACCCATGTGGACCTACAGGTGACGGTGACCTGCCAGCACGGCCACCCGGTGAGCAGGGTACGGGTCGACCCGTACGACCGGGACCGCAACGTCCCCCATGCCCCCCATTCCGCCCCCTCCGCCCCTCCCCGCCGATCTTGACGAAGTTGTCAGAATTTTGGTCCCGATAGCGACCACAACGTCAAGATCGGCGGGATGGGGCGGGCTCTCAGGGAGATACCGCATCCTGGTGGGATGGTTACTACCCCGTTGCCTTCCATCACCACCTCACCGGCCCGCTGGGGGATGACGCTGGGCCGGTTGCGGAGCGTGCTGCCCAACCCGGTACGCACCCCTTTCACCTTCTGGTACCTGGTGCTGCTATTGGCCACCACGATCGCGCTGCGCAGCGTGGATACCCGTACTGAGTACCACGTGCTGCAGTGGTCCAGTACCAATGTGGCCCACCTCCGGCACGCCCCGATCCGGGCCATGCTGGCCAGCGCGATGGTGCTGCCGGGGTTGAAGTGGGCGCCCAACGCAATGATCTTCTCGCTGGTGCTGGCACCGGTCGAGCGGCAGATCGGTAGCCGGTGGACGATCGCGGTCTTCGCCTCCGGGCACGTACTGGCCACCCTGGTGACCGAGCTGTCAGTTGCCTGGCTGGTCTGGTTCGGCGTCCTGCCGGGCAGTTGGGTCCATATCCTGGATGTCGGGGTGAGCTACGGCTTCTTCAGCGTCCTTGGCGTGCTCGTCGGGCTGCTGGCCAGCCGGTGGAGGTGGCTCGGGCTGGCGGCCGCCGAGGTGCTCGTGTTCGGCGGGCTGATCATGGATGTCGGGCTGGCCAGCATTGGGCACGTGGTCGCGCTGAACCTGGGGGTCGTGCTGTGGTGGCGGTGGCTGGCTGAGCGCGGGGTGTACGGCACGCTGCAACTGCGCTACGTACGTGTCCCACATCACACCTGGCTCGGAAAACTCTACGCCCTACGCCACGTTGCCATGGATAGAAACCTGAGCCAGATCGACTCAGGTCTATTGACAGATTACGGTGGCTGCGCCGATCATCGGCGAAGCACCCCGTAGCTCTGAACGACGTATCCACGAAAGAGGTCTCCATGGCACGAGCGGTCGGAATCGACCTTGGCACCACCAACTCCGTCGTCGCGGTCCTGGAAGGCGGCGAGCCCACCGTGATTGCCAACGCCGAGGGCTCCCGGACGACGCCCTCGGTGGTGGCGTTCGCGAAGAACGGCGAGGTACTGGTCGGCGAGGTCGCCAAGCGCCAGGCGGTGACCAACCCAGACCGCACTATCCGGTCGGTCAAGCGGCACATGGGCACTGACTGGTCAGTCGACGTGGATGGCAAGAAGTACACCCCGCAGGAGATCAGCGCCCGAGTGCTGGGCAAGCTCAAGCGGGACGCCGAGTCCTACCTCGGCGAGGAGATTGCCGACGCGGTGGTCACCGTGCCGGCGTACTTCTCCGACCACCAGCGGCAGGCCACCAAGGAGGCCGGTCAGGTCGCCGGCCTGAACGTGCTACGGATCATCAACGAGCCGACCGCGGCCGCCCTCGCCTACGGCCTGGACAAGGCCGAGAAGGAGCAGATGATCCTGGTCTTCGACCTGGGCGGCGGCACCTTCGACGTCTCCCTGCTGGAGATTGGCGACGGCGTGATCGAGGTGAAGGCCACCTCTGGTGACAACCACCTCGGTGGCGACGACTGGGACGAGCGGATCGTCGGCCACCTGACCAAGACCTTCAACGGCCAGTACGGCATCGACTTGGCCAAGGACAAGATGGCCATGCAGCGGCTGCGCGAGGCCGCCGAGAAGGCCAAGATCGAGCTGTCCGCCTCCCAGTCGACCAGTATCAACCTGCCGTACATCACCGCCGGTCCCGACGGCCCGCTGCACTTGGACGTCACACTGTCCCGGGCCGAGTTCCAGCGGTTGAGCCAGGACTTGCTGGACCGCTGCAAGGGTCCGTTCCAGCAAGTGATCAAGGATGCCGGGATCAGCGTCGGCAAGATCGACCACGTGATCCTGGTCGGTGGCTCGACCCGGATGCCTGCGGTCTCCGACCTGGTCAAGGAGCTGACCGGCGGCAAGGAACCGAACAAGGGTGTCAACCCGGACGAGGTCGTCGCGGTCGGCGCCAGCCTGCAGGCCGGTGTGCTCAAGGGTGAGGTCAAGGACGTCCTGCTGCTCGACGTGACCCCGCTGTCGCTGGGCATCGAGACCAAGGGCGGCATCTTCACCAAGCTGATCGAGCGCAACACCACCATCCCGACCAAGCGCTCTGAGATCTTCACCACCGCCGAGGACAACCAGCCCGAGGTGGAGATCCAGGTCTACCAAGGTGAGCGGGAGATTGCCGCGTACAACAAGAAGCTGGGTCGGTTCAACCTGACCGGCATCGCACCCGCACCACGCAACGTGCCGCAGATCGAGGTCGCCTTTGACATCGACGCCAACGGCATCGTGCACGTATCAGCCAAGGACCTTGCCACCGGCAAGGAGCAGGGCATGCAGATCACCGGCGGCTCGGCGCTGGGCAAGGACGAGATCGACCGGATGATGCGTGACGCCGAGTCGCACGCGGAGGAGGACCGCAAGCGTCGGGAGGAGGCGGAGGTCCGCAACACCGCCGATGCGTTGCTCTTCCAGACCGAGCGGTTCCTGGCCGAGAACGGTGAGAAGATCCCGGCCGAGAAGAAGACCGAGCTGGAAGAGGCGATGTCCGAGCTGCGGGCCAGCCTTGGCGGATCCGACATCAACGCGATCAAGACGGCGCACGAGAAGGTTGGCCGGGTCTCGCAGGAGATCGGCGGTGCGCTGTACGCGCAGGCACAGGCCGACGGCTCGGCCGGTGCTCCGGGAGCCGCGACCGGTGGCGCGGCGGGGACCGATACGGACCAGGAGGTCGTCGACGCCGAGATCGTCGACGAGTCCGGTGCAGGCGGCAACGCAGGTGCGGGTCGCTGACATGGCAGCAAGCAATCTCGGTGAACAGCATGAGGAGCCGCAGCGGGTGGTGATCCGGGACAAGCGCCGGATCGACCCGCTGACCGGGGCGCCGCGCACGCCGCCTGGCGAGCGGTCGTGGACGGCGCCCGGTGCCGCCCCTGATGTCGGACCAACCGTCCAGCCCGGCGCGGACGCCGCGGTCTGGCAGGCAGCCCAGGCCGCCGGACCGCCAGAACACATGGAGGACGTACGGGTGGCGGAATTGACCGCACAGCTCGCCGAGCGCACCCAGGACCTGCAGCGGATCACCGCGGAGTACGCCAACTACCGCAAACGGGTGGATCGGGACCGCGCGCTGGTCGTCGAGGCAGCCACCGGCGGGGTGCTGGCCGCGCTGCTGCCGGTACTTGACGACGTGGACCGGGCCCGGGACCACGGTGACCTGACCGGCGCCTTCAAGGCAGTGGCTGACCAGTTGACCGCGGTGCTCGGCAAGCTCGGTCTCGCCGTCTTCGGTGAGCCCGGCGACGCCTTTGACCCAGTGGTCCATGAGGCGGTGAGCCACAGCACCAGCCCGGACGTGTCGGTACCGAGCTGCGTGGCCATCCTGCGTCGTGGCTACAAACACGGCGACCGGCTGCTCCGGCCGGCGCTGGTCGCGGTCGCCGACCCGGCACCGGAGTCGGAGCCGGCGGCACCTGTTATTGGTAATGATAGTCAGGAGTAGGGGGGAGGGGTCGCTCAGTGTCCATGCGTGACTGGGTGGAGAAGGACTTCTACGCCGCACTGGGCGTCCCCAAGGACGCCAAACCTGAGGCGATCAAGAAGGCCTACCGCAAACTCGCCCGTGAGCTGCACCCAGACAAGAACCCGGGCGACGTTAAGGCCGAGCAGCGGTTCAAGGAGGTTTCCGAGGCCTACGACGTACTCTCGGACGAGGCCAAGCGGCGGGAGTACGACGAGGCCCGGTCGCTGTTCGGCTCCGGCGGCATGCGATTCCCGGGCGGCGCGGGCAGCAGCGGCACTCCGTTCGACCTTGGCGACATGTTCGGCTCCGCTGGCGACCGCGCCGGCGGCCTGGGTGACCTGCTCGGTGGGCTCTTCAGCTCCGGCCGCCGGGGCACTGGTGGCCGGGCTACCGGCAGCCGCGGGCAGGACGTAGAGACCGAGGTGACGCTGGACTTCAGCGAGGCGGTACGCGGGGTCACGGTGCCGTTGCGGCTGGCCAGCCCGGGCGCGTGCAAGACCTGCTTCGGCACCGGCGCCAAGCCAGGCACCGCGCCGCGGCAATGCCCGCGCTGCCTCGGCACCGGCATCACCACCCGCAACCAGGGCGCGTTCGCCTTCAGCGAGCCATGCCGGGAGTGTCGCGGCGCCGGTGCGATCGTGGACGATCCGTGCCCGGAGTGCGGCGGCACCGGGGTCACCACCCAGAGCCGGACCATTACCGTCCGGATCCCGGCGGGGGTGGCCGACGGCCAACGGATCCGGATCGCCGGCAAGGGTGCGCCCGGCGCGCGGGGCGGTCCGGCCGGGGACCTGTACGTTGTGGTGCACGTACGCCGGCATGATGTGTTCGGGCGCAAGGGTGACGACCTCACGCTGACCGTGCCGGTCACCTTCCCCGAGGCGACCCTCGGTGCCACCGTCCGGGTGCCGACCCTCGATGGCTCGGTAGCGCTGCGGATCCCGCCTGGTACACCGAGCGGCAAGACGTTCCGGGTCCGCGGGAAGGGCGTTGGCCGCCGGGATGGCAGCGCCGGAGACCTGCTGGTCACCGCGGAGGTCGCAGTACCGGCGAACCTGTCCGTCGAGGCACGCGAGCTGCTGGAGAAGTACGCTGCCGCGCAGCCGGACGACCCGCGACCGCACCTGTCCGCGCGGGCCAAGGGGGGGTAAACGCCATGGATATGATCTTCCCGTCCGAGGATGCCCCGGTGTTTGTCATCTCGGTGGCGGCCGAGCTGGCCGGAATGCATCCGCAGACGCTGCGCAGCTACGACCGGATCGGCCTGGTCAGCCCGGGTCGAGCCGCGGGCGGCGGGCGCCGATACAGCGCCCGGGACGTGGCCCTGCTGCGCGAGGTGTCCCGGCTGTCCGCCGAGGGCATCAGCCTGGCCGGCATCAAGCGGATCGTCGAGCTGGAGTCGGTGGTCGCTGACCTGACCGTCGAGGTCCACGCGCTTCGGCAACGGGTGTCCGACCTGCTGGACCAGCTTCAGCTTACCCAGCAACGGCACAACTACCTGCCAGCCGTGCGCTGGCATCACCCCTAAACCCTGCACCTATACGCAACTCCGGGCGCCAGTAATGACCAATACCGGCCGTCACTGGCAGCCGGGGTCTGCGGGAGATGACGATGGACTACAAGCTCACCACGAAAAGCCAGGAGGCGGTGACCGCCGCGGTGCGTTCGGCCGCCGACCGGGGCAACCCCGACGTCGAGGGCGAACACCTGCTGCTTGCCCTACTGACCCAGCCCGAGGGCATCGCCGCCCCGCTGGTCAAGGCGGTCGGGGTGGACGTCGAGCGGCTCCGGCGGGATACCGAGGTGCTGATCGGCCGGCTGCCCACGGCCAGCGGCGTGACGGTCTCCGCGCCGCAACTGTCCCGCAGCCTGATGCGGTCGCTGACCGCAGCCAACCGGCGGGCCGAGTCGCTGGGCGATCAGTTCCTGTCCACCGAGCACCTGCTGGTCGGGCTGGCTGAGGTAGACAGCCCGGTGGCCGCGCTGCTGAAGCAACACGGTGCCACCGCGGACGCGCTCGTCGGCGCGTTCAGCACGGTCCGCGGTAGCCGGCGAGTCACCAGCGAGGACCCGGAGTCGACCTACCAGGCGTTGGCGAAGTACGGCATCGACCTGACTGAGCGGGCCCGCGACGGCAAGCTCGACCCGGTGGTCGGCCGCGACGCCGAGGTCCGCCGGGTGGTGCAGGTGCTGTCCCGGCGTACCAAGAACAACCCGGTCCTCATTGGCGAGCCGGGCGTCGGCAAGACCGCGATCGTCGAGGGCCTAGCGCAGCGGATCATCGCCGGCGATGTGCCGGAGTCGCTGCGCGACAAGCGGATCGTCAGCCTCGATCTCGGCGCGATGGTAGCCGGCGCGAAGTACCGCGGCGAGTTCGAGGAGCGGCTGAAGGCGGTGCTGGCCGAGATCAAGGACGCTGCCGGCGAGATCGTAACGTTCATTGACGAGTTGCACACCGTGGTCGGCGCTGGCGCGGCCGAGGGCGCGATGGACGCTGGCAACATGCTCAAGCCGATGCTGGCCCGCGGCGAGCTGCGGATGATCGGCGCCACCACGCTGGAGGAGTACCGCAAGCACATCGAGAAGGACGCCGCGCTGGAGCGGCGGTTCCAGCCGGTGCTGGTCGGCGAGCCGAGCGTGGAGGACACCATCGGCATCCTGCGCGGCCTGAAGGAGCGGTACGAGGTGCACCACGGCGTCCGGATCACCGACGCCGCACTGGTCGCCGCCGCCACCCTGTCCGACCGCTACGTGACCGCCCGGTTCCTGCCCGACAAGGCGATCGATCTGATCGACGAGGCAGCCTCCCGGCTGCGGATGGAGATCGACTCCCGGCCGGTGGAGATCGACGAGGTGGAGCGCGTGGTGCGCCGGCTGGAGATCGAGGAGATGGCACTGTCCAAAGAGGACGACGTTGCCTCCCGCGAGCGGCTGGCCCGGCTACGCGCCGACCTCGCCGACCGGCGCGAGCAGCTTAACCAGCTCACCGCGCGCTACCAGCAGGAGAAGGGTGGCATCGACGCGGTCCGGGCGCTGAAGGAGGAGCTGGAGACGCTGCGCGGCGAGGAGGAGCGGGCCGAGCGGGACGGTGACCTAGGTCGGGCCGCCGAGCTGCGCTACGGCCGCATCCCGGAGCTGACCAAGCAGCTCGAGCAGGCCGCCGCGAAGGCGCCCGAGGAGGGCGCGATGCTCAAGGAGGAGGTCAGCCCCGAGGAAGTCGCCGACGTGGTCCAGGCGTGGACCGGCATCCCGGCCGGCCGGCTGCTGGAGGGCGAGACCGCCAAGTTGCTGCACATGGAGGAGTCGCTGGCCACCCGGGTGGTCGGTCAGAGCGAGGCGGTCCGGGCGGTGTCCGATGCGGTACGCCGGGCCCGGGCCGGGGTGGCCGATCCGGACCGGCCAACCGGCTCCTTCCTGTTCCTCGGGCCGACCGGGGTCGGCAAGACCGAGCTGGCCAAGGCGCTGGCCGAGTTCCTGTTCGACGACGAGCGGGCGATGGTCCGTATCGACATGAGCGAGTACGCCGAGAAGCACTCGGTGGCTCGGCTGATCGGCGCACCGCCCGGCTACGTCGGCTACGACGAGGGCGGCCAGCTCACCGAGGCGGTCCGCCGCCGGCCGTACTCCGTCGTACTGCTGGACGAGGTGGAGAAGGCGCACCCGGAGGTCTTCGACGTACTGCTACAGGTGCTTGACGACGGCCGGCTGACCGACGGGCAGGGCCGGACCGTGGACTTCCGCAACGCGATCCTGATCCTCACCTCCAACCTTGGCTCGCAGCTCATCGCCGACCAGTCGCTGCCCGAGCGGACCCGCCGGGACGGCGTGCTGTCGGTGGTGCGGCAGCACTTCAAGCCGGAGTTCCTGAACCGGCTGGACGACGTGGTGATGTTCGAGTCGCTGTCTACCGAGGAGCTGACCCGGATCGTAGCGATCCAGATCGGTGCCCTGCAGCGCCGGCTGGCCGCCCGCCGGCTGACCCTGCAGGTGACCGAGGCGGCAACCGAATGGCTGGCGCTGAACGGTTTCGACCCGGTGTATGGCGCCCGGCCGCTGCGCCGGCTGATCCAGACCGCCATCGGCGACCAACTCGCCCGGGCGTTGCTGACCGGGACGATCCGGGACGGCGACCAAGTGTGCGTGGACACCGCCAGCGACGACCTGACCAACGGCGGCGTCACCGGTGGGCTGACTGTCCGCCGGGCCGAGCCAGCGGTGGCCGCCGGCTGACCGCCCGGCAGACAAGTCAGCGGTGGAGCGGGTCAGCGGTTGAACTTGTCGCGGATGCACTGCCGTAGCTGGCTCTGGGTCGCGTTTGCCCCCATCTCGTTACGGCACTGCTGTAGCTCCTTCACGCCGATCGTGAACAGCACGACGCTGATCGCCAAGCCGGCAAGTGCGGTGATCAGGCCGGCTATCGCCATGCCCCGGCCGCGACCGCCCCGGCGGCGCGCCCGGGACAACCCGAGCACACCGAAGACGATGCCAAGCACGCCGAGGATCGCGCCGATGTAGACGGTGAACGCGGCCGGGATGGACAGGAGGCCGAGCACGAGTGCAGCAATCGCCATTCCGTTGCCAGCCGGCGGTGGCTCGGTCGGCCCGCCACCACCGGCGTACGGCGGCATGCCACCGAAATCGTTGCCTGGCTGGCCGGGATATGGCGGGGGTGGACTGGTCACAGCAGTGCACTCCTTCGGGTAGGCGCCGATCACAGGTCTGATTTGCCCCAACCGACCGTACGCATGACAGCAGGGGTCAACCCACGCGACCGTACCGGCTAACGTGGCCTCTATGCCTACCGCGCTGATCACCGGAGGATCCGCGGGGATCGGTGCCGCCTTCGCCAGGCGGCTGGCCGCCGAGGGATACGCGTTGATCCTCGTGGCCCGCGACGCGAACCGGCTAGAGCGGACCGCCGAGCAGTTGCGCGAGCGGTACTGCGTCCCCGTCGAACCGCTGCCCGCCAACCTGGCCTCCGAGCCGGGGACCGCCGCAGTCGAGGCCCGGCTGCGAGCGACCGACGACCCGATCGACCTGCTCGTCAATAACGCTGGGTTCGGGCTGGCGGCCGAGTTCTGGCAGGGCCCGTTGGCCGACGCGGAGGCGCAGTTGCAGGTCAACGTACGGGCTGTGCTGCGACTGACCCACGCCGCGCTGTCCCAAATGGTGCCGCGCCGGTACGGCGACGTGATCAACGTGTCCTCGATAGCCGGCTTCACCGCTGGCGGCCGCGGCGCGACGTATGTAGCGAGCAAGGCCTGGGTGACCGCGTTCAGCGAGTCGCTTGGTGTGCAGCTTGCCGGCACCGGGGTGCATGTCTCAGCGGTCTGCCCGGGTTTCACCCGGACCGAGTTCCACCAGCGCGCCAACCTGGACATGTCCCGGCTGCCCGACCGGTTGTGGCAGGACGCCGACGTGGTGGTCGCCGTCGGGCTGCGGGACCACCGCCGCGGCCGGCTGGTGAGCATTCCGGGTGCGCCGTACAAGGCGGTGGTGGCTGCCAGCCGGATCATGCCGCGCCCGCTGCTGCAGCGGCTGTCCGGACAGTTGCGCCGGCGGATGCTGTGACTCGCGAGGCAACAGCCCATCCGCACCGAGTGGCTGGGGTTCGATGAGCACCGATCGGGAGGAGTTGCTTGAGCTGATCACCCGGCTGGCGGTGGTGCCGGGCCGGGTGGTGCTGTCCTCCGGCCAGGAAGCGGACTGGTACCTCGACCTGCGCCGGATCGCGTTGCATCATGCCGGTGGGCCGCTGGTCGGCCGGGTGATGCTGACGCTGACCGACGGCTGGGACTACCAGGCGGTAGGCGGGCTCACCCTTGGGGCCGACCCGGTGGCCGCCGCGATGCTGCACGCTGCCGCGGCCGCCGGCCGGCCGGTAGATGCCTTCGTGGTCCGCAAGGCCGGCAAGGCACACGGCTTGCAGCGCCGGATCGAGGGGCCCGACGTCACCGGCCGGCGAGTAGTCGCGCTGGAGGACACCTCCACTACCGGCGCCTCGGTGCTCACCGCGGTCGCGGCGCTGCGCGAGGCTGGGGCCGAGGTGACCGGGGTCGCGGTGATCGTCGACCGCGGCGCTGGCGAGGCAGTACGCGCCGCCGGCCTGGACTACCGCGCGGCGTACACGCTGGCCGACCTCGGTGTGCTGTAGCGCCCGGTGCTCTCCCCCTTGGGTGGTCCGCTAGGGCGACCCTCCGCGGGCGGCCCTCCTCCGGACGGCATTTGATCGGGACCGGTGCGGAGGTTCAGGCCCAGACCGGTTGCGGGATGTCTCGCCGGCCCGGCTCCGGCCCGTCGTACTTCCGGATCACCTCATACCGGGTGTTGCGCTCGACCGGCCGGAAGCCGGCGTCCCGGATCAAGTCGAGCAGGTCGGTCCGGTGCAGCGTGGAGGGCGTACCGTAGCCGTCCGCGTCATGGGTGATCTTGTACTCGACCACCGAGCCGTCCAGGTCGTCGGCGCCGAAGTTCAACGAGAGCTGCGCGGTGGACAGCCCGTGCATGACCCAGAAGCACTTGACGTGGTCGATGTTGTCAAACAGCAGCCGGGACACCGCGAAGGTCTTCAGCGCCTCGGCGGGGGTGGCCATCTCGGTCCGCTCCTGCAGCCGGTTGCGCGGGTCACCGGTCGGGTCATGCTGATAGCGCAGCGGGATGAACACCACAAAACCGCCGGTCTCGTCCTGCAGCTCACGCAGCCGCAGTACGTGGTCGACCCGGTGTCGGGGCTCTTCAATGTGCCCGTACAGCATGGTGCACGGCGTACGCAGCCCCTTGCTGTGTGCGATCCGGTGGATCCGGGACCAGTCCTCCCAGTGCGTGTCGTGGTCGACGATCTGCCGCCGGATCTCCCAGTCGAAGATCTCCGCCCCGCCGCCGGTCAGCGACTCCAAACCAGCGTCAATCAGCTCGTCGAGCACCGCCTCGGCGGTCAGCCCCGAGATCTTCTCGAAGTAGTGGATCTCGGTGGCGGTAAACGCCTTGAGGTTGACCGCCGGCAGCGCGGCCTTCAACTCGCGCAGCACTCGCGGGTAGTACCGCCACGGCAGGGTCGGGTGCAGCCCGTTGACGATGTGCAGTTCGGTGAGCTGCTCCGGCTCCATCTCCCTGGCCAGCCGGACCGCCTCCTCGACCCGCATGGTGTAGGCGTCCTTCTCTCCCGGCTTGCGCTGAAATGAGCAGTACGCGCAGGAGGCAGTGCATACGTTGGTCAAGTTCAGGTGCCGGTTGACGTTGAAGACCACCCGGTCACCGTTCTTGGCGGTACGCACCTCGTGCGCCAGCCCGCCCAGCCAGGCCAGGTCATCGCAGCCGTACAGCGCCACTCCGTCGTGGTAGGTCAACCGCTCGCCGGCCCGGACCTTGTCCTCGATCTCGCGCTTGCGGGCGCTGTCCATGGCTTTGTCCATGGCTTCGAGCTTAGAACCCGCTCCGGCCGTGGGCGATCGGCCCAGCGGATCCAGGTCGGACGATCTTGCCAACAGCAGATACTTCACCAAGATGCATGGCATCTGCCCTTCCGCCAGACTGCGGTTGGGCGAGCTATTGCGTACTGTGAATGCATGCCGCTCACCGTTCCTCAGACGCATCGGGCAGACTGGGCCCGAACGTCCGAATCTGGCGGGGAGCACATGGGCGAAACGGCGATCGCAACCGGTGCGCTACTTCGACAGGCGTACAACGGGGATGAGCGTGCGTGGAACGAACTGGTCCAGCGCTTCAACAACCTGCTCTGGTCAGTGGCCCGCTCCTACCGGCTGGATACTGCAGACGCCGCAGACGCCGTGCAAACTAGCTGGTTGCGGCTGGTGGAGCACTTGGACTCGATCGAGGATCCGGAACGGGTGGTCGGCTGGCTGGTCACCACGGTTCGCCGGGAGTGCCTGCGTATCCTGCGCCGGCAAGGCCGGGAGCGGCCGGTCGCCCCGGAGGAATCCGCCTTCGACCTGGTCGACCCGGCCGATCCAGTGGACGCGCGGCTGGCTCGACAGGAGCGCGACGCCGAGCTGTGGGCCGCGTTCGAACGGATCCCGGAACGCTGCCAGCAGCTTCTGCGTGTTCTGATGGCCAGCCCGCCACCGTCCTACGGAGCGGTCGCGGAAGCGCTAGACATCCCGATCGGCAGCATTGGACCAACCCGCGCCCGGTGCCTGGCGCGGCTACGCACGATACTGACCGGACAACTGCCGGGTCCGAGACCCGCATCTGATGGGGGTAATCATGACCGCGGCATTTGACGACGAGGGCCTCGTGGACCAGCTCCGCATGACCGTGGCCGACATTGACCCGGTGCCGGAGATGGTGATGGAGGCGGCCCGCGCCGCGTTCGCGATGCGCGCACTGGACGCTGAGTTGGCCGAGCTGGTACGGGACTCCTACGACAACCCAGTCGGCGCGTATGCCGTGCGTGCGGCCGGACTGACCGAGGTACGGATGCTGTCCTTCGAGGTCGGTCCGCTGACCGTCGAGCTGCAGGTCACTGACCAGAACAGGTCGCTAGATTTGGTCGCGCATGTGGCCGGCGTCGAGCTGGCCGCCGCCTGGCTGGAGACCGACACCAGGGTCCGGGAGCTGGACACCGACGATGGCCTGCTGTTCGTCGAGAACGTGCCGTCTGGCCGGATCCGGTTCCGGCTGTCGGCTGTTGATGGTCGCAACTACCACACGAGCTGGGCTCTCATCTGAGCTGTCAAGAGCTCTGGCCTGGTGGCAGCAACGGGATGCACCGCACCCGGGCTGGCTGGTACGAGTTCGTCAGGAAGTAGTACGGCAAGCGGGCGCCTCCGGCGCGCCGCCGTACCGCCATTTGCGCGGTTGGGTGCCGGCGTCATGAGGACGTACGGCTCCCCCATTCAGCCCATTGGCGCGATAGCGAATGTCATGTGACGTTCCGATTCGCAATGAGCCCAGGACGAGGCCCGTAGTGAGTCCCCAAATGAGGCATAGCCAAGCACGACGCAGGGCCCGACCAAGATGTCTGGTCGGGCCCTGCGCGGTAAGGTTAGTTAGTTTGCGAGGTGCGCTCCTCGTCCGATGTCTCCTCGGCCGGGTCAGCCTGTTCGGCGGCTACCCCCTCAGTGCCAACATGGTCAGTTGGCGTGACGATGTGCGAGGTGCCCGGCTCGTCCCAGGGATGGATCTTAGGAGGCATGTATATCTCCCCTTGTGTAGTCAGTCGGTACGTCCACGTGACGTACCTCGGTTAAACCACCGGCCATAACTCAGCGATTGAGATTTATGACCTAGATTAGCTGCTTAAATCAAGCCTTGACGGACCGCGAAGGCCACCGCATGCGTACGGTTACGCAACTGGAACCGAGACACCAGATCGTGGATGGAGTTCTTGATCGTCCGCTCCGAATAGGACAGCCGGCGGGCGATCTCCCGGGTGCTGTACCCATCGGCGATCAGTCGGAGCACGGTCAGCTCGCGCTGGGTCAGGCCACCGAACCGCAGCCCAGGCGGGTTCAGCGCGGCGCGTTGCCCGCCGCCCACCTGCTGCAACAGCCGACCGAGTAGATCGGGAGGCAGGTGACCATCACCGGTGGCGGCTGCCCGGATCGCGGTAGCCAGCCGCTCCTGAGTGGCCTCCGCACGCCGGACGATCGCGGCTACCCCGGCCTCGACAGCGGCCAGCACCGCGCCGCCGTCGACCCATCCGGCGACCAGGACAACCCGTGAGCCGCACTCGCGAACGATGTCGTGGATCTGCCGGGTCGTATCCTCGTCAACGAGGTCGGTCACCAGAACGACTACGTCGGGCGTTGAGGCCGCACCAGAGGGAAGGACCTCAAGATCGTGGTGGAATCGGAGCTGGCTCGCCACGCCGGCCTCGCACACGGGGTCGCCCCCCCGCACCCCTACCTTGACCGGACAGACGATCGTAGATGTGGACATCTGCGCCCCCTTGGCCACGACAACACTGCAGTACAGAGGTCACTTCGGGATGCGCTGATACACCTTCGGGCAGATTTCCCCCCGGCGATGATCCAATGACCGCAGCCGAGCTGTCCCAGCTCGCTGAGCGGGCGCACCAACTGGTCGGGATCGCCCCGCGGCGTGCGGTCCAGTCGGCCGGCGAGCTGGCCCGGCTTGCCCACAACCGCGGCGACCCAAGTACCGAGTCCCAGGCGCTGCGCGCCATGGGTCGGGCGTACCGCGAGCTGGGCGAACTCGACCAGGCCACTGCGGTGTTGCGCAAGGCGGTCCGGCTGGCCGACCAGGGCCACGCCAGGCAGGCGGCGGCGGATGCCCGGATGACCCTCGCGTACTTGCTGTTCGAGCGCGGTCGCACCCAGGCCGCGCTGGACTGCGCGGCGGCCGCCGACGGGCTGCACGGTTCCGCGTCGGTCCCGCTGCTCGGCCAGCGCGCAGCACTCCTACAGCGCTGCGGACAGGTCAGCGAGGCGCTGGAGTGCTACCGCCGGGCACTGCCCATGGCTCGCGCCGCCGGGCGCCGGCTGGATGAGGCGCACTTGTGCCACAACCGGGCCCTGCTGTACGTGAATCTTGGCCGGCTCGCTGAGGCCGAGACCGACGCCGCCCGGGCAGAGCTGCTGTATACCGCACTGGACCAGCCGCTGTCCGCCGCGGACTCGCGCTGGAGCCTCGGAGTGATCGCGACCCGCCGCGGCGACGTGCCAGCCGCACTACGGCTGTTCGACGACACCGAGGCGACCTACCGCCGGCACGACCTGCCGGTCACCGAGCTGCTGGTCACCCGCGGCGAGCTGCTGCTGTCGGTCGGCCTGTTCCAGGAAGCCCGGGAGACCGCCGAGCGGGCTACCGCCGAGACCGCCAGCGCCGGCCGGCCGATGCTGCATGCCGAAGCCCTGCTGCTGCTCGCGCAGGCCGCGCTGGCCAATCGGGATCCGGCGGGCGCGATCGTTGCCGGGCAGCGCGCCACGGAGCTGTTCATCCGGCAGAAACGGCCCGGCTGGACCGCGCTGGCTCGCTACTACGGCCTGCGGGCCGAGGAGCGAGCCACCCCGGCCGCCCCGGGCCTGCGCCGGCGCGCGCTCCGGCTGGCCAGCGTGCTGGCCAGCATGGGCTGGCCAGCGCAGGAGCTGGACGCCCGGCTGATTGCCGCCCGAATCGCCCTGAACTCCGGCAACCGGGCGGCGGCCCGCCGCGAGCTGGTGGTCGCGGCGCAGGCCCGCTCGAGCGGGCCGCTGGAGCTGCGGATCCGGGCCTGGTACGCCGAGGCGCTGCGCCGGCTGGCCGATGACGACCGGACCGGCGCGGAGCGGGCCCTCCGGGCCGGGCTGGGAGTGCTCGACCAGTACCGCGCCATGCTGGGCGCCACCGAGCTTCGGGTACGGATGGCCGGCCACGGCACCGACCTGGCCATCTTGGGGATGTCGCTGGCCCTGAAGTCCGGCTCGGCACCCAAGGCGCTTGCCTGGGCTGAACGCTGGCGGGCTCGAGCACTGTGGCACCCTAGCCGGCCGCCGGTGAACGAGGACCTCGCCGGTCTACTGGCCCGACTGCGCCAGGTGACCGTCGAGGTGGAGGCCACGTTGCTTGATACGGATGGCGGCCCGACCCAGGCGGCTCGGCGCCACCCCGCCCGGCCGCAGGCCACGCTGGAGGAGCGGGGGCGCCGGCCTGGCGTCGATGCCTCGACCGAGGCGGTTCGGCGTCATCTCAGCCGGCTGCAGGCCAGCAAGGCCACGCTGGAGGAGCAGGTGCGCCGGTTGGCCCGTACCGCGGCCGGCTCGCTGCACGCGCCGCGGCTCGAACCGCCATCGGTCCGGGCGCTGGCCGACCGGCTGGCCGACCGGGTCCTGGTAGAGATCATTGAACTAGACGGCGCGATGTTCGCGGTATGGGTCCGGGACGGGACAGCCGGGCTGCAACCGGTCGGTGAGTGCGCCCGGGTCCAGCGCGGCGTGGCGGCGCTGCTGTTCGCGCTGCGCCGGCTCGCGGTCCGGCACGGCGACGAGGCGGCGATGGTCCGAGCTCGGGTTGCGAGCGACCATGCCGCCCGCCGGCTGGACGATGAGCTGCTTAAGCCGCTATGCGCGGTACTTGGTGACCAGCCGCTGGTGCTGATCCCGCCAGCAGTGCTGCAGGCCGTACCGTGGTCGGTGTTGCCGAGCCTGCGGCAACGGCCAGTGACCATCGCGCCATCCGCAACGATCTGGCAACGAGCCGAGACGGCCGCTACCAGCGGGGTGGCCGATTCGGCTGGCCCGGTGCTGCTGGCGGCCGGCCCAGGTCTCCCTGGTGCCACCCGGGAGGTCGCCGACCTGGTCGGGGTGTACGAGCGAGCGGTCGTGCTGACCGGCGAGTTCGCGACCGTGGACAGCACGCTGGCCGGGTTGGATGGCGCGAGCGTGGCCCACATTGCCGCTCATGGCCGGGTCCGTGTTGACAACCCGCTGTTCTCCGCGCTGGACCTGGCCGACGGGCAGCTCACCGTCTACGACCTGGAACGGCTGCAGGTCCCGCCCCGGCTGGTGCTGCTGCCGGCCTGCCAGTCCGGCGTCGGCCAGGCGCTGGCCGGGGACGAGATGATGGGGCTGACTGCGACGCTCTTCGCGCTCGGCACCAGGACGGTGGTGGCCACCGTGATCCCGGTCCCCGACGAGGCAACCCGATCGCTGATGTTGGCACTGCATGACGGGCTACGGCGTGGCTTGCCACCGGCTACCGCACTGACCATGGCCAGGACCGCAGTCGATCAGGATGATCCCAGCCAGTTGGCCACCGCGGCCGCGTTCTGCTGCTACGGCGCCGGCTGAGCGCTGGCTCGACGTCAACTGCCGCAGCGTACTGAGCTGCGGCGCCGTGGTCCGGGTGGGCGACCCCCAAGCAGCCCACCCAGACCACCGGCCGGACACGACCATTGCGGCTGCAGGGGCGGCCAGTGGCCTGACCTGCGCTTCCGCTAACCCGGCGCCGTGCCCGCTTTCCTCCCCCCAGTGACCGGACGCCGAAGGCCCCTCCGCGCGCCCCCGCGCGGCATCGACGCGATCCGGTCACCAAGCAGAGGAGCCGATCACGAGAACTGATACTGCGCTAGCCCCAAAATTCTCGGCGTTATGCTGGCTGTGTGCCGGTTATCCGTACCCTGCCCTCGCGCCGGTGGGTCAGCACCACCGTCCAGGTCCGGTCCCGGACCGGCAGGCTCGATACCCGGCAGCGATCCCTGGCGGCTTGGACCGCACCAGGGGGCAACGGTGATCATCCAGGCCGGCTCCGGTGGGGCCAGCCGCGCGGGCACCGCTGGGTGGACCGGCCCACCCCCAGGGCGATGACGAGCGGTTCGGCTACGCCGTCCACAGCGGATCCGAACATACTGTCGATCCGGAACTTCTTGCCCGATTGACCTGCTCTTGAACCATTTCCCGGACAGCGGGGTCGCTTAGATGCTCTACTCAGGCACACCGGTGGCCAGCCTGACCCGTCCGCCGGTAGGAGTTCAGTCGGGGAGCTTCAAGATCACTAGGGGGACGAATGGATCCACGCGAGCGCCTGCTCACACCGGGCGAGGTGGCCGCGCTGTTCCGCGTCGACCCGAAGACAGTCACCAGATGGGCGGCTGCCGGGCGCATTCACAGCATCCGTACGCCAGGCGGGCACCGGCGGTTCCTGGAGTCTGAGGTTCGGGCGTTATTACAGGAACTGTCCGGTGAGAGCCAACCGGCGAACGGGCATGATTGAGCGGTGCCCCAGACTCATACGGTGAGGCTGGCTCGTACGGTGAGCCTGACTCATACCGTGAGGCTGGGGCACTACTCCAGCAGCCGGCCCGTGCCGAGTTGGCCGCTCCAGCGGGTGATCAGGTCGTGTTCGACCCCGATCACGTCCAGCGCCTTCCCAGCTACGAAGTCGACAAGCTGCTGCACAGCCGACGTCCCGGCGTAGAATCCGGGACTCGCCGGCAACACCACCGCGCCCGCGTCGTGCAGCGCGAGCAGGTGAACCAGGCTGGCCCGGGACAGCGGAGTCTCTCGCGGCACCACCACCAGCGGTCGACGCTCCTTGAGCGTCACGTCGGCGGCGCGCTGCAGCAGGTCCTTGGACAGGCCGAGCGCGATACCAGCGACCGCAGCGGTGCTGGCCGGGGCTACCAGCATGCCGCGAGCCGGGTAGGAGCCGCTGGCTGGTCCGCCGGCCAGGTCCCCGGCGGTCCAGTACCGCACGTCCGTGCCGGCCAGGTCGCGGCCCAGCCAGGCCGCCAGATCCTCGGCCCAGTGCGCGTCCCGGAAGCTGATCCCGGTCTCGTCCAAGATGGTCAGCCGAGCCGCCCGGGAGATCATCAGGTCGACCGGCAGGCCGGCGGCCAGCAGGCCGAGCAGGATGGCCCGCGGGTACGGCGTACCGGATGCACCGGACACCCCCACCAGCCACGGCCGCCGATCGCGCTGGAGGCCGTGGTGGGCGGTCACCGCAGGCCCTGCAGCGCCACCAGGTCGGTGACCGCGAAGCCGAACAGCACCAACCCGATCACCCCGTTGGCGGTGAAGAAGGCCCTGTTGACCCGGGACAGGTCGCCCGGCCGCACGATCAGGTGCTCGTACGCCAGCACCACCCCGGTCACGGTCACTCCGAGGTACCACAGCCAGCCGTACCCGGTCAGCACGCCGAAGAAGGCGTACAGCGCCAGGGTAAGCACATGCACCGCCGCCGAGGCGTGCAGCGAGGCCGCCACGCCGTAGCGCACCGGAACGCTGCGTACCCCGATCCGGCGATCTACCTCGACGTCCTGGCAGGCGTAAATCAGATCAAACCCACCAATCCAGGTCCCTACCGCCAGGCCGAGCACCACCGCCGGCCAAGACCACTGCCCGGTCACCGCGATCCAGCCACCGACCGGCGCGATCGCCTGGGCCAAGCCGAGGAAGAACTGCGGATAGTCGGTGAACCGCTTGGCATAGGAGTAGATGGTCAGCACGAATAGCGCGATCGGGGACAGCGCCAGGGCCAGCCCGTTCAGCGCCGCGCAGGTGGCTAGGAAGACCGCCAGCGCGATCGCCAGCCCGGCCCAAGCAGCCCGCAGCGACAGCGCTCCGGTCACCAGCTCGCGGCCGGCAGTCCGCGGGTTGGCCGCGTCGATGTGCCGGTCGATGATCCGGTTCGCGGCCATCGCCACCGTCCGGCCGGCCACCATCGCCACGGTCACCAGCGCGAAGGTCACCCAGTCCACCCGCGGCCGCATCGCGGTCAGCGCTGCGATGTAGGCGAATGGCAGTGCGAACACCGAGTGCTCGATCACCACCAGCCGGAGGAACGCCTGCACCACCCCCGGCCGCTGCGCCGGCGCCGCCGCGGTCTCGCTCACAGCCCGTACTCCGACCAGCGGCGGTCCACGCGGGTCACCACCTCGGGCGACATCCGGACGATCTGCGGCCAGCCACCGTCGCGGTGGTAACTTTCAGTAGGCAGCTTCGCGGTCGCGTCGAGGCCCGCCTTACCACCCCAAAACTGCTGGTACGAGGCGTGGTCGAGGTGGTCCACCGGGCCAGTGGTCAGCAGCAGGTCGTGCGCATAGTCGACGTTGCCGAACGCCCGCCAGGCCACCTCGGTGTAGTCGTGCACGTCGCAGTCGGCATCCACCACCACGATCAGCTTGGTCAGTGACAGCAGCCCAGCGCCCCAAATCGCGTGCATGACCTTCTGCGCGTGCTTGGGGAACCGCTTGGCGATGGACACGATGCAGCAGTTGTGGAAGACCCCGGCCGCTGGCAGGTCGTAGTCCACGATGTCCGGGATCATCAGCCGGATCAGCGGCAGGAAGATCCGCTCAGTGGCCTTGCCCAGCCAGACGTCCTCCTGCGGCGGCGGGCCGCATACCACGGTCTGGAAGATCGGGTCACGCTGCATGGTCATCGCCTCGACGTGCAGCACCGGGAACGGCTCGACCGGAGTGTAGAAGCCGGTGTGGTCGCCGAACGGCCCCTCCGCCGCCCGCTCGCCCGGCTCCAGCCAGCCCTCCAGCACGACGTGCGCGGACGCCGGCACCTGCAGCGGCACGGTCAGGCAGTCCACCAGCTCCACCCGCTCGCGCCGGATGAAACCGGCAAACAAGTACTCGTCGATGTCGGCCGGCAGCGGGGCCTGGGCGGCATAGGTGATCACCGGGTCCGGGCTGAACGCGATCGCCACCGGCAGCCGCTCGCCGCGCCGCTCAGCCACCGCGTGGTGCGCGGTGGAGTCCTTGTGAATTTGCCAGTGCATGCCGATGGTGTGCTGGTCGAACCGCTGCAGCCGGTACATGCCGAGGTTGCGCGCCTGCGTTTGCGGGTGCTTGGTGTGGGTGAGCCCGAAGTTGAGGAACGCGCCGCCGTCCGCCGGCCAGGAGTGCACCGCCGGCAGCCGGTACAGGTCTACCTCGCTGCCCTTGTGGACGATCTCCTGGCAGGGGGCGGTCTTCACCCGTTTTGGCGGTACGCCCTTGAGCTGGCCGAGCTTGCCCAGCGCGTCGCGCAGGCCGGTCCAGCCGGGGGTGAGCTCGGGTTTGAGCAAGCGCGCGATCCGGTCACCGATCTCGTTGAAGTCGGTCACGCCGAGCGCGCTGGCGGTCCGCCGCTGGGTGCCGAAGAGGTTGATCAGCAGCGGCATCTCGCCGGCTGGGGTCGACGTACCGGCCTCGCCACGGGTGGGCCGCTCAAAAAGCAGCGCCGGCCCACCGTCCCGGATCACCCGCTGTACAATCTCGGTCACCTCCAGGTACGGGTCGACCGGAGCGCGGACCCGGCGCAGTTCGCCGGAGTGTTCCAGCCAGGTCAGGAAGTCCCGAAGATCGGGATAAGGGAAGTCACCGGGCATGTCGCCAGTATCCCTGCCAGCCGTTTTGGGCAGCGGCCGGACTGACCGGAGCGCGGCAAGCTACTCTGGCTTGGTTAGGGGGTGTCGTAGTGCCGATCATTCTCGCCGTACTCGTGGTGGTGGTGTTGTTCCTGCTGGTACGGAAACTGCGTAATGCGCCCGCGGCGAGCCGGCCGGCTCGCGGCTACCCGGTAGCGCCCGACGACGACCCGGAGTTCCTGCACGAGCTAGCCCGGCGGATGCGCCGTCGGCAGCAGGGCGAGGACTCCTGACCGGTCAGGGGTTTAGCCGCTGCTCGGGCTGAGGACTGTAATTTCCCCCGCATCGTGTATTCAGCTTGGCCGCGCCCGGTTCCTGTTCGGTGTCCGTACTCCACCGGCTTGCGATGGGTCGTACGTACGCACTTGTCGCCGGAAGCGACGGACCGCTCAGCACCCGTTGGGTGCTTGTCGATGCTTGTACAGGGGGAACAGGTGATCTTCATCACTGCGGGCTGCCCGCAATGTGACCAGCCGGCCCTGGTCACCGACCGGTTCGTGCTGGAAAGTACGGATGGCCCCATCGAGCACCTGCGTACGTTGTGCCTGACGGGTCACCGCTTCATGCTCTCCACCGATATGCTGACGAGATCGGCCATGTTCGCCAACACCGCCGACTCCCCGGCTGCTTGCTAGGCTCGGTTTATCATAATCGGCGACCGACCCCGCACAGGCCGCGAATCCAGTACGGCTGCCCGTCAGTCTGCCACTGGGTGACATCGACCAAGCCCGGCTCGACCAGGTCGAACCCCTCGAAGAGCTGCTCGACCTGGCTGGCCGTGCGCAGCACCAGCGGAGCAGTTGACTTCGCGTACGCCGCCTGGAGGCGGTTGATGTCGTTCGCCGTCATGCCATCGCTGCAGACCGTGGAGATCGCGAGGTAGCTGTCCAGGGCGAGTGCCCGGCGGTAACCATCGAGGACGCCGACGGAGAGGCCATGCTCGACGAAGGGCAGCACGGCGATACACAGCATGCCGATGGGCTGCCGGAAGTCGAGGACGCGCCGGACCTCGGGGTCGTCCAGCACAGCGTTGGGCTGCCGCAGATCATGCAGGACGGTGATCACACCAGGGTGGGTGGCTCGTCGCGCGCGGTTATGCGCTATCACCACCGGGTCATTATCAATGTAGACCACCCGGGCGTCGGGGTAGGTCTCGCGGGCCACCTCGTGCACGTTGGGTGAGGTGGGGATGCCGGTGCCCAGGTCGAGGAACTGCCGGACTCCGGCGGCAGCCATGTACCGCACCGCGCGCTGCAGGAACCTGCGGTTGGCCAGGGCCAGCTCCCGTGCGAAGGGGATGGTCTGCATCACTTGCTCGGCGGCGGCCCGGTCAACCGCGAAGTTGTCCTTTCCGCCGAGGTAGTAGTCGTACATCCGGGCAACGCTGGGTACGGTCGGCGGCGGAGCAAGCGATGGGACCCAGTCCCCGATCTCCTGCGTCCACTCCCAGTGGGGGTCGGTGCCAGGGTTGCCTTGGTCCGGTTGACCGCCCATCGGTCCGCATCCTTCCGTTCGGTGCCGTGGCTCACCGTACCGTCTCGGCTGACGACCGCCCAGAGGTGACGCGCGCGGACCTGCGGGCGGGCTACGGGCGGCCCTACGGGTTGAGCGGGAGAGTGACGACGAAGCGTGCCCCGGGATCGGCCGGTTCGTACTGCAGGTCTCCGCCGTGTACCCGGGCCAGTTCGCGTGCTATCCACAGGCCCAGGCCGACCGAGCCGGTGCCCGTCTCGGTATCGCTGAACTGGGAGAACAGGGAGGGCTGCTGGGCTTCCGGGACGCCGTCGCCATGGTCGCGAACCTCGAGGCGCAGCACACCGTTCGCGGGTTCGGCCTGGATGACCACCGGCGGCTTGCCATGGTTGAGCGCGTTCGTCGTCAGGTTGATGAGGATTTGCTCCAGCCGGTGCGGATCGGCGCAGACGATGAGATCCGGGTCAATGTCGATGACCACGTCGGAGGTATCGAGGTAGCCGACCGCCTCGTCGGCAGCGAGGTACAAGGCCACCTGCTGCCGATCGAGCCGCAATTCGCCGCGGATGTCGACCCGCTCGACGTCGAGCAGTCCCTCGGCCAGCCGCTGGATCCGCGCAGTCTGCCGCTGCGCCGCGACGATCACTGCCTGCCGGCGGTCCGCCGACAGCCGGTCGGCCGACTTGGCGAGGGTGTGCAGTGCCAGCCGGACCGCCGTCAGGGGCGAGCGGACGTCGTGGGCAAGCGTCGCGGTCAGCGCCGCCCGCCAGCGTTCTACCTGGCGGACTTGCTCGCGGGCCTCCCGCAAATGGGCGACCTGGGTGGCGATGATCCACCCGACGGCAATCGCGATCGGCAGCAGCACCACGGCGCTGGAGATCACCTGCTGCGACTGATGCGTTACGTCCAGCGGCACGAGGTAGGCGACCAGCGCGGCCGGCGCCATCCCGACAATTGCCCAGGGCGGGAAGTGCAACCCGGCCCATGCGAACACCAGCACGAAGAAGGGACCGGTGCCGGTCGCGACCCCACCGAATGCCCAGGTCGAGAACGCCAGAATGGCGAAAGCGGGCACCGACAACGCTAGCGGGCTGTACCGGCTCCACCGTCGCCATGGCAGCCACCACACCACCGCGGCCACCGCGAGATCCGCAACCGCGATGATGAGCAACTGCCCTAACCGACCAGGCTGGGTCGGCAACGCCGCCAAGGCCAACAGCCCCGCCAACGCGAACAGCAGCGCGGCCTGACGGGCAGCGAACTCCGGTCCCTCGCCGAGGAGGCGCCGATCAGTCCCTCTCGTCGCTGCCCTCCCCGTTGACCCGAGCCCAGTTTCCTCGCGCGACCAAGTACGGCTTGGAACAGCCAGCGGCACTCGATCCGTACTCGGTAGGTGAAATCCCTCCTACCTTATCGCGCTACCCACTGCTACCACCCGGGGACCCGGGTACGCAGCCAACCCGGGGGCTCGCATGAATCAGTGGCCGAAGGTGGTGACCACGACGGCGCGGGCCAGGGTATGTGTGGTGATATTGAAGCCGACCACAGCCGGGGTGGCGTCCTCGTCGAGGCCGAGCTTGTCGGTGTCCAGCGCATGTACGGCGAAGACGTACCGGTGTGGTGGGTCGCCGGCCGGCGGCGCGGCACCGCCAAAGGCCCTGCTGCCATAGTCGTTGCGGGCGTGCTGTGCGCCGGGCGGCAGCCCGGGCATCTCGCCGCTGGCCGCGCCGGTGGGTAGCTCGGTCACCCCGGCCGGGATGTCGAACAGCACCCAGTGCCAGAACCCGCTGCCGGTCGGCGCGTCCACGTCGTAGCAGGTGACCGCGAAGCCCTGCGTCTTTGCCGGGAAACCCGACCACCGAAGCTGCGGCGAGAGATTGCCGCCGGACATCCCCCAGTCGTCGAAGAGCTGGTTGGTGGGCAGCGACTGTCCGTCGGCGATGTCCTCGCTTTCCACGGTAAAGGACGGCACCGGCGGCAGCACATCGTAGGGCAGCGGGGCGCGGGGGCGATCAGCCATGAAAACCTCCTGTGATGATCGGGGCCCAAGCGCTGACGTTACTCAGCCCCCCCGGCAGGGCAAGGCGCTGCTGACCGGGTAGCTGACCCGACGACTCAACCTGGTGGCGGTGGCGGGGGTGGCGCCACCCCGTCGTGCGGGAACCCGTCGGCCACCGCGGCGGCCAGCTCCAGCAACCCGGCGCGGGTCTCGGCCCGAATCTCCGCCAGGTCGACCTCGGCGCCCTCCTCCAGGTGCGGGTCGTACGGCACCCGGGTCACCGCCCGGCAGCGGGCCGCGAAGTGTTCCTGCAACCGATCCAGATCGACCCCGCCGGACTTCGGTCGGACCGAGTTGATCACCGCTACGCCACCGCGGACCAGCTCACCATAGCCGTGCGCCTCCAGCCAGTCGATGGTCGCGCTCGCGCTGCGGGCGCCGTCCACCGAGCCAGAGCTGACCACGATCAACTGGTGCGCCAGCGCCAGCACGCCACTCATCGCCGAGTGCAACAGCCCAGTACCGCAGTCGGTGAGCACCACGTTGTAGAACCGCTCCAGGATGGCGGCCACGGTGCGGTAGTCGTTCTCGCTGAACGCGATGGATACCGCCGGGTCGGACTCGCTGGCCAGCACCTCCAGCCGGTCCGGCGACTGCGAGGTGTACTGGCGGACATCGGCGTACCGGTGGATCTTGTCGGCGTCATTGAGCAGGTTGCGGACGGTGGCCGCGGTCTCCAGCGGGATCTTGCCGGACAGCGTGCCCCGGTCGGGGTTGGCATCCACCGCGATCACCCGGTCGCCCCGCAGCGACGCAAGGGTGGCGCCGAGCGTGACGGTGGTGGTGGTCTTGCCCACCCCACCCTTCAAGCTGATCACCGCGATCCGGTAGCAGCCCTGGACCGGTACGGTCGCCCGCTCGATGAGGTGGCGCCGACGCAGGTCGGCCGGGGACTCACCGGGGTTCACCGAATGCCCGCTGACCAGGTACACCGCCTTGCGCCAGCCGGACTGTGGCGGCCGCCGACGCTGCCGGAGCAGTGACTGCGCGGTGAGGTCGTTGACGCTGACCGGGGGCGATGGCCCCGATGGCGGGTACGGGCCCTGCTGAGGCGGACCGTACGGCATGCCCTGTGGAGGCATACCGTATGAAGGGTAGACCGGCGGTGCGTCCCATGATCTCGGCTGGCCCTGCGGTGGCGCGCCCTGAGGGGGTGGACCCTGGGGTGGTGGACCTTGTGGTGACGGGCCCTGGGGTGACCCACCGGACGGTGCCTGCAACCACGCGAAGTTTTCCGGTGGTGGTGGCCAGTCACCTGCGACTGCCGGTTGCTCGCCGCTCCACGGCCGTGCCAGTTGCTCCCCGCCCCAAGGCCCTACCGGTTGCTCGCCGGTCCACGGTGCCGCTGGCTGGGGACCGCTCGGGTAGCCCCCTGCCGACTGCTCACCAGTCCATGGAGCTGGCGGCTGGGTACCGGGAGCCATGCCTGGAGGTGTGCCCGAAGATGGGGCTGGTGGTGGGGTGGGACCTTGCTGAGCTGGACTGGGCGGTGAGCCGGAAGGTGACCATGGTGGTGGCCCGGGTGGCTCGGCAAACGCGCTGCCCCATTGCTGCTCCCACGGTGGCGCACCCCAGGGGGCAGGTTGGTCCGGGGCCGGGGGCGGGAACGCGGCAGGCCCATCCTCCGGGAGAGCGGTCAGGAAGGGTGGCGGTCCGGACTCGATCGGCCCGGCCGGCTCTTCCGGTTCGTCCGCACCGTTGATCTCTGGTGGCACGACGAACTGCCATGGCTGACGGGAGAAGTCCGGCGCGCCGGGAGGCGACCCCGCGGGCGGGTCGGCGGGAGGTGGTACGGCCGGTGGTGGCGCTGCGGGTGGCCACTGACCGGCCGGCGGAGCCGCTGCCGGGTCGTCGGCTGGCTGGCCGCCTTCGACGGGTCCTGCTTGGGCGACCACGTACCGGCCCAATCCGTTGGCTGGTCCAAAAGGTGGCAGCAACGGCTCTGCCCCTGCAGGTCGGTCACCGGCGCTGGATGGCAACTGGTCCGGTTCCGACCGCCAGGATGCGGCACTCGGCGGACGGTTGGCCAGCCCGTCACCCCAACCGTCGGCTGAGCGTCGCACCAGTGGCACCGGTGAGCCAATCGGATCCACCGGTGCGGACCCGGATCCCGGCTGGGCGGACGCGCCGGGCGAGGCGCCGGTAGATGGTTGGCCGTCGGGCGGCGCGGCGGGGGTGGGGGGTACCGGGATTGGCGGTGGCGCGGACCAGCCCGCAGCACTGCTGGCGGCGGGCCGGTCGGTCGGACCCGGCGGCGGCTGGTCAGCGGCTCCGTTCGGGCCGACCGCGTCGCGATAGTCCTCGGACTCGGGATGCCAGGAACTCACCGCGTACTCCTCCCCACATCGCGCCGATCTTGACGAAGCCGTCGGAATTCTTGGCTGGATAGCGACATCTTTGTCAAGATCGGCGAGGAAAAGGCTGTTCTATGACAAACCAGCGTAGGAGTGCAACCCGGCGATGACGATATTCACCACGAAAAAGTTGAAGATCATGGCGCTGAAGCCGAGCAGGTTGACCCGAGCTGCCCGTACGCCCTTCCAGCCGGCGGTCGCGCGGGCGTGCAGGTACGCAGCGTAGATGACCCAGGCTATGAACGACCAGGTCTCCTTGGGATCCCAGCCCCAGTACCGGCCCCAAGCGGCTTCTGCCCAGATCGCCCCGGCCGCGATCGCGAAGGTCCACACCGGGAACCCGAAGGCGACCGTACGGTAGGCAATCTGGTCCAGCACCCCAGCCTCCGGCAGCCGGGCGCCCAACGTGGTCGGGAACCGCGATACCGACCCGCCGGCCGCCAGTACCGCGTCGTACCGCTCCCGGACCAGGTACAGCACTGTCGCGACGAAGCTGACCATGAAGATACCGGTAGCCATGATCGCTGCGGTGACGTGGATGGCCAGCCAGTACGAGCGCAGCGCCGGGACCAGCGGTGCGGCCTTGGCGTACAGCACCGTGCCGGCAAGGAACATCAGCAGCAGCACCGGCAGCATCACGAACATGCCCAGGTAGCGCACCTGTGGCTGCCGGATCACCACCACCAGGAACACGACCACCGCCACCAGTCCGGCCGCGGCGGAAAACTCGTACATGTTGCCCCATGGCACCCGGTCCACCGCGATACCGCGGATCGCCACGGAGCCAAGGTGGCTCAGCGCGCCGAGCACGGTCAGCGCCAAGGCCAGCCGGCCGAACCGGCGGGCCACTGCGGCTGGGTCCCCACCGGCGGGACCCGGCGGCCCAGCCTGCTGCCCAGCCGGCGCGGCGTCACGCACCGTAGGCGGCCCGCCAACTCCGACCATGATCTGGACCGGTGACTGCACCACGCTGGTGCGCGCCACCCGACCCTTGCGACCGAAGGCGTACTCACCGCAATAGCTGACCAGTGCCAGGCTGTAGATCGCGATCGCAGTCGTGAACAAGGTGTCCGACAAATGTGCGAGCCCAGCGTTGATCAGCACGGGCTAGTCCTTCCTCGACTCGCGCAGCCGGTCCAGCACTTGCGCGAACTCTCGGCCAAAGCCACTGGCCTCAGTACGGGCCAGGCCACCGACTTCGACCACGGTACCCGGCGGGGGTGCACCCGGCTGCGTGGGGGCTGGATCGCTGTGGATAACCGGGTCGCTGTGGACCACCGGACCAGCCGGCGCCGGGCCAAACCGCAGCCAGATCCGCCGCCGGCGTACCGACAGTGAGATCAGCAGCCCCAGCAGCAGGAACCCGAATGCCACCAGCACGATGACCTGGCCGGGGTCCCGGGAGACCTGCAGGGTGGCCCACTGGAGGTAACCGTCGAACCGGACCACGGTACCGTCCGCCAGCCGCACCGAGCCCCCCGGCAGCAGGTTCGCCGCCGCCACCCGCTTCAGCGCGCCGGAGGCGATCTGGGTTTGATCCAGGGTGTACACCGACTGCGCTTGACCGCTGTCCAAACCGAGCTGACCCCGGTACACGAAAATCGCCACCGCCGGGTGCAGCGGCTGCGGTGAGCCCGAGGTGATTACCCCGCCGCCGGTATCGACCGCGGTCGGCGCGAACAGCCCGTCGATGGCCAACTGCTGCGGCCGGGCGTCCGGCAGCTTCAACGCGCCCTCGCTGGTCAGGTTCGCGTCTTGTGGCAGGAACGGCGCACTGACCTCGCGGAAGGTCTGCCCGGCCGGCGTCGTGACGGTAAACCTCGGCGAGAACCCGTGGCTAATCAAGTACACCCGGACGCCCTGCAGCCGCAGCGGATGGTTGACCTGCAGCGCATCGGGCCGCTGCTGCCCGCCGCCACCCGGGGAGTACCGGATAGCCGCGGTGAAGTTGGCCGGCGTACCGTCCGGATCATACCGGGCAGTAAAGGTGGACATGTCTATACAAAAAGGAGTCAGCCCATCGCCGTGGACCATCGGGCCGGAGCTGAACTCGTCATAGGACTGCACGGTGTTGCAGAAGCCACGCCCCTCCTCCAGCAGCACGTTGCCCTGGTATCCCCATAGCTTGCCCACGGCCACCCCGACCAGCAGTACGGTCAGCGCCATGTGGAAGACGAGGTTCCCGGTCTCCCGCAAGTAGCCCCGCTCGGCGGACAGCGTGATCGCACCGGTGCCCTCCGCCCGCTGCACCACCCGCCAGCCGCGAAGTGCGGCCCGGGCATCGGCTGCGGCCTCGGCCGGGCTGGCGACGCTGCGGTACGACCCGGCCTGCGGCAGCCGGTCCAGGTTGCGTGGCGCCGGTGGCGGCGGTCGGCGCAGCGCCCGCACGTGTAGCCGGACCCGGGGCAGGATGCAACCAACCAGCGAGATGAACAGCAGCAAGTAGATCGCCGCGAACCACGGCGAGGAGAAGACCTCGAAGAAACCGAGCCGGCCCAGCAACGGCGCCAGCCTGGGATGCTGCGCCTTGTACAGCGTCACCTTGGCCGGGTTGAGGTGCTGTTGCGGCAGCAGCGAGCCGGGGATCGCGGCCAGCGCGAGCAAGAACAGCAGCACCAGTGCGGTCCGCATGCTGGTCAGCCGCCGCCAACCGGTGCGGAGGATGACCAGCGGGCCACGACCGGGCGGTGGCGGGCGCTCGGCCGGCTGGGTGGACAGCGCAGTCTCGGTCAGCACGCTCATACGAAGAAGTCCGCCCATCCCCGGCTGGCCAGCCAACTCCGTAGCACGATCATCCAGCGGTCCCAGATCCCGGTGGCCAGCAGCACACCGACCACGATCAACAACCCGCCGCCGACCCGCATCACCCACCGGGTATGCCGGCGCATCAGCCCGACCGCGCCGACCACCCAGCGGAAGCCGAAGGCGGTCAGGACGAACGGCAGACCCAATCCCAGGCAGTACGCCGCGGACAGCAGCGCGCCCCGGCCGGCGCTGGCCGAGTTGACCGCCAGCGTTTGCACCGCGCCCAGTGTCGGCCCAATACATGGTGTCCAGCCCAGCCCGAACACGACGCCCAGCAGCGGCGCACCGGCCAGCCCGGCCGCTGGGAGCCGGTGGATCCGGGCCTCCCGCTGCAGCCCGGGGACCGCGCCCAGGAAGACCAGGCCGAGCCCGATAGTCAGCACGCCGAGCACCCGCTCGATGGCCCGCTGATGCTCGACCAGCAACCGGCCCAGCCCGCCGAACAGCACGCCGTAGGACACAAACACCGCGGTGAAGCCGAGGACAAACAGTCCGGCACCGGCCAGCGTCCGCAGCCGGCTGCCGCGGACCGCGGTACGGACCGGCGAGCTACCGGCTTCGGCGCCGGCCAGCCCAGTGACGTACGACAGGTAGCCCGGCACCAACGGCAGCACGCACGGTGAGGCAAAGCTGATCAGGCCGACCAGCGCGGCCACCCCGGCGGCGACCAGCAGCGGACCGCCGGTGACGGTGCTGGCGAAGCTATCGCCAAGGCTGGCCGCGTGGAGTACTGCCGCTGGAGTCACTTCCGCTCCGCCGCCAGGCTCTGCAGCACCGGCTGGAGGTCGCCGGCCAGCATCGCGCCAAGGTAAACCTCGGCGACCCGGCCGGTCGGGTCCAGCACGATCGTGGACGGGATGGAGTTGGGCGGGAAGCCGCGGAAGGCCAGCGCGACCCGGCCATCGGGGTCGTACAGACTGCGGTAGCTGATCTTCTTGTTGGCCAGGAACGCCTCGGCCGCCTGGTCGGAGTCCTTCACGTCCACGCCGAGGAACTGCACGCCGAGCGACCGGGTAGCTTGATACACCTGTTCGAAGGCGGGCGTCTCCACCCGGCACGGCCCGCACCACGATCCCCAGAAGTTGATCACGGTGATCCTGCCGGCCAGGCTGGCCGAGTCGAAGTCGCCGCCGCCGAGGTAGCTGCCCGTAAAATGCGGCGCCGGCTTGCGGTCGGCCGCTGGGAGCAGCGCGCCGGTCCCGTTGCCGGCCACGAACCGGTACTCGCCACCCGCGTTCGGATCGACCGCGTCGGTGCCGGTGGCGCAGGCTCCGGCGACCAGCGCGATCATGGCCATCAGCGCGGTCAGCAGCGCAGCGCGGGTACGGACAGTACGGCGACGGCGAGCAGGCACGCCTCAAGTGTGCAACGCAGCGCCGTACCACCAACGGCCAGGGTCTACAACGTGTCGAACGCGGCGCACCTCGTCGGGGCTGTCAACCGCCAGGTACCGCGTCCGCCCGGGTCGGCCCGGCCGGCTCGACGTAGCCGATCCCGACTAAGGCAACGCCGTCGAAGGTGAGCGTGGTCAGCGAGGCCAGCCCGCACTGCCGGCGGCGCGGGTCGTGCCACAGCCGGCGCTGCTCGAAGGACCGCCGGACGGTCCAGATCGGCAGTTGGTGCGAGACCAGGACGGCGGTGTGCCCCTCGGCCGCCTGGCGGGCGTACCCGACCGCGTCCCGCATCCGCTGCGCGACCTGCTGGTACGGCTCGCTCCACGACGGCCGCAGCGGGTTGCGGAGCAGCCACCAGTTTGCCGGCCGGCGCAGCACGCCGTCGCCGACGCCGAACGGGCTGCCCTCGAAGGCGTTGGTCGGCTCGATCAGCCGGTCGTCGGACACCACCTCCAGCCCGAACGCCCAGCCGATCGGCTCCGCCGTCTCCTGGGCGCGCTCCAGCGGGCTGGTCGCCAGATGCACCACGTCCTGCCCGGCCAGGTGCTCCGCGACCGCGACCGCCATGGCTCGGCCGGCGGCGGACAGCCGGAAGCCGGGCAGCCGACCGTAGAGGATACTGGTCGGGTTTTCCACCTCGCCGTGCCGCAGCAGGTGGACCACGGTGCGGGTCATCGGATCACCGCGGTACCTCGGCGACAGCGGCGGCTTCTGCGGCGTAGGGCAGCGCCTCGGCAATGTGCTCCAGTGCCGCCTCGTCGTGCGCCGCAGAGACAAACCATGCCTCGAACGGGCTGGGTGGCAAGTACACCCCGCGCGCCAGCATGGCATGGAAGAAGGCCGGATAGCGCCAGGTCTCGGCGGCCCGGGCTCCGTCGTAGTCGGTCACCTCCGCCTCGGTAAAGAACACCGAGAACATGTTTCCGGCGTACTGCACCCGGTGCGGTACGCCGACCTTGGTCAGCGCCTGCCCGACCAGCTCACCCACCGTGGCGGCGGCCCGGTCCACCGCCTCGTACACCTCCGGCGTGCAGCCGCGCAGGGTGGCCAGCCCGGCTGCCACCGCGACCGGGTTCCCGGACAGCGTGCCGGCCTGGTACACCGGCCCGGCCGGCGCCAGCGCCGCCATCACCTCAGCCCGGCCGCCGAACGCCGCCGCCGGCAGCCCACCGCTCATCACCTTGCCGAAGGTGAACAGGTCGGCTGGCACCGGATCCAGCCCGTACCAGCCGGCCGTGGAGACCCGGAACCCGGTCATCACCTCATCGGAGATCAGCAGCGCGCCGTACCGGGTGGTGATCTCCCGCAGCCCGGCGTTGAACCCCGGCAGCGGCGGCACCGCACCCATGTTGCCGGCGGCCGCCTCGGTGATCAGGCAGGCGATCCGCTCGCCGTACTCGGCGAACGCGGCGCGGACCGCGGCCAGGTCGTTGTACGGCAGCACGATCGTGTCGCCGGCCTGCGCGCCGGTCACCCCCGGGGTGTCCGGCAGCCCGAAGGTAGCCACCCCTGAACCGGCTGCGGCCAACAGCGCGTCAACGTGACCATGGTAGCAGCCGGCGAACTTGACCACCTTGGGCCGGCCGGTCACCCCGCGGGCCAGCCGGACGGCGGACATGGTGGCCTCGGTGCCGGAGTTCACCAGCCGTACCTGGTCGATCCCCCCGGACATCCGCTGGACGATTTCCTCGGCCAGCTCGACCTCGCCGGGGGTCGGGGTGCCGAACGAGGTGCTGTGCGCCGCCGTCGCGCCGATCGCGGCGATCACTGCTGGGTGCGCGTGGCCGAGGATCATCGGCCCCCAGGAACAAATCAGGTCGACGTACTCGCGGCCGTCAGCGTCGGTCAGGTACGGGCCCCGGCCGGCGACCATGAACCTGGGGGTTCCGCCGACCGCCCGGAATGCCCGTACCGGTGAGTTCACCCCGCCAGGGGTGACCGTGCCGGCCCGGTCGAACAGTGCCGCGCTGGCGGGCGCTTCGTTCGGGTAGCTCATGGGTGCATCCTTGCAGGCCCAGAAGGGTCTTTTTGGTCAGAGTGCCGGCGGGACCGGGGGTCACCCGGCTACGGTACGAAACCGTGCAGAAGGCCCGGTTCCGCCGGCCGCTCCCGCTGGTTGCGGCCATGATTGCGGTCGGGCTGGTCTCGGGCGCCGGCACAGTGTCGGTCGTGGTGCCGGTCAAGCCGGGCCCGACTGCTATCAGCCCCTCCTCCGACGGCCGGCTTGGTGCTACCGGTCAGCGCGCCAGCCGCGGCCCCCAGGCCGGCAAGGATGTCCGCTCGACGCCTGGCAGCACCGTGTTGGTGGCGGCGTACGCACCGGAGCTGGCCGCCGACGGCATCCCGGTGGTAGCGCTGACCGCCTACCGGCGGGCCGAGGCTCGGATGGCCGAGGTCACCCCGAGCTGCCACCTGCCGTGGTACCTGGTTGCTGGCATTGGCCGGGTGGAGTCCGATCACGGCCAGTTCGGCGGGGCGCACCTACTGCAGGACGGCACCTCCGCGCCACCGATTATCGGCCTCGCGCTGGACGGCCGGGGTGGCGTCGCGCTGATCCCGGACACCGACCACGGCCGGTACGACGGGGACCCGATCTATGACCACGCGGTCGGGCCGATGCAGTTCATCCCGAGCACCTGGGTGCGGTACGCGGCGGACGGTAACGGTGACGGTACGGCGGATCCATTCAACATCAACGACGCCGCCCTAGCCGCTGCCTTCTACCTGTGCAATGCGGGCGGTGACCTGTCCACCGAAGCTGGGCGGACGGCCGCGGTGCACAGCTACAACCACTCCGAGGATTACGTCGCGCTGGTGCTGGCGATCGCCACGGAGTATCAGCGCGGGGTGCGTACGCTGCCCACGCCGGCCGCCGGGACCGGCACGCTGCCCACCCGCCGGACCGGCCCACTCCCGCCGGTCTCGGTCGGGCCGCCGCCGGCCGCCCAGCCGGATCTCAGCGCCGCCCCGACCCCAACCCTCACCCCAACAGCCGCCCCGACCACCGCGCCCGCGACAACGCCCACAACTACCCCGACACCCACAACGACGACACCCGCCTGCCCGCCGACCTCAACCCCAACGCCGACACCCACCGAGAGCCCCACCCCGGGCGGAACCACGACTCCGTCGAGCAGCCCGGCGAGCACCCCGCAGCCCACTCCGCCGCCCTCGGACAGCAGCACCCCGACGCCGACTCCCAGCTCGACCTGCGGTCCCTAAGCCAGCGACCAAGCTGGGTACGACGATCGCCACCGCTGCTTGATCCGCTGTTCCTTGACCGGTCAGGTGACGCCTCGGCTCGTGATCGTAAACTGCGAAGTGCATTCACCTGACCGAACCAAGACTTCGCTCAACGCTGCACCTGCTCGTCGGGATTGGGCGAGGCCGTTAGCCTCAGTCCGGTATTCACTCCGCGTTCGCACGGCAGAGTCTGGGAACGATCTCGATGTCTTTACGCCAACTGTCACGCCAGCGATTGTTTGTCCTGTCGCTGGCTGCCGCGGTCGCGTCTAGCCTGGCGACGTGGCTGGGTCAACGGTGGTTCCTGGTCGGGACGGTGCTGGGGGTGCTGGGGGCGGTCACTGCGGAAGTGGTGCGTTTCACGTCTGAGGCGAGTCCGGGACGCAGCACCATGGATACCACGGATGCCGGAGAGTGTACGGCTGCGCCGGACGTGGCATTCCCGCGACCGGCTCCAGCCGCGGGTCGGCGACGTCGGCTATTCGCCGTTGGTGCCGCTACGGTTCTGACCGTACTTGTGGTGGGTGTGGGACTGATCTTCTGGGGTAGCCACCACAGTAGCCAGGCAACACCTCCGGCGGCAGCCTCCACCACTGCTGCGCAGTCGCGGTCTAGCTTTCCCGGGTACGCGACCCTTTACTCAAACCGAAAGATCAAACTTGTCGACCCATCGTACTGCAAACGTTCAACTCTCGATTCGAAACGGCAGCCGTCGAGGGGCTGGTGGACGAAACCACCGGCCGCAGCCCCAGTATTGATCTCGTCTACGACGGTTGCGGCCCGAACCTGACGCGCAAAAATACGGGCGGCATAGCCATCGGCATTGGTTCACCTGAGGATATCACACCCGCTCAGTGCAGGCAGGCCGCGCACAGCAATCCGTTGGCGTGGGAAGAGCCAATCAAAAACCTTAAGAAGGGAACCATCCTGGGCGCGATCACTAGCGAAAACGGTGTCGCCTGGATAAGGATTGATAACGTCGGAGAGCCCTACGCGGCCAACGACGGTGACCCTCAGCCAACGCTGTATCTCGCCGTTACTTTGTGGCGACCGGTGTAGCTCGTCGGAGCGTACTCAATACGCCGAAGAATTGTAGACCCTAGTTCGTGTCGGAATTTTTCGGGGTTTGGCGAATTAGGGTATATATTGTCACGCCACCAGCCCACACCGCCGAAGCAATCATACAGAATGCGCATGAGAGGTCACCCGCGAGGTGCGTAATCGGTCGTCTCGTATCGGCGCACGCTGGTCGGCACAGAGCATTTACGAGTAACGGCGAAAGGTGGTGTCGACCGTGCCGGATCGGGTGGTGGTAGCGCCAGAGGTCGCGACGCGGATCCTGGCGCGGCACGCGACTGGTGAGCGGGTCGGCGCAATCAGCCGGGATCTGCACATGACCCAGCTCGAAGTGCGTGACGTACTTCGTACCGCGTCACAAGGCGAGGGACCGGACCGATGAGGATCGTGTTGTCCCTTGACGACGTCGACGGTCGCATGGTTGAAGTTTGCCCGGCCGGGTGCTGCCCGGCGTGCTCGCGGGTGGTAATGCTGGCGGGACCCGTGCTGCTGCCGCAGGCCGGCACGGGTCCTGCTGTCCATGCCTCGGGCGTGGCGGGTGGCGGTATGGAAGGAGGGTCCTGTCGCCACACCTGCCGCGTGCTGGGGGCCGGCCCGGTTCGGCCGTTTGCGCGATGCCTCCGCAAGCGGCTGGACCGGGCCGGTGGTCGGGTGGCTGGTCCAGCCCCGGCTCACCGGTCCGGACCTGGCCGCCAGCCTGCGACGCGTGGAGCGCGGCGGTGAGCCGTCGGGCGATGTTGCGGGCCGCGCTGGGCTATGTGGCCGCTGGCTGGCCGATCGTGCCCGGTGCCACGGCCTACAACCAACCGGGCCGGGGGTGGGTACGGAGGATGTTGGGTGCCGGGTCCGCGGTATCGGTGCGGTGCTCTTGCGGCTCGCCCGACTGCCGCTGCCCGGCCGCACATCCACTGGACCCCGACTGGCAGCGCAACCACATCAGCACCGAGCAGGCCGCCCGGTTCTGGTGGGGCAGCCAGCACGGGCCGATGCCGAACATCATGCTGTGCTGCGGGGAGTCCTTTGACGTCTGGAGCGTACCGGCCCAGGTCGGCTCGGTCGCGCTGGACCTCATCGACGGCGGGGCCGCGCCGGTCGTACCGGTCGCGATCACGCCGCTATGGCGGTGGCACTTCTTTACCGCCCCCACCATGCCCGGCCACCGCGTACAGGTGCCACCCGGGCTGGATGTAGTGCACTTGGGCGAAGGACGGTTCGTACCCGCCCCACCGTCCACCCGCGGCACCCTCGGCCACGACCGTTGGCTCGTCGAGCAACGTCGCCGTCTCCCCCTGGCCCGGCCCATCACCGCCGCTCTGATCCTGGCCGCCGAACGGATTACCGGCGGACATCTGCTGACCGAGGGAGACCGCGACAGGAGTCGCGACTGAGCCGGCACGGACCGGATTATTTACCTGTCGGCCGGGTGGTGCTTGATGTGAATGGCTGAGACGCCGAGCCGGTTCTTCTCTGACGGGTAAATGTCGGAGGTGGCGGCGAGGAGGTCAGCCCGGGACTCTCCCGGTGGTCCGTCGATGCGGTCAGGTCCTCGGTCGCTAGCGTGGTCTCGAAGCTGGGTACTGGCGGACGTCGGTAACCCGGGTGGGTAGGAGCTGGTTGCCGCAGACGAAGGGTGAGGTCTTGGCCGGCGATGGTGCGCATCGGGGGAAACGCGTATCTCCACGATCTTCACGCCCTCGACGATCAGCGTGAGGTACCCGGTAATGCCGTCGGTGACATTCTGTGAGATCTCATGGCGGGCGGCGGGGCCCGGGCTTGCGGCGCGGCTGTTGTGAGCGCGGATGCCTGGTGTGTTCAGCGGTGAAGGACTCCTCGTCCAACTGCTGGTAGGCGCGGACTTGCTGGGCGATTTTGTCTGCGTCCAGGGGTGCGGCGGCGACTAGGGCGGCGAGGATCTGTGCTCGGCTGGCGTTTTCGCCATGGCGTTGAAGCAGGTCGAGCAGGAGGTTAAGGCGCTCGTCGACGGCGGCTGGCCAGTAGACGAGGGTGTTGCGGCGGTCCCCGCTACGCAGCGAGCCCATCTCGACCCCGCACGGTGCGTATCATATGATTATCATATGACTCATGCTCAGAAAGGCACCACCTCGGCTAACAGCGGTCACCGTCTTGAGCTACCGCTTGCTACTTCGCCGGCTTCAGCGGTGCTGCCGCCGGTCTGGGTGGCCGGGCGGCGCCTTGATCCCACTGCTGTGTTCGACACCTACTGGCGATTCGCGGCGGCACGGCAGGCGGTCTACCTCGCCCGGCTCGCCGGGCAGCCCGGTCCGTGGACCGACGATCTGATCTTGGGACGGCATCGGTTCACCAACTGCTACCGAGCCGCGGACCGGGTCAGTCAGTATCTGATCTGCCAGGTGTGCTATGCCGGCGAGCAGGCGTGGGAGGAGGTGTTCTTCCGCACCATGTTGTTCAAGCTGTTCAACCGGATTTCCACCTGGCAGTTGCTGACCGAGGAGTTGGACCAGCCACGCTGGGACGGGTACTGCTTCGCCACCTACAACGAGGTGCTCAGTCGAGCGTTTGCGGCCGGTCGGCGGTTGTACTCCGCCGCGTACGTCATGCCCTCGCCGCACCTGGGGGAGGACCGCAAGCACAGCAACCACCTGCGGCTGATCGAGATGATGATGCGCTCACAGGTCCCGCGACGCCTCCAGGAGGCGGGCAGCATGCGGTGCGCGTTTGGGGTGCTGCGTGACCTGCCGGGGATGGGTGACTTCCTGGCATATCAGTACCTGATCGACCTGAACTACTCCAGCGACCTTGACTTCGACGAGATGGACTTCGTCGTCCCCGGCCCCGGCGCCCGCGACGGCATCCGCAAATGCTTCGGACCTGCGGCCGACGGCATTGAAGCGGAAGTCATCCGCTACATGGCCGAGCACCAAGAGGAGCACTTCACGCGACTGGGCTTGTCATTCGCTGGGCTACGAGGCCGGCGGTTGCAGCTCATCGACTGTCAGAACCTGTTCTGCGAGGTGGACAAATACGCCCGCCTCGCGCACCCGACCATCGCTGGGCTGTCCGGCCGCACCCGGATCAAGCAAACTTACCGGACCGACCCAGCCCCGATCACCGCCTGGTTCCCGCCGAAGTGGGGCATCAACACCGAGATGGACTCTGCTGCGGCACCGGCCAGATCGATGCCGAGCCGGGTGGCCGAACCCACTAATCAAGCACCGCTGCAACGCGCCGAGCAACTGCTCTTGGGCTAGCGGCGAGCCTGGGTCATGCCGGCGATGGTGGCAAGGGTCTGGGCTGTCTGGGACAACGGCTGGTCGATCTGCGCGTAGCCGGCCACGACGGTCAGCTCCCCCACATGCAGTTCCGTACGCCCGGCAATGTATCGAAGCAGCCAGCCGAGGCCCAGATAGTTGCCATAGGCGCGTTCGATGAGGTAATGGCTGCGGTAGTACGCGACGGCATGTACCCGCTCACCGTCTCGCTGGAAGGCGATGTGGCTCAGGCAGGACCCTCCGCGACCATGCCTGCCGCGGGTGGGGTGATGAATGACGGCGCCGGCACCGAGTTCGAGACCAGCTTCATCTTCGTTCGCCGTGGCTACCGCCGTTTCGTATTGCGCCGCAACCACTCGCGTAGTTCGGAGGTCGTTGATCACTGGGCCGAGCTGGTCCACCGGCGCTGGCCGCTTGCCTTGGCCGATGGGGTAGGCGACCAATCGGCCGAAGTAGGTGCCCCACTGGTTCTTAGGGAAGCGGCAAATCCGCGGGTACAACGCCCGGTAACGCTCGACGAGTTCGTCATGACTGGCGCACAGCCTAGCCAGCTCAGCAGGCATGATCGTGTTCGCGACGGTGTCTACCGGTTGTAGTCCCTGGCCGGCCAGGAGTGCGTCCACCTCGCGGCGGGCACCATCGTGTTCTGCGAGGGGGTCCGCGATCGTCACCACAAGGTGGAACAGCCTGTGCTTGGGCGCGGTCCGCGCAGCTTGTACCGCCTGGCCCCATGCGGTGGGGACTGTAGGAGCAGACACCGAGGTCACCATGGCGCCGGATCCTCACTGGGATAGTGGTCTTGATGGGCTTCCAGCCAGTCCAGGTCGATTCCCTCGCGTACCTGCACAGGCTGAACGCGAATTGACCAATCGCTGGTCGCGTCCGGCCCGGCGGCCACTCGCAGCGTCGCAGGCGCAGTGAGGTTTGGGGTCACCCGCCAGCACTGAGGGACAGATGGGTGGTCGGGCGTTTCCAGGTGCAGCTGCGTGCCGCCGCTCGGGCTGATGTGCTCCAGGCCGGCCGTTGGGTCGAATATCACCTCCGGCGCCGTTGCCGCGGTGAGCAAGACGAGGAGGTCGTCGAGGCCGGCGTGGATGCTCAAGTCACCCATCTGTGGCTGCAGCAGGTGTACCTCGCCGGAGCACAGGTCCGCGACCGCGCCGGCTAGGCGGCGGCGTAGCCGGGCCCGGCTGGTCTGCGCCCAGGTCTGGGCGTCTGCGGCGGTGACCAGGCGCAGGGTGACTAGGTGCCGGGCGAGGCCGCGAAACGACACGCCTAGCAAGCTCGCTAGCCGGTAAACGTCTTCCGCGGTTCGGGGCCAGTGCAGTGTGAGGGTGGCCAGTCCAGCCAGCACGGCGGGCCGCGGCATGAGGAACCAGGCGGCGAAGGCTTCGGCGGACATCTCCGGGCTGCTCCAGGTGCCGGGGGCCTGGCCGTCCCACGGGTCGAGGTAGCGGTCGACGGAGTTATCGTGTCCGAAGCGGTGATGACCTAGTTCGTGTGCGGCGGTGTGCCGAAGCGCGCTTAGGGCCAGACCGGAGTTGAGTAGGATACCGGGGCCGTGGCTGGCCGGGCAGATGTAGCTGCCGAACAGGTTTGGCATGTGTTCCAGCCTCATCGGCACATCGGCGGCACGGATGGCCTGGAAGACATCGACGTAGCTGTCCCGGTGCACACCGAGGTCGTGCTGGGCGTGAGTTGCGGTAATCTGGGCAATTCGGTGAGCTTCCCGCCAGGTCTGTCTCATGGCTGCCGCCTGGATCTGGCCTTGTCCTGACGCAGGAACTCCGCGAACTGTTGCACCGCCTGCTGGTCCGGCTCGTCCAGCTCCCTCATCGTCCGAGCCAGCGCGGCGATCGCGTGGTCGCCGGGCGAGGCCCCAGGGTCCTCATCCAGGAAGTAGCCGACCGGGCGCCGGTACAGCCCGGCGAGCTTGTTCAGCTCCAAGCTGTCAAGTTTGCGGACTCCGCGTTCGATGTCGGAGACCGCGGAGCGGGGGATGCCAGTGCGTTCGGCGACATACTGTTGAGACAGGTTGAGGTACTCGCGTACCTCCTTCAGCCGCAGACCCAGCCGCTGCCACTGGCTGACCGGACCCTCACCGGTTGCTGCGTTCACGTCAGTCTCCATCCTCGGCCTCGTTCTTCTGGGCCAGGGTCACTATCAGCTCCGCGAAGCCACACACCGAGCGCAGCGCCCACGCGGTCGGCGCGGTCTCGGCCACCCGCACCCCGAAGCGAGTCTCCACCCGCACCAGGATCTCCACCATGATCACCGAGTCGATCGGCATCTGCGCACCGGCAGCGGACAACCGCTGGCCAAGCTCGCCCGGCTCGGTCTTGAGTTCCTCGCCCAGCAGCTCCAAGATCACGCTCTCGACCTCTACCCGGGTGGTCCGAGTCAACCTCACCAGCTCCATTATTGTCTCGTTTTCCCACATCGCCGTCCCACTATGGCACAATGTCAGTTGGTCCGACAAAGACCGTCGGCATTCCCCACAAGGAGGTTGCTCGTGGACCTGTCCGTCTACCAGAAGGCCGCAACGCGCACCGACCAGCGGCCCGGCACTGACCTGGAGGCCGTCACCATCGCCCTGCTAGGCCTAGCCGGCGAGGCCGGCTCGGTCGCCACCGAGTACAAGAAGCAGCTACGCGACGGACCGGCCCACCACGCCGCGAAAATCCGCATCCGCGAGGAACTCGGCGATGTGCTCTGGTACCTCGCAGACCTGTGCGAGAAGTTCGGCCTCGACCTAGACGATGTCGCCGTCGCCAACCTGCACAAGGTTACCGACCGGTGGCGGGAGTCTCCCAACATCGACGCCTTCGACCGCGACCACCCCGAAGCCGAGCGGCTACCCCGCCAAGCCCGGTTCGGCCTCCAGCTCCACACCCTCGATGACGGTCGCGTCGTCAGCGTCATGTCCTGGGACGGCACCCCCGTCGGCGACCCTCTCACAGATGCTGCGAGGGTCGAAGACGGCTACCGTTTCCACGACGCCTTCCACCTCGCCTACCTCGCCGTGCTCGGCTGGTCACCCGTCATGAGAGCCCTCCTGCACCGCAAGCGGAAGTCCGACCCGGTAACCGACGAAGCTGAAGACGGCGGCCGGGCAATCGCCATCGAAGAAGGCATCTCCGCCCTGGTCTTCGCCTACGCCTCCTCCCACAATTATCTCCAAGGAATCATCCGACTCGACCAACAACTCCTGGACACCATCCGCATGCTCGTCGCCGGACTCGAAGTCAGCGTCCTGCGTTCCGCAGACTGGGAACGCGCCATCCTCACCGGCTTCGACATCTGGCGAACCCTCACCGCCGCCGGCGGCGGCACCATCCACCTCAACGCCGACACCCGCACCCTACAGATGATCACAACCAGCGCCTGACAACGCCGCCCGCTACCTTTGGCAGCGAGTCCCGAGTCGAGGATGTCGAGTAATACCCACCAAGCCGGCTTGTGGTATTGCTACTTACCGGAACCGGCCATGCGTCGGCGACCGCTCGAAGACCTGAGAGCGGTCACCTGCCACTTACCCCTGATGATCTCCCGGCTGGCGGTCATGCCTACCGCCGCCACGGTCTTCACGCCGTCGGGTTAGCCCTGCGGTGGGCGGATCGCGGTGAGGGTTCGGCAGCGTTCTGCGTACTCCACGGTGGCGGGGAGAGTGGGATGACTGCGCTGTAGGGCACTGGCCAGGTCGGCCGCGCGAGCACGTACCGAGTCCACAAGCCGGGGAGTCTCCAGCGCGCGCATGCCGTGGTAGTGGGCCTGATCAATGTCGCCCAGAGCGGCACAGGCCAGAGCGAACTCAAGGTGCGCGATCGCTTCCCGGGAGGGGTCCAGCCCGGAGGTAGCGGCATGCAGGGCGACCGCATGGGTGGCATGCCGGTACGCCTCGGTGTAGTCAGCGCGCTCGCCGGTGTGCTTGCCCAGGGCGAGGAAGGCCGCGGCGGGGTAGGCGGTGACCGCGTAACCGGCGCGGGACGCAGTGTCCAATCCGTACCGGCGCGGCGTGACGGCAGGCAGCCGGTCGTACACATCGGTGGTCTGCCGCAGTGCGGTCCGGCAGCCATCGCGGTTGCCGAGCCGGCCATGCGCCCGCACGACCTGCGCATGCAGCCGCACGGCCAACGGGTGCCCCACCGGAACCCGCGCGATACCGCGTTCAGCGGCTGCCAACGCCCGGCCCGGCCGGCCGGCGTGCAAAGCGACGGAGGCATGCACGTTACACGCCCACGCACACAGCTCCCGGTGCCCGGCCTGCTCGGCGTACTGGTAGGAATCGATCGCGTACGCCTCGCCGGTGCCCGCATCCCCCAAGTCGTCAGCTCTCCAGGCGAGCAGCTCCGACAGTGCGCCGGCGAACACGTACAGCTCCCGCCGCTCAGCCAGCGTGTGCCGGCCGGCGAGCAGGCGGTGAACCTTGCGCCGGTACGTCAACGTCACGGCGAAAGTCCGCGTCGGCGGCTGGACCGAAAACGCGCGATCCAGCCGCTCCACAACGGCGTCCAAATGCACCAGCACCCCAGTACCGACCTCGGTCAACGCCGCGGACCGGGTGAACTCCACGGCATCCTCGGCCGCCTCACCCAGCACCCCGGCAAGCAAGCCGGCCGGCAGGGCAGCCATCGCCCCCAGTTGCAAAGCCTCACGTCGTCGCGTCGCTTCCTCACCTCCCACAGATCACGGTGAGGGCTCGGCAGCGTTCTGCGTACTCCACGGTGACGGGCAGGGTGGGATGGCTGCGCTGTAGGGCACTGGCCAGGTCGGCCGCGCGAGCACGTACCGAATCCACAAGCCGGGGAGTCTCCAGCGCGCGCATGCCATGGTGGTGAGCCTGGTCAATATCGCCGAGAGCGGCACAGGCCAAGGCGAGATCGAGGTACGCGATTGCCTCCCGAGCCCGAGACGGGGGCCGTTCAGAACCCGGAGTGGCATGCAGGGCGACCGCCTGGCTGGCGTGCCGGTACGCCTCGGTGTAGTCAGCGCGCTCGCCGGTACGGTCGCCCAGGGCGAGGAAAGCCGCAGCGGGGTAGGCGGTGACCGCATACCCGGCCAGATGCACGGTATCTAGCCGCTGCCGCCCGAGGGCAACGGCGGGCAACCGGTCGTACGCATCGGTGGTCTGCCGCAGTGCGGTCCGGCAGCCGTCGCGGTTGCCGAGCCGGCCATGCGCTCGCACGACCTGCGCATGCAGCCGCACGGCCAACGGGTGCCCCACCGGAGCCCGCGCGATACCGCGTTCAGCGGCTGCCAGCGCCCGACCCGGACGGCCGGCGTGCAAGGCAATGGAGGCATGCGCGTCGCATGCCCATGCGCACAGTTCCCCGTGCCCGGCCTGCTCGGCGTGCTGGTAGGAGTCGATCGCGTACGCCTCAGCGGTTTCCGCGTCGCCCAGGTCGTCGGCCAACCACGCAAGCAGCTCCGACAGCCATCCGGCGACCCCATACAGCTCTCGCCGCTCGGCGAGGGTGTGCCGGCTGGCGAGCAAGCGGTGGACCTTGCGTCGGTACGCCAACGCGATGGCGAAGGTGCGGGCCAATGGCTCCTTGAAGTACGCGCGGTCTAGGCGCTCCACGACGGCGTCCAAATGCGCTAGTACCCCGGCACCGACATCGGTCACCGCCGTAGCCCGGGTGAACTCCACGGCGTCCTGGGCCGCCTCACCCAACACCCCGGCAAGCAAGCCGGCAGGCAGGGCAGCCATCGTCCCCAGTTGCAAAGCCTCACGTCGTTGCGTGGCTTCCTCACCTCCCGGGGCAGGAGTCTGGGCGGCCGTCGACGGCTCGGTTGTTCCTACCGTAGCCGCGCTCGCCGCTGTCTCCCATGGCCGAGCCGCCAAACCCAACTGCTGACCCGGCACCCGCAAGGCATCAGCGATCCGCTCAAAGACCTGCAGGGCGGTCACCTGCCGCCTACCCTTGATGATCTCCTGCACCCGGCTGGCAGTCATCCCCACCGCCGCCCCCAACACCCGAAGCGACACCCCGCCACGCCGGTTCAACAGCTCAAACACCACACCGACGTCCCGCTCAGCCAACGCCCGGCGCATCTGCGGACACGACCGCAGATAATCCGACATCAACGGCTGTGTAGCCGGGTTGAGTACCATCCAGCCCTCCCCTATGACCGGCTTGCTCGGCGCCCTTCCGCGCATCGCGGGCTAGTACCCACAATGGCCCGTCGGCTGGCTGGATGCCCAGCGGCGCGCTGATATCTGTCCGAGTCCGTACCTACGGTGGATAACCTCGGTGGCCTATCGATGCCAGCGCGGATCCGGCGACGCTGTGCCAAGGCACCGTCCTCGACACGTATGAGGAGACGTCGTGGTCACAGTAACCGTCCGGCCATCCGGGCTCTCCCTTTTGCGACTCAGCAGCGAGCGCACCGTACCGACTCGGGCTGGCGGGCAGGGTCGATGACGTCACCATTCTTTTCAGACTCCCCGACCAGACGTGACCCCGAGGAGGGGATGGATCCGTCCGGTCGGGTGATCCGGCAGGGCACGGCCGCCCCAGACCCCGGGGAAGGTCAATAGGCGGCCGTGCCCGCGCTGGACCCAGCGCCATCGTCCCCGGAAAGCACAACAGTCACTTCGGGAATCTGCCCGGTCTGCCAGACACCCAGTGCACACTGCATGTGCGCGGCCAACCCGGACGACCTGCGGTACGCGCTGGCCCAGATCTCGCTCATCCATCACCCCAACCGGTACGGAACGTGCATCGGCTGCGGCGCCTCGGCAGTGCTATGTGGTTACCTCGCGCTGCTGCGCCGGGTCCGGTCCGGTCTCGAACAACGGTGACAGGGACGCCGGATCCGGCATCGCCGAGCTGCTCGACAAGGCTCGCGAAGTCCGGGACCGCAGCCAGTCCACCTCAAGAATGGGTCGATGCCGTCCCGGTGTCCTTGCCGACATCATCTGCAAGATCAAACTAACTCACCCGGATGAGACCAAATTATCTTAAGTCGATCATGCGATGAAGTAGTCGCACCTGAGAAGGGTGTCGGCTCTCATGCGCAAAGATCTTATCGCATGAGGTCGCCTGGGAGACCAGGTGTTCAGCTGACCCTCGGTGCAGATCGTTTGATATTGCCAAATTAATTTTGCGAACGATGGTAAACAGGCTGCCGTCAAGTAAATAGCCGATCATGATACCTGGTATTCCCTGCGATCCATACCTGCCGTCGAGGAAGCGCTGCATTCCTTCAGTAACATACAGCCGTGGTAATTGACCATTTGCACGGAGACGCTTGGCCTCGACTTGTAGCTTAGTACATCCCACTATAACGGTCAGGTCTGGCCTCGGCATTCTTGCCGGATCCTCGGTGCCGGCTAACATTCCTGCCGTTGGTTGAGCCGCGTCATAAAGCACCGCCATCTGTCCGTACGTGTCTTCATTCGTCGAGATCGCCCGATTGCAGAAATATTGAAATCTAACCGTGCAGTGCTGCTCAAGGTCCCCGAAACGCGAGTAATCCTCGCCACTCCACAGAACTACAGCATCCTCAAATAGGCGCAAGAGCAACTTTTCTATCCGCTTACTTGCGTGGTCGCCGAGCCACGTAGAAGGGGTGCCGGACGTACCTGGCGCTAACCTACCTAGCATTCTGTCTACCGAAGGCCAGTTCCGACAAAATCCGATCTGCATCATCTAGCGCAGAGTCGAGCGACCATCGGTCCGAGTCACTCGTCTTGACTACGAACACGGTGTTGTCGCTAAAGAAAAAGCCACCCGGCAACGCAACAACCGCTGTCGTTTCGGCTCTAGGTGTCAGACGACGATAAAAGTCCTCAATGTCAAGTTGGCGCTCGCTATTACTGGAGTCTTTCCAAGTTCGAGTTTCGAAGGAAACCGCAACGAGAACGTACGGATCCTGCCTCCTTCTGAGCGGCTGAATAATCAATTCGGGAAAGGTTGCCTGAAGTCGACCTACTAGCGCCTGTTGATACTCGGCAAGACGGGAATCATCTGCCCAACGCGGGTAGTCCCGCCGTCCAAGGAATCGTTTTAGGCCGTACTCAACTCCTTGACGAACGCGGCTCCTTTCAGCCGAAGACAGCTTGAACAGATCGAAGACCGCTTCGTCCAGTTTGGCGAGGATCTCGTCCGAGAACTGCTGCGACGCGCTCTCAATTATCTTCGCCAGGATCTCTGATTGCGGCTCGTCTGGCACGACAATTGGCATGTCTTTTAGTTCATTCACCTCCACGGTCTCACGTTCAACTCCCCAGGACGCGCTGGTCATGAACTGCCAGTACTGTCCAAGGCTTGACACCATAGCGGCAGTCACGGCGTACAGTAGCGGCAGATCCCTCATCTTTCCGGCAATACTTGTTATGTTGCTGGAGAAGACAGCGTCTCCGAGATGCATGGCCGCTGAAAGTCGGCCGCCCGGCAATGTGCGGCTAATAAGTATCTTCGGCCCCAGGTAAGTCCGCATACTCCGAGTCCGGTGTAGCGAACCCCTAGTAAAGACCTCGGTCGGCAAAGGATCGACTCGTAGGGTCTTCACGGCGCTAGGCTTAATTAGAGGAAGGCCGATCATGTCGCTTGCGTCGGATTGGGGGTCTCCACCTTCTTTATAGCCCTGTCCCATGTACCAATCGTTACGCTCAATCAGCGAGCCAAGACTGGGATGAGACGCCTTCAGGCGATTCAACAACTTGAGGTCGCGTATGGAACCCCAGAGTAGTACCTTCCAAATCTCTGGCTGGTTGAGGGCTTGGGACTTGGGTACTCGACGCAGCTCTTCCGGCGTCACGACGAGCGCATCCATGGCTGCATTCAACGGTCGCGGATGCGCTGCTAGGTGCAAGATATCTTCTGTGTACTGGGAATCGGTTAAAGGTCGAGTACGGTTCGGCTTATCGGCAATTACTATCGCAGTAGGTGCGATCGCCGTTGCAAATAGGCCGCGGCGCAAGGCAGAGAGATCAACTATAGTCTTGACTTCCAGTTCCTGTAACACTTGGGCGCGAAAGGCAAGATTCGTGCTGCTCCTGTTGTGGAGCATACCCTTGGCCGGCATGACGAGACCTAGTCTCCCGCCCGGGTGAAGCATGTCAGTTGCCAACCACAGAAAAGCTTGCGCCAACTGCCGGTCGCCGACAGGAGAGCGGCGTTCCTCCAAGTAGGAGACTGCAGCCGGTGTCAAACGGCTTACCCAGGGAGGGTTGCTCACGACAATGTCGAACTTCTGCTTTGTAAGCGCATGGTCTGAGAAGGCGTCACCGACGACAATGTTTTTTCCTATGAGTTGCGGGAGCACTGCAGATTCCCATATGGTGGGCGGATCAACGTGCTCCAATAGCGTCAAATAGAGACCGAACGCCGTAACTCTTGCCGCATCGTGATTGATGTCGACGCCATAGATATGCTCACCAAGGAGAGAACTCAACGTCGAGAAATCATGACCTTCGGGCCTAGCTGGCAGACGGTAGACTAGACGACGAAATGCCTCTGTGATAAATGCGCCGCTTCCGCACGCCAAATCGATCACGTCAGGCATGGAGCTGCCGTCGAGCGGCAACAGTTCGTCAAGTATGAGGTCAACAAGGAACCGGGGAGTATAGTACGTCCCGTGGACCCGTCGATCACCTTCTAGCAGCTGCTCATATACGTTGCTTACCAAATCGGCGGGTACGATTGCGAAGTCGTATGGCCATAAAGATTGTTGCCCTGAAGCCAGGTCATCTCCACGGAGCAGCGCGGCGGCTCGTTCGAGATCTTGATTCGTTATGTACTGTAGGATGTTCGGCAGGCCGCCGAAAACATCCCCATTGAACCGCTGTGCCAGGCCAACGAAAAGACGCAAAGTCACGCTGCGGCCACCTAGTAGAGCGTCTTGGAGGCTATCGACTCCCGCGAGTTGTTGAAGGTGCTCTCGATTCAAGACACCCCGGTGCTCAAGGTAGACGGCGATGAGACTTCCGCCTATCAAATCATTTATCGCTAGGACGCGCTCGTCAGTAGCGTCGGGTAGATTACTACGCAGATACCTCAGATTGGCAAGTAGGCCTTGATCCACCCTTTTAGCTCGATCGTAATGTCGCGCGTACTGCTCCCCGAAATAACCTGACTCAACGTATTTCCTTGAGAAAGCCCGAAGGATCTCAGTAGCAAGCCCCCTTTCACCGGTCGTTTCTGCGAGTAGACCAGACATGCTATCGCGTCGATCATGCGGATTCCACGTAGCATTAAAAACGCTCACTTGGCCGTTGGCCGAGCACGCTAGAAGCAGCGGAACCCGACCATAGTTCCATAGGCGACTACGTACGCTGGCAAGCCCGTCGCCACCACCGTCGCCAGTAAAGGCGACCAACGGGACACCGTCGAAGAAGAACGCAGCGTCTACACCCACTTTGTCGCGCAAATCACGCCAAAAATAGTCTCGTGGGCCCGACACTTGTCGACCGTCAGCCACGGTCCGAAGTCCAGGGTCGTCTGTATACTCCAACTCACCCAAGACTCCCAGCACGTGTCCTGGTAGAGTCCGTAGCATCCCAACAGGGTAGTCGGTTGTCATGTAGTCTTCGACCTCCTCCCGGCGTGTCGTCACTCCGCACGTCAGCTCGGGTACCTACATAGCGCACACCTCTGACAGGTTTGAACTCTCCGCTATGACGTCGGCACGGTCCCGTCGAGTCCAAGGCCGTCTCTGCGGACCGTACGCGCGTCTGCTCGCCGGTCGCGATTCCTGCGCGGGGTCTTCGCCATGCTCAGCCGTGCCGGGCAGTGGGACGGCGCGAGGAATCGGGAACGACCCGGCGAGTAGTCCCCAGCCGAGGTCGCCGGGCTCGGCTGGGTGGCGTCCTTCCCACCGAGGAAGGACTCCAGTCGGCCAGCAGCCAGTCTGGCGCACCGCTACACGGTCGCCTACATACGTGTCAATGCCCGCCACTAGGGCGCCGTACGAGCACCTCAGCGAATGCTATCGATTCGTCGTTGCGGACTACGACGAGTGACACTGGACCGAGGCCTGATGGCACTGCACTCGTACAGCAAAGCAGCCGGTGAGGTTAAATATCTGGAGGCTGGGTCTGACGCTCGATGAACTTGGCAAAGCGTTCCTGATCGGTAGCCAGTTCGTCAAGCAGGGCGATCGCGGACTGACGCTGTAGGGCAATGTCTGAACACGTCTGTTCGTCGGGGGGTAGAGGGGCCTCCCGGCGCTCGACGTCCGATACGATCAGCCGGTGCCGTGGTCGGCTGCGGGTGGTGGGCATGACAGGTATGTCGAGCGGCGAGATGCTCCGGACCCGCGACGCGGGCGGCTCGCAGGTCACCCCCATGGAGCTGTTCTTTGACCTGGTGTACGTCTTCGCGGTCACCCAGCTCTCCCATCTGCTCCTGTCCCACCTGAGCCTGCGCGGTGCGGCGCAGGCGCTTCTGCTGTTGCTGGCGGTGTGGTGGGCGTGGATCTACACCGCGTGGATCACCAACTGGTTCCACCCCGACCACCCAGCGGTACGGGCGATGCTGATCGGGGTGATGCTGGCCAGCCTGATCATGTCGGCGGCGCTGCCGGCGGCGTTCGGCGGGCGAGGGCTGGTCTTTGCTGGGGCGTACGTGGTGATCCAGGTCGGCCGTACTACCTTCGCGGTGCTCGCGCTGCGGGTCGACGCCCGGCTCCGGCGCAATTTCCAGCGGATCCTAGTCTGGCAGGTGGCCGCCGGTATCTGCTGGCTGGCCGGCGGGCTCGGCCACGATGGTGTCCGGGTGGCGTGCTGGGTGGCCGCGCTGCTGGTCGAGTACGCCGCGCCAGCGGCCGGGTTCTTCACCCCGGGGCTGGGGCGGTCGGTAACCACCGACTGGACCATCACCGGCGAGCACCTGGCCGAGCGCTGCCAGCTCTTCCTGATCATCGCGCTGGGCGAGTCGATCCTGGTCACTGGCGCCACCTTCGCCGGTCTGCCCGCTGGTCTGGCGACGGTCGCCTTCGTGGTGGCCTTCCTGGGCAGCGTGGCACTGTGGTGGGTCTACTTCGCCCGGCACGCCGGGGACGCCAGCAAGGCGATCGCCGGCTCGGCCGATCCGGGCCGGCTGGGGCGTTCCGCGTACACCTACTTCCACCTGCCGATGGTGGCCGGGATCATCGTCGCCGCGGTCGGTGACGAGCTGTCCATCGCGCACCCGGCCGGGCCGGCCGGCACCGCAACCGCCACCGCCATCCTGGCCGGCCCGGCGCTGTTCCTGGCCGGCCACGCGCTGTTCAAGCGGGCCGTTTTCGAGATGATCTCGGTCCTGCGGCTGGCTGCGGTCGGGCTGCTGGTCGCGCTGATCCCGGTTGGCCACCGGCTTCCGGCGCTGCTGCTGGCCGCGCTGGCCACCCTGGTGGTGGCGACGGTGGCCGGCTGGGACACGGTCACACTTGCCGGCCAAGCTTCGGGTAGTCCTGGACGAAGCCGTCCGGATCGATGGTCAGCTCGGCGCTGAAGTCGCCCGAGGAGTACCGCACCACCCCGCCGCCATCGGCGTTCGCCCGTATGTGCTCGTAGCGTTGCGCGCTGCGGACCACCACCAGCTCGGGCAGCAGCACCCAGGCCATCACCAGCCGCACCTCGCCCGGCTCACGGTGCAACCGGTGCCGCAGCACCGGCATCGTGTTGGTCAGCGGCGAGAAGGTCAGGTCACAGTCCAGCGCGTCGTCCAGTAACGCCACGTCAGCCAGCCCCTCCTGGCCGTCAGCCGGCTGCGTCCGCCGCCGGGCCTCCCAGGAGCCCGCCGCGTCCCGGCTCAGCCGTAGCTCGCGGGACCAGTCCAGCCCGGTCGCCCGGATCAGCAGCCGGCGGGTCAGGTAGTCGGCTGTGGTGTCCAGCTCGTAGTCAGCCCGAAACGGCGCGCCACCGCCGACCAGCATGATGCCGCGGGCGTGCAGCCCACCGGGATGGAACTCCACCCAGGTTTGCTCCAGCCGAGCCTCGTCGTATCCCTGCCACGTGAGCAGCTTCTCGGTCATGGCGGCTCAGACCCGGTGCACCTTGTACTGGGACGCCTGGGCCAGCGGTTTCACCTCGAGCAAGTCGATGTTCACGTGCGGCGGCCGGCTGACCACCCAGTCGATGCACTCGGCGATGTCCTCCGCGGTCAGCGGCTCGGCTACCCCGGCGTACACCGCGGCGGCTCGCTCGGTATCACCACGGAACCGGTGCACGCTGAACTCCTCTGTGTACACCATCCCAGGGGCGACCTCGCTGACCCGGACCGGCCGGCCAGACAGCTCCAGCCGCAGCGTCTCACGCAGCGCGGCCACCGCGTGCTTGGCGCCGGTGTAGCCGGCACCGCCCTCGTAGACCAGCCGACCAGCAGTGGAGCTAACCACCACCACGTGCCCGTTGCCGCTGGCCAGCAAGGCCGGCAGCAGCGCCTGGGTAAGGCGTAGCACGCCAAGCACGTTCACGTCGTACATCCACTGCCAGTCGGCCGGGTCGGCCTGCTCGATCGGGTCCATGCCCAGTGCGCCACCGGCATTGTTCACCAGCAGCCGGCAGGCCGGTACGGCAGCCGCCAGCGCATCGACGGAGGTCTGGTCGGTGACATCCAGCCGGACCGCGGTGCCGCCGATTTGCTCAGCCAGCGCCTCAATCCGGTCAGTACGGCGGGCCGCAGCGACCACGTGGTAGCCGGCAGTCGCTAGCCGGCGCGCAGTGGCCGCCCCGATGCCGCTGCTGGCTCCGGTGACCACCGCAACTCCCCGTTCGGTGGGTTTGTCGGTCTGCACGAATTGGAAGACTAGCCGGGCCGTCGGACGTTGTGGTGCTTCGAGCCCTATCACCCCCCGAGGCCAGCCGACCGCCAAGGCCAGCCGACCCGGAGGCGTCCGCTGTCCCGGAGGTGAGCCCGTGCCGCGTGCGAGCCAGCGCCGACCGCATCGCGTTGCTACCTTGTCAGTCCACACCTCCCCGCTGGAGCAGCCTGGTGGTGGCGACGCTGGCGGGATGAACGTCTATATCGTCGAGGTTGCCAAGCAGCTCACCGAGCTCGGGGTTGAGGTGGAGATCTTCACCCGGGCCACCGCCAGCGACCTGCCGCCCGCGGTGCCGCTGGCGCCCGGGGTGCTGGTCCGGCACGTCACCGCCGGCCCGTACGAGGGGCTGTCCAAAGACGACCTGCCAGCGCAACTGTGCGCGTTCGCGGCCGGCGTGCTGCGCGCTGAAGCGCAGCGCGAGCCTGGCTGGTACGACGTGATCCACTCACACTACTGGCTGTCCGGGCAGGTCGGCTGGCTGGCCCGGGAACGTTGGGGGGTGCCGCTGGTGCACTCCGCGCATACCCTGGCGAAGGTGAAGAATGCCCGGCTGGCCGCCGGCGACCGGCCAGAGCCGTGGTCCCGGATGATCGGCGAGGCGCAGGTGGTCGCCGAGTCGGACCGGCTGGTCGCCTCCACTGCGGTGGAAGCGACCCAGCTCATCGAGCTGTACGGCGCCGACTCCAACCGGGTCGAGGTCATCGCGCCCGGGGTGGATCTGGAGCGGTTCCGGCCGGACTCGGCGTCCACCGCGCGGACCCGGCTGGGTATCCCGCCGGATGCCGTGGTGCTGCTGTTTGTCGGGCGGATCCAGCCGCTGAAGGGACCCGATATCCTGCTCCGGGCCGTCGCCCGGCTGGCTGCCGAGCAACCGCGGTTGCGGGAAAACCTGGTGGTCTGCGTGGTCGGTGCGCCATCCGGTACCGGCCTGGTCGAGCCGGAGGGGCTGCGCAAACTGACCGGCGAGCTGGGCATCGGCGAGTTGGTCCGGTTCCTGCCGCCAACGCCGGCCGCCGAGCTGGCCGGCCTGTACGCGGCGGCGGACCTGACCGTGGTGCCCTCCTACAACGAGTCCTTCGGGTTGGTCGCGCTGGAGTCGCAAGCGTGCGGCACCCCGGTACTGGCAGCCGCGGTCGGCGGGCTGCGCACCGCGGTCGCCGACGGGGTCTCCGGAGTGCTGGTCGACGGCCATGACCCGGCCGAGTACGCCGCCATGATCAGCCGGCTGGTCGCCCGGCCGGTCGAGCTGGCGCGACTGGCCGCGGGCTGCCGCCCGCATGCCGAGCGGTTCAGTTGGCGGCGGACCGCCGAGCGGCTGATCAGCACCTACCAGGGCGCGATGGCCGACTTGATCTTCGCTTCGTCCCCCCGGTCGGCGGCGCGGTGAGCCGGCGGTCCAGCAACACCGGACCGCCGGCCAGCAGCACGGAGCTGGACGCGTTGATCCGGTCCACCCTCGATGAGCGCGAGCTGGAATACCGGCGGCTTGCTGCCGGGCACGTCGTGGTCAAGCTGCCCGGCAGTCACAAGCTGGCCACCATGTGCCGGCTGCAGCTCGGCGAGCACGCGCTGCTCGTCGAGGCGTTCGTGATGCGCCGGCCCGATGAGAACCGCGAGCAGCTCTATGACTTCCTGCTGCAGCGCAATGCGAAGATGTACGGCGTCGCGTTCTGCTTGGACCCGGCCGGCGACGTCTTCCTGGTCGGCCGGCTGGCGCGGCACGCGATCACGGCCGAGGAGTTGGACCGGGTGCTTGGTGCGGTGCTCAGCTACGCCGATGACAACTTCAACCCGATGCTGGAGATCGGTTTCGGCTCCTCGATCCGGCGCGAGTGGGAGTGGCGTGTCAAGCGCGGGGAGTCGCTGGCCAACCTGCAGCCCTTCGCCCGCTTCGCCGATCCTGAGCGGGCCGGGCAGTAGCCGGTCAGGGCTGGAGCCAATCAGGGCAGCAGCTCGAACCGGTCGGCATGCGCCGGCCGTACCAGACTGAAGTGCCGGACGTCGGTGGTGGCCACCGCCGTGACGCGCAGCCGTTCCGCACAAGCCACCACGACGGCGTCCACCGTGCCCAGCGGAAGCTCGCGGTAGCGCGCGACGAGCGTGGCGACCCGTAACCAGTCGGCGGCGTGCACCGGCTCGAGCTGGAACGCACCGGCGGCGAGATCACCCAGAAAGCGCACCTCGGCGGTGGTACCCAGCCGCTTGGCGATCAAGTACGCCGCCTCGGTGACGCACAGCATTGGTACGATCAGCGGCCCCGGATAGCGCTGCAGCAAGTCAAGGCTGGCCGCATGATGTCGGTCGTCGGCATCGACATAGGCATACAGCGGACCGGTGTCGACAACGATCATCCACCCGCGCCCAGCTCGGTAGCCAGGATCTCCTTGATTCGGTCGGAGATGTCCTCCTCGCCGGACCGGCCGGCAGCGGCCGCGTCGAGCCGGCGGACCGGGCCCGGGCCGCCCGGCAGGTGCGCCTCGATGGCTTCCCTGGTCCATTCCGACAGCGTCATCCCGCGGCGTGCTGCCTCCTGTCGCACCCGGGTGTCCAGCGTCGCGGGTAGCTTCACCGTCGTCCTCCGCGGCTCGCCGTGCCAGACCACCGGCGGTTGATCGTCAATCTTCTCCCACGTCATGGTATGCCAGCATACTTAGGCTGCTGGGGACTCGCTACTGGGTCCGCGGCTGGCATCTGGCAGGCTGGAGGCATGGTTGGCACCCTGGTCCTGCTCCGGCACGGCGAGAGCGAGTGGAACGCTAAGAACTTGTTCACCGGTTGGGTGGACGTCGACCTCACCGCCCGCGGCGGGGAGGAGGCGATGCGTGGCGGCCTGCTGCTGGCCGAGCAGCACCTAGCGCCCGACATCCTGCACACCTCAGTGCTGAGCCGGGCGATCCGGACCGCCGAGCTTGCGCTGGTCGCAGCGGACCGGCAGTGGATCGACGTCCGCCGGTCTTGGCGGCTGAATGAGCGGCATTACGGCGCGCTGCAGGGCAAGGACAAGGCGCAAGTCCGCGCCGAGTTCGGCGATGAGCAGTTCCTACTGTGGCGCCGTTCGTACGACACCCCGCCGCCGCCGCTGCCGGCCGGCAGCGACTTCTCCCAGCACGACGACCCGCGGTACGCCGCCCTGCCGCCGGAACTCCGGCCAGCCACCGAATGCCTGGCCGACGTGGTGGCCCGGATGCTGCCGTACTGGTACGACGCGATCGTGCCGGACCTGCGGACCGGGCGGACCGTGCTGGTCGTCGCGCACGGCAACTCGCTGCGTGCCCTGGTGATGCACCTGGACGGGCTATCCCAGCAGCAGGTGGTCGGGCTGAACATCCCGACCGGCATCCCGCTGCGGTACGAGCTGGACGGCGACCTGCGCCGGGTGTCCGCGACCTACCTGGACCCAGCCGCGGCCGAAGCCGCGATCACCGCGGTAGCCAACCAGGGCCGATAACCCCACCCTCGTCACCGCCGAGACCCGTCACCGCAGAGACCAGCTCCTGACCGGCCGCGGCCGGTCAGGAGCTGGCCGACCGGGCCGCGTCGAACGGCTGCCGTTCCCCGGTGACCATGTACACCACCAGCCGGGCCACCTCCACCGCGTGGTCGGCGAACCGCTCGTAGTACCGGCCGATCAACGCCAGGTCGATCGCCGGCTCGACCCCGTAGGTCCACTCCGGCGCGAGCAGCGTGCTGAACAGATTGCGGCGCAGCTCGTCGATTTGGTCGTCGTCGACATCCAGCTCGCGGGCCCGCTCGGCATCCCGGGACTGCACTGCCTCGGCCGCCTTCTTCGCGATCGCCAGCGCCATCGACGCCATCTGCCGGACCACGCCGTGCAGCTCATCGGGCACCGCGGACTGCGGGTACCGCATCCGGGCCACCTTCGCGATGTGCCGGGCCAGTCCCCCCATCCGATCCAGGTCGTCCAGCCCGCGCAGGCCGGCCACGATGATCCGCAGGTCGCCGGCCACCGGTGCCTGCCGGGCCAGCAGGTCGACCGCCTTGTCCTCCAGGGACTGGTAGGCGGCGGCGATCACGGCCTGCTGTGAGATCACCGACTCGGCCAGCAAGACGTCTGCATCCAGCAGTGCCACGGTCGCCTGGTCCAACGCTGCACACACCAGCATGGTCATGTCCACCACAGCGACAGAGATCTGGTCGAGCGCCTCGTGGAACATCTCGCGCATGAAGGCTCCTGACCCTCGGGTCCGATCAACGGAGGTTATCCTGGCCGCACAGCTTTGCCGCTTAGCTCGGTGAACACTCGTCATACGCCTGGTGAAAACCTGCAGCAACCGATGTGATCCTTCATCACCGTACGGCTCGGGGATGCTGCAAACGCTCCTAGGGTGCCTACCATCGGGCAGTGGAGGTCGCCGTGGCTGTCGCCGCCTTGTTTGTCGGGCTGGTAATCGGGGCGGTCGTTGCGTTCGCGCTGAGCGTTGGCCGGCGGGCCGCGTCCCACCCGGCGTCGCACGTGTCCCCTATCCGGCCACCCTCGGCGCTGACCGCAGAGCTGGCCCGCCGGATGGTGGAGGTAATCCGGCACGGCGCGATAGTGCTGGACATCGCCGACGACGTGGTGCTGGCCAACGCGGCAGCCCGCAGGATGGGTGTGGTGCGCAACGGCCGGCTGGCCGTGCCAGACCTGCGCCGGCTAGCCGACGTGGCCCGCGCCGCGGACGAGCAGCGCCAGGTGGTGGTCGACCTGCCCGACGACCGGCCGGCCCGCAGCCCGGCCGCGGTGGTGGCGCATGTTGCGCCGCTGGACGAGGACGGCCACGTCGCGGTGCTGGTGGAGGACGTCACCGAGGCTCGCCGGCTGGAGGCGGTCCGGCGCGACTTCGTCGCCAACGTCAGCCATGAGCTGAAGACTCCGGTGGGAGCGCTCACCCTGCTCGCTGAGGCAGTTGCCCACGCTGCTGACGACCCGACCGAGGTACGGCGGTTCGCCGAGCGGATCCAGCATGAGGGCACCCGGCTCGGCCGGCTAGTCACCGAGCTGATCGAGTTGTCCCGGCTCCAGGGTGCCGACCCATTGCCCGCCGCGAAGATCGTTTCAGTGGATCGGGTGGTCACCGAGGCGGTGGACCGGACCCGGCTGGCCGCCGACAACGCCGGGATCTCGGTGGTCTACGGCGGCGAGCGCGGGCTGGCAGTGCGCGGCGATGAGCGGCAGCTTGTCACCGCTCTGGTCAACTTGGTGGACAACGCGGTCGTGTACTCCGGGGTCGGCACCCGAATCGCGGTCGGGATGCGGTTGCGTACCGACCCGGCCGACCCGACCGCCGGCTCGGTGGAGATTTCGGTCAGCGACCAGGGCATCGGGATCGCCGAGGGCGACCTGGAGCGGGTCTTTGAGCGGTTTTACCGGGCCGACCCGGCGCGCTCACGGGCCACCGGGGGCACCGGCCTCGGGTTGGCCATCGTCAAGCACATCGCATCCAACCACGGCGGCAATGTGAGCGTGTGGAGCGTGGAGGGTTCCGGTTCCACCTTCACCCTGCGGCTGCCCGCCGCCCTCCCTCGCCCCGACGACATCGTTGCTCACGACCATCCCGCAAGCCACCGCCGACCGGCGGCCAACCTGAGAGGTACCTCGTGACCCGCGTGTTGGTGGTTGAGGACGAGGAGTCCTTCTCCGAGGCCCTGTCGTACATGCTCCGCAAGGAAGGTTTCGAGGTCTCGGTGGCCCCGACCGGACCGGACGCGCTCAGCCAGTTCGACCGCAGCGGCGCGGACCTAGTGCTGCTGGACCTGATGCTGCCGGGGCTGTCCGGTACCGAGGTGTGCCGTAGCCTGCGGCAGAAGTCGAACGTACCGGTGATTATGTTGACCGCGCGGGACAGCGAGATCGATAAGGTGGTCGGCTTGGAGCTGGGCGCCGACGACTACGTGACCAAGCCATTCTCCTCCCGCGAGCTGGTGGCCCGGATCCGGGCGGTGCTGCGCCGCCGGACCGAACCGGAGGAGATCGTCGCCACGGTGCTGGAGGCCGGCCCGGTCCGGATGGATGTGGACCGGCACGTGGTCACGGTCGGCGGCGACGGGGTACCGATGCCGCTGAAGGAGTTCGATCTGCTGGAGCTACTGCTGCGCAATGCCGGCCGGGTGCTGACCCGCAGCCAGTTGATCGACCGGGTCTGGGGAGCGGACTACGTCGGCGACACCAAGACCCTGGACGTACATGTCAAGCGGTTGCGCGCCAAGATCGAACCGGACCCGTCCAACCCGCAATACCTGGTAACCGTCCGCGGCCTAGGCTACAAGTTCGAAGCCTAACCCGGGCGCCAGCGGCTCGTTTTCGCAGCCGAAATTCCCGGCCTCCGCCGATCGGCCACCAGTTCTCTTCTCCACCCGACCGCACCGCCGGGCCTGGCTCCAGGCCGGCTACTGCTCGCGGCCGGCCAGCCGCGGACCAAACCGGAATGGCCGTTTCAATGATAAAGGGGATACTGCAGGTATGACCGTTTCTGGGTTGTATGAGGAAAGATCAGGGATCTTGTCATAGTGGCAGCGGCCGGTACGGCCGAGGGGCAATCCTTCGAGGTACCGGTCCGACAACTCACCGACTGCGGGAACGGTCGTTCAAGCACCGATGAGGGGAGCGCTGATGGCGGGGACGGTGGCCCGGATCGGACCGGGAAAGTGTGGTGCGTTGGCGCCGGTGGGAATGAGGTTCGCGCTGGCAACACCGCGTCCCGCGGTGCCGGGCGCGGTGTCGGAGACTGCTGAAGGTCGTGCGGCACGGCCGTTCGGGCTGCGGTTCTTCCGGCCCGCGGGCGACCTGCGGAACATGGAATTGCCGGCGTACCGCTACTGCCCGGTACGGCAGGTTGCGGTCACCGACGACGGTATTGGCGAGCCGCTGATCCGCAGGTTGGTCAGTTGGGACAAGACCACCACCGGGGAGACAGACAGCCAAGGTCAGCCACAGGAGGAGTGGACCATGGACTTCATGCGGTGACGGTCCTCGTCCTGTCGGAGGACTTCGACCCGACAGTCGATCGGGTCGTTGAAGGGTTGGCCAAGCGTGACGTGCCGGTGTTCCGCTGTGACACTGGCTGGTTTCCCAGCGAGCTGACCCTGGCGGCCCGGCTGGAGGGTGACCGCTGGGCCGGTGCGCTAGGAACCCGGTACCGCAGCGTCGAACTTGGCGACGTGCGGTCGGTCTGGTACCGGCGACCGACCGCGTTCGCCATACCAGCCGGCCTGTCCCCCACTGAACGCGACCATGCCGTCGGCGAGGCGCGGCTGGGGCTGGGCGGCGTACTCGCCTCGCTGCCGGCGCTGTGGATGAACCATCCCAGCCGCGAGGCCGACGCGGTGTACAAGCCTCGCCAACTCGCCGTAGCCGCCCGCAGCGGCCTGGCCGTGCCACCCACCCTGATCACCAACGACGCCGCGGCGGTGACCGCGTTCGCCGCCAGCGCTCCGGGGTCGGTGGTGGTCAAGATGCTGGGGTCAAACGTACTGGTTGAGGACGGTACGTATCAGGTAGCCCATACTCACCTGCTCACCGAGGACGACCTAGCCGACCTGGCCGGGGTGCGGGCCACCGCGCACTTGTTCCAGCAGTGGGTAGACAAGGTGCACGAGGCGCGGATCGTGGTGGTCGGTGGCCGCGGTTTCGCGATCGGGATCCAAGCCGGCAGCGACGAGTCGTTGATCGACTGGCGGGCCGACTACAGCGCACTCAGCTACACCGTGCTGACCCCGCCGGCCCACATTGTCGACGGCGTACGGCGGTTCATGGCCACCTTCGGGCTGACCTTTGGCGCCTTCGACTTCGTCATCACCCCAGATGATCAGTGGGTCTTCCTTGAATGCAACCCGGGCGGCCAGTACGGATGGTTGGAAGGTCATACCGGGCTACCGATCACCGACACGATCGTGAACCTGCTCGCCCGGGAAGGAGGCGAGTGCTGGTGAGCCCGGATTGGTCCGAGCTGGCGTGTCGGTTGGCTGACCAACTTGCCGCCGCCGGTGCGCTACACGACCCGGTGTGGCACGCTGCGGTCGCGGCGGTACCTCGGCACGTGCTGGTGCCGGGCTACCACGAGCAGGCCGAGGACCGCACCTGGCGGCGGGTTGAGGCTACCGATCCGGCGTACTGGGACGCGGTCTACGCCGACCAGACGCTGCTTACCGCGCTGGCCGAGGTCACCACCCCCGCCGGCGTGCAGCGGGTTCCGGTCTCCTCTAGCACCCAGCCGAGCCTGATGGTACGGATCCTCGAAAAGCTCGACCTCCTCGACGGGCACCGGGTGCTGGAGATCGGCACCGGCACCGGGTACAACGCCGCCCTACTCGCGGTGCGGTTGGGCGACCAGAACGTGTACTCCGTCGATCTTCATCCCGAGCTGGCCGACGCCGCCCGCCAACGCCTGGCCGGCGCCGGTTATCACCCTACCCTGGTGGTCCGCGACGGCTGGTACGGGCTCGCCGAGCATGCTCCGTACGACCGGATCCTCGCTACCTGCGCGGTGCCCGCCATCCCCGCCGCGTGGCTTGACCAGACCAGGCCCGGCGGGCTGATCATGGCCGACGTCCAGGGCTCGCTGTATGCGGGCAACCTGGTCACGCTGCACCGCCTCGGGGACCGCGCGGAGGGCCGCTTCCAGGCCACCTGGGCCGGTTTCATGCCGATCCGGCATGATCTCCGGCTGTCCGACATGCCGGGGCTGCGGGTCAACCACGCTGGCGCGACCCAGCGCTGCACCGCGGTCGGCCCGCAGGTGCTCGACGAGCCGGTGTTCGCGTTTTTCACCCAACTCCACCTGCCGGCCGGCACCACCCGGCGCACCACCCGCGGCGCGGACGGGAGGAGGGCAACCCAGCTCCTCGGGCTCGATGGCTCCTGGTGCGAAGCCGACCAACAGGCAACTACCGATGGCCGGCACCGGGTGCGAGAGGCCGGCGCGGTACGGCTGTGGGCGCTGGTGGAGCAGGCCTACGATCATTGGCAGCGCGCGGACCGGCCGGGCTGGCAACGGTTCGGCATTACGGCCACCGCCACCACCCAGCGCGTTTGGCTTGACGACCCCGGCGGCGAGACCTGGCCACTTGCCGCAGTCGAGCCGTAGCGCCCGGCTCGGTGCTGGTCTGCTCGCCGCGGTTTGGCGCTCGATCAGGCCGGGTCGGCCGGGTGTACCGCGATCAGCCCGCCCCGGTCCAGCCGGGCGGTGCAGATCCGGACCAGTTCGTCATACGCCTTGCGCCCCACCAGCGCGGTCAGCTCCGCACCATAGGAGGAGTACAGCGGCTCGCCGCTGCCATGCGCCTGGGGCGAGGACGTACACCACCAGTGCAGATCATAGCCGCCCTCACCCCACGACCGGCGGTCGAACTCGGTCAGCGTGGAGACCAGCACCCGGCTGCCATCCAGCCGGTCCACCCACTCCTGCTCCCGGCGGATCGGGAGCTGCCAGCACACGTCCGGCTTGGTCTCGATCGGGTTGCGCTGGGTCTGGAGGGCCAAGATGTGCAGCGCGCAGCCCACTCCACCGGCGAAGCCTGGCCGGTTGAGGAACACGCAGGCACCGCGTACGGTCCGGGTCCGGCGCCGGTTGTGGTCGGTGCCAACGCTGTCCTTGACAGTCAGCTTCTTGTGCTGCCCGACCCCGTAGAACTGCCAGTGGTCCGGGGTCAGCTCCCCGGCCGCGGCCAGCACCCGCTGCTCATCCGCGGTATCGGTGAAGAACGCGCCGTGGCTGCAGCACCCGTCATCCGGCCGATCCGGCACGATCCCGTGGCAGCCCCGACCGAAGATGCACGACCAGCGCGAGCACAGCCAAGTCAGGTCGGCGCGGATCAGATGGGTGGGATCGGCCGGGTCGGCGAACTCCACCCACTCCCGGGTAAAGTCCAACCCCGCCTCAGCGGCACTCATTTGCTTGCCCCCGTACCTTCAGCGCTCGTTCCGCGCCTCGCGGCAGACCGCTCGGTGCTCATTGGCTGTCGGGTTGCGGTGCTCACCTGTTCAGGGTAGGCGGTTACCGTTCAGCCATGCGGCTGGGCGTACTGGACGTGGGATCCAACACCGTGCACCTGCTTGTGGTGGACGCACATCGGGGCGGCCACCCGACACCGATGCACTCGGAGAAGGCGGTGCTGCGGCTGGCCGAACACGTCCGCAGCAACGGTCGGCTGGCCTCGGCCGGCGCGGACGCGCTGGTCAGGGCGGTGCAGCAGGCCCGAGCCGCCGCCGACCGGCTGGACTGCGACGACATGCTGGCCTTCGCCACCTCAGCGGTACGAGACGCCACTAACTCCACAGCAGTGCTGGACCGGATCCGGCAGGAGACCGGCGTGGACCTCGTCGTGCTGTCCGGTAGCGCGGAGGCTCGGCTGACCTTCCTTGCGGTCCGCCGATGGTACGGGTGGAGCGCGGGCCAGTTACTGGTCCTGGATATCGGTGGCGGCTCGCTGGAGGTGGCCTACGGGATCGACGAGGAGCCGGACATCGCCGAGTCGCTACCACTGGGCGCCGGCCGGTTGACCCGGGAGCGGCTGGACGGGGATCCGCCGAGCAAACGGGCTCTTGCCACACTGCGCGAATACGTCGATCATCACGTTGGTACGGTAATGCCACGGTTGAAGGATGTGTCCCGCCCCGATCGGGTGGCCGCAACCTCGAAAACGTTCCGCTCGTTGGCCCGACTGACAGGTGCGGCGCCCTCGAGTGCGGGGCCTAGAGCGCCCCGGGTGCTGACCGTCGACGGCTTGAGGCAGGTGATCGGGTTCATCTCGCGGATGTCCTCGACCGACCTGGCAGAGCTGGACGGGGTGAGCCCCGCTCGGTCCCACCAGCTCTTGGCTGGTGCCGTGGTGGCCGAGTCGGCAATGCGACAGTGCCGGGTCAGCCAGGTAGAGATCTGTCCGTGGGCGTTGCGGGAAGGTATCATCCTGCGCCGCCTCGACTGGTTGGACGGTGGCTAGTGTCCCGGCATATGCGCAACGAGGGCGAGGACCCCGAGGTGACGGCCCCACGGCCGGCTGCCGATCTGCTCCGCGAGGCAGGCTACGAGCTGCCGGACTCCCGCCGCCGGCGCCGCCGGGAGCGCACCGGGGAGTTCACTTTGCCCCCGGCGCCGGAACGGATGATGTTCCCCTACCGCCGGCCCACCGACATCGATCGGGCCCAGGAACGTACTCAGCCCGCGCCGCCCGAGCTGACCCGGCCCTCGCGGCCGCCGGTCATCCCCCCGGTCCCACCGCCCGCCGCGGCGAAGCCGGTCCCGGCTAGGACAGAGCCACCTCGTACGCAGCCATCTCGTACCCAGCCACCTCGTACGCAGGTGCCCCGTATCCAGGTCCCCCCGCCGCCGGTCGGCGGGGTACCCCCCGAGTGGACCGACCGGTCCCGGCTGACCGCCCTCCCACCGATCCCGGACCGGCAGCCCGTACCGGGTCAGCCCGTACCGGGTCAGCCGTACCGGTCTGGCCGAGCCTCGCACCAAGCAGTTCGCGAGCCGCGTTCCTTTGATCCGGACCCGATCGAGCTGGCCACGGCCGAGTTGCGGGCCGTTGACCTGCCCGGCACCGAACTGCGGCGCCCTCCCCTGCAGCCGGTCGCTACTACTACGGTCCCGCCGGCACCAGCCGCTGACCGGGTCAACGGTGCCGCGGCACCGGACCGGACCCGCCCGCCGGAACTCCACCCGCAGGCATCCGGTAGGTCGCTGGTCCGGGATTGGGTGCTGTTCCTCGTCCAGACCCTGCTGGCCGCCGGGCTCGGGCTCGGGCTGTGGCTGGGCTTCCACACCCTGTGGCAGACCCAGGCGTACGTGGCGGCTGCCAGCTCCGGCGTGGTACTGGTCGGGCTGCACACCATGGCGAGCTGGATCCGGCGCCGACAGACCGGCGGCGAACTCGATTTGTTCACCTCGGCGGTGGTGGTCGCGGTCGGGGTAACGGTCACCGTGTTGCCGGCCGCCTTCGCGCTGCAGCCGGCCTGACCTGCGGCTTCCGCTAGTCACGGGCGATCATCGCCTCCTCCAGGTCCAGCTCGTGCTGGACCCGGCGCAGCACCTCATCGTCGATTCGGCCCTGGTCGCGCAGCCCGACGAAGACATCGCGTTCGGTCGCCAGCATCTCCCGGCGCAGCCGCCGGTAGGCCGCGGTCGGGGTCTCGACCAGCGGTGTGCCGGCACTGCCGCCGCCCAGCCGCTCCCAGGCAACGAAGGTACGTAGCTCGGCCCGCTCCCGCAGCCGGGACACCACCTCCTCGGGCACCTCGCCGCCGTCGGCCAACACCTCGTCCAGCCGGCGCAGCGAGGCGCTGACCGCGCTGTGCTGCGCCCCTGCCTCGGCTAGGTCGTCTGCCTCGCGCTCACCCTCGCCGGCCACCCCGAGCCGGCGGATCACCGTCGGCAAGGTGAACCCCTGCAGCACCAGGGTCACGATCACCACGCAGAAGGTGAGGAAGATGACCAGGTCACGTTTCGGGAAGCCGGCTGGCAGTGCGTACGCCGCAGCGATCGATACCACCCCGCGCAGGCCGGCCCAGCCCTCGACCACGACCCACCGCCAAGGTGGGGCGGGGTCCCGCGCCCGCAGCCGGCGGGACAGCCGCCGCGGCAGGTAGGTCGCCGGGAAGATCCACAGGTATCGGATGACCACCACCGTAAGGACGGCGAGCGCCGCCCAGCCGGCAAGCTGACCGGTTGACCACCCGCCCAGCCCGGACAGTACGGCCCTGAGCTGCAGTCCGATTAGCAGGAACACGACCGACTCCAGCAAAAAATTGATCATCTTCCAGACGGCTCGGGCCTGCAGCCGGGTGGCGTAGCTGGAGGACCGCGGCGCACGGTGCCCAATGATCAGCCCAGCTACCACCACCGCGAGCACCCCGGATGCGTGCGCCGGCTCAGCCGGCACGAAGGCCAGGAAGGGGGTGAGCAGCATCAGGCTGTTCTCCAGCACGGGGTCGCGCAGCCGGCTGGTCAGCCAGGTCACCACCACTGCCGTTAGGTAGCCGATCGTCACCCCGCCGACTGCGGCCAGTACGAACAGGCCGGTCGCCGAGACAACGGAGAACCGGGAGCCGATCGCGGCCGCTACCGCCACCCGGTAGAGGGTCAGCGCAGTCGCGTCGTTGACCAGGCTCTCGCCGGCCAGCACCACCACCAGCCGGCGCGGCAACCCGAGCCGCCGGCCAATCGCGGTCGCCGCCACGCTGTCTGGTGGCGCCACGATCGCGCCCAGTGTGCAGGCCACCGCTAGCGTCATGCCCGGCACCATGGTGTACATCAGCGCACCGAGGGTCAGCGCGGTAGCCAACACCAGCCCAACCGACAGCAGCCCGATCGGCCGCAGGTTGCGACGGAAGTTCACGAACGAGCTGTCCAGCGCCGCGGAGAACAACAGCGGCGGCAGGATCAATGACAGCACGATGCCCGGCGCGATCCGGAACTCGGGCAGGCCTGGCACTAGCGAGCCAGCCAGACCGGCCAGTACGCACAGCAGCGGTGCCGACCAGTTCAGCCGACGGGCCGCGCCGGCCACCGCGGCCGCCACCGCAACCAGCAGCACGACGCTGAGTCCACCCTGGACACCCGGCATGGCTCACTCCCAGTGTGGTCGCTCCGGCGTCGGGACAACCATCTTGCCGAGCCAATGTCTTCTACTGGGTAGCCGGTGCCGCTGGGTGGATCAAGACATAGGGTGAATCATGTCCTGATGAGCTGCGCTCACCTTCTCCACACCGCTGACCCCGAACCCGCACCGATCACCCCAGGCGGCTGCCAGGAGTGCCTGGCGGCCGGCGGCCGCTGGGTTCACCTGCGGCTGTGCTTGGGCTGCGGTCATGTCGGTTGTTGCGACTCCTCGCCCAGCCGGCACGCCACCGTGCACTATCAGCAGACCGGCCACCCAGTGATGCGGTCGTTCCAGCCGGGCGAGTCCTGGCGGTGGTGCTTCCTGGACGAACAGCTCGGTTGATCCAACGCGGGCGCCGTACCGGGGTCAGCCGGGACGACGGGCAACGGCGACCCGCTCAATGCCCCGGTGGCTGCCGGGACATTGAGCGGGTCAGGATCGTTACCGGAGAGATCACACCAAGAGACCGAGGACAACCGGTAGGAGGCCGACGACCGCTAGGACCAGACCGAGGACATCGTTCAGGAGCATGGCTGCTTCCTCTCTGGTACGGCCTTGCCAGGCGGGGCTGCCCGGCAAGGTCCAGTCCAGCACTGTGCTGAAGTAGTTAACCTCACGTCAATATTACTCGTGAGTAGTTACCGAATCGAGTTTTCTATTATCGCTCCCCGTAGCCACGTACCCCCCCTTTGTAGCGCTACGGAGTCATCAGCGGGATCCTGGTCACCACGGCGCGCAGCGACTGTGGCCCCCGAGAGCCGCATCGTGGCAGCCCGAGCTGGCCGGCACCCGTACGGAGGACCCGGGCGGCCGGTAGGGAGGGCTCGTCTGCAACGTCGTGTTACACCACGAACAGATCACGTGACGTTCACAGCTCTCGCCAGGTCCAACGCTTTACCCCGGCGTAGGCTGGCAATTTGTGAGCGTGCCCCCGACTCCGCCCGTGTGGGTGCCGGCCGCCAGGGTCGGTTTGTCGACCGCGTCGGTCTACCCCGAGTCCACCGCCGCCGCCTTCGACATCGCGGCCCGGCTCGGCTACGACGGCATTGAGGTGATGGTATGGACCGACCCGGTCAGCCAGGATCCAACCGCCCTACGCCGGCTGTCGGACTACCATGGCGTACCGATCATTGCCGTACACGCTCCCTGCCTGGTGATCACTCAACGGGTCTGGGGGACCGACCCGTGGATCAAGCTGATGCGCGCCAAGGTGGCCGCAGAGCAGCTTGGCGCGCAGACGGTGGTGGTGCACCCGCCGTTCCGCTGGCAGCGGGACTACGCCCGGCGGTTCAACGAGGGCCTGGAACGGATGACCGGCGAGACCGGGGTGACCTTCGCGGTGGAGAACATGTTCCCGCTGCGGGTACGCGGCCGGGAGATCTCGGCGTACGCGCCGGACTGGGACCCGCTGGTGGCCGACCATCACAGCTACACCCTGGACATCTCGCACGCCGCAGTCTCCCACTCTGACCCGCTGGAGATGCTGGACGCGATGGGTGGTCGGCTCAGCCATGTCCACATGGCCGATGGCAGCGGCCAGATCCGCGATGAGCACTTGGTGCCCGGCCGCGGCAGCCAACCCTGTGCCGAAGTGCTGGACCTGCTGGCCCGGCGCGGCTTCAGCGGCGCGGTAGTGGTCGAGGTGAACACCCGCCGGGCCATCACCCGGGAGGAGCGTGAGGCCGACCTAGCCGAGGCGCTGGCCTTTACCCGGCTGAACCTGGCCTGCGCCCGCGTCGCCGTCTCGTAGCACCGAGCGGATCCGTCGGCGACCGCGGTCGCACAGCGGTACTGGATCGCTGCGCTATGGTGCGGGGTGCGCGCGGATAACCCGAGGAGTGCACCTCCGGTGCGTACGACCGGCCGCCCGGTCCGGCCTGCGGCCAGCACGACCGTATGGGATCACGTCTAGGTTGGTCCGGCTACGCGCGGCGGCGCCAACTTTCTCGGCGGAAAGTGTATCAACGGGCTCCTCCCCGCCTCCGTCGGCGCAGGAACACCATCCAGGATTGCGGGGGGTAAGCATACATGCCGGTTGTCCACAGTGGAATTGAAAAAAATGTCATCGATGAGCTGGCTGTGACGCTGCCGTACCAGGATTTGGTGATAAGCAAGCTACCCGATATGCCGGCGCTGGGTGACAAGGTGACCCTTCGCAAGTCATCTGATCAACTCAGTCTCGGCTTGATCAAACTGAGGTACGCGAAGGGGAGCCAGGCGCCTGCGACGGACCCTCGCGGGTCCGCCGGGAGCCGCCACACTCAGCTCGATCGGGTGCTGGCCGATGACATCGTGGCCGTGGGAGCCCATGACAGCCACCGGGGCGGCAGGGCGCCGTGCAGCCCCAACCTGCCGTGGATCACCCTGAGCTCACCCGGCGTCAACGTGGTCAGCGCCTCCCTCAATGACCACGCTTGGCTCCCGTACCAGGACGGAGTGCAACCGGCTGGGCGGCGTCCATTTTTCGGCGGTGATGCGGCCTGGAGCGGCACCTCCTTCGCCGCAGCCGCGGTCAGCGGCGAGATCGCGACGCGAAACGTGCCAGGTAGGCAGACGACGTTCGAGGCAGGGCAGCAGTTGCTCCATTCCGTCCCCAACCGGGTGGCAAGCAGTGTGGACATTCGGCCGTACAATTTCAGCGCCGACCGGCCCGCGTAGTAGGGTGGATAGAAGGGACGGGTCGCTGTGAGGGACGATGCAACCGTTATCGCTCTCGTCACCCGCGCCAGAGATGGTGACGCCAGCGCCTGGGACGAACTCGTTCAGCGGTACGGTCCGCTGGTATGGGGAGTGTGCCGCCGGTACCGGTTGACCGAGGCCGACGCCCGCGATGTGGGCCAGAATGTGTGGCTGCGGCTCGTCGAGCAGCTTACTTTGCTCCGCGAACCTGCCGCCTTGCCGGGATGGTTGGTCACTACGACCAAGCGGGAGTGCCTCCGGATGTGCCGGTCCACGGCGGAGCGGGAACAGCGGGAGGATACGGCCGACGTTGATGTGGCCGACCCGGAATCCGATGATGTCGATCGGTGGCTGCTGGCGGCGGAACGGGCCACTGCACTGCAGATCGGGTTCGCGCAGTTGCCGCACCGCTGCCGGCAGTTGCTGTCGTTGTTGCTGCTGCGGGATCCACCGCTTCCGTACGGTGAGATCAGCGTCATTTTGGACATGCCCGTTGGCGGCATCGGACCCAACCGGGCGCGATGTCTGGCCAGACTGCGGCACTGTCCTGCAGTCGCGGCCCTGATCGAGAGCAGTACACAGGTGGACGGAAGGGGTGAGGGGCATGACCGGCCAATGGTGGAGCGATGATGACGGACTCATGATCGCTCTCGACGATGCGCTGCGCGCTGCACGCGAGGTCCCTCCAGACTTCATTGAGACGGCCAAAGCCTCGTACGCATGGCACAACGTCGACGTTGAGCTTGCCGCGCTGACCTACGACTCCTCGGCGGATCAGCTCGCGGGCGTCCTGACCCGGGCCGAGTCCGCTGCCCTGCGCTCCCTCACCTTCGCTGGTCGCAAACTGACGATCGAGCTTGAGGTGATCGACGAGACACTGCATGGACAGATCGTGCCACCCGAGAGCGGCGAGATTGAGCTCCAGCTCGCCGACCACACGGTCAGCAAGACCATCATCGATGAGGTCGGCTACTTCATAGTCGGGCCGGTTCCCACCGGCTCGTTTCGCCTTCACTGCCGCACCAGCACCGGCGACACCGCGGTGACGAACTGGATCACCTTGTAGCCTCCGCCGGGAGGCGCATCGGGGAGATCTGAGCTGGCCATGAGTGGCCGAGTGCGGCGTCTGGCACACTTGGCGCTGCTACGGAGGGCGATGAGTAGACGATCTCCGTGGCTGGATCCAATCCGCAGGGAGGGCTCGCCTAGTGGCCGATGGCGGCAGTCTTGAAAACTGCTAGGACGCGGAAGCGTCCTCGTGGGTTCGAATCCCACGCCCTCCGCAATACCCGATAACCTGCGCAAACGGCTCCAAAGCCGCTCGCCGCGTCGGCCAACCAGGGAGCAGTTCGCAACGACTGGCCACGGGCTGATCACCGCGCATCAACCCCGAGCGGCATGTGTCTGCCTGACATGGCTTGCCATCCTGAGCCCGCATCATCGCTGCAGACCGAGCAGGTGCTCGGTGGCAGCCGCGCAAGGTTCTCGAAGGAGGCTGCGGTTGGGAGGGGGAATCTCCAGCAGGGTCTCCCACAAGACCTCCGCCCAGACCTGCACGGCCGGCCGGTTAGGCTCCCGCAACTGGCTTAGCGTGGTCAGCAAGCGCTGTGCCTTCTCGACCGCGGGTAACTCGTGCAGGCGTAGGGCGACGCCGAGCGCTGGGTCAGGGTTGCGCGTGATGCAGGTCGCGATGGAGTCGAAGACCTGCGGATCCTGCGGCCGGGCATAGCACAGCCCACCGGCGAGCTGCCGGAGGCGCTCCGGCGTTAGGCGTATGGCGTCTTCCAGCCGTTCGCGGGACGCACAGAGTATCGGGCCAGACGACTGCTTCGCGAAACGGCTGTCACACTCCGACGGATACGTCGGGAACACGTTGCTGCGATCGTGACCGGCCGCATCTCACCGCCATTCCCAGGAGGCGAGCATCGTATCGAAGTACGGCCGGTACCCCTCAACGGCAACGACCGGTGCATGGAACTCGCCATGCATGAGTTGACCGTCCATCGTCTCAGTTACCAGCCGGGCGACGCTCCGCCCGTCGTGAAGGTTCAGGTCGACCACGACGGTCCGCTGGCCACCCAGCCGGACCCTTCGCGGCCCGGTTGCTCGGCCAGCGTAGAGCTGTTCGAGCTGCCCCTCGATGCTATGCAGAATCGTGTGCAGAGATCCCGGGCTGCGCCACAGCGCCAGTCGCGCCGTCCCGTTCACCCGTGGAGCCCAAAGACCTCCGATCAGGTTGTGGTGGTCGACTTGACCGCCAGCGCTGTCGATGAACTCGCCGAGGTCGTCGGTGTGCTGTCACGGCCATGGATAGCTGAACCGGAGACTGCCGGGTACGACGAACCAGCCATCCGGTGGCAGCGCCGAAGGCACCGTCCAGAATGTGCCGTCGGTGACTATCGACGCCACCGCCCGCATGATGCCTGCCACGTTTCCTCCGACCAGCAATGATAGAGACACTGACCATCGGGTACGGCAAATGGAGTCATGAGCATGCCGTCAACAGCCCTTGAGCTTTTCGTCGGATGGCACGCGGTCGAACCCGGCCCAGTGCCGTTGAGCCCGCTGTACGACCGCCCGCCGGTGGTCCGCGATCCGCGGGACCTGCCGGCGGCACACCGGCAGTGGCGGGCCCAGGTCGAGACCGACCAGCGTCGGCTGGCAGCGCAGCACGCCAGCCAGTCTGGTTCCCGGTGGGTACGCCCGGTGACGCTCATGTGCTCCCCGTCTACGGGGGAACCCCGGCATGTGGGCAACCTCGTGGCGAGCGTGGCGCTGTGCGCCGCGACGGCCCACTTCGCGCGGGTCCGGATGGTCAACCTGACCCAGACCGACGCCTTCGGCGTGCTGCATCGGGCGGCACGGGCCGGTCGGCTGATCTCGGTGCGGTCTGACACGGTCTCGGCGACTAGCTCGACGGTGGATCTATTCGGCAGGCTGGCTCCACTGGATCTCGCAAGCTTGGTCGTCAATGTGGTTCGAACCTCGGACGCGCAGGGTCGACGCCCAGACGCAGCGATCGCGGACACGGCATTGCGGTCGCTGATACCCGTAGCACTCCAACCGTGGCTGCTGAGGCTGCCAGGACTTCTGGCTGTGCGCGGAGCCATCTGGGTGGCCAGGCACGCTATCACCAAGATAATCTAGTCCATCTTTACATGTACATCTAGTCCAGCTAGGCTACCGGTGTGGTGAGGGCGATGCGCGTCCGCGACGTGGAACGCGCCCTCCGCGCGGCTGGATGCTCCCCAAAGGGCGGCACCCGGCACGCCAAGTGGGTCTGCCCGTGCGGCATGCACTCAGCGAACATTCCCTGCCACACGGTGGTCTCGCCAGGCGTTATCGCCGACACGATCCAACGGATGCTGTGCTTGCCGAAAGGATGGTTGCAGTGACGACGTACCGGGTGACCGCCACACGATGGACACGTGGCTGGGAGCTGGACATCGACGGGGTGGGTGTCACCCAGTCACACAGCCTTGCCGACGCAGAAGGCATGGTTCGCGACTACATCGCCTTGTCGCTGGATGTACCAGCGGACTCCTTCAACGTGGAGATCACACCGGCTGTCGGTGGCGGTCTCGACGCGGCGGCCCAGGCGGCACGCGAGGCGACCAGAGCCGCCGCGGAAGCAGCGCGGCAGGCTGCGGAACGGACCCGAGTGGTAGCGCGGCAGCTCAAGGCCAAAGGCCTGTCCGGACGAGACATCGCCACCGTGCTCAAGGTCTCCCCACAGCGGGTGTCACAGCTACTCGCTAGCGACCACCGCAAAGTGAGCTGACCCCGCGGGAGCAGGTCGATACCCAGCAAGGGAAGATCGCGAACCGGCACTGTGCCATTGATACCGGTAGCGCCGCAACCATGGCTACTGAGCTGCTGCCGGAACTTCTGGCTGTGGATGCCATACGCGTTCTCGATTACCTACCTCTTGGTACCGTTCCGACCGTCCCACTGACTCAGTATGATCTGTAACAGGCGGTCGACTATGACCGAGGAGGCCAGCGGACTCGGGGCTTGTTCTTTCTTGCTGGACGCTGTTCGCTCCCGCTGTCGGAAAATGCGTATCGTGATCTTCTCTCGAGCTGCGGCCGAGATGTCGGTGGAGCCGAACATTCGCAAATCCCTCAACCGCTGCTGCTCGCGGCGGTGCCAAGCCGCGTCGTGTTTGCAGTACGCGCTAATGCCGCCCAAGCCGACCAGTATGGTCGCGTGCACGATCACCGCAATCTGAATCGGCGCGCTCACACACCATCGACGGATCGGGGGCCGGAGAATGGGCCAGCGGTAACCCGCAGAAACCGCAGAAGTGGTCGTCTGGCTGCTGGCTGGCGGAGCAGTTCGGGCATCGCAACCGGAGATCCCCCGTACTTACCTGTAGCACTGGACCGACTGCTGACACAGCCGCCTCCATTCGGTGGTACTCGATATCTCGTCGGAGGCGAGATACTGGTACAAGGCCGTACGCTTCTTCGTCATCGAGCCATGCTCACGCTGCTATCCACTGGTCGAAGGTTCGCTGGTCGGAGCCTGTTGAGGCGAGCGCCAGAGTAGCGCGGCCCGAATCGGCTGCGGCCTCTTTTCGAATAATTGCTATCTGACAGACCTCGTTGTCAGCCCTGCTGGCACGAATCTGTCAGGTAGCCCACGGTGGTAGCCAAATCAAGGACAACTCTGACCAAGGACACCGCGAGCCCTGCCAACCGGCTCCGCTGAGCTAGCCGGTCCGCAGGGTCTTCGTTGCTGTGCGGCCGGTGCCGGGGGGGTTGGCGTGGGATCGCTAGCTGCAGGCGGATTTTGCGTGTAGGACGCGTTGGGCTGCTTGGGTGACTCGTT